>OGXP01000366.1_pt1 | contig 54319 bp, 55 predicted proteins | sample 1576351 | NCBI WGS metagenome assembly OGXP01 (sample SAMEA3541517, study PRJEB24748) | human gut metagenome | biome: human gut; feature: human-associated habitat; material: faeces | place: China | collected 2012
GATTCTAATATTCTCTAGTGAATTACGGCTTTAGTTGATATTGGGATAAAATTTTACTTTTTATAATATTTATAGGCAATAGGTGAGTAGTTACTTTACAAGTAAGTTTCACCAGAATAAGTTTTAATATTAAATCTCTTCATCTTTCTATATAGAGTTGTAAGCCCTATATTCATTTTTTTAGCTATTAACTTCTTCCCTTCAGTATCTTCCCCATATTTAATAAGAGCTTTTTCAATATACTCTTTTTCAATCTTTTCAAAATCTTCAAGTTCAGTATTATCAATCTTTAAATCTAAATTTTTAAAGTAAGATTTAGAACTAGGAACTTGATTTAAAATATTATCAGGTAGAAGATCAGCAGTTAAAATATCGTTATTTTCACACATATTAATCATAAGTTCAATAACATTTTCAAGCTCTCTCACATTTCCAGGCCAATCATAATTTAGTAGAGCATTTTTTACATTCTCATCAAAAGAGTGGACATATTTAGCTGAAAGAACATTATATTTCTTCATCAAATTATTAACAATTGGGATAATATCCTCTTTTCTCTCTCTCAATGGTAAAAGTTTTATAGGGATTACATTTAATCTATAATATAAGTCTCTTCTAAATTTCTGCTCTGTTATTTTTTTCTCCAGATCAACGTTAGTTGCAGCAATTATTTTAATATCTAAATCAATACTTTTATTAGATCCAATCCTCTCTATTTTTTTCTCCTGTATAACTCTTAAAATTTTTGCTTGTAGGTATAGAGGCATATCCCCTATCTCGTCAAGGAAGATAACCCCACTATTAGCAAGTTCAAACTTTCCTATACGTCCATTTTGATTAGCTCCAGTGAAAGCTCCCTTTACATATCCAAAAAGTTCACTCTCTAATAGAGTGTCAGGAATAGCTGAACAGTTGATAACTACAAAAGGTTTATCTCTTCTATCCCCTTGAGAGTGAAGAGAACGAGCAACTAACTCTTTTCCAGTTCCACTCTCTCCAGTAATCAATACAGTTGAATTGGTAGTAGCAATCTTTTTAATATCCTCTTTTAAAGTTTTAGTAGCATTGGAACATCCTATTATACTATCAAGGGTGATAATGTTGTTATTTCCAGTAAATTCTACTATATTTTTACTTATTTTTTTTACATCTTCAAAGATGAAAGCATTGCTTTTTACCTTGTTAAAAGATTTTAGAGGGATGATTTTTCCAGCAACGTTATATTCATTGTTATTAATTTTAAGAGTGAAAATCTCCTCGTTCATCAGAGAATCATTTTGGCTAATAAGCTCCATAGACTTTCCTAGGATATTTGAATTTATCTTTAACTTTCTAGATGCTATACTATTTATCCTTGTAATTTTATTGTGGCAATCACTGATTATTACCCCTTTACTCATATTATCAATAATAGTATTTAAAGTTAACTCTCTATCTTTTTGCATCAGATTTTCTTGGTATTCATAAAATTTAATCCCAATAAATTCGGCAATCTGTTTTGTTAAATTCAGGTAAGCATCAATATCCTTGAGAATCTTTTCCTTTTGCTCATCGTTAAAGCAAACAAGTCCAATAACTCCAACAATCTCTTCATTACAATATATAGGAGTTGCAATTTCAAGCTTTTCACAACATCTATTTTTATCTAAACACTCACTACATAGAGCATGGTAACGAGGATTCTCAATAATATTAGTTTTTCCAGTTAAAAGAGTATTTTTATACACACTTCCTAAGGCTGATACACCTTCTATATTCTTGTATAACCCTGTTCCAGTAACTCTTACCATATTTTTATCCACAACACCTACATCAACGTTTACAAGGCTAGATATAGCTCCAGCATATTTTTTAACATGATCTTTTATATCTAATAGAGAAATATCCATCTCTTCCTCCATTCTATTCAAAATAAAGTGTAAATATTAAAAATAAAGTTAAAGCAGTACAGATAATATCAAGTATAAGATAAAATATTTTTATATTTCTAAGAGGATTTTTGTCAAACCAGTGAATTAAAGAATCAGGGGCTATTATTAGAGATCTATCTTTTATATAAAGTTTTATTGTAGCTTTAGTAAGGATAAAATAAAAAGCTAAACTTAAAAATAAAGTAAATATAAGTAAAATAATTAACAAGTTAAAAGACACAAAAAATTCCTCCTTGGATAAAAAAATATTGAATTTCTCTGTATTATATTATAAAGTAAAGAACAAAAAAAAGCAAAAATAAAAAAATTTTAAAAATAAAAAAAGAAAATGAAAATTCTTTTAGAACAATGTATTTAAGAAATTAGAGAGGTGACTAATATGAAAGAGATAGAATTTTTAAAACTCTATAAAGAGAAGAGAGGACTAAAAAATTTAAATGATGCTAAAAAGAGAATGGATATTTTTTGGGATACTTTTTTTGAGGCTCTAGAGTTAGAAAGAGAGTTAAAGTTTAAAGATTGGGGAGTTTTTGAAGTAAAAGATGTAGCTGCTAGAAAGGTAGTATCTCCAAAAGGTGGACTTTCTTATACTGAACCTAAGAAAAAATTAAAATTTAAAACAGGGTTAAAATTTAGAGATGAAATAAATGGAAAGAGGGATATAGATGAATAAAAGAGGATTTGGAAAATTATATCAAAAAAACTTTGATGAAAAGATATCAGTAAATGAGGCTATAAAAGAGATTGAGTGTTTTTTAGAGACAATATCAGAGGCTGTAATTAAAGATAATAAGGTAAAATTTATGAATAGAGGAACTTTTGAAATTCTAGATAAAAAACCTAGAAGAATAGCTGATCCAGTTACTAAAAAGCCAAAAATAATATATCCAAGAAAAGATGTAAGATTTAAATTGTCTGAAAATGCCAAAAAAAGCTTATGGGAAACTCGTTAATTGAGTTTCCCATTTTTTAACTAATTAAATTTATTATATCCATATTTTAAAATCCAATTAGCAAAATCACTACCATAAATAATAGAAATATTTTTTTGAAATTTTTCTTTAAGATTATCTAATTCATTATAAAAATTATCACTTACTTGTGTTGCAGTAGTCATAATAACACCAGTAGTAATGCTAGGATCATAATTAAAAATATTTTCTAAGTCTTTAATTGCTTGAGTACTATCAATAGTTTCTACATATGATTTAACTTGAATAGCAACTTTCTCATTTCTTTCAAAAGATAAAAGATCACCTAATTCATTTCTATACTCAAATATAATATCCCCACCTTTATCAGATACTCCAGATTTTATTTGAACATTTTTTATATTGGGAATAGTTTTTAAAATATTTGCAATTAACCCTTCTAAATGTTTTCCATTATGTGCTTTTTGTAATTCTTCACAAATTTTACTTAAATATGGTTTTACATTTGAATTGATACAAGTAGTTAGTCTACTTTCGACAGTAGCATTTTTTCCACTTAAATTTCCATTTTTGAGATCATCTAGTAATTTAAAAAATTCGTTTTCTAAATAAATTTTCCAGTATTTTCCTTGTAATTTAAACCTTCTTGATAAATTAGAAGAAATTCCTTCATCATTTCTATTAAAAGTTTGTATAGAATCTTTATCTATATATAAGCAGTGACTTCCATCCATTTTATATCTATTCCAACCCCAAAAATATTTTTCAGTAACTTTGGCAATAGTACATTTTCCATAATTAGGAACATTGATATAAACAATATAATCATCAGGATTTATATCTAGCATAAAATTAGCTTTCCAACATTCTTTTTGGTCATCATTTAAACTATTCCATCCTTCATTGTTTATTTGTTTCTTGATAGATAAAAGATTACCATCTTCTATGTAAGACCAAGTAAAACGTGCTATTCCTTCTTCTTTTAATGATTTAAAAATAACATCTCTCATATCTTCAGAAACTTTTAATGCGAATATACTCATGATAAATCCTCCTATTATTTTAAATTTTTTTACTTCAATATTACCTTAAACGTAATGAAATAGAGTTTTAAGCTATCTTAATCTTCTTCAGGATTTACATGAACCATGCAATGTTTAACTTTAGGGAAATGCTCTTCAATAGAGTCATGAACATTGTGAGCAATATCATGAGCCTCTCTTAAAGAGATATCACCATTTACTTGAATCTCAACATCTACATATATTTTATCTCCAAAAAGCCTTGTTTTTAATTGATCTATTTTTATAACTCCCTTTTGATTTAGAATTATGTTTTTAATCTCCTTTATAACCTCTTCATCACAAGCAGCATCAGTCATTTTATTTATAGAATCCATAAAAATTTCAAAGGCTGCTTTTAAGATAAATCCACAGATAATAACACTGGCAATAGGATCAAGTATAGGGTATCCCATTCTAGCTCCAAGAATACCAGCAAAACTTCCCACAGATGATAGAGCATCTGAACGGTGGTGCCAAGCATCAGCCATTAAAGCTCCAGAATCAATTTTTTTTGCAGCAGCTCTTGTATACCAAAACATTCCCTCTTTAACAAGGATAGATATAACAGCAGCAATTAGTGCAAGAAGCCCAGGGACAGTAAGGTGGCTATAATCTCCTCCCATGATAATAAGAATCCCTTTATAACCTATACCAAGCCCTGTAATAAATAGTATAACAGCTAATATAATAGCAGCTACACACTCCATTCTTTCATGTCCATAGGGGTGAGAATCATCAGACTCTCTATTGGCTATTTTTACACCTATAATAACAATAAAGGTACTTAAAACATCAGAAGCTGAGTGAATAGCATCTGATATCATAGCTCCAGAATGGGCAAAGATCCCAGCAAAAAGTTTAAAGAAAGAGAGAATTATATTCCATATAATAGAAACAGCAGAAACTCTCATAGCGATTTGTTCATTTGAAGAATTTTTCATTTTTTCCTCCTCTAAGATTTGATAAAAAAAACATCTATGGAACTTTTTCTGTCCCACAGATGTTTGAAATTCAAAATTCATCTGTTGCTGTATACAGCCCGGAATAGATTTTAAATCTATCTCCTGTCAGATTGTACTGTAGATATTTATTCTTAATTTAAGAATATTGTGCAGTGCAAAGAGATCTAAAAATATTATAAAATATTTAAGCAGAACTTGTCAAGAAATAAAGAAAAAACCTGCGTTTAGGGACACAGGCTTTCTCATTATATGAAATTAAAACGTTTTTGAGGCTAAGTAATTATTTTGATAATTTACTATTATCACAAAATTTTTCAATTATATCTAAATTAGTTAAATCGTTATTTTCTAAATTTTTATCAACTTTGAAATCAACTTCATCTTTCATTATTTTTTTAGTAATGTTTTCAATGATATTAAGATTGCTTTCTTCCATAGTTTTGTTGTTCATAATACTCCTCCAAGATTATTTCAAATTGAAACATATAAATTAAATATGTACTGAAAAAAGTTTTTTAAGTAGAGGATTATGTTTTTATTTTTTCTCTTTCTTCTGTATAAATGTATTATATTAGAATATTGTAAAAAAGTAAAACAGTTTTTTATATATGTTATTACAAGTATAAACTTGTATAAGAAAGATCTTTATGATATATTATAATAGTAAGTCTAATATAGGAGGTATATGGATGACACCGAGTTTGAAAATGTTTTTAGTTGTAGCAGAAGAGATGAGTATAAGTAAAGCAGCAGCTCGTTCTTTTGTTACTCAGCAGTGTGTAAGTGATCATATAAAACGTCTAGAAGACGAATATGGTGTTGTTCTGTTTAAAAGAAGACCCCGATTATCTTTAACCCAAGAGGGAAAAACAATGTTAAAAGTTGCTAAAGAGATGGAGAATTTAGAGGAAAAATTAAAGATGCAACTTGAAAATATAAAGGAAAATAAGATAGAAAAACTGGTAATAGGTATAAATGCTACAAGAATAAATATACTTTTACCAAAACTTCTTCCAATTTATCATAAACTATATCCCAATGTGATAATATCTTTTGTTAGACATGAAACAAGAGAGCTAGAGCAGATGCTTTTAAAGGGGAGTATAGATATGTTTGTAGGAGTTAATACACATACAAATCCACAATTTAGAACAATGGCATTGGGGAATGATAAACTGCATATCTTACTTTCAGCAAAAATGGTAGAAAAATATTTTTCATTAGATGAAACAATTATAAAAAATATGAGAAAGGGATTAGATTTTTCACAACTAAAAGATATTCCATTTGTAGGAAATTTTGAGGGAAGTACTTTAAATGAACTTGTAAATTATTATACAGAAAAAAGTGGAATAGAGCTAAATAATCTCTATTATACTGGAGATTATGATACTCAAATTGCTCTATGTTCAGCAAATTTAGCAGCAGTAGCTTGTCCAACTATGATACTGAATAAAGTTTTAGAATATAATAAAAAGGTATCAAAAAATGAAAAAATCTATATCTTTCCTTTGAATAATCAAAGTGAAGAGTTGAAAATAGAGTTAATTAGTAATAGAGAGATGGAATTAACACCTCATGGGGAGAAATTTGCAGAACTTTTAAAAGAGGAGATAGAAGATAATATTGATATATTAAAAGAATATCTAGATAGTTTGTAGTTTAGATACTCCATCAATACTAAAATAAAAAATAATATTCGTTTATAAATGGAAATAAAAGATATTTTTTATTGACAGAACAGGTTTTAAAAGTTAAAATAAACTATCAAATAGAATGATAAAAAAATAAAAAACTATCATTTTAAAGAATAATAAACTAAGGGAAGTAACTAATTTAAAATAAGGGAGATTAAAATGGGAGAAAAAGAATTTTTGAAATATTATATGGAAAAGAGAGGGCTAAACTCAGTTAAAGAAGCTAAAGAAAAAATAGATCTATTCTGGGAAACAATGTTTGCTGCCTTAGAGGAAGATCAAAAAGTTAAAATTAAAGGTTGGGGAAGTTTTGCAATAAAAGAGGTTAGAGAAAGAGATATTGTTGAACTAAGAACAAAAAAACTTACTAAAATCCCAGCAGGAACAAAATTAAAATTTAAACCAGGTAAAGAGCTTTTAGCAATTATTAATCATGAAGTTGTAGCTAATGAAGTAGAGGTAGATGAATAATGGATAAGAAAAGTTTTATAAATTTATATTCTAAATTATCAGAGAAAAAGATGTATAAACAAGAAGCTAGTAAAGATGTTGAAGTTCTTTTAGAAACTGTAACTGAATTATTAGAAAAGGGAGAGACAGTAAAATTTCTTAATGTTGGAAGTTTTTCAGTTTTAGAAAGAAAACCTAGAGTTATAAGTAACCCAGCAACAAGAGAGAAAATGGAGATCTATCCAAAGAAAACAGTTAAATTTATCCCTAGTAAAAAAGTTCAAGAAAAATTAAAATAAACAATTAAACTACACCTAAAATCTTACAATATTAGATAGATGGTGTAGTTTTTTATTTTTAAAGATTTCATAAAATATGAATGAAAAAATATAAAGACTTCTTGAGAAATTAGATAAATTATTAAAGAGTATGAACAAGATTATAGATAATTTGGTAAATGGAAAAAAGCTGTTAATATGATAGAATATCTGTGTATAACTATAAAATAATATTAATCAAGAGAGGGAGAAATGATAAAAAAAGTTCTTATATCAACTATAGCAGCAGCATTTATTTTAAATGGATGTAGTAATATTTCAACAATAGAAGAAGAAAGAAGACAACCAAAACCTGTAAAAGAATTTGTACAAGCAGATATATTGGAGTATGGAAATTTTAGTTTTTATGCTATTGATCTGAATAGGGGAAAAAATATAGCTAACTACAAAGGAAAAGTTCCTTTGATTCCTGCCTCTGTAATGAAGATAGTAACTTCAGCAACAGCTTATGAAGTACTAGGAGAGGATTTTAAATTAGAAACAAAACTACTTTATCAAGGGAAAATATCAGATAAAGGAATATTAAATGGAGATATTTTTATTCAAGGTGGTGGAGATCCAACTTTAGGTTCTAATGGAATAGATAAAAAACAAGATGAGTTTTTAAAAGAGTGGATTTTAGCAGTAAAAAAAGCTGGAATAAAAGAGGTAAAAGGTGATATAGTTGTTTTAGATGATATGTTTGGCTATGAAGGAATATCAGGAAAATGGCTATGGGAAGATATGGGAACTGATTATGCACCTATTACAAATGGAATAAGTATTTTTGATAATCTATATACAATATATTTAAAATCAGATAATGAAAAAGTTATAGTTGAAAAAGTTGTACCTAATATAAAAGGATTAACTTTTGATAATAAAGTAACAATTTCAGAAAATGGAGAAAAGGATATTTATGTAAGAGGTGTACCATTTGATAATAATAGAATATTGAGAGGGGTTATGCCTAAAAATAAAACTGTTGAAATAGATAGTGATATTCCAGATCCAGCAATGTTTTTAGGTGAATATTTAAAGGAAAACTTAACAAAAGATGGGATAAAAGTATCAGGTAAAGTGGTTACTTCAAGAGTTAGTAATAAAAAATTGAAGAATGGAGAGATTTTAGCAGTTACACAATCAGTGCCATTATCAGAGATATTAAAAGTTTTATTGACAAGAAGTGATAATCATTATGCAGAACATATATTTGAGATACTAAAGTTAAAAGAAGTAGATATTATTGAATTTTGGAAAAATAAAGGCATTAATATAGATTCTCTTGTAATGTATGACGGAAGTGGACTTTCTTGTGCAGATAGATTATCAACAAAATTTTTAACAGAAGTTTTGATGTATATGGATAAAACGAATAAAGGATTTGCTGATCTTTTACCAATAGCAGGAAAAGAGGGAACTGTAGCTAAATTTTTAGTAGAAACTCCATTATCAGGAAATGCTAAAATTAAAAGTGGAAGTATGAGTGGAGTTCAATCTTATGCTGGATATATAGATAAAGATGGTAAAAAAATAGCTTTTGCAATTGTTGTAAATCATTGGAATGGAACACGTCAACAATTAAGAGCAGAGATGGAAAAACTTTTAAATGGAATGATTAAATAAGAGAAGAAAAAGGTTGGCTTAGATATTAAAGACTCTATTGTCAGCCTTTTATTCTGAATATTATAATAATGGAGGGCTTTGTTATGATAGGAAAAAGATTGAGAAAAGGTGCAACACTTGGAATGATAGCTCCTGCAAGTTGTACATCACTAGAGAATTTAGAGAGTGCAAAAAAGAATTTAGAAGATATGGGTTTTAAAGTAGTTTTAGGAGAGAGTACAAAAAGCAAATGGTTTTCCTATGCAGGAACAGATGAATTGAGAGCAAAGGATATCAATGATTTTTTTGCTAATCCAGAGATAGATGCAATTATATGTATGAGAGGGGGATATGGTTGCAATAGATTAATAGAGTTAGTTGATTTTGAAATTATAAAAAATAATCCTAAAATTTTTATTGGATATAGTGATATTACAACATTGCATATGGCAATTCAAAGAAAAACTGGATTAATAACTTTTCATGGACCTATGGCAGTAAGTAATTTTTCTGGAGAATATAATTTAGATACATATGAAAATTTTGTAGATGTTTTAATGATTGAACATGAAAATTATGAATTGAAAAACTTCTCTAAAGAGTTAGGAGTTTTATGTGAAGGAGAAGCTACTGGAGAGATAGTTGGAGGAAATTTAGCAACTCTTATAGCTACTTTAGGAACAGAATATGATTTAGAATATGAAGGAAAAATACTATTTTTAGAAGAGGTTGGAGAGCCAACATATAAGATAGATAGAATGTTAAATCAACTGAAGAAATTTAAAGTTTTTGAAAAAATCAGTGGAATAATTTTAGGAGATTTCAGAAATTGTCTACCAGCATCTGAAGAAGATATGCCTTTATTGGATGTTTTTAAAGATTATCTTTCAGGAATAAATAAACCTGTAGTATATAATTTTGAAACTGGACATAGTGAACCTATGCTTACTTTGCCATTGGGAGCAAAGGCAAGATTAAATACTTCAGAGAAGAGAATAACAATTCTTGAAAGAGTGGTAAGATAAGATTTAATTAAATTACAGGAGAAAAATATGGATATTGCTAATATAAAAAAACTTGTTGAAGATAAAAAACAATGGCTTATTGATGTAAGAAGAGATTTTCACTCTCACCCTGAATTAGGGCAACAAGAGTTTAGAACAATGAATAAAATATGTGAATATTTAGATGAGATGGGAATAATATATAAAAAAGAGGTTTTTAAAACTGGAGTAATTGCTGAGATAGAGGGAGAGAATAAAGACTATACAATAGCTCTAAGAGCTGATATTGATGCACTACCAATAGAAGATAGAAAAACTTGTGATTACTCATCGAAAAATCATGGAGTTTGCCATGCTTGTGGACATGATGCACATACTACAATAGCTTTGGGAGTAGCTAGATACTTTGCTAAAAATAAAATTGTTCCTCCATGTAATTTAAGATTTTTCTTTCAACCAGCAGAAGAGACAGTTGGAGGGGCAAAACCTATGATAAAAGAGGGAGCTTTGGAAAATGTAGACTGTGTTTTTGGTTTACATGTAGATGAATACCTTCCTACTGGAGAGATAGGAATAAAATATGGAGCTATGAATGCTTCATCAGATACTTTAAAAATAAATATCTATGGGAAGTCTTGTCATGGAGCTTACCCTAGTGATGGTGTAGATGCTATTCTTGTAGCCTCTCATGTGATGATAGCTCTTCAATCAATAGTAAGTAGAAATTGTGATGCTAGAGATAGTGCAGTTGTAACTATTGGAACAATAAATGGGGGAACTCAAGGGAATATTATAGCTGATAAAGTGCAATTAGTAGGAACTTTAAGAACTTTAAATCCAGAAGTTAGAGCCATGGCATTGAAAAGAATAGAGGAGATAGTCACTAATATTCCAAAAGGATTTGGTGGAAGTGGAGAGTTTATAAGAGAAGAGGGATACACTGCCTTGATAAACCATGATAAAGAGGTAGATATAATTAAGGAAAACGCAACTAAACTTTTAGGAGAAGATAAGATATATGAGAAAAAAGTTGCTAATATGGGAGTAGAAGATTTTGCCTATTTTATAGAAAATACTCCAGGAGCTTTCTTTACTTTAGGAGTTAAAAATCAAAGTAAAGGAATAGATAGTCCAGCTCACAATGGACTTTTCGATATAGATGAAGATGCTCTACCTATTGGAGTAGAGATGCAAATAATGAATATCTATTCTGCTTATAATAAGAAATAAATATTTATCATTCTAATAGTTAAAGTAAAAATATATTATCTCTAACATCAAGTTGACGTAATTTGGAAGTGAATATTAGAAGCCCTCAGTGAAATGCAGTTAAGAAAATGCAACGTGTTTGAGACGAAGTCGAGTTTTGCATTTTCAACGGAATGAGCAATAGGGATTCTTTATTCACTGACATGGAGTCAAATTGATGTTAAAAAAGAAATAGTGATAACTTAAATTGAATAGTAATCGCTAGAAGCAAAGGTACTTTGCTATAAAACTAACGATATATTAGAAAACCTAGCTTAGCTAGATAAATATAAGTTTTGAAAACTGAACTTTAGACTAGTTAACCTTATATAAAATTTAATTAGCTGAATGAAAAAATACCCCTAAAATCTTATATTTAAAATTTTAGGGGTATTTTATATCTACTATTTTACAGCTACAACTTCAATTTCAACTTTAACATCTTTAGGTAGTCTTGCTACCTCTACACAAGCTCTAGCAGGTTTAACATCTCCTAAATACTCATTGTAGATCTCATTTATAAGAGCAAAATCTTCCATATTTTTAATAAAAACAGTAGCTTTAACAACATTATTTAAACTATATCCAGCAGCTGAAAGGATAGCTTTTACATTTTCTAAAGATTGTTTAGTTTGATCTTGTACATCTTCAGAAATAAGCTCCATTGTCTCAGGAACAAAAGGAATTTGTCCAGAAACATAAAGTACTCCATTTACTTCAATTCCTTGTGAGTAAGGTCCTAAAGCAGCAGGTGCTTTTTCAGTATGAATAATTCTTTTCATTAATCTCCTCCTATTGATTGGCTAATAAATTTTGAAGTTTTTCTTTTAAAGCTTTAGATTTTTTAGGTTCTCCCTTAGCAGAGATCCCAATAGTGTAATTTTCAGTTTCTAAAACACTGGCAAATCTACAATTCATACGGATTTTAGAGGTAATATTATTGACTAAAATTCCCTTTTCTTCACATAGATTGACAATTTTCTCATTAAATTCACTATTATCTGTTGCAGCAACAACAAGAAATTTATTATTGAGCATACTCTCTTCAAAGGGGTGAAAATTTAATTTGATATTTTCTAGTAGGTTAAATTTCTCTTCTGCTATCTCAAGAGTAACTACTTCAATATCTGCTCCTTGCTCTAGAAGAGTTGTAACCTTTCTATAAGCAATTTTTCCAGCACCTATAACTAAAACTTTCTTTCTATTTAGATCAACAAAGAGAGGGAAAAAGTTTTTATTTTCCACTGTTTTTTTCTCCAATAGCAATAAATGCTTTCTCTATAATTTCAAGAGTTTTGTCCATATCCTCTTTTGTATGAGCCATTGATACAAAATGAGCTTCAAATTGAGAAGGTGGGCAAACAATTCCATTTTCTAGCATAGTATTAAAGTAGATAGCAAAGTTTTCAGTATTTGAAGAAAGAGCATCTTCAAGATTATTTACTTCAGGTCTATCAGTAAAGAATATTGTAAATAGAGAACCTATAGAGTTTACACATATAGAAACACCATGTTTTTTAGCTAGTTCTCTAATATTTGATACTAAGTATTGAGTTTTTTCAGAAAGCTCTTTATATAGAGTTTCTCTGTTGTTGTATAGGTAACTTACAGTTTCATAACCAGCTCTTACAGATACAGGGTTTCCAGAAAGAGTTCCAGCATGGTAAACTCTTCCAACAGGAGCAACTAGATCCATTATTTCAGCTTTTCCACCAAAAGCTCCAACAGGATATCCTCCACCTATAATTTTTCCTAAAGTTGTCATATCAGGAGTGATTCCAAAATATTCTTGAGCTCCACCTAGAGCAAGTCTAAATCCAGATATTACTTCATCAAAAATAAGAATAGTTCCTGTTGAAGTACAAATTTCTCTCATAGCTTTTAAAAATTCTATATCTGGAGATATCATACCCATGTTAGCAGGTACAGGCTCCATAATTAAACAAGCTATCTCTTTAGTTTCTAAAACTTTTTTAACAGCTTCTAAATCTCCAAAAGGAACTGTCATTGTATCTTTTAAAACTCCCTCTGTAATTCCATTACTATCTTGGTAACCATCTGTAAGTAATCCAGATCCAGATTTTACAAGAAGAGAATCAGAGTGTCCGTGATAACAACCTTCAAATTTTAATATTTTATTTCTTCCAGTATAAGCTCTAGCAAGTCTAACAGCAGACATTGTAGCCTCAGTTCCTGAAGTAGTAAGTCTTACTTTTTCAATAGAAGGGCAACATTTTGTAATAAGTTCAGCAAGTTCAACTTCCATTTTAGTAGGTAGTCCAAAAGAACTTCCCATCTCAATAGCTTCTCTTACTCCTTTTATTACATTTTCAGGGTTGTGCCCTAAAATTAGTGGACCCCAAGAGCAGATATAATCAATATACTCATTTCCATCTTCATCCCAAATTCTAGCTCCTTTTCCTTTACAAGCGAAAATAGGTGCTTTTCTATTTACAGATTTGAATGCTCTTACAGGGCTATTAACTCCACCAGGTATATATTTTTCAGCTTTTTGAAAGATCTCTGTTGAAATTTTATGTTCCATTTTTTTCTCCTCCACTAAAATTCTACTTCTTTATTTTTGTACCATGTAGCTATATCTTTAGCATGGTAAGTGATTATAATATCTACACCAGCTCTCTTCATAGCAAACATATTTTCCATTACAATTCCCTTTTCATTTATCCATCCATTTTGAGCAGCAGCTTTAACCATTGAATACTCTCCACTTACATTGTAAGCTACAACAGGAAGATCAATATTAGATATAGCTTGAACTACATCAAGATAAGCAAGAGCAGGTTTAACCATGATAAAGTCAGCACCCTCTGCAATATCAGCTTCTACTTCTCTAAAATACTCTTTTGAACTTCTAAAGTCCATTTGGTATGTTTTTCTATCTCCAAAACTAGGAGCAGAATCAGCAGCCTCTCTAAAAGGTCCATAGTAATTAGATGAGTATTTAGCACTATATGCCATTATAGGAGTATTTACATATCCATTTTCATCTAAAATATTTCTAATAGCTAAAATTCTTCCATCCATCATATCAGAAGGAGCAACAATATCAGCTCCAGCTTTTACATGAGAAAGAGCAGTTTTAGCTATATATTTTATAGTTTCATCATTGACAACTTCACAACCATCAAGTATTCCACAGTGTCCATGAGAAGTATATTCACACATACAAACATCTGTAACAATTAGAAACTCTGGAAAGTTTTTCTTAATGTATCTAATAGCCTCTTGAACTATTCCATTATCAGCATAAGCTCCAGAACCTACTGGGTCTTTGTGAGCAGGGATACCAAAAAGTAAAATAGAAGTTATTCCTAGCTCTTTAAGTTCTGTTAACTCCTCTCCAACTCTATCAATAGACCATCTATATTGTCCAGGCATTGAAGAGATCTCCTCTTTTATATTATTTCCCTCTTCAATAAAAAGCGGATATATAAAATCACTTAATTTTATTGAGACATTTCTAACCATATCTCTCATAGCTTTTGAACTTCTTAATCTTCTAGTTCTTGTAAACATAAATTTTCATCTCCTATTTTAAGGCATCTAAGATACCATTAATATCATAAACTTTTGCTTCATAATCTACTGAGAAACCATATTTTTTCATAGTTTCACTTGTAACAGGACCTATTGAGGCAAATTTTATATTTTTAACACATTCTAAATCTCCATCTATACTTGCATAAAAAGCATCAACAGTAGAAGAACTTAAGAAAGTAACTACTTCAACTTTATTTAAAGCATCACAAACTTCAGCTTTTTCTCTAATGATTTTTTTTGTATTGTATGCAACTATCTTATGAAACTCTCTATCATACATAGAGTTAAATTTATCAGTATCACAAGGAGAGATATCAGAAGTTATAATAAGAATTTTTTCTCCAGCTTTTGTATATTCAAGAGAAAGCTCAGCTAATTTTGCTACCATATATTCTTCAGGCATAAAGTCAGCTTTTATCTTATACTCTTCTAAAAGTTCCTTTGTTTTACTTCCAACTGCACCAATCTTAAGATGAGCTAAAGATCTAATGTCATCTATTTTTTTCATAAACTCTCTAACTCCATTAGGCGAGTTAAATAGTAAAGCAGAGTATTCTTTTAAATCTTCAGGAGTAACTTTAGATAGAACAGATTCTATCTCTATGAAAGGAAGTTCTACTGCAACTCCACCCATTTTTTCTATCTTATTTGAAAACTCTCCAGCTTGATTTTTATCTCTAGTAACAAGAATTTTTTTACCAAATAGGTTTTTATCTTCAAACCATTTAAAAGTTTCTCTAAGATTAACTACTTCTCCAATAATAGTTATAGCAGGGGGAACAATTTTTCTCTCTTTAGATTTTTCAATTATATTTTCTAAAGTACCAACAGTAACCCTTTGATCAGCAGTAGCTCCTTTTTCTATAATAGCAACAGGAGTTTTAGGATCTTTTCCATTTTTAACTAAGTCACTTACAATAATTGGTAAAGTTTTTATTCCCATTAAGAAAACTAATGTTCCTTCAAGTTTTGCAATAGCCTCAAAATTATGCCATGTTCCATCTTCCATAGTGTGTCCAGTGAAGACATGGAAAGATCTAGCTACACCTCTATGAGTTACAGGGATTCCAGCATAAGCAGGAACAGATATAGAAGATGTGATACCAGGGATAACTTCAAAAGAGATTCCATTATCAAAAAGAGATTGAATCTCCTCTCCCCCTCTTCCAAAAACAAAAGGATCTCCACCTTTAACTCTAGCAACTGTCTTTCCTTCAAGAGCTTTAGTTACAATAGTTCTATTGATCTCATCTTGAATAACTCCACCCTCTGTGTTTCCTTTACCTAGATATATCATTTCAGCATCTTTTTTAGCAAAGTCAAGAATACGAGGATTGATAAGTCTGTCGTAAACTATACAATCAGCCTCTTCAATAGCTCTTTTTCCCTTTAATGTAAGAAGTTCAAGATCTCCAGGACCAGCTCCCATTATATAAACTTTTCCTTTATTAGCCATTTATTTTCTCCTTTATCTCTCCAGCTAGTTTTTGAGCAATTTTAATTCCCTCATTGATATTTGCAGTTATAGAGTCACAATAACCTTTGTCCCCATCAAAGAAGATACCATTTAATGTTACTAAATCTCCATTTAATTCACAGTTGCAACCCATAGGAGTGTGACAACCACCATCAAAGATTTTTGAAAATTCTCTTTCAATAGCAACTACTTTAGCAATTTCTTCATTGTGAATAGATTTTAAAATATTTTTAATCTCTTCATCGTTTTCTCTACATTGAATATATAAAACTCCTTGAGCAGGAGCAGGAAGAAATTTATTAGGATCAAGATATTCAGTTATTTCACTTTCTAATCCTACTCTTTTTAAACCAGCAGCTGCAAGAAGAATAGCATCATAATCATCATTTTTAAGTTTATTTAATCTAGTATGAATATTCCCTCTAAGTTGTTTTATTACAAGATCATCTCTTAAATTTTTAAGATTCATAGTTCTTCTTAAAGAGCTTGTTCCAACAATAGCTCCAGCAGGAAGTTCCATCAAAGTTTTTCCACTTTTAGAAACTAAAACATCTCTATTATCTTCTCTATCAGGAACAGCTCCACAAATTAATCCAGCAGGAGAAACAGCAGGCATATCCTTCATAGAGTGAACTGCTAAATCAATAGTTCCATTTAAAAGTTCAACTTCTATCTCTTTAGTGAAGAAACTTTTAAGAGACTTATCACTGTTATTCCAGTTACTAACTAGATCAGTATCTCCACTTGTAACAATTTTTTTTATTTCAAATTCTATTTCAGGGAAGTTAGTTTCTAATCTCTTTTTTATCATCTCACTTTGAGCCATAGCCAAAATACTTCCTCTACTACCAATTACAATCTTTTTTGCCATTATTAAATTTTCCTTTCTTCATAATATTGAAACCATTTTTTTAAGTTAACCATCTGTTTATCAATTAAAAAACTATAACTTTCCATAAGTTCATCTCTAGTTTTTAAATTTTTGTTGTACACTTTCCAAATATCATCAAGATTAAATAGATCTATATTTTCTTCTGAAGAAAGTTCAGGATCAATATCTCTAGGCATAGCTAAATCAAGGAAAGTATATTTTTTATCTCTGTTTAAAAGTGGAAGTAACTCCTCTTTAGTTAATACTAGGTGAGGTGCTGAAGTAGCACTGATTATTACATCATTTTCAGCAGCAGCAAGATATTTTTTCTCAAAGTTTATTACATTTACATCAAAGACACTTTGAACTTCAAGAGCTTTATGATAAGTTCTATTTGTAATAGTGATATCTTTTACACCCTCTTTTACTAAAAGATAAAGAATAGCTTGAGCTAAATCTCCAACTCCAAGAATTAATATCTTTTTATCATTTAAAAATCCAATAGACTCTTTTATAAATTTAAGAGAGATAGCTTCTAATGATAAAGCATTGTGACATATCATACTTTGAGTTCTGAATTTTTTACCTAAATCAATAGCTTTATTGAAAACAATATTCAATATTTTTGAAGTTGTTTCTTGCTCCATAGCTAAGGCATGAGCTTTTTTTATTTGAGCTAAAATTTGATCTTCTCCCTTTATAACAGAAAAAAAGCCACAACTAACTTTAAAAAGATAATCTGCAGCCTCTTCCCCATGTTTTATAAAAATACCTTTTTTTAAAGAAAATTTATCTAAAAGTTCATCCATAGAAAAATTTTCATTGATATCAAGATAAAATTCTACTCTTAAACAAGTAGAAAGATTAACATATCCATTTAATTTTTTCTCTTGAAATAGTTCATGTATTATAGTTTCAGGCATCTGTTGAATAAAAGCTTCTCTCTCATTGGTATTTAATTCATGATGAGAGATCCCAAAAACTACAAGATCATTTAATTCCATCTTATTCTCCTTAAATATTTTATTTTAACTAACTATCAAAAATTTTCCCCTATACTATATTATATAATATAATAGATGAAAATTTAATAAGATTATTAGTTTTTGAAGGGAAACCACATTCAAATTATAAATTTAAGAAATTAATTATATTGATATATTCAATTTATAGAGAGAAATTTTATTAATCAGAAATAATTTAATTGGGAAGAGTTGTTAAAGATATTATTTATCTTTTTTAGCAAATATAGTAAAATATAAATAAAACCATAGAATAATGAAAGGAAGTTTATGAAAAAATTTATAATAGAACCTGAGTATGATGGATATGAGATAGGAACATATTTAAAGGAGACAAAGGGATATTCAGGAAGAGGATTAAGAAATTTAGAGATATATCTAAATGGAAAAAGAGTAAAAAATAATAGTAAGAAAGTTAGAAAATTAAATAGAGTTTTAATAAAAGAAAAGGATAAAGAAACAGGGATAAAACCTATGGAGATTCCTATCAAAGTTGCTTATGAAGATAAAAATGTGCTTTTGATAGATAAAGATCCATATATAATTGTTCATCCTACTCAAAAGAAAGTTGATAAAACTCTTGCTAATGGAGTGGTAAATTATTTTTTAAAAACAACTGGAAAAATAATGGTACCAAGATTTTTTAATAGATTGGATATGAATACATCTGGGCTTATAATTGTAGCCAAAAATTCTTATGCTCAATCTTTTTTACAAGAAAAGGGAACAGTAAATAAGTTTTATAAAGCAATAGTAAAAGGGATTGTAGAGAAAGATGAATTTTTAATAGATAGACCTATTGGAAAAGTTGGAGACGAATTAAGAAGAAGAGAGCTCACAGTAGAAGAGGGGGGACAAGAGGCACAGACTAAAATAAAAGTTGTAAAGAGATTTGAAGAGGAAAATCTAACTTTAATTGAGGCTGAACTTTTGACAGGAAGAACTCACCAAATAAGAGCACATATGGCACTGGAAGGGTATCCACTATTGGGAGATGAACTTTATGGTGGAGAAGATAAGAGAGCTAAAAGACAGATGTTACATTCATATAAAACAGAGTTTACAGATGTTGAAACAGGAAAAATGATAACTGTGGAAATTGACTTACCAGAAGATATGAAAGAATTGTTAGAGAAAAGATAAGTTGAATATTGAAAAGAATATTTTTATTAGAAGTTGAGAAGTAAAAAATATAAGAGTAACTAAAGTTTTTAAAAATGTTAGCAAGCTAAAAAAATGAACGTAAAAAGATTAAAATTAGTTCACCCATATTAATTGACAAAGAGGAAAAGTTATTATATAGTTGTATATATAAAATAAAACATAACACAGATTACAGTATAAAATAAAAATTAAAATAAATTAAAATTCAGGAGGGAAACAAATGGCAGTTAAAGTAGCAATTAACGGATTTGGAAGAATTGGAAGATTAGCATTAAGATTAATGGTAGGAAACCCAGAGTTTGATGTAGTAGCAATCAACGACTTAACAGATGCACACATGCTAGCTCACCTATTTAAATATGACTCAGCTCAAGGAAGATTCGATGGAACTATCGAAGTTCAAGAAGATGCTTTCGTAGTAAACGGACACACAATCAAAACTTTCGCACAAGCTGATCCTAAAAACTTACCATGGGGAGATCTAGGAGTAGACGTAGTTCTAGAATGTACTGGATTCTTCACTAAAAAAGAAAAAGCAGAAGCTCACATTGAAGCAGGAGCTAAAAAAGTTGTTATTTCTGCACCAGCAACTGGAGATCTTAAAACAATAGTTTACAATGTAAACGACAACATCCTAGATGGAACTGAAACAGTTATTTCAGGAGCTTCTTGTACAACTAACTGTTTAGCACCTATGGCTAAAGCATTACAAGATAACTTTGGAATCGTAGAAGGATTAATGACTACTATCCACGCATATACAAATGACCAAAACACACTAGATGGTCCACACAGAAAAGGAGATTTCAGAAGAGCTAGAGCTGCTGCTGCAAACATCGTTCCTAACACAACTGGAGCTGCAAAAGCAATCGGACTTGTTATCCCTGAATTAAAAGGAAAATTAGATGGAGCTGCTCAAAGAGTACCAGTAATCACTGGATCAATCACTGAATTAGTAACAGTTCTTGAAAAACCAGTAACTGTAGAAGAAGTTAACGCTGCTATGAAAGCTGCTGCAACTGAATCTTTCGGATACACTGAAGAACCATTAGTATCAAGCGATATCATCGGAATCAACTATGGATCACTATTTGATGCTACTCAAACTAAAGTTATGACAGTAGGAGACAAACAACTAGTTAAAACTGTTGCTTGGTATGACAACGAAATGTCTTACACTTCTCAATTAATCAGAACTCTTAAAAAATTCGTAGAATTATCTAAATAATTACTAGAATATTGAGAATAACTAAATAGAAAATGAATAGCGGAGCTTATTAAGTTCCGCTATTTTTACAGAAAAATATAAAAATATTGATAAATTAAACACTAAATTATTATATAAATTCAGGCTAGGAACTAGTCGTAGAGCTTGGTAAATATAGTTAGATTACTAACTACTTCCCAAGAAACTCTCATTTTTTTTAAGTGAAGAGTAGTTCACAAATGACAATTGGAGGATTGAAATAAATGGCTAAAAAAATAGTTACAGATTTAGACGTTAAAGGAAAAAAAGTTCTAATGAGAGTTGACTTTAACGTACCTATGAAAGATGGAAAAATCACTGATGAAAATAGAATAGTTGCAGCATTACCAACTATAAAATATGTATTAGAAAATGGAGGAAGAGTAATAGCTTTCTCTCACTTAGGAAAAGTTAAAACTGAAGAAGATTTAGCTAAAAAATCTTTAAAAGTTGTTGCTGAAAGATTAGCAGAACATCTAGGACAACCAGTTAAATTTGTTCCAGCTACAAGAGGAGCAGAATTAGAAGCTGCAGTAGCAGAACTTAAAGATGGAGAAATTATGATGTTCGAAAACACAAGATTCGAAGATCTAGATGGTAAAAAAGAATCTAAAAATGATCCTGAATTAGGAAAATACTGGGCATCTTTAGGAGATCTATTTGTTAACGATGCATTTGGAACAGCTCACAGAGCTCACGCTTCAAACGTTGGAATCGCAGCTAACATCGGAGAAGGAAAAACTGCAGCAGGATTCCTAATGGAAAAAGAAATTAAATTCATCGGAGGAGCAGTTGACTCTCCAGAAAGACCTCTAGTAGCAATCTTAGGAGGAGCAAAAGTTTCTGATAAAATAGGAGTTATCGAAAACCTATTAGTAAAAGCTGATAAAGTTCTAGTTGGAGGAGCTATGATGTTCACTTTCCTTAGAGCTTTAGGAAAAAATACAGGAACTTCATTAGTTGAAGAAGATAAAATTGATTTAGCTAAGGATCTATTAGCAAAAGCTAATGGAAAATTAGTTCTTCCAATAGATGCTGTTGTAGCAAAAGAATTTAACAACGATGCACCACATAAAACTGTATCAGTAGATGAAATTCCTGCTGACGAAATGGGACTAGACGTTGGAGCTGGAACTGTTGAACTATTTGCTAAAGAAATTAACGGAGCAAAAACTGTAGTATGGAACGGACCTATGGGAGTATTTGAAATGCCTAACTACGCTAAAGGAACTATCGGAGTATGTGAAGCTATTGCAAATCTTCAAAATGCAACAACTATAATCGGAGGAGGAGACTCTGCAGCTGCAGCTATAAGCTTAGGATATGCAGATAAATTCACTCACATCTCTACTGGTGGAGGAGCATCTCTAGAATACCTAGAAGGTAAAAAACTTCCAGGAGTAGAATCTATTTCTGATAAATAATTAACCAACAATCACATTAAATATAAAAAGCAGTCTGATTTATATCAGGCTGCTTTTTAATAATAAAGTTTTTATATAGTGTAAAAAATGAAAATAAATTTCATAAAATAGTTGACAAGCTAGCTGACAAGTAATATAATAAGACAACAATCAAATAGTAGTGTACGAAGATAGAGGTTGCATAATCTAAGAGTACTTAAAAATAAGATTTGTGTATCGTTTTTAAGGAAAGGAGAGGTTGCCGAAGATTATTTACAGACACAACTGTAAGTATTCTGGGACAATATATAATATGTATTGGACTGTCACAATATGTGGAGAGCTATCATAGTAAATTATAATGTTTTTCTATCTTATGAAAATATAATTGCCATGAGTTAATTTTTGTGTATCTTCAAGAATTAATTCGTGGCTTTTTTATTTGTACTACTAGAATATTTTACAAAATGGGGGCATTTTTTATGAGAAACAGATTTTTAAGAGCAGCATCAATGGTAGGAGGGTTATTCCTCATACTTTCAACAGGGCTATTTGCTGAGGAAGCAGCATATCAGCCAGCACTATATTCAACTTTCTGGTCGTTAGTACCACCAATAGTTGCTATTGTATTGGCATTGATTACAAAAGAGGTGTATAGTTCTCTATTTATAGGGATAGTAGTTGGAGGGCTTTTCTATTCAGGATTTCAATTTGAAACTACTATGACACATATTTTACAAGATGGATTAGTAAAAGTTTTAGCAGACTCATACAATGTTGGGATATTGATATTTTTAGTTATTCTTGGTGGAATGGTTTGTCTTATGAATGCAGCTGGAGGATCAAGGGCATTTGGACAATGGGCAAGTAAAAGAATAAAATCACGTGTAGGGGCACAATTAGCTACAATCCTATTAGGAGTATTAATATTTGTAGATGACTATTTTAACTGTTTAACAGTAGGAAGTGTAATGCGTCCTGTAACAGATAAACACAATGTATCTCGTGCAAAACTTGCTTATATAATTGACTCAACAGCAGCACCAGTATGTATCATTGCTCCAATTTCATCTTGGGCAGCAGCAGTAACAGGATTTGTTCCAGGAGAAGATGGTTTTTCAGTGTTTATCAATGCAATTCCATATAACTTCTATGCACTTTTAACTATAACAATGTTAGTTCTTTTAGTTATATTAGGAGTAGATTATGGTCCAATGAAAAAACATGAAGCCAATGCAACAAATGGGGATCTATTTACAACAGCAGATCGTTCATTTGTTACAAAAGATGCTGAGGGAAATTTAAATGGAACAGTATATGATTTAGTTGTTCCAGTTATATTATTAATTATCTGTTGTGTAACTGGAATGATATATAGTGGTGGATTCTTCAGTGGATCTAGCTTTGTAGAAGCTTTTTCTAATAGTGATGCGTCTGTAGGGTTAGCTTTAGGAAGTATAGTTGCTTTAATAATAACAATAGCTTTTTATTCAGTAAGAAAAGTTCTTTCATTCACAACTTGTATGAACTGTATTCCAGAAGGATTTAAAGCAATGGTACCAGCTATTATGATACTAACATTTGCATGGACACTGAAAGCTATGACAGATAGCTTAGGAGCTGCTCCATATGTAGCAGGAATGATGCAAACTTCAGCAGCAGGATTGATGAATATGTTACCAGCTATTATATTTGTTGTAGGTTGTGGACTTGCATTTGCAACAGGAACATCATGGGGAACATTTGGAATTTTAATTCCTATTGTTGTTGCAGTATTTGAAAGCGATCCTCAAATGATGATTATAGCCATTTCAGCATGTATGGCAGGGGCTGTTTGTGGAGACCACTGTTCACCTATCTCTGACACAACAATTATGGCGTCAGCAGGGGCACAAAGTAACCATGTAAACCATGTTTATACTCAACTACCTTATGCTTTAACAGTAGCAGGAATTTCATTTGTATCTTATATAATAGTAGGATATACAAGAAGTTTACTATTAACACTTCCTATAGGAATAGTTATGGTATTTGCTGTACTGTTCTTCTTTAAAATGAGAAGTAAAAATAATTAGGAAAATAGATGATTAAAAATAACTCTTCTATCTTAGTTTAATGAGGTAGAGGAGTTTTTTTTATTATTGCTAAATATAAGAAAATATTCTATACTGAGGTTAAGGGGTGATAAAATGATAAAAAAATTTGATGGAACAATTAAGATGCTAGAAGATGTTATGATTGTTGATAATGAATCTTTTAAAGATATTGATTGTGATGTAGAGACTCTTTGTAAACGGCTAGAAAAAAATAGACAGTATGAATTATATGTAAAGTATGAAAGAGATATTCCAATAGGCTATCTGGGGCTATTATATGTGGCAAATTTGCATTATGATGGAGTTTGGGTAGATTTGATAGCTGTGAGAAAAGAATGGCAAAATAAAGGGATAGGACAGGAACTATTAAAATTTGCTCAAGAGAGAGCTAAAGAAAATGGTATAGATACAATAACAGGACTTGTAAAGAGGGAAAATCTATCATCGTCAGCTATGTTTAAAAAGGAAAAATTTAATTGTGATGAAACAGGATTTCTTCTTTATATAAAAGGATTAGAAAAATAAGGTGTGGTTATGGAAAAAAATAGAAAAGTAGAGGTTGTAGCTTCTATAATCTTAGCAGTAGTAGCTTTGGTTTGGGGAACAACTTATGCAGTGATAAAAGATACTTTAAGTGTGGTTCAACCTTTTTCACTTATGATGTTTAGATTTGGGTTTTCAGCATTGATTTTAAGTTTGATGTATTTAAAAAAATTTAAAACAATAAAAAGTGTAGATCTAAAAAGAGGAATAATAATAGGAATATTTATGTTCTTAGCTTTTTATTTTTTAATAGTGAGCATTAGATTTACAACAGCTTCAAAATTTTCCTTTATAGTAGGAGCTTATGTATTGATGGTTCCATTTTTATCTTGGGTTATAAATAAAACAAAGTTAGATAGATATGCAATAGTGGGAGCTATTTTAGCAACTATTGGACTTGCTTTTTTAACAATGGAGAGGGGAGCTGTATTTAATCTTTGGGATCTTGTAGCAGGTTGTTGCTCTTTTTTCTTTGCAGCTCATATGATAGCTATTGAAAAATATAGTGGAGATTCAGATCCTATACTTCTTACAATTATTCAATTTATAACAACAGCAGTTTTATTTATAATTTTAACTGGTATAAAAGAGGGATATGACTTTATGGTGCTTCCTGAAATAAAATGGACTTTAGGATATTTAGTAATCATAAGTACAATAATTCCATTTGCTATACAGAATATTGTTCAAAGATATATTTCCTCTACAAGTACAGCATTAATTTTAACTTTACAATCAGCTTTTGGATCAATTTTTGCAGTTTATTATTTAGATGAGAGAATGACAAAGCAGATGATAATAGGGTGTTTATTAATTTTTATAGCAATTGTGTTTCAAGAAACAAAATTAAAATTTTTAAAAAGATAAATTTTTCCTAATAAAGTCACAAAAATTTCACAATTATTTGTTATATTTGTATCATAAATCTTTCCCCAAGATGTTTTAATATATAGTTAAGAAAATCCCCCTTAGAGATAAGGGGGATTTTTCTTTTTAGGGAAATAGGTTATAGGAAGTTAGTTGTTCCAAAACCTATAGGTAAATTTAGTGATAACCAAATAACAAAGAAAATTATACTAGAAACAAGTATAGTTATAGCATGTGGAATCATATATGTTATAAGATCTCCTAAACCAAATCTTTTATTGTATTTTCCACAGTAAAGTAATATTAAAGCAAAATAACTCATTAGAGGAGATATTACATTTGTAGAAGAATCTCCAAGTCTATAAGCTAATTGAGCAAGTTCAGGAGAGATTCCCATTTTGTATAACATAGGTAAGAAAATAGGAGCTAAAAGAACATATTTACTTGTCATAGATCCTATAAATAAGTTAGCAAAAGCACAGAAGAAAATAAATGCAATAACTAAAGGAATACCTTTTAAACCTATTCTAGCTAAAAATTTTCCACCTTCAGCAGCAATTATTGTACCAAGTTGAGTATAAGCAAACCAAGATATAAATATTGAAGAGAAGAAACAAAGTACTATAAATGCTCCAAATCCATCTAAAGCTTTAAATAATAAACTCATAAGATCTTTATCATTTTTAATTTTTCCAGCACCTATTCCATAGAAAAGTCCAGGGATAAAGAAAATAAAGCAGATAACAGGAACAATAGCTGCTAGTAATGGACTCCAACCTAATAGTAATTTTCCAGTATCAGGATTTCTTAAAGGTCCCCAAGAAGGTACAGAAAGTAATCCGATTATAGCAAAAGAAACTATAAAACCAATTCCAGCATATTTTAAACCTTTATTTTCTTCAGGAGTAATATTTGTTTCATCTTCAGTAGAGTTTTCTATATCTTCAATAGTATCATTGAAGAAAAGATTTAATTTAGGTTCAATAAATTTATCATTAACAAAAGCAATAATAAAAGTTACAAAGAAAGTAAAGAAAAACATAAATATAGAGTTAGCTAGAGGAGTTACTATATAAGTAGGGTCTACAATGCTAATAGCAGCAGTAGAAAGCCCTCCAAGTAGAGCATCTATTGAAACTAAACAAGCAGCAAATCCTGCAGAAGTTGAACTAAATCCCAATAGGATACCAGCAATAGGATTTCTTTTTAATTGTTTATATAAAATTCCAGCAATCGGAATAACAAGAACATATCCAATATCTCCAGCAAATGAAGAGTTTACTCCAAGGAAAGCTATAAAGTAAGAAACATATTTTCCATTTATTTTTTTCATAGCTTTTTTTAAGAAACTAGGGAAAAGTCCCACTTCATTTAGAAAGTTAAAGAATAGAGAGAAGAATAAAACTACTCCTAAAGGTTCAAATAAGATAAAATTTTTAACTGCTGATTCAAAAATCCATCTAATTCCTTCAGCATCAAGTAGATTTTTTACTGCGAAAGTTTGAAGTTCTATCTGTTTTGTAGAACGATTGATAGCTTCAATTTCAACAGAAACTCCCATTTTAGATAAAATTACTGATAAAATAGCAATAACAATAGAAAAAATAATGAAAATAGTAACTGGATGTGGTAATTTATTAGCAATTATTGCAACTTTTCCTAAAAAACCACTAGTTTGTTTAGAATTTCCTTCTGACATAATAGAACACTCTCCTTAATGTTTTAATATAGTTTTCACTAAAAAATATCATAGTGTAGTTAATACTACTAATATAATTTATTTTGTAGTAAAAGTCAAATAAAATTTTGAATAATAATAGTACATATAATTTTAAAAACGACATAAAAAACAATAAAATAGCACAAAATAACAAAAAATAATAAAAACTATTGAAAAAATTTGATAATTACTTTAAAATATAATGAGTGATATTTTAAAAGATGAGGGTGAAAAGATGGAAATTGAAAAAATAAGAAAATATTGTGTAATTGGATTTATTATTGTAGGATTAGCATGTATTTTTGTTGAAAAAGCTAATGGTCCTAAACTATATACTGGTGTAGGAGATGGATTTGATAGTGAAATTACAGTAGAGATTATGGCTAAGAAAAATAGTAAAGGGGAATTAAGAATCTCTGATATAAAATATACTCATGGGGATACAGAAGCTATAGCTGGACCAGCATTAAATGAACTTGCAACAAAAGTAAAAAATACTCAAAGTATAGATGTTGATGTAGTAGCAGGAGCTACATACTCTTCAGAAGGATTTATTCAAGCATTAAATGATGCATGCTCAAAAATAAAATAATGATTTTAACTGCACTTATAACTAAGTGCAGTTTTTTATAAAGGTGATATTATGAAAATAGGAGTAGTTTTAGAAGGCGGGGGAATGAGAGGTATCTATACAGTAGGTGTATTAGATGCTTTTGAAAAAAATAATTTTATGCCAGATTATCTTATAGGAGTTTCAGCAGGAGCTTCTAATGGAGTTTCTTTTATATCTAGGCAAAAAGGTAGATCACTGAGAATAAATACTAACTATATTAATGATAAAAGATATTTGAGCTTATATAATCTTTTAACTCAAGGATCACTTTTTGGAATGGATTTTATTTTTAATGAAGTTCCAGCAACTGATGAACCTTTTGATTACAAAGCATTTTTTGAAAATCCTTGTGACTTTAAGGTAGGAGTTACAGATGCTTTAACAGGAACAGCAGTTTTTTATGGAAAAGACTCCTTAAATGATGGAGCTACAGTATTAAAAGCTTCAGCTTCAATTCCACTTGTATCTAAAGCTGTTGTTTATAGAGGAAGAGAGTATTTTGATGGTGGAACTTCAAGTCCTATTCCAGTAGATGAAGCACTGAAAGATGGTTGTGATAAGCTTATAGTAGTTTTAACTAGAGATAGAAATTTTATTAAACCACCATTAAAAATGCAAGGTTTTTGTTCATTAATTATGAGAAAATATCCAGCTATGGTAGAACTTCTAAAAAGACATCATGAGGTTTATTTAGAAAATCAAAAGAGAATAAAAGAACTAGAAAAAGAGGGAAAAGCCTTTGTAATAGCTCCTAAAACTCCTCTATTAATAGATAGATTTGAAAGGAAAAAAGAGAAATTGTTAAAAGAGTATCACCATGGATTTAATGATGGAGAAGAGTTTTTACAAAATCATTTTAAAAATTTTATCATTAAATAAAAAATTCCAGCATATAGCTGGAATTTTTTTTATTATTGCATAGGTAATATTTCAATTTCAACTCTTCTATTTTGAGCTCTTCCACTTGCAGTACTATTAGTAGCTCTAGGATACTCTTCTCCATAACCTACAGATGATATTCTTCTGCTTGAAACTCCTTGTTGAATAAGGTAATTTCTAACACTAGCAGCTCTTTTTTCAGAAAGAGTTAGATTATATTCATCAGAACCTGTATTATCTGTATATCCATTTACAATAACTCTAGTTTCAGGATAGTTTACTAAAACAGTTGCAATAGAATTTAATGGTCCATAGAAACTAGGAACAATTTTTGCACTATCAGTAGCAAAAGTTACTCCACCAGGAAGAGAAAGATTTAAATTTTCTCCTTGTTGACTAACTTGAACTTCAGTATTTTTTAGACGTTCTCTAAGCTCTTGTTCTTGACGATCTCTATAAGCTCCCCAACCAAGACCAGCTAAAGCACCAATTCCAGCACCAATAAGAGTTCCTTTTGTATCTTTTCCTATAATTTGTCCAAGAAGTGCTCCAGCAGCAGCTCCACCAGCAGTTCCTTTAGTTTTGCTATTTACAGATCCAGTTTCATCAAGAAATGGTGAAGATGTACAACCAGCAAGAGTTAAAGCAAGTAAAAGACCAGATATTATTTTTTTATTGTTCATAGTGAAACCTCCTTTTAAAATTTTATTTAAAAAAATAAGATTTTAGTTGTATTTTCTAAAAAAAAGATAAAAATCCTTCTTTATAATTATATTATATATTAATTTTTTTAAAAAACAATCACAATTTTATATAGAAATAAAGATGAGTTTCGATAGTGAAAAAATAAAATTTAAAAAAGTTTAAAAAAAATAAAAAAAAGTGTTGACACAAAGTGGGATAAATGATATAATCATTCTTGTCTTGAGAGAAAAGGCGTCGGAATATAGCGCAGTCCGGTAGCGCATCTGCCTTGGGAGCAGAGGGCCGCAAGTTCGAATCTTGCTATTCCGACCATTATGCGGGAATAGCTCAGTTGGTAGAGCGTCAGCCTTCCAAGCTGAATGTCGCGAGTTCGAACCTCGTTTCCCGCTCCAAAAGACTTTTACTGAGTGTGTCTGTAGCTCAGCTGGATAGAGCAACGCCCTTCTAAGGCGTGGGTCAGGGGTTCGAATCCCTTCAGACACGCCACTATCTAAAAATACAGAGATATGGTGACTGTAGTTCAGTTGGTAGAGCGCCAGTTTGTGGCACTGGTTGTCGCGAGTTCGAGCCTCGTCAGTCACCCCATAAAATTTAATAATGCGTCATTAGCTCAGTTGGTAGAGCACACGACTTTTAATCGTGTTGCCACAGGTTCAAATCCTGTATGACGCACCATCGTGCGAGGATGGCGGAATTGGCAGACGCGCTAGACTTAGGATCTAGTGTCCCAGACGTGAGAGTTCAAGTCTCTCTCTTCGCACCAATAAGCTAACAAGAGATTCTATAGAATCTCTTTTTTTTATATTCATATATAGAGAATGTGAGGAAAAATGAGAAATATAAAGATAATATATAGATATGATGGAAGTATGTTTTATGGATCACAAAGACAACCTGAAAAAAGAACAGTTCAAGGGGAGATAGAGAAACTTCTAAATATTCTATTAAAAGAAGAGATAAATATGATATCTTCAGGGAGAACAGATAGAGGGGTACACGCTTTAATACAAGTTTCAAATTTCTTTACCTCTTCACCAATACCTTTAGATAGAATGAAATATGCTTTAAATAGAGGACTACCTTTAGATATAGAGCTGTTGGATATAGAAGAGGTAGATTTAGAATTTAACTCAAGATTTTTACCTAAGAGCAGAGCATATAGATATATTATGACTTGGAAGAGAAATCCTTTTGAAAGTAGATATACAACATATGTAAATAAAAAAATAGAAAAAGATAGATTTTTTGAGATTATGAAACCTTTAATAGGAGTACATGATTTTAATAATTTTAGAATGAGTGATTGTGGAAGTAAAACTTCAGTAAGAGAGATATATAGTATAGAGCTTTTTGAAGAAGATACAAAATTAATTGTTGAGATAAGAGGAAACTCTTTTTTAAAGTCTCAAATTAGAATAATGATAGGAACAGCTTTAGAAATTTATTTTGGTAACAGAGATAAAAACTATCTAATAGATATGTTAAATAATCCAGAAAAAAAATATATAAAAAAGGTTGCAGATCCCTTTGGACTATATCTATCAGAAGTAAATTATTGATTGATATTTTGGAGGAGAAAATGGATTTTAAAGAATTAAATAGGGCAGATTTACCATTGATAAAGGAAATAGTTGAATTAGAAGAGGAAGCTTTTGGAGGAAAAGGTGGAGTTGATCTTTGGATTTTAAAAGCTCTTTTAAGATATGGAAAAGTTTTTGTATTGGAAGAAGATAATAAAATAATATCTATTATTGAGTATATGCAATGTTTTGATAAGAAAGAAGTTTTTTTATATGGAATTTGTACTTTGAAAAAATATAGAAATCAAGGAAATGCTAATAGAATAATGGCAGAGAGTGAAAAATATTTAAAAAATAAAGGATATAATGAGATATATCTTACTGTTGATCCTGAAAATGAAATTGCTATTAATATGTATAAACATTTTGGATACTCTATAGTCGAATATCAAGAAAATGAGTATGGGGAAGGTATACATAGATATCTTATGAAAAAAACTATCTAACTAACAAAAAACTAACTTGACATAATTCGAAATTCATTATATTATTAAATATATAATCATTACAATTTTGAATTTAGAAACAAGGAGGTTGAAAATGAGCTTAGAGATAATGGATATAGGTGAATATTTAAAAGAACATTCTATAAAGCCTTCATATCAAAGAATGAAAGTATTTCAATATTTACAAGAAAATAAAAATCATCCAACAGTGGATATGATATATAAAGCTCTATGTACAGAGATTCCTACTTTATCTAAAACAACAGTTTATAATACATTAAATTTATTCATAGAGAAAAAAATAGCTAATATCTTAGTAATAGAAGAAAATGAAACAAGATATGATGCTACAATGAATGTCCATGGACATTTTAAATGTGAAAAGTGTGGAAAGATTTTCGATATAGATGTAGATAAAAGATTGCTAGATACAAAAAATCTTGAAAATTTTGAGATAAAGGAACAACACCTTTATTTTAAAGGAATTTGTCAAGATTGCTTGAATAAATAGTGTATAGCAAATATAACATGGAGGTGCTTTTATGAACAAAAATGATCTTTTAAAATGTAAAGAGTGTGGAATGATAATGGAAGTTGTATCACTTGGTAAAGAGTGTGGAGCAGCAAAACCAGAAGTTGAAGTATTAGAGGCAAAAACTCAAGATGCAGCAACTGAAAAACATGTTCCTTATGTTGAAGAAAGAGAGAATGGTTATTTAGTAAAAGTTGGTAAAGAGGCAAAACATCCAATGCTTGAAGCACACTATATTGAATTTATAGAACTTATCATAGATGGAGATAAACTTTATAGAAAATATTTAAACCCTGGAGATGAACCTGAAGCTTTCTTTGAAATTGCTAAAGGAAAAGATGTTGTAGCAAGAGAATATTGTAATATCCATGGTTTATGGAAAAACAGATAGGAGGCAATTTCAATGAGAAAATATGAATGCGAAGTTTGTGGATATGTATATGATCCAGAAATTGGAGATCCAGATAACGGAATAGCAGCAGGAACAGCGTTTGAAGATTTACCAGAAGATTGGGTATGTCCACTATGTTCTGCAGGAAAAGATGATTTTTTAGCAAAATAGCAAATTGAAAATAAATTTTAAACAAAACAGGAGGAAAATTAAGATGAAAAAATATGAATGTAAAGTATGCGGATATGTATATGATCCAGAAATCGGAGATCCAGATAACGGAGTAGCAGCAGGAACAGCATTTGAAGATTTACCAGAAGATTGGGTATGTCCTCTATGCTCTGTTGGAACAGACGAATTCGAAGCTATCTAATAGGAAAAATAGAAATTAACGTACTGTAAAAAGACACACTTAAAATAGTGTGTCTTTTTTTAACGTAATTACAAAAAAATATTGACAATCTAAAAAAAATAGTGTACTATTAGTAATCATATGCCTAGATAGCTCAGTTGGCTAGAGCATACGGTTCATACCCGTACGGTCGAAGGTTCGAATCCTTTTCTAGGCACCATATTCCAAATAATTTTTTTAAACCCCACTTTTTAGATTCATATGTTGTAGTCTAACCCTAAATATTTTTATGGAAAAAGATGAACTTGGCCGGTTCATCTTTTTCTATTTTTTGTAAAATTAAAGGATTTATTTATATAGGAAAATCCCATGATTTTTGATATAATTATAATATTGAGATGGAAAATAGGGAGGAAGTTAGATGAAACTATCAGCTGCAATAATGACTTTTAATGAAGAGAAAAATTTAGATAGAACTTTAAAAGCTTTAGAGGATATATGTGATGAGATTGTAATAGTTGATAGTGGATCAACAGATAGAACAAAAGAGATAGCTGAGAAATATAGGGCTAAATTTATTAACCAAAAATGGTTAGGTTATGGAAAGCAAAGAAATGTTGCAATAGATAATTGTAGTGGAAAGTGGATATTAGCAGTTGATGCTGATGAGGAGCTATCTCCAAAGTTAAAAGAAAAGATAAAAGAGATAATAGAAAGCAGTGATGAAAGCAAAAAAGTTTATGAGATAAATAGATTATCAGTATGTTTTGGGAAAAAAATAAAACATGGTGGTTGGGGAACTTCATATGCTGTAAGATTGTTTTTAAAAGGAGCAGGGAAATTTAATGATAATACAGTGCATGAAAGTTTTGTAACAGATGAAAAAGTATATCAGATAAAAGAGGATATATATCATCATAGTTATCTGACTTTAGAAGATTATTTTAGTAAATTTAATAGATATACAACTGAAGGAGCATTAGAATATTATAAAAAAGGAAAAAAAGCTAGTGTATTTCAAATAGCTTTTAATCCATTATATAAATTTATTAGAATGTATGTAATAAGATTGGGATTTTTAGATGGAGTAGAAGGATTTCTATTAGCTTCAACAAGTTCGTTATATTCAATGGTAAAATATTTTAAATTGAGAGAGATCTATAGAAATGGAAGTTATATAGATGATAAAAAGGGAGCAAAGAATGGAGATTAAAAGAATAATAGTATCGAGAACAGATAAAATAGGAGATTTGATACTTTCTATTCCAAGTTTTTTTATGGTAAAAAAGATGTATCCAAAAGCTGAACTAGTAGTATTAGTAAGAAAATATAACTATGAGATTGTTAAAAATTTACCATATGTCGATAGAATAATTAAGATAGATGATTACTCACAAAATGAGTTAATAGACAAGATAGCTTACTTTAAAGCAGATGTATTTATAGCTCTGTATAATGATTCATTTGTGGCAAAATTAGCAAGAGCTAGTAAAGCTAAGATAAAGATAGGTCCATTGTCTAAGTTATCATCTTTTTTCACTTACAATAAAGGTGTTTGGCAAAAGAGATCTAAATCAGAAAAAAATGAGGGAAAATATAATTTAGATTTAATCAAACAATTAGATCCAAATCTATTTCAAAAGGAGTATGAATTAGAGACAAAAATCTATATAGAGGATAAACATAGAGAAGCAGTAGATATGTTTTTTAAAACTAATAATATAAAGGGACAAAGTATAGTAATAAACCCTTTTATAGGTGGATCTGCTAAAAATATTAAAGATGAAGAGTATGCTAGGCTTATAAAGAATTTTAAGAAGAGAAATAGAGATGTGAATGTAATTATAACTTGCCACATCTCTGATGAGGAGAGAGGATTAAAACTAATAAAAGAGGCTAACTCAATGGGAGTATATCTATATGCCAATGGAGGAGATCTTTTAAATATAGCTGCTATTATAGATAGATGTGATGTATATTTAGGAGCTTCAACAGGACCAACTCATATGGCAGGAGCATTGAAAAAGAGAATAGTTGCTATCTATCCTAATAAGAAAACTCAAAGTATTACAAGATGGGGAGTTTTAGGAGATGATAAAGTTTATTATTTAGTTCCAGATAAAGATAATCCAAAAGAAGATTATAAAAATCCTTACTTTGATACTTATGATAGAGATATGGAGTTAGATTTGATACTTGCTTTAGAAAGAGCTTTAAAGCTTGAAGAGGGTGGTAAAAATTAGGATATTAGTTATACATACGGCATTTATAGGGGATATAGTTTTATCAACTCCTTTGTTAAGAAAGATAAAAGATGTATATCCAAATAGTGATATTACCTATGTTACAACTCCAGCAGGAGCAGCAATTTTAAGAAATAATCCAAACATAAGTGAGATTATTGAGTATGATAAAAGAGGAAAGCATAAGGGAATATTAGGAATATATCAACTTGGAAAAAGATTGAAATATGAAAATTTTAATCTGGTTATAACACCACATAGATATATGAGAAGCTCAATTCTTTCATGGTTTACAGGTTCACCAGTAAGAAAGGGGTATAAAAATGCTGATCTATCATTTCTTTATACAGAGAAGATTGAGTATGATAAGAAAAAACATGAGGTTGAAAAACTTCTATCTTTTATCTCTAAAGATATAGATAAGAGATATGAGATAGAGCTATACCCAAATATTAAAGATATTGAAAAAGTAGATGAGATGCTAAAAGAGTATGAAGATAAAAAGATAGTTGTTATAGCTCCAGGAAGCAAATGGTTTACTAAAAAATGGCCTTTAGAATATTTTAATGAGATATTAAAAGAGTTAAAAAATAGAAAAGATATTATTTTAGCTGTTGTAGGTGGAAATGAAGAGAGGGCTTTAAATATAGAGACTGGAGGAAATATAGTTGATTTTAGAGGGAAGACAACACTTTTAGAATTGGCTGAACTAATAAGAAGAGCAGAATTAATAGTTACTAATGATTCTTCACCAATCCACATAGCATCAGCATGGAAAAATGTAAAAATTCTTGCTATATTTGGTCCAACTGTAAAAGAGTTAGGATTTTTCCCTTGGTCAAAAAATAGTGTAGTTTTCCAAAGGGAAGAACTAAAGTGTAGACCATGCTCACTACATGGAGGGGACAAGTGTCCAGAGAAACATTTTAAATGTATGGTAGATATAAAGCCAGAACTTATTTTAGATGAGATTTATAAAACTATTGGAAGAGAATAGATATGAAAAAAATAAGAAGAGGAAATATATATTTATATTTTAATGATGAAAAAAGTTTAGAATTTTTTGATTTAATTGAAAATAATAGATATAAACTGATAAAAGTTTTAAAAGATGATCAGAGAAGTTATGTAGCATTAATAGAAATTCAAGGGGAAAAATATATTTATAAAAGACCGATAGAAAAAAATAGTAGAAAATGGCAGAGATTTTTATCTATTTTTAGAGGTAGTGAAAGTAAGAGAGAGTTTAAAAATATAGAGAAGATTAGAGAAGTAGGACTTAATGGAGCAGTTCCATATTTAGCTGTGGAGAAGAAAAAAGGCTTAGTAGTATATGATTCTTATCTGATCTATGGGTATATAGATGGGAGAGAGAGTAGCTTTAAAGATATAAATTTAATAATGTCAGAGTTAAAAAAGATACATAGCTTAGGTTATCTGCATGGAGACTCACATATGAATAATTTCCTTATAAAAGGAGAAAAGGTATATCTTATTGATACTAAACTTCTTTGGAATAAATATGGAGGATTTGGAAGAGCCTTTGAGTTTATGTATTTAGAGGAGAGCTGTCCTCAAGAGATAGATTATGATAAAGAGAGCATATATTACAAAGGAGCAAAGGGATTAAGAAACTATTTAACTTTTTTAGCTAAAATAAAAAGTATTAGGAGAAAAAAGAAGTGAAAATATTAGTTATAAGGCTTAGTTCAATAGGGGATATAATATTGACTACACCTGTATTAAAAGCTTTTAAGGAAAAGTATCCAGAGGCAACTATAGATTTTCTTGTGTTAGATAAATTTAAAGCTGCAATAGAGGGATTACCATATATAGATAATCTAATTCTTTTTAATAAAAAAGAGAATGATGGCTTGAAGAATATGAAGATCTTTGCAGAAAAATTAAGATCTAACAATTATGATTATGTTTTTGATCTTCACTCAAAGCTGAGATCAAAGGTTATATCTAAACATCTAGGAGTTAAGTGTTATAGATATAGAAAAAGAAGTTGGTGGAAAACACTTTTAGTTAAATTAAGATTGATAAAATATGAAGTAGATGATACTATTGTAAAAAATTATTTTGGTGCATTTAAAGATTTTGGATTGGAGTATAAAGGGGAAGATCTAACTTTTTCTTTTCCTAGTGGCATGAAAGAAAAGTTTAATGAATATGTTGATCTGCCAGTAATGGCTCCAGGAGCATCAAAAAATACTAAAAAATGGACTCCTAAAGGTTTTGGAACTTTAGCAAAACTTATTTTTGAAAAATATGGAAAAGAAACTATTTTAATAGGTGGTAATGAAGATAAAGAAGTATGTGAAAAAATTGATGAGATCAGTGGAGGACATACAATAAATTTAGCTGGGAAATTATCACTTAAAGAGAGTGGTGCTTTATTAAGTAGAGCTAAATTTTTAGTCACTAATGATTCAGGACCCTTTCATATAGCTAGAGGAGTAAAATGTAAAACCTTTGTTATATTTGGACCTACAAGTCCAGGGATGTTTGACTTTGGAGAAAATGATACGTTAATATATAGTGGTGAAAGTTGTGCTCCTTGTAGTTTACATGGGGATAAAGTTTGCCCTAAACATCACTTTAATTGTATGAATAATATAAAAGGTGAGATGGTTTTAAAAAAGATTGAGAAAAAAATAAAATTATAAAAGTGAGGGTGGTAAAAGAATGGCAAAAGCAAAAGAAAAAAACGAGATAAATGAGAAAGAAAAAGCACTTGAACTTGCAATGAAACAGATAAGAAAAGATTTTGGTGATGGATCTATAATGAAATTAGGAGATAACCAAAATATGAATGTAGAGGTAATCTCTACTGGAAGTATAAATCTTGATGCAGCTTTAGGACAAGGTGGAGTACCTAGAGGAAGAATAGTTGAGATATATGGAGCAGAGAGTTCAGGTAAAACAACAATAGCTCTTCACATAGCAGCAGAGGCACAAAAAGAGGGAGGAATAGTTGCATTTATAGATGCTGAACATGCTCTTGATCCTGTGTATGCTAAAGCTCTAGGTGTTGATATAGATGAGCTTTTAATATCTCAACCAGATTATGGTGAGCAAGCTATGGAGATAGCAGATATGTTAGTAAGATCTGGAGCAGTAGATCTTATTGTAGTTGACTCAGTAGCAGCTCTTGTACCTAAGACAGAGATAGATGGAGAGATGTCAGATCAACAGATGGGGCTTCAAGCTAGACTTATGTCAAAGGCTCTTAGAAAACTAACAGCAACTTTAAATAAATCAAAGACAACAATGATATTTATAAACCAAATCAGAGATAAGATAGGTGGATTTGGTTTTGGTCCTCAAACAACAACTACTGGAGGAAAGGCTCTGAAATTCTATGCATCTGTTAGAATGGAAGTAAAGAGAGTTGGACAAGTAAAACAAGGTGATGAAGTTATAGGAAATGAAACTTTAGTAAAAATCACTAAAAATAAGATAGCTCCACCATTTAAAGAGGCATCTTTCCAAATTATGTATGGTAAAGGAATCTCAAGAGTTGGAGAGATCTTAGATATGGCATTGGATAATGATATAGTATCTAAATCAGGAGCTTGGTTTAGTTTTGGAGATATTAGACTTGGACAAGGAAAGGAAAATGTAAAAGCTAGACTTGAAAATGAACCAGAGTTATTAGAAAAGATTGAAGAGGAAGTAAGAAAAATTTTAAATAAAGGTAAGGAAAAAGAGACTACAGAAGAGACATTAGAAGTAAAAGAGGGAGTTTTAGATTTTGATGAGGAGATATAGTCTAAAAGGAAATAAAATATATTTTGATGAAGAATTTTTTATTGACTTGAACAAGCAGACTATAGCAGAATATGAGCTTCAAAAGAGAAATGAGATCTCAGAGGAAGAGTATTATCAAATTATAAGAAGAAGGGTTTTAAGTATGGGATATTTCCTACTGAGCAAGAAGGATTATCCCATTAAAGAGTTTACAACAAAACTTATTACAAAATATCGTGAAAAAGAGATAGTAGAAGAGATAATAGATGAATTTATAGAAAAAGGTTATTTAGATGATATGGAATATGGAAGATGCTATATAAAAACTCATAATTATGGGAGAAAAAAAATGGAGTTTATGCTTTTTCAAAAAGGACTCTCTTCAGACACCATAAGAGAATTATTAAATGATAATTCAGATAATGAATTGGAAGAGATAAAAAGATTATGGTTAAGATTGGGAGAGAAGGAAAAGGATAAGAAGATAGTTTCTCTTATGAGAAAGGGGTTTCAATATAGGGATATAAAAAAAGTGATTTCAGATTTAGAGTAGTAGTGGAGGAAAAATGTTAGGTTTAATTTTAGCTTCATTAACAGGATTTTTTTTATTCTCTTTTATAAGTATAGCCTATCTTCCTAAAATTAAATCAATGGAAGAGAGAGCAGGAGTAGAATATGCAAGAAAAAAATTAAAATGGTTATCTAAATGTATCTTAAAAAGCTTAGATGTAAAATTAGATATAAAATATAAAAATAGAGAAGCTATTGATTCTTTGGATAAAAAAGAGGGAGTTATTTTTGTATGTAATCATCAAAGTAATTTAGATATTCCTGCTATTGTAACAGCTCTCCATATGGATGTTGGATTTGTAGCTAAACATGAGATGAAAAGATGGCCTTTTTTTGGAACTTGGATGAAAAAAAGTAACTGTGTATTTTTAAATAGAGAAAATCCAAGAGAGGGGATAAAAGATATAAAAAAAGCAGTTGAATTGATAAAAAAAGGTTATCCAACAGTTATTTTTCCAGAGGGGGAGAGAAGTTTAACTGGGAAAATACTAAATTTTAAAAAGGGAAGTTTTAAATTAGCAACTGAAACTAATGGGATTATAGTTCCATTGACATTAAAAGGAACGTATGATATTCAACCAAGAGGAACATTAAAAATGGCAAGGGGAAGAAAAGTAACCCTTGTAGTAGATGAACCTATCTTTGTAAAAAATCTTTCTAAAGATGAGGAAAAGGTGCTAGCTACTACTGTTAGAGATAAAATAGTAGAAAATTTTGAAAAGATAAAATAAATTTTAGTTGACACTTATTTTATAAAATGATATTCTTTAATTAGTTATACGACTGACGGAAGTGGAATAAACCACATGAAGTATAATGTAATTAATGCCGACCGTCTGGGCAATAAGCCTAGTCTGTCGGCTTTTTTTATACCTATAAATAAGTTTTTAAAAATATTTGAATGTTAAAATATAATTATTGACATAATTAGTAAAGAATGGTAAACTAATATTGCTTTAGTAGTCAGTAACTGGTAGATCAGTTTTAAATATTAAATATTATCAGGAGGTTAAAATGAAATATTGGAATGGTTTTGTAGGGGAACTTTGGAAAAATGAGATCAATGTAAGAGATTTTATTCAATGTAACTACACTCCATATACTGGGGATGATTCATTTTTAGAAGATGCAACAGAAAATACTAAAAAAGTATGGAACAAACTTACAGAGATGTTCAAAGTTGAAAGAGAAAAGGGAATTTATGATGCAGAAACAAAAATTCCTCAAGCTATTGATGCTTATGGACCAGGATATATTGATAAAGATGCTGAAGTTATAGTTGGACTTCAAACAGATGCACCTTTAAAAAGAGGAATTTTCCCTAAAGGTGGATTAAGAATGGTAAAAAACTCTTTAGAAGCTTTTGGATATGAGATTGATCCTTTAACTGAAGAGATATTTACAAAATATAGAAAAACTCACAATGAGGGAGTATTCTCAGCTTATACAGATGAGATGAAAGCTTGTAGAAAATCTGGTATCATTACTGGACTTCCAGATGCTTATGGAAGAGGAAGAATAATAGGAGATTATAGAAGAGTACCTCTTTATGGAGTAGATAGACTGATAGAAGATAAACAACAACAGATGAAACTTCTTGAAGTTGCAGAGATGGACGATGAAACTATCAGAAGAAGAGAGGAGATTTTTGAGCAGATAAAAGCTTTAAAAAGCTTTGTAAAAATGGGAGAAGCTTATGGATTTGATCTTTCAAGACCAGCTGAAAATGCAAAAGAAGCAGTACAATATCTATATTTTGGATATTTAGCAGCAGTAAAAGATCAAGATGGAGCAGCAATGTCACTAGGAAGAACATCTACTTTCTTAGATATCTATATTCAAAGAGATTTAGAAAATGGAGTTATTACAGAAAAAGAAGCTCAAGAACTAATTGATCAATTTATTATAAAATTAAGAATAGTTAGATTTTTAAGAACTCCTGAATATGATGCACTATTCTCTGGAGATCCAACTTGGACAACAGAATCTCTTGGAGGACAAGGGGTAGATGGAAGAACTTTAGTAACAAAAACATCATTTAGATATTTACACACACTATATAATTTAGGACCAGCACCAGAGCCTAATATGACAGTTTTATGGTCAGTAAACTCTCCAGAAAATTGGAAAAACTTCTGTGCAAAGGTATCTATTGATACATCAGCAGTTCAATATGAAAATGATGATCTAATGAGACCAGAATTTGGTGATGATTATGGAATCGCTTGTTGTGTATCTCCAATGAAAATAGGAAAGGGAATGCAATTCTTTGGAGCTAGAGCAAACTTACCAAAAACTTTACTATATGCTTTAAATGGTGGAAGAGATGAGAAGAGTGGAGTTCAAGTTGCACCTAAATTTGCTCCAGTAACAGGAGATTATTTAGAGTTTAAAGATGTAATGGAAAAATTTGAGCAAATGATGAAGTGGCTTGCTGGAGTTTATGTAAATGCACTAAAAATAATTCACTATATGCACGATAAATATGCTTATGAAGCTTTTGAAATGGCTCTTCACGACTTAGATATTGAAAGAACTCAAGCAACTGGAATAGCTGGACTTTCAATAGTAGCAGATTCATTAGCAGCTATAAGAGATAGCAAAGTAAAAGTTATAAGAAATGAAAGTGGACTTATTGTTGACTTTGAAAGAGAAGGAGATTATGTTCCATTTGGAAATAATGAGGACTCTACAGATGACCTTGCTGTAATGGTAACAGAAAAATTCATGAACTATCTAAGAACTCATGAAACATATAGACATTCAAGAGCTACTCAATCAATTCTTACAATAACATCAAATGTTGTATATGGTAAGAAAACAGGAAACACTCCTGATGGAAGAAGAGCAGGAGCTCCATTCTCTCCAGGAGCTAACCCAATGAATGGAAGAGATACAAGAGGGGCAATAGCATCTCTAGCATCAGTAGCTAAACTTCCATTCCACCATGCAAATGATGGAATATCTTATACATTTGCAATAGCACCAAATGCTTTAGGAAAAACAGCTGAAGATAGAATAGAAAATCTTGTTTCTATGATGGATGGATATTTCACTCCACAAGGTGGACAACATCTAAATGTCAATGTATTTAATAGAGAGTTACTTGAAGATGCAATGGAAAATCCTGAAAAATATCCTCAATTAACTATTAGAGTTTCTGGATATGCAGTAAACTTTGTAAGATTAACTAGAGAACAACAATTAGATGTTCTTTCAAGAACAATTAATAGTAAAATGTAATAAAATAGCAAACTACAAAAAGGGGCAACTACATGCCCCTTTTTGAAATTTAATGAAGGGGGAAATATGGAAAATAAAAATATTATTGGTAATATACATTCATATGAAAGTTTTGGAACTGTTGATGGACCAGGAATAAGATTTGTACTTTTTTTACAAGGTTGTACTTTGAGATGTAAATTTTGTCACAACCCAGATACTTGGAATTTAACAGGGGGAAAGATAAAGGAATCTGCTAAGGAAACTTTTGAGAAGATAAAAAAATATAAGGGGTATTTTGGAAAAAAAGGAGGAGTTACTGTAACAGGAGGAGAACCTCTTCTTCAAACTGAATTTGTTTTAGAACTTTTTAAATTGTGCAAGGAAGAGGGAATACATACTGCTATTGATACCTCAGGATATATTTTTAATGATAAAGTTAAAGAGGTGTTAGAATATACAGATCTTGTTTTATTGGATATAAAAGCTATTGATGAAAAGGTATATAAGGAATTAACAAGAGTAGAATTAAAAAATACCCTTGAGTTTGCTAAATATCTAAAAGAGATTGGTAAAAAGGTTTGGATTAGACATGTAGTAGTACCAAATATTACAGATAATGATGAGCTTTTAGATAAACTTGCTCAATATGTATCTACTTTAGATAATGTTGAAAGAGTAGAGATATTACCTTATCATAGATTGGGAGAGTTTAAATACAAAGAATTAGGAATGAAATATGCTCTTGAAGGGATAGAAGAACTTTCAAAAGAGAGAACTGAAAATGCTAAGTCTATATTTGCAAGATATAATTTAAAAGTTAATTAGAAAAAACAGATTTTTTCCTTAAAAAATGATATAATACTCAAGAGAATGTAACAAGAAAAAAGGAGGAAATTTATGATTATTTTAGGAATTGAAAGTTCGTGTGATGAAACTTCCATAGCTGTCTTAAAAGATGGTAAAGAGATATTATCAAATAAAATTTCATCTCAAATAGCAATTCATAAAGAGTATGGAGGAGTAGTTCCAGAAATTGCTTCAAGACAACATATTAAAAATATTGCAGCTATTTTAGATGAAGCATTAGCAGAAGCTCAAATAACATTAGATGATGTAGATTATATTGCAGTAACATATGCACCAGGACTTATAGGAGCATTGTTGGTTGGAGTTTCTTTTGCAAAGGGATTATCATATGCTCATAATATACCAATAATTCCAGTACATCATATTAAAGGACATATATATGCTAACTTTTTAGAGCATGATATAAAACTTCCATGTATAGCATTAGTAGTTTCAGGAGGACATACTAATATTGTATTTATGGGAGAAGATCATAAATTTGTAAATTTAGGTGGAACTTTAGATGATGCAGTTGGAGAAAGCTGTGATAAAGTTGCAAGAGTATTGGGAATTGGATATCCTGGAGGTCCTGTAATAGATAGAATGTACTATGAAGGAGATAGAGATTTTCTTCAAATTCCAGAACCTAAAGTTGGAGAGTACGACTTTAGCTTTTCAGGAATTAAAACTGCTGTAATAAACTTTGTAAATAAGATGAAGATGAAAGGTGAAGATTTTAAACAAGAGGACTTAGCAGCTTCATTCTTAGGAAAAGTTGTGGATATTTTATGTAAGAAAACATTGAAAGCAGCTAAGGACAAAAATGTTAAGACTATTATTTTAGCTGGAGGGGTTGCAGCTAACTCATTGTTGAGAAGTCAACTAACAGAAGAGGCTAAAAAGCTAGGAATAGGTGTTTATTATCCATCTATGAAACTATGTACAGATAATGCAGCTATGATAGCTGAAGCAGCTTATTATAAGGTAAAATGTGCAAAAAATCCTGAAGATTGTTTTGCAGGACTAGAACTTAATGGAATAGCATCACTAGAAGTTACAAAAGATATGTATTAAAACTAAAAAATAAAAATATATAAAATTAAGGGGTATGGAATATGAAATATTTTTTACAGGGAATCACTATGGGGCTAGCTTATGTTGCTCCGATAGGGCTACAAAATCTTTTTGTAATTAACACAGCTCTAACTCAAAAGAGAAGTAGAGCATATCTTACAGCACTAATAGTTATCTTTTTTGATGTAACTTTAGCTTTAGCTTGTTTCTTTGGGGTAGGAACAATAATGGAGAAATCAAAGTTACTAGAATTGGCAATACTATTAGTGGGAAGTATTATAGTTATCTGGATTGGAATAGGACTTTTAAGATCTAAAGGAAGTATGGAGAGCTCAACAGATGTGAATGTCCCTATATTGAAAGTAATAACTACTGCTTGTGTAGTAACTTGGTTTAATCCTCAAGCTATAATTGATGGAAGTATGATGTTAGGAGCATTTAGAGCTTCACTTCCTAAAGAGGAAGGGTTAAAATTTATTGCTGGGGTTACATCAGCATCTTGTTTATGGTTTACAGGAATAACAACTTTTATTTCAGTTTTTAGTAGTAAATTTACTGATAAGATACTGCGTGGAATAAATATTGTGTGTGGAGCAGTAATTGTATTTTATGGATTAAAGCTTTTCTATACATTTATTCAATTAGTAACTAACAGATAAAAATAAGAGGTTACCTTTCTAATTTAATTAGAGAAGTAACCTTTTTTAATATAAACTATAATTTATCTAGCTAAGCTCAGTTATCTAGCACATCGCTAGGTTTTGACAAAGTACCTTTGTTATTTACATTAATTAGTCAATTTTAGTTATCTATATTTCTTTTAAATATCAGCTAAATTCCATGTCAAAGAATAAAGAGAGAGTAAAACTCATCTGACTATGGGGATTGCAGAAGTTCCATTTTTCCACTTCTGCATCTCAAAAATAGTAGTCGCTAAAGCTCCTCTATTTTTGGAACTCGACTTCGTCTCAAACACGTCGGAATTTTTAGCGTCAGATTTCGTGACTCTCTTTTCATTGATGTTTACAGGACTTCGCCTGTATCTCAAAAGTAATAGTCGTTTGTACTCCTTTACTTTTGGAAATTCCATTTTAGCTGATATTAGAAAAAATTCTAATTAAGAAAAATAGATTATCCCTAACATCAAGTTGACGTAATTTGGAAGTGAATATTAGAAGCCCTCAGTGAAATGAAGTTAAGAAAATGCAACGTGTTTGAGCGAGCTTGCGAGTGAGTTTTGCATTTTCAACGGAATGAGCTTAGGGATTCTTTATTCACTGACATGGAGTCAAATTGATGTTAAAAAATATAAGTTTTGTAAACGTAAATTAGAATGATAAATTATAATTTAATTTATTTATTAGTGAAAGTTTTTTCTAAATAGGAGATTAAATCTTTTCTTAACTCTTTAAGTTCTTGCTCATAAGTAGGAGAAAGATTTTTAGGATATTTATCATTCATAAATCTACCATAGTTTTTCATTCCCCACCAATTAGCTAAATCATCATCAAAAACTTTATAAGCCTTCATATATCTATCCCACTGCTCACTTCCATCTCCAATAAAACCTCTACCTTTACCAAGGAAGCCACAATTCATTATAGTGAATAATCCTTTATTATTTAACATTCCTCTAAGTCCATTCTCATCAGCAGTATATGCAAAATCTCTAGCAAAAACTCTCTCTTGGTAACCTTTAACTATAGCTATAGCAGAATCATGCCAGTTAGGATAGACAAAGATAATGTAGTCAGCTTGAGTTACAAAATTTTGTTCCTTAGCCACATCTTTTTCAGGTTTTCCTATACCATCTTTTTGATAGAAAAACTCATCAAAATTCAAAATAGGATTCCATTTCATTTTATAAAGATCACGAAGTTCAACCTCAATATCATTCTCTTCAAAATACTTCATAGCAGTATATGCAAGATCAAAAGTGATACTGTTGTGTCTTAGATCTCCAACTATAAATAGAGCTTTTTTCTTTTGTGAATCTGTAAATCCATGTGGAGTATACTTATTTAGATACTTGTTAGGGATAATAGAAGCTGATGTTATCCCATCAATATTAATAGTTACATTTGGAACCTCATTATATTTTCTAATAAATAAAGCACTACAAGTTAAAATAATAATAGCAACTAAAATATAGATTCTTCTCACTGTATAAACACTTCCTTACTTTTCTTCTAGTATTAGATTAAAATCATTAATATTCTTGTCCAATCTAAATAGATCTGTTTTTAATCTTTTATATTTAGGATCATTGATAGAGATAAAAACCTCTTTATCCCCTTCAATATTTGCAAACTCATAATATCCATTTTCATCAGAAGTAACAGAAGTTATTTTATTAATATCTTCATCATGTATAGTGACGACAATTTTAGGAAGAGCTTTTACCCCGTCAGTAACAACTCCTTGAATATTAAATTTAGTTTTAGTTAGAACAATTTCTAAATTTGGAATAGATGAATCACTCTCTATTTTTCTAACACTACCATTTGTAAAAAATCCTGGCTTACTACAAATTAAAGTTACTATTCCTGAACTAACCTCTTTTTTAAATTTTCCATACTCATCTGTTTTTAAATAGAAAGTTTCAGCACCATTTTTTATAGTTACTTGAGCATTAATGATAGGATTTCTCTTTTCATCAATTACACGTCCTTCAACAAAACTAGGTATTTTATCTAAGTTGATAGTTAAATTATAGGGTTTAGCTGAAGAGGTAAACTCATAAATTAAAGGACTATTTTTTTTAATTGTATACCCAAATTTATTTATATTGACTTTATAATTTCCCTTAGGAAGTTTTATTTGAAAATTACCTAAATAATCTGAGGTAGTAGAGTAACCTCTGTTTAAGTTATCAATAAATTGTATCTCACTTCCTCCAACATTATTATTTTTAGATTTTACAACTCCATTGATAATAACATCTTCTTTTTTAGAAAACTCAATATAGATCTCATTAGGTATTTTTTTTACATCTATCTCTTTTACAATAGGAGCATACTCCTTATTAAAAAATAGAAATGTATAGATCTCTTCATCAAGATTAAAAGTTGCTTTTGAATTGTAAAAATCAAAGGTTTTAAAAGTTTTATCACTAGATTTATAATATCTAATACTTCCACTAGGTATATTAAAATGTATTGTAAATTCTTTTGAAAAAGATAAAATTGACAGAATAAAGAAGAGTAAAGCTATCTTAATTTTATACATAAGTTCCTCCATGAAGTTAAAATAAATTAATAAAAATATTATAACATTTTTTTAATAATAAAAAAATTAAAAAGATATAGAGAAAATTTTTCGTGAATAAATTTAAGATATGTTTTTACTTTTATATGAATCATGTGATATAATTCAAGTTAAATGCAAAGGAAACTGTCGAGGAGGAATAATATGAATGATAACATTATTGATAAACCTAATGCGGCAAAATTGAATTTTTTAAAAGCAACAGCTGAAAGAAGTTTTTATCTTGATGAGTTTAAAGAAAATATTATACTTGCACTGACAGATAAGCAAATAATATCTGGGATTATCTATCAAGAAGTTATATTAGAGATGAAAAAGGAGACAACAGCAAGGGTTAAAATGAGAAGGGATATCCCTTTAAAATCTTTACAACCATACATAATGGCTGCTGAAAAAATAGGATTGCAATATACTCTGGTAGATGCATTAGATACTCAGGGAGACATTGGACTTGTAGTAGTTTCAAAAGAAGTCTTTGATGATGATAAAAGACAGATATTAGTAGAGGATTTAGAAGAAAAATTTGAAAAAGTAGGCTTGAATAAAGAGTATATAAGAAAGTTGGGATCTAAACTTTGTAAAAAACATTATAAATTACTTGCAGAGAAGATGCCAACATATAAAGATCAATTTGAAGAGCTTACATTATTTGATAGATTATTTGGAAAAGAGTGTCCAATATGCAAAGTAGAAAGGGAGAAAAACTGATGGTAGAAGCATTTAAGGTAACAGGTGGAAAAGAGATTTCAGGAGTATTAGAGGTAGAGGGAGCAAAAAATGCAGCCTTACCAATAATGATTGCTACTCTTATTGAAAAGGGAACTTATATTTTAAAGAATGTTCCTAATTTAATGGATATAAGAACTTTAGTAAAACTGTTAGAGAGTTTAGGACTAAAAATAGAAAAATTAGATGATCACACATACAAAATTGTAAATGAAGGATTAACTAATCTAGTAGCAGGATATGAACTTGTAAAAAAGATGAGAGCATCATTTTTAGTTATGGGAGCTATGTTAGCCCATGAAAAGAGAGCTAAAGTTTCTCTACCAGGAGGGTGTGCAATAGGAGCGAGACCTGTTGACTTACATTTAAAGGGATTTGAGTCTTTAGGGGTAAAATTAAATATAGATCATGGTTATGTAGATGCAGTTGCAGATGAGCTTAAAGGAGGAATAATTGTTCTAGATTTTCCTAGTGTTGGAGCTACTGAAAATATAGTAATGGCAGCAGTAAAAGCTAAAGGAACTACTATTCTTGAAAATGCTGCAAGGGAACCAGAGATTGAAGATCTATGTAACTTTTTAAATGATATGGGAGCTAAAATCTCAGGAGTAGGAACAAGTAAATTAGTAATAGAGGGAGTAGAAAAACTATATCCATGTGAACATACAATTATTCCAGATAGAATTGTTGCAGGAACTTTTATTATAGCATCTGTTATGTTTGATGGAAAAATTGAAGTTAGAGGGGTAGTTAAAGAGCATATAGGAAGTTTCTTAATGAAACTAGATGAGATGGGAGTTAAATTCCAAATAGATGGAAATAATCTAAAAGTTTTATCTAAGCTTTCAGATCTGAAACCTGTTAAAGTAACAACAATGCCTCACCCTGGATTCCCAACAGATTTACAATCACCAATAATGACTTTAATGTGCTTAATTAATGGAACAAGTGAAGTAAAAGAAACTGTTTTTGAAAATAGATTTATGCATGTGCCAGAACTAAATAGAATGGGAGCTAAAATAGATATTAATAGTAACTCAGCTACAATTAATGGTGTGGAAAACTTCTCATCTGCTGAAGTAATGGCAAGTGATTTAAGAGCTGGAGCATGTTTAATTTTAGCTGCTTTAAAAGCTGAGGGTGTAAGTATTGTAAATAGAATCTACCACGTTGATAGAGGATATGAAAATTTAGAGTTAAAATTAAAAGAACTTGGTGCAGATATAGAAAGAATAAAAACTGAAATTTAATGGAGGTAAAATGGAGAGAATTATAGGGGTAAATCCTGTAATAGAAGTATTACAAAATAAAGAAAAAAATATAGAGAAAATAGAAATATTTAAAGGGAATAAAGATGAGAAACTTAATAAGATAAGAAGATTGGCATCTGAGAGAAATATTAAAATATTTTATACTGAAAAGAGAATAGAAAACTCTCAAGGGGTAGCAGCATATATAAGTGAATATGATTATTATGTGGATTTTGGAGAATTTTTAGAGAAGATTGCTCCTATGGAAAATTCAATAGTCTTAGTATTAGATGAGATTCAAGATCCTAGAAATTTTGGAGCATTAATAAGAAGTGCTGAAGTTTTTGGAGTTAAGGGTATAATTATTCCTGAAAGAAATGCAGTTAGAATAAATGAAACAGTAGTAAAAACTTCTACTGGAGCTATTGAATATGTTGATATAGTAAAAGTAACTAATATTTCTGAAGCTTTAAATAAACTTAAAAAATTAGATTATTGGGTTTATGGAGCAGAGGGAGAAGGAAGTAAAGATTATTCTAAGGAGAAATATCCAAGCAGAACAGCTCTTGTACTAGGTAGTGAAGGAAATGGAATAAGAAAGAAAGTTAAAGAAACTTGTGATGTCCTTATAAAAATACCTATGTATGGAAAGATAAACTCTTTAAATGTATCAGTTGCTGGAGGGATAATTCTTTCTGAAATAGTTAAATCATTTAACTAAGATTTTATAGGAAAGTGAGCATTGGTATGGCTATGGAATTAGTAACTGATGAAGTGATAAATAGAGCACAATCAGGAGATCAAGAGGCGATTAACCTTATTTTACAAGAGTATAAAAACTATATTTATCTAAATGTAAAAAACTATTTTATAGTTGGGGCAGAACAAGAAGATCTTTTACAAGAGGGAACTATTGGACTTTTAAAAGCATTAAAAGCGTATAAAAAAGGGAAATCTTCCTTTAAAACTTTTGCAATGATATGTATTAGAAGTCAGATAATAACAGCTATTAAAGCATCAAATACACAGAAAAATACAGCTCTTAATCTGGCATCAGGAAATTGTATAGAAAATGATGGTGGAAAAGAGATTGAGTATAACAAGGGGCTTAAATCATATGTTAATTATGATCCTGAAGAAATTTTTTTAACAAAAGAGAAACTAAATGATTTTAAAACTTTTGTAAATAAGAATTTTAGTTCCTTTGAAAAAGAGGTTTTTAAATATATGATTAAAGGATATTCATATAGAGAGATTGCTGAGGAGTTGCAAAAATCGCCTAAAACAATTGATAATAGTTTTCAAAGGATAAAAAGAAAAAGTGAAGTTTGGATAAATGAGTATCAGGAAAATAAAATATAGAACTTTGTCTATTGTGATAGATAGTTAAATATGATATATTGAAAAATATAATTGAAAATGATAGAGGTGAGATTTTTGAGAGAGTACGATTTTAAAGAAGTAGAAGCCAAGTGGCAAGGAAAATGGGAAAATGAAAATATATTCAAGACAGAAAATAAAGTTGATGGAAAAGAAAACTATTATGTTCTTGAAATGTTACCATATCCTTCTGGAAAACTTCATGTAGGTCATGCTAGAAACTATACTATAGGTGATGTTATAGCTAGATATAAAAGAATGAAAGGATATAATGTTCTTCATCCAATGGGATGGGACTCTTTTGGACTGCCAGCAGAAAACGCTGCTATTCAACATGGGGCACACCCTGCTATTTGGACAAAGTCAAATATAGAAAATATGAAAAGACAGCTAAAAAAGCTAGGATTTTCATATGACTGGGAAAGAGAGATAGCTTCATATACTCCAGAATATTATAGATGGAATCAATGGATATTTAAAAGACTTTATGAAAAAGGATTAATATATAAAAAGAAATCATTAGTAAACTGGTGTCCAGAATGTAATACTGTTCTTGCTAATGAGCAAGTTGAAGATGGAATGTGTTGGAGACATAGTAAAACTCCAGTAATTCAAAAAGAATTAGAGCAATGGTTCTTTAAAATAACTGATTATGCAGATGAGTTATTAGAAGGGCATAAAGAGATTAAAGATGGTTGGCCTGAAAAAGTTCTTACAATGCAAAAGAACTGGATAGGAAAATCTTATGGAACAGAAATAGTATTTACAGTTGCTGAAACAGGGGAAAATCTACCTATGTTTACAACAAGAATAGATACAATATTTGGAGTTTCATACTGTGTTGTTGCACCAGAACACCCAATTGTTGATGAGATTTTAAAAGTAAATCCAGAAATTAAAACAGCAGTACAAGAGATGAAAAATACTGATCTAATAGAGAGATCAGCAGAAGGAAGAGAAAAAAGAGGAGTATTTACAGGTTGGCATGTAATTAACCCAGTTACAAAAGAGAAAGTTCAATTATGGGTAGCTGATTATGTACTTATGAACTATGGTACTGGAGCAGTAATGGCAGTTCCTACACATGATGATAGAGACTTCGCTTTTGCTAAAAAATACAATTTACCATTAAAAGTTGTAATTAATCCAGTAGATAAAGAAACTAAACAAGAAATAGCTTTAAATCCAGCAGAGATGACAGCAGCTTTCACAGAGGTTGGAGTAATGACAAACTCTGGAGAGTTCAATGGAATATCATCTAAAAAAGCTCTTACAGATATAGCTATATATGTTGAAGAACATGGTTATGGAAAAAGAACTATAAAATATAGATTAAAAGATTGGGGAGTTTCAAGACAAAGATATTGGGGAACTCCAATTCCAGCACTATATTGTGAAAAATGTGGAACAGTAATGGAAAAAGATGAAAATTTACCAGTAATGTTACCAGAAGATGTACAATTCTCAGGAAATGGAAACCCTATAGAAACTTCAGAAAAATTTAAACATGCAGTTTGTCCAGTTTGTGGAGGACCAGCAAGAAGAGATACAGATACTATGGATACATTTGTTGATTCATCTTGGTATTTCTTGAGATATTGTGATCCTAAAAATACAGATCTACCATTTGCAAAAGAAGCAGTAGATGCATGGGCACCAGTAGATCAATATATTGGAGGAATAGAACATGCTGTAATGCATCTTCTATATGCTAGATTCTTCCATAAAGTGTTAAGAGATTTAGGACTTCATTCTTCAAATGAACCATTTAAAAGATTATTAACTCAAGGAATGGTATTAGGACCATCATATTACTCAGCTAATGAAAATAAATTCCTTTTTGCTGAAGATGTAGAGATAAAAGGTGAAAAGGCATACTCTAAAGCAACTGGAGAGGAATTAGTAGTAAAAGTAGAAAAAATGTCTAAATCTAAAAATAATGGAGTAGATCCAGAAGAGATGATAGACAAATATGGAGCTGATACAACAAGACTATTTATAATGTTTGCAGCACCACCTGAAAAAGAACTTGAATGGAATGAAAATGGACTTGCAGGAGCTTATAGATTCTTAACTAAAATCTGGAGACTTGTAGTTGAACATAAAGAAAATATGGAGTTTGGAGAAATTGATCTAAATGCTGTAAGTAGAGAGGATAAAGCATTAATAATCAAACTTAACCAAACTATTAAGAAAGTAACAGAATCAATAGAAGACGACTACCACTTTAATACTTCAATAGCTGCTACAATGGAGCTTATTAATGAAACTCAAGATTTCAAAGTTAATGTATTAGAGGGAGGAAAAGCAACTTCTGAATCTAGAAAAATCTTTGGAGAAGTAGTTAAAAACATAGTAGTTATGCTATCACCATTTACTCCTCACTTCTGTGATGAACTATGGGAAGAGATGGGAAATACTGGATACTTATTCAATGAAGCATGGCCAGAATACAAAGAGGAATTAACTAAATCTTCTGATGTTGTAATTGCTGTTCAAGTTAACGGAAAAGTTAGAGGAACAGTTGAAGTTCCTAGAGGAACAGCTAAAGAGGAAGTTGAAAAAGCTGCTCTTGAAATAGAAAATGTTAAGAAACATATGGAAGGAAAAACTTTAATGAAAGTTATAGTTGTTCCTGAAAAAATAGTAAATATAGTAGTTAAATAATTTTGTGAGGTTGCTTAAAATTTAGGTAACCTCTTTTAAATTATAGTTTATCTAATAAAAAATAAAATTAAATAAAATTTTAAAAAAGTTGTTGACAGAAAATATTATTTGTGGTAATATAAATCTTGTCCGCGAGAGAAAAGGACAAAATAAAAAAAGAAAATAAGGACATTAGCAACAGAATAGAGAAAGATGATAAAATCAACAAACAATAAATTGGTGTAAATATCAGTTATGCAACTGAGTAAAATAGATTGAACGAAGAGTTTGATCCTGGCTCAGGATGAACGCTGACAGAATGCTTAACACATGCAAGTCTACTTGATCCTTCGGGTGATGGTGGCGGACGGGTGAGTAACGCGTAAAGAACTTGCCTTGCAGTCTGGGACAACGTCTGGAAACGGACGCTAATACCGGATATTATGATTGAATCGCATGATTTAATTATGAAAGCTATATGCGCTGCGAGAGAGCTTTGCGTCCCATTAGTTAGTTGGTGAGGTAACGGCTCACCAAGACGATGATGGGTAGCCGGCCTGAGAGGGTGAACGGCCACAAGGGGACTGAGACACGGCCCTTACTCCTACGGGAGGCAGCAGTGGGGAATATTGGACAATGGACCAAAAGTCTGATCCAG
>OGXP01000368.1_pt1 | contig 54292 bp, 51 predicted proteins | sample 1576351 | NCBI WGS metagenome assembly OGXP01 (sample SAMEA3541517, study PRJEB24748) | human gut metagenome | biome: human gut; feature: human-associated habitat; material: faeces | place: China | collected 2012
AAAAATGCTTCCAATTGTTAATTCACTTGCTGACTTTGGTAACTACTATAAATCAATTATTGAACAGAATTAAGGACGTTAGTATTTGAAAAGCTCGAACAATTCCAGGTTTGTAGAGGAGAAGAGGGATAATGAAAGATAAAAGTATTTTAATTAGTGAGAGGATTTATTGTTGATTTTCTAAGCAAAACCGCTTATAATTTGAGACGGAATATATTGCTATTATCCACAGTTACAGAGCAAGTGTTATCAATGCCGATAACAAAATGATAACATTAGTCCGTATAGGCAGGATAATATGGATAAATCAAATAATCAAAAGAACTGCAAACACGACAACAAATAATCTCTAAACAAAATTGATTAGTAATTGTCGAGTTTGAATAGTTGGAGCAGAGCTTCAAAGCCTTTATTTTCAAGGGTTTTGAGGCTCTTTTCTTTTAGAATTGCATTTTGATTGCATTTTTTTATTCAACTGCTCTGTGATAGATTGCTGTATGCTGATTGCTGGTGTAATCGGCAACACTGGTTGTTGCCGGAGTATAAGTGAGAACGCCAGTTAATTTTTTGGCAACTTCCACGTTGGTGTTGGGATATAAATGTCCATAGGTTCCTAACGTGGTCTGGAAATACCATAAAAGGGCGTAATTTGCTTTTGCGGATTCTTTTTTCGGTGTGATGGAAAAATTCCAGACCATGGGAGAGAATACCTGAATTCCTATTACACTATTATAATGCAAAATATAAAAGGCCTGCCCAAACCAGGCAGGCCTCTGCAATATCTGCAGCATCAAGCTTATTTCAACTTCTCCCCTGTCAGCATTTCGTAGCCCTGCAGGTATTTGTCAATGGTCTTCTCCACGATTTCCTCCGGAAGTGTCCAGTTGTTGCCTGGATTGGCGGTGAGCCAGTCGCGGGCAAACTGCTTGTCAAAGGATGGCTGGCCATGGCCTGGCTCGTAGCCGTCTGCCGGCCAGAAGCGGGAGCTGTCTGGAGTCAGCATCTCGTCTCCCAGAACGATATTGCCGTTCTCATCTAAGCCAAACTCAAATTTTGTATCTGCGATGATGATGCCGCGGCTTAAAGCATAATCAGCGCATTTTTTATAGAGAGCGATGGTGTAGTCGCGAAGCTTTGCGGCGTATTCCTCGCCTTTTCCAGGGAAGTATTTCTCCAGGTGGGCAATGCTCTGCTCATAGGAAATGTTCTCGTCATGATCTCCGATTTCCGCCTTGGTGGAAGGGGTGTAAATCGGCTCAGGCAGCTTGTCGGACTCCTTTAAGCCCTCCGGAAGGGTAATGCCGCAGACTGTGCCGTTCTTCTGGTAGCTGGCCCAGCCGCTTCCTGTGATGTAGCCGCGCACAATGCACTCGATAGGCAGCATCTGGAGCTTTTTGCACATCATGCTGTTTCCGTCAAACTGAGGCTGCTGGAAGAATTCCGGCATATCCTTAACGTCGGCAGAGATCATATGGTTAGGAAGGATGTCCTTTGTCAAATCAAACCAGAACTTGGACATCTGAGTCAGGACGGTTCCCTTTTTTGTCACAACATTGTTCAGGATCACGTCGAAGCAGCTGATACGGTCAGTAGCAACCATAATTAAGCTGTCGCCGTTGTCATAAATTTCGCGGACCTTTCCCTCTTTGATCGGTTTCATTTCGCATACCTCGCTATCTTTGTTTTTATAAGTGTCATATATAATAGATAAGCAGACTTTCGCCAAAAAAGCAATAGTTTTTTTGAAATTTCCCTATATTTTTTAAAAAACCCCTGTATTTTGCAGAAAGTCTAATTCCTATATATAAGTAATACTTATTATAAGCCTACTTTTCGTCCACCACCTGGAAAATATAAAACTTTAAGTAGTAGGATTCGTCTGCAGCCCATAAAATGGGATGGTCTGCTGCCTGGGTTCTGTACTCCACCTGCCTGAGCCGCTTGTGGACGTTTCCAGCCGCCTCGCGGATGGTTTTTGTGAACAGCTCCGGCGTCATAAAGTGGGAGCAGGAGCAGGTGGCCAGATAGCCGCCGTCCTTGACCAGCTTCATTCCTCTCAGGTTGATTTCCCGGTAGCCCTTCACTGCGTTTTTCACAGAGTTTCTGGATTTTGTGAAGGCGGGAGGATCCAGGATGACTACGTCGAATTTCTCGCCCTTCTGCTCCAGCTCAGGAAGCAGCTCGAACACGTCGGCGCATACGAAGGAAACGCGGTCGGAGAGGCCGTTTAACGCGGCGTTTTCACGGGCCTGGCTGACGCCCAGCTCCGAGGCGTCCACGCCCAACACTTCTTTCGCCCCTGCGATTCCTGCGTTGAGGGCGAAGGAACCGGTATGGGTGAAACAGTCCAGAACGCGTTTTCCGGGGCAGAGCTTCTGGATGGCCAGGCGGTTGTATTTCTGATCCAGGAAGAAGCCGGTTTTCTGTCCGTCCTTGACGTCTACTAGGTAGCGGACGCCGTTTTCCACGATTTCCACCTTTGTGTCAAACGGTTCTCCGATAAATCCCTTGATTCTCTCCATGCCCTCCTGCAGGCGGACCTTGGCGTCGCTACGCTCGTAGACGCCGCGGATGATGATTCCGTCCTCAGCCAGCACCCGCTTTAAAATATCCACAATAGTAAGCTTCATCCGGTCAATGCCAAGGGCCAGGGATTCCACCACCAGGACGTCCGAAAATTTGTCAATGACAATGCCGGGCAGGAAGTCAGCTTCTCCGAAGATGACGCGGCAGCTGGAAATGTCGCCCACTGCCGTTCTGTACTCCCAGGCGTTGCGGATTCTCATTTCCAGGAACGCGTCGTCAATCACCGCGTCCTTTTTCCGGGACATCATGCGCACCGTGATTTTGGAACGGGTGTTGATGAAGCCGTAACCCAGGCAGTAGCCGTCGAAATCGCAGACTGTCGCCAGGTCGCCGTTTTCAAAGCTGCCTTCAATCCGTTCGATTTCATTGTCATAAATCCATGCGCCTCCTGCCTTTAAAGCTCTGGCGCCTCCTTTTTTAATATGTACAACTGCATTTGTATTCATGGTCATATTCTCTCCTCTCTGCGGCGTCCATAGACGCTGATGCCAGCGCACAAAGGCGTGCCGTCCCCTGCCCACTGACGCTATACACAGTATAGCAGATAGGAAACCGGCAGAAAACACAATTTCATTATAAAATTTTCACATTTCCATCACAAATCATTGGTAGACTATGGCTGTAAACAAAAAGAAGACATCATAAGGTATTATGAACGATAGATAGGAACAGAGGAAGGAGCAGCTGTTATGTATAATGAGAAAGACTGGGAGAAAAATCACGAGCCGTTAAATGGAGAAAATGATGTGGATATCACGGAGGGGTCCTACGTGGACGGCGTCCACACAGGGCGTTCAGAGGATCGGAGCGCAGGCCGCCGCATGTACGGCCAGATCAGAAGACCGTCAGAAGAAAATACAGGCTGCGGAACGTATCAGTATGGAAGCAGCCAGAGCCAGGAAGGCAGAAATGAGAGCAGCTGGCAGAAGGCGGAGAACAGCGGGAACCAGGAAAACGGCGGCGACTCTCACAGAAGCGGAAAGAAAGGAAGCCGGCTGGCTAAGAAAGCGGCCGGGATCGCGGCCGCCGGACTGCTGTTTGGCTGCGTGGCAGGCGGAACCATGGCGGGAATCAATTACCTGACAGGCGGAAGCCAGACAGAAAAGACAGAGATATCAGCCCAGGCCTCCACAGAGGCGCCGCAGCCGGAAACTCAGGCCCAGGCATCCAGCGGAGCGGTGATTCAGGCCAGCACAGGCAACGACGTGTCTGCCATTGTAGAAAAGGCCATGCCGTCAGTGGTAGCGATTAACAATAAGACGCTTTACACGACAGAGGACTGGTTCTTTGGAACCCAGCAGTACGAGGCGTCCAGCGCAGGTTCGGGAATCATTGTAGGAAAGAGCGACACAGAGCTTCTGGTTGTGACAAACAGCCATGTAATTGCAAATGCAGAGGAGATGAATGTAACCTTTATCGACGGAAGCTCCGCAGCGGCTGCATTAAAGGGAACAGATGCGGACGCGGATCTGGCGGTGATTGCCGTGCAGTTAAGCGACATTCCGGCGGAGACCCTGTCCCAGATTAAGGTGGCTGATATGGGAGACTCCGACAGCTTAAAGTTTGGAAACGGCGTGATTGCCATTGGAAACGCCCTGGGCGAAGGACAGTCCGTCACAGTGGGCTACATCAGCGCTCTCAATAAGGAAGTGGATATTGAAGGCGTGACAAAAAATCTGATCCAGGTAGACGCGGCCATCAACCCTGGAAACAGCGGCGGAGCGCTTCTGGACATGAATGGAAAGCTCATTGGCATTAACGAGGCCAAGATGGCCAGCACAGAGGTAGAGGGCGTAGGCTACGCCATTCCGATCTCCTATGCAAAGGACATTATCGACGACCTGATGGCCAAGACCACCAAGGTAGCGGTGGCAGAGGATGAGCAGGGATACCTGGGAATCCAGATTCAGGATATCAACAGCCAGATGGCCAAGGCCTACGGAATGCCGGAGGGAATCTACGTCTACAAGATTGTGGAAGGCCTGGCTGCAGACGGATCCGGCCTGCGGGAGAGAGACATTATCACCAAGGTAAACGGAGAGACGGTGAGAACGGCAGAGGATCTGCAGAAAATGCTGACCTACTATAAGGGGGGCGAGATTGTGACTCTGACCGTACAGTCCTTGGACAACGGCGCTTACGCCGAGAGAGAGGTTCAGGTGACTCTGGGCTACAGAAAGGACGCAGAGAAGAACCTGCAGCAGGATCAGGAGAAATAAGCAGATGAATAGATAACAGATACTGAATAGATAGCAGATAGAAAAAAGAAAAGAAATTTTCCCCGCTTCACCTGGAAGCTGCGGGAAGATTTCTTTTCTTCTTGTCTGCTGCAGGAAGACAGAAAACGTGCGGCTGAATGGATATAATTTCCTGAATCCGGAGCGGCCGCAGGATTGCTAAGACGATGAAAATATAGTATGATACTCTCATGCAGCTTTTGCAGGAGACAGCTGGGGAGAAATGGCTGAACCAGCTGGGAAAGGGAGAGCGATTTGGACGACAGAGAGAAAGACAGAAACGAAGAGAGAGATAGAGGAAATGAGGCGTCTGAGGAGACGGCGGTTCTGGATGCCGAAAAGGAGAAGCACGAGGCAGGAACGTCTGACAGGGAGGCAGATCATAAGGACGACGAGTACGAGAAGATCTGCTATGTGTGCCGCAGGCCGGAGAGCAAGGCAGGCCCTATGATTACTATGCCGGGAGGCATGAATTTCTGCCATGACTGTATGCAGAAGGCCTTCGACACAGTGACCCAGAGCGGCCTGGATCTGAGCCAGCTTCAGAACATGCCCTACATGAATATGAATCTCAGCGACTTTTCCAATCTTCAGAACCTGAATACAGAGATTCCGAAGAAAAATAAGGTGAAAAAGAAAAGCCAGGATAAGGAGGCGAAAAAGGAATTTTCCATTAAGGACATTCCGGCGCCCCACGTGATCAAATCAAAGCTGGATCAGTACGTGATCGGCCAGGAGCAGGCGAAAAAGGTCATCGCCGTGGCTGTATACAACCATTATAAGAGAGCGTTCTGCCAGACCTCTGGACAGGAAGGGGCGGAGGACGACGTTCAGATTGAAAAGTCAAATATCCTGATGATTGGACCAACAGGAAGCGGAAAGACGTATCTGGTAAAGACGCTGGCAAGGCTTTTAGACGTGCCGTTAGCCATTGCAGACGCCACGACTCTGACAGAGGCCGGCTATATTGGAGACGACATTGAGAGCGTGATTTCCAAGCTTCTGGCGGCGGCTGACAACGATGTGGAGAGAGCGGAGAAGGGCATTATTTTTATCGACGAGATCGACAAGATTGCCAAGAAGAAGAATACGACCAGCCGCGACGTCAGCGGAGAATCGGTGCAGCAGGAGCTGTTAAAGCTTCTGGAGGGAAGCCAGGTGGAGGTGCCGGTGGGATCGAACCAGAAGAACGCATTGACGCCTATGACTACGGTGGATACCAACAACATTCTCTTTATCTGCGGCGGAGCCTTTCCGGATCTGGAGAATATTATTAAGGAGAGGCTGAACCAGTCCAGCTCCATGGGCTTTGCGTCGGAGCTGAAAGGGAAATACGATGAGGATCCAAAGCTTCTCAGCTATACGGCTACAGAGGATCTGAGAAAATTCGGCATGATTCCGGAGTTTCTGGGACGTCTCCCCATTATGGTAACGCTTCAGGCCCTGACAAAGGATCTGATGATCCGCATTCTCACAGAGCCGAAGAACGCCATTCTGCGCCAGTATGAGAAGCTTCTGGCCATGGACGAGGTCAAGCTGGTGTTCGAGGACGACGCCCTGGAGTGGATTGCGGAAGAGGCCCTGAAAAAAGAGACGGGCGCCAGAGCCCTGCGGGCGATTATCGAGAACTTTATGCAGGATATTATGTATGAGATTCCCAAGGATCCCAATATTGGATCCGTGGTGATCACCAGAGCTTATCTGGAGAAAAGCGGCGGCCCCATGATTGAGATGAGGGGCTAGAGGAAATAGAAAGAGCAGAAAAATACAGAAAGAATAGAAAAAAACAGCAGCAGAGCAGCTTTTGCAGGTTTTTGGCAGAAGCTGTTCTGCTTTTATGTTAGCGTCGGTGTACTGACGCTATAGGAAACTTTTTCTACAGGGCCATTTTCTGCTTTTGGAACAAGGCAGGCTGCAGAACCGGAAGAAGCAGGTACAGAGACAGGATCTCTGTGTCTGCCAGCGTCATATACAGGCGGCAGTGGCAGGAGAACTGGCGGAACAAAAACATAAGGCCCTGGTACAGGAGGAAAGCCGCCGCTGCGCCGAAAGCCAGTTTTCCCCAGGAAAGCGCTGGAGACGATACAGCCGCATAGACAAACGATAAGAAGAGGGCGCACTGGAAAAGCAGTTCCGCGATAAAAAGAGCCCCGGTGTACCCGTCTGAAAAGGCATCGGACTGAAAATCCTCAGCAAAGGAACGGAACGCAGGATCCAGCGTGTATACGTGATAGTTAAAAACCGCCTAGTACAGAAAGAAAATCTGAAATAATAAGGCGATTGTCAGAAACAGCAGCTTTCTATTCTTTGCCATAAGCACACCTCCTGAGCAGGAAAATAAAGTGAATGGAACAACTGGAATTTGATTCAATTATTTCATATCCCTTCCAGACAGTCAAGGAGGAAGCCAGAGGAAAATTTCTCATCTTCTGAGCAGGGCTTTCACTCCCTCAGCCGCAGGAATGCGCCGTAAAGATTGAGGGTTCCGTATCCCCATTCCCGGTTGGGATAGGCGAAGACAGGATTCCGGTCTGCGCCCCGGATCAGATAGGTTTTGGCCACAGAGGTATTCATATAAGAAATGCTGCCCTCACGGAAGGACCAGGACAGGAGATTGGCTGCCGCGCCTGCCACATGGGCCGCCGCCGCGGAGGTTCCTGTCATGGCGCGCATGGGAAAACCGGCGGCTCCCTGAATGCCGGGGCCGTCCACATTGACGCCTGGAGCGGCCAGATCCGGCTTGACGCGGCCCAGGCGGGTGTAGCCCCGGCTGGAGTGGATATAAATGCCGCCGCTTCGGTGGTTGAAGGCTCCGGCTGTGATAGTCTGGGGGGCGTTTCCAGGCTCCGTCACCACCGTGTCGGGAGAAGGGCGCAGAAAAAAGGTGTCGTCAGAGATAAAGCCTTTAGACGGCAGCCAAAGGTGATACTCGCCCCGCAGATAGAGGGAGTTGTAGACCCGGATCCGCCAGATGCCCGGGGTGGGCTTTACAAAGCGCATGACAATGAGCTGGCTTCCGGTGCCGGCCTCCGCCACCTGATAGTTCAGATAAATCACTGTATTTTCCAGGACAAAGGTAATGCGCTGCTCGGTGAGGGTATTGTTTGGGATGCGGCTGATCTGCTCTCCTGTGGGGGAGAGGAAGCCGATGGAGAACAGCTCTGGTTCCTGGGACCACAGCTCCAGGGTGAAGCCGGTCTCGCCCTCGGCCACACGAAGCTCCGCGTCCTCAAATTCCTCGTCCGTTCCGATGGTTCCGAAGAAATGGTGGCTGTATCCAGTTTCATTGCCAGCGGCCGTCACTGTGATAATGCCGGGAAAATTGCTGATGGTATCCAGATACTGAGCCAGAGGAGAGGTTCCCTCGTGGCTTCCCAGGTTTGTTCCCAGGGCCAGCAGAATCGTCAGGGGAAGCTTTTTTGTCCTGGCAAGAGACAGCAGATATTTCATTCCCATCATGATATCGTTTTCCTGATAGGCCTCGGCAGAGTCGGGGAGCACATAGTAATCCCGCAGGTATTGTTTGGCCGGCTTTAATTTGACTGCAGCGATAAAGGCCCTGGGGGCGGCGCCTGTAAAGGCTTCCCCTCCGGACAGCTCCTGTCTGCCTGCGGCGATCCCGGCCAGGAAGGTTCCATGTCCGTTTTCATCGGTAGATGGAACGATATCCAGGGGCGAATCGGAGGCCAGCGCCCGGTCGATGTTCTCCTTCGTGTAGGCAGTTCCGTAGAAAATATCTTCCGGAAGCTGTCCGGCCCTTTCCCCAGAAACGCCGCTTTCGTTCAGCTCAATCGTCTGATCCCAGATTCCCAGGATCCTGGTGGAGCGATCCTCTCCCAGAAAAACAGGATTTCGGTAGTCGATTCCCGTGTCAATAATACCGATAATCGTATTTTCTCCCTGCGTGTTCAGGAAAGGCTGGCTGAAGGAGGTCAGAATGCCGGAGCTTTCCATACTTGAGGCGTCTAACAGCGTGTAGAGATTGGGGATGGAGGAGTAGGAGTAACGGTTGAGCGTGATGGGAAGCGCTTCCTCCACAGGCCTGTATACAACTGCAAACTGGCTGTTGATAAAAGAAAGACATCCTTCTTCAATGGTGGATAAAAGGGACTGGGGAAAGGCAAAATAGCGTATAATAAAATCAGCGTATTCCGAAGAAGCGGCGGGATGCGAGCAGGGCATGGTTTTACCTCTGGAAATATTTGTTTCTAAACTATATGAGAGAGATGCCGAAACATGCGGGAAAAGAAGGGATTTCCCGGCTTTACCGGAGCAGAAAACCGTGATAGGATAGGAAGCAGAACAGACGGGATTGTCAGAAAGAAAGGAGACAGCTATGTATTTATTGGGAGCGGCCGCTGCGCTGTTCGGGCTTGACCAGTGCCTGAAGCAGCTGGTGGAGGGGCAGAGCCCGGAACGATTCCCCAGGAGTATGGATCACACAGGGGGAAGGATTAAACTTTACAGAAATCATAACAGGGGATTCTGCTTTGAAGTTTTAAAGCACAGACCCAGTCTGGTGCGCCAGCTGCCTCTGTGCCTGACCAGCATGGCAGGGGGAATTTTGTGCTTTCTCTCAGCTCAGAAGGGATACCGGGCGGAAAAGGCGGGATATGCCCTGGTGCTTGCAGGAGGACTCAGCAATCTCTACGACAGGCTGAGACGGGGCTATGTGGTAGACTACTTCAGCATTCAGGCCGGATTTTTAAAGAAAGTGGTGTTTAACCTGGGGGATCTCTTTATTATGGCCGGAGCCGCTGTCCTGACGGTGAAAAGCCTGTTTGAAAATGAAGCGGGCAGGAAGACGCAGGGCTGAGCTGATACGAAAATCATAAGTTCTGCCGGGGAACACGATTGACAGAAAAGGCAGATTCGTGTAAAATTACCTTTAAAAATAGTTCAGTCCGGTGTGAGCCGGAGCTGGCAAAAAAGAAAGTAGAGGTTGATTTTTTTGGAGTCGAGTGACGCCATACAATTGTTAATTATTCTTGTTTTAGTTGCCCTTTCTGCATTTTTCTCATCGTCAGAGACGGCCCTGACCACAGTCAACAAAATCCGCATACGGACATTGGCGGACGCCGGCGATTCGCGGGCTGCCATGGTTCTGAAGGTGACGGGAAATCCAGGCAAGATGCTCAGCGCGATTCTGATTGGAAACAACATTGTAAATATGTATGCTTCCTCCTTAACTACCCTTTTATCGTCCAAGCTGTTTGGAAACGAGATGGTAGGAGCGGCCACAGGCGTGATTACCTTCCTGATTTTGATTTTCGGAGAGATTACCCCGAAGACCTCGGCGACCCTTTCCTCTGAGAAGATGTCGCTGCGCTGCGCAGGCGTGATTTTTGTTTTGATGGTGTTGTTCACCCCGTTTATTTTCGTGATCAACAAGCTGTCCCTTCTTGTCTTAAAGCTGGTGGGAGTCGATCCCAACAAGAAGGCGGAATCCATCACAGAGGACGAGCTGCGCACCATCGTGGAGGTGAGCCACGAGGAGGGCGTCATTGAGACGGAAGAGAAGAAGATGATTAACAATGTGTTCGACTTCGGAGATTCCGTGGCCAAGGACGTGATGGTTCCCAGAATCGACATGGCCTTTGTGGACGTGAACGCTTCCTACGAGGAGGTTATTGAGATATTCCGCCAGGAGAAGTACACCAGATTTCCGGTGTACGAGGAGACGACGGACAATGTCATCGGCATTTTGAATGTAAAGGATATTCTGCTGGCCGGAGAGCGGGAGCAGTTTTCCGTGAGAGATTATCTGAGAGCGCCTTACTACACCTATGAGTTCAAGAAGGTTTCCGAGTTGATGGTGGAGATGAAAAAGGCCAATGTAAATATTATTATCGTTCTGGACGAGTACGGCGCGACGGCGGGCCTCATCACTCTGGAGGACATGCTGGAGGAGATCGTGGGAGATATCCGCGACGAGTACGACGAAGACGAGGAAAACGAGCTGGTGGAGATTGCTGCCAACGAGTATGTGGTGGAAGGCTCTATGAAGCTTGACGACTTAAACGACAGGCTGGAGCTGAAGCTGGAGTCGGAGGATTACGACTCGGTAGGCGGTCTTGTGATCGGCCTGTTAGACCATCTTCCGGAGGAAGGGGAGGACGTGGTATTCGACAATGTCCGTCTCGTGGTAGACCGGGTGGAGAAGAACCGGATCGACCGGATCCATCTCTATATCCTGAATCCGGTGCAGGCGGTATCTGCCAGGATGAAGGAAGAGGAAGAGCGCAGAGAAGAGAAGAAAAAGAACGCAGAATAGGACAGATACGAAAAACTGCATGAAACAGGAAGCTGCAGCATAGAAGCACAGCAGAAGAAGGGGCGTTTTGCTTTCTGAAAAGGAGAGCGAAGCGTCCCTTTTTCCATATCTGCTGTCTGCCTTTAACTCACCATCCCCCCGATCGTGCCGCTTCCGGCGCACATGAGAAAGACGGTGAGCAGTTCCCTGCTTCCTGCCCCCAGCTCCCTGCTGACTGCAAAGGATGCGAAAAAGAGAATCAGAAAGTAAAGGATTCCTGTAAAAAGTCCCCAGAGAAAACGTCTCTGCCTGGCTGCTTTTCCGGCCAGAAAACCTCCGGCCAGGCAGGAGACGACGTAGACCAGATTGATTCCCAGACTGACCTGGCTTTCTCCCAGCCGGAAGCGGTAGAGAAGAAAGGCCAGGGCTGTCAGCAGCAGAGCCGTCAGGACGTAGGAGAACAGCGTCCCCCGCACGACAGCCTGCAGTTTCGATGGTTTCATAAAATTCCCCCTGATTGCCTGATTCTGCTTTCAATATATTCCGGGGATTTCCTGAATATGCGGACAGAGCTGTGTTCTGCTTGCACTGGAGTCAAACATATGCTATAATTTGTACGAAATTATATCGAAATCCATGATAGGAGGGCATACAGAATGAAGCACGTTAAGACTTTAAACACAAACACATTAAAGAATACAATGAGAAAGGGCGGATGCGGCGAGTGCCAGACATCCTGCCAGTCCGCATGCAAGACATCCTGTACAGTAGGAAACCAGAGCTGCGAGAACAAGGACCGCTAGTTTTTCAGGCAGAACGGATACCGTTCCCTGAGCTGAGGTTCCAGCAGTTATAGGCAGATGGGCTGCCCCTGCAATTATTTAATTGCAGGGGCTTTACCATTGTATAAGGGGGACGTGTGGAATAGGGCTGCGCAAACATTAGATAAGGAGAAAATCTGTGATTCATCAGTATATTAATAATGATTATTACATTGTAATGGATGTAAACAGCGGATCGGTCCATGTGGTGGATCCGATGCTTTATGATATGATCGGGCTTCTCTCTGAGAAGATAGATAACCTGACAGAGCCGGTTACGGTTCCGGAGGAGGCGAAGGAATACGTATTCGGAAAATTAGAGGGAACATATCCGAGACAGGATATGGAGGAAGCCTTTTCCGATATTCAGGAGCTGATCGATATGGAACAGCTCTTTACGGCAGACGTCTACAAGGACTATGTAATTGATTTTAAGAAGAGAAAAACGGTGGTGAAGGCGCTCTGCCTCCACATTGCCCACGACTGCAACCTGGCCTGCCAGTACTGCTTCGCCGAGGAGGGCGAGTACCACGGAAGAAGAGCCCTTATGACCTACGAGGTGGGAAAGAAGGCCCTGGATTTCCTGGTGGCCAACTCCGGAAACAGGATTAACCTGGAGGTGGATTTCTTCGGCGGAGAGCCGCTGATGAACTGGGATGTGGTGAAGCAGCTGGTGGCCTACGGCCGTTCCCTGGAGGAGCCTCATCACAAGAAATTCCGCTTTACCCTCACCACCAACGGCGTTCTGTTAAACGACGAGATTATGGAATTCTGCAATAAAGAGATGAGCAATGTGGTTCTGAGCCTGGACGGACGCCGGGAAGTCAACGACAGGATGCGTCCGTTCAGAAACGGCAAGGGAAGCTATGACCTGATTGTTCCGAAGTTCCAGAAGTTTGCCAAATCCCGTGGGGAGAAGGATTACTTTGTCCGCGGAACCTTTACCAGAAATAACCTGGATTTCGCAGACGACGTGCTTCACTTTGCCGATCTGGGCTTTGAGAAGATGTCCATCGAGCCGGTTGTGGCTGCTCCGGAGGAGCCCTATTCTATCCGGGAGGAGGATCTTCCGAAGATTATGGAGGAGTACGACAAGCTGGCAAAGGAGTATATTAAACGCCATAAGGAAGGAAAGGGCTTTACCTTCTTCCACTTTATGCTGGATTTAAACCAGGGTCCCTGCGTGGCCAAGCGCCTTTCCGGCTGCGGTTCAGGAACCGAGTATCTGGCAGTTACTCCGTGGGGCGATTTCTACCCCTGCCATCAGTTTGTGGGAATTGACAAGTTCCTTCTGGGAAATGTGGAGGAGGGCATTACCCATCCGGAGATCTGCAATGAGTTTAAGCTCTGCAATGTCTATGCCAAGGACAAGTGCCGGGACTGCTTCGCCAGATTCTACTGCAGCGGCGGCTGTGCTGCCAACTCCTACAATTTCCACGGTTCCATTACAGATGCGTATGATATTGGATGCGAGATGCAGAAAAAGCGCATTGAGTGCTCCATTATGATAAAGGCTGCGTTAGCCGATGAAAGTGAGACAAAGGAGAAGGAACATGAAGAGCAGTAAAGGAAAAGCCACGGTACGCCTGGCTCTCCTTCTGGTCCTGATTGCCATAGCCGGATTTTTCGGCTACAGCTATATGGATGACATTAAGCTGGGACTGGACCTGGCCGGAGGAGTCAGCATTACGTATCAGGCAAAAGAGGAAAACCCGTCTGCCGAGGATATGAGCGACACGATTTACAAGCTCCAGCAGAGGGTGGAGAGCTACAGTACGGAGGCGGAGGTTTACCAGGAGGGAGACAACCGCATTAACATCGACATTCCAGGAGAATCTGACGCCAATGAGATTCTGACAGAGCTTGGAAAGCCGGGTTCCCTGGCGTTTATGGACTCCCAGGGAAATACCATTCTGACAGGCGATCAGGTGGCTTCCGCTCAGGGCGGAATGGTGGACGGCAATACTGGAAAGGAATATGTGGTTTCCCTGACCTTCACAGAGGAGGGAACCAAGGCCTTTGCAGACGCTACCACCAACAATGTGGGAAAACCGATTTACATTGTGTACGACAACGAGGTGGTATCCGCTCCTGTAGTCAGAGAGGCCATCACAGGCGGACAGTGCACCATTGACGGAATGTCAGACTTTGAGGAGGCGGAGAATCTGGCCGCCACCATCCGGATCGGTTCCCTTTCCCTGGAACTGGAGGAGCTGCGCTCCAACGTGGTGGGCGCCAAGCTGGGCCAGCAGGCCATTACTACCAGCTTAAAGGCAGGAGCTGTGGGCTTTGCCATTGTGGCTGTATTTATGATTGCCGTTTACCTGATTCCAGGTCTGGCGGCAGTGCTGGCTTTAAGCCTCTATGTGGGACTGATTCTGATTCTCTTAGTATCCTTTGAGGTGACTCTGACGCTTCCGGGCGTGGCAGGTATCATCCTGTCCATCGGTATGGCGGTGGACGCCAACGTCATTATCTTCACCCGTATTAAGGAAGAGATCGGAGCCGGAAAGGCTGTGAAAACTGCCATTGACAACGGCTTCCAGAAGGCTCTTTCCGCCATTGTGGACGGAAACGTGACCACCTTAATTGCAGCGGCAGTTCTGTTCTGGAGAGGATCCGGCACAGTGAAGGGCTTTGCTTCCACTCTGGCTATCGGTATCGTGCTCTCTATGTTCACAGCTCTGTTTGTGACAAGATTTGCTTTAAATGCCCTGTATTCCCTGGGAATTGAAAATGCGAAGTTCTATGGAATTAAGAAGGAGACAGCTCCGAAGCCATTCTTAAAGTACAGAAAGTTCTGCTTTGTACTTTCAGCTGCAGCAGTGGCAGCCGGTTTCGTGTTTATGGGAATGAACCGTTCCTCTACAGGCCAGATCTTAAACTACAGCATGGAGTTTAAGGGAGGTACGTCTACTAACGTAACTTTCAACGAGGAGATGAGTCAGGAGCGCATTGAGTCTGAGGTAGTTCCGTTAGTAGAGGAGATTACAAAGGACGCTGACGTTCAGACTCAGCGTGTAACAGGCACAAACGAGGTTATCATTAAGACGAGAACCCTGAATGTAGAGGAGCGTCAGGCCTTTGAAAAGGCCATGCAGGAGAACTTCGGAGTGGAGGAAGGCAAGATTGCGGCGGAGAGTATTTCTGGAGCAGTCAGCCAGGAGATGAAGAGAGATGCCATGGCAGCCGTTATTATTGCCACAATCGGTATGCTGCTCTACATCTGGCTCCGGTTTAAGAACATTCGGTTTGCAGGAAGCTCTGTGCTGGCGTTAGTTCATGATGTATTAGTTGTCCTGGCCTGCTATGCTGCTTTCAAGTGGTCCGTTGGTTCTACATTCATTGCCTGCATGCTTACGATTGTAGGATACTCGATCAACGCCACCATCGTTATCTTTGACCGTATCAGAGAGAATCTGAAAGCGAGACGCAGAGACCAGAGCCTTGAGGAGATTGTGGATCTGAGTATTACCCAGACCTTTACACGAAGCATTAATACGTCCCTGACAACCTTTATCATGGTTTTAGTGCTTTACATTATGGGAGTTTCCTCCATCCGTGAGTTTGCCCTTCCATTAATGGTAGGTATTGTATGCGGAACTTATTCCTCTGTCTGCCTGACAGGCGCTATGTGGTATGAGATGAGCCGCAGAAAGGAAAAGAATGGAATATAAGATTCTGGCAAAGGACGGACGTGCCAAACGGGCTGAGATGAAGACAGTTCACGGCACGATCCAGACGCCCGTTTTTATGAATGTGGGAACCGTAGCAGCCATTAAGGGAGCGGTTTCCACCGATGATTTGAAGACCATAGGAACCCAGGTGGAGCTTTCCAATACCTATCATCTTCATGTGAGAACAGGAGACAAGCTGATTAAGCAGTTTGGAGGACTTCACAAATTTATGCACTGGGATCGGCCAATTCTGACTGACTCCGGCGGCTTTCAGGTTTTCTCCCTGTCAGGACTCAGAAAAATCAAGGAGGAGGGAGTGTACTTTAACTCCCATATCGACGGCAGGAAAATTTTCATGGGGCCGGAGGAGAGCATGCAGATTCAGTCCAATCTGGGTTCCACCATCGCTATGGCTTTTGATGAGTGTCCGCCCAGCAAGGCCAGCAGGGAGTACGTTCAGAACTCAGTAGAGCGCACCACCAGATGGCTGAAGCGCTGTAAGGCTGAGATGGAGCGGTTAAACAGCCTGCCTGATACAGTCAACAAAGAGCAGCTCCTCTTTGGAATCAACCAGGGAGCTGTCTATGAGGACATCAGAATCGCCCATGCAGAGGAGATCAGCAGGCTGGATTTAGACGGCTATGCAGTAGGCGGTCTGGCGGTAGGAGAGAGTCACGAGGAGATGTACCGGATTCTCGACGAGGTAGTTCCCCATCTGCCGGAGGAAAAGCCTACGTACCTGATGGGTGTGGGAACACCGGCCAATATCCTGGAGGCGGTAGACAGAGGCGTGGATTTCTTCGACTGCGTCTATCCGTCCAGAAACGGACGCCATGGCCATGTATACACAAATCATGGAAAGCTGAATATGTTTAATGCCAAGTATGAGCTGGATCCGAGACCGATTGAGGAAGGATGCCAGTGCCCGGCCTGCCGTTCTTACAGCAGAGCTTATATCCGCCATTTGATGAAGGCAAAAGAAATGCTCGGTATGAGATTATGCGTCTTGCATAATTTGTATTTTTATAATAAAATGATGGAAGAGATTCGCGACGCAATCGAACATCACCGCTACGCAGAGTACAAGGCTGAGAAGCTGGCCCGCATGGCGGAGGGAGAAAAAAATTAAGATTTCGCGGCGAGGCGCCGAATCTGGATGAAGGAGGAAATAACACATGAACGCAATGGGATGGATAGTGTACTTTGTATTCCTGATTGGACTTATGTACTTTATCGCTATCAGACCTCAGAAGAAAGAGAAAAAGAAAATGCAGGAGCTTTTAGCCAGCGTGGCTATCGGCGACAGCGTTTTAACATCCAGCGGAATGTATGGTGTTGTCATTGATATGACAGATGACACTGTAATCGTTGAGTTCGGCAGCAACAAGAACTGCCGTATTCCGATGCGTAAGGATGCCATTGTTCAGGTTGAGAAGCCGGAACTGTAGTGTTTGACAGATGAAGAGAGCCTGTTCCAGAATGAAGATTCTGGAGCAGGCTCTTTTTGTGGTGATATGACAGTGTGTTTTATAGAAACATATATAATTGTCGACAATTATATATAAAAAGTAAGACAAATATTTAACTAATGTTGACAATGAAAAATGTAAGAATTATAATATTATCTACAAACGGATATGAAAGAAGGGATGCAGATGGCAGCTATCGATAGCGTAACCAGGACAATAACAGTTGCAAATGTTATTGAGAATTTGAGAGACAGGATTATTTTAGGAGAATATCCAGATGGAGTCATGCTGACAGAGCTGGCTTTAGCAGGGGAGTATGGGACGTCCAGAGGAACGGTTCGTACAGCTATGCAGATGTTGGAGAGTGAAGGTTTGATTGAAACTTTGGCAAATGGAAGAAAACGGGTATGTGGTATTACGAAGCAGTTTGTCCACGATCTGTACGAGACACGGGCGCTGCTGGAATGCCAGGCAGTCCGTACAATTCTTCAAAAGGACTATGTAAATTTTGGTCCTCTTTATGAGGCGGTAGATGTATTCCAAAAGCTGTCGCAGGAACAGCCTGATGTGATGAAAGAGGAACGCTTCAATGCAAACGATCGATTTCACAAAACGCTTCTTATTATGTCAGATAACAAGCCGCTTCTGCGGTGCTGGAATACCATTGAGCCTACGATACAGGCTTTGGCCAAGTTCAATTCTAATACCTTGGATCCGAAGACACATTCTGCAGATTATGTAAAGTCTCATTCCAGGCTTTTAGAACTTTTGGTGACAAAGGACAGTGAGATTGAGACAGAGCTGAGAACGCATATCGATTTGGCGAAAAGAGATTCGCTGAACGGCCTTCGGATTAATCAGTGTATCTGACTTCAGATAAGTGAGAAGGGGGAGTTTTATGAAAGTGCTTAGATGGCTGGATCGGCATTTTGAGGAAACAATTATGCTGATACTTCTGGCCATGATAGTGGTGGTAATGGGGATTCAGGTAGTTATGAGATATGGCCTGAAAAGTTCTCTGGTATGGGCAGAAGAACTGTCCAGATATTTTTTTATCTGGTTTGTATTTATGGGAATCAGCTATGGGGTGAGACAGAATATTCATATTAAGGTAGATATTATTGAAACTGTATTTCCCAGGACGAAGCGCATACTGGGAGTGCTGCAGGATATAGCGTTTTTAGCATTCAGCGTTTATATGATACAGCCAGGATTCAAGGCTATGGGGATGCTGATTGCATCCGGTCAGAAAAGTCCGGCTATGGGTGTGCCTATGTATCTGGTTTATATTTCGCTGATGGGCGGCTTTCTGCTCACTATCGTGCGCATGATTCAAAAATATGTGCTGCTTCTGGCAGGAAAGGGGGATAAGAAGGAATGAACATAGGAATTGTGCTGGCGGCATTTTTTGTGACAATTTTTCTTGGAATTCCCATTGGTGTGTCAGTAGGACTTACAAGCCTGACTGCATCGTGGGCAAATCCCAGCCTTCCGGCGACAGCGGATTTTATTTTCCGAAATATGGTAACTGCGCTTGATACCTACGCTCTCTTAGCGGTGCCGTTGTTTATTCTGTCAGGAGTTATCATGGCCCAAGGAGGCATTTCTAAAAAACTGTTTGATTTTTTTGCATATTTTGTAGGAAACAGGACAGCCGGTCTGCCGATAGCAGTTATCGTTACCTGTTTGTTTTATGGGGCTATTTCCGGTTCTGGTCCAGCTACAGTAGCAGCTGTAGGAGCCATGTCTATTCCGCTTCTGGTGCGGCTGGGATATGAACGTGAATTTGTGACTGCCATGGTGGCTGTGTCAGGAGGACTGGGAGTGATTATTCCTCCCAGTATTCCTTTTATTATGTACGGTTTGTCATCCGGCGAATCGGTGGGAAAGCTGTTTATTGCGGGCATTCTTCCTGGAATTTTGATAGGCTTGTTCCTTATGATTTACGCATATGGCTATTGCCGGATTAAGGGGGAAGATAAGGAGAAACTGAAAGCTAATTACGAATCTATCCGAAAACAGGGATTTTTCCGTACCTTCCGCGACAGTTTTTGGGCGCTTCTGACTCCAGTTATCATTTTGGGAGGGATTTATGGAGGAATTGTAACTCCTACAGAGGCTGCAGATATTTCTGTTATCTATGCGCTTGTGGTGAGTATTTTTATCTACAAAACCTTTAAAATTTCTGATATTCCAGGAGCGTTAAAAGAAGCGGCTAAGACGGCAGCCCCTGTTCTGTTAGTCGTATCGACTGCCACTGTATTCGGCCGGGTGCTTACAATGATGCAGGCTCCTCAAATGATAGCCAGTGTGATGACGGCCAGCTTTACCTCTAAGATTGAGGTGCTGCTGATAATCAATGTATTTCTTTTATTTGTAGGGATGATTATGGATACAACTCCGGCGATTCTGATTTTGACGCCGATTTTCCTGCCGATTGTAACGCAGCTTGGAATTTCGCCAATTCATTTTGGAGTCATTATGGTAGTAAATCTGGCAGTTGGATTTGTAACTCCTCCTATTGGAGTGAATCTGTTTGTGGCCAGTTCTCTTACAAAAATACCAGTCATTCAGATTGCTAAGAAAGCAGTGCCGTTTATTCTCGTTTTTTTAGCAGCCCTTTTGCTCATTACGTTTGTAGAGCCAATCAGTCTTCTTTTGGTATAAGAAGAATAGAGAATACGAGGAGGTATAGCAGTGAAAAAATTTGTAATGCTGGATGCGCACACACTTCCTGAAGCAGATTATCACCAGGAAAGAGAGATCCTTGCAGAAGCCGGGTACGAATGTGTGATCGCCCAATGCAAAACTATGGACGAAGTTGTAGACTTCTGTTCGGATGCGGACGTGATCGGAGATGTGTATTTCAAGATTGACGACGTGCTGCTGTCAAAGCTGCCTAAGCTGCAGGCTGTCATCCGCTATGGCATCGGTTATGATGTAGTGGACATCGAGGCAGCTGGAAGAAGGGGAGTGGCAGTCTGCAACCTGCCGACCTACTGTGTGGAGGATGTGGCTTCGCACGCTTTGGGCTTAATTCTGGATCTGCGCCGAAAACTGACTTTATATGACAGAAGACTTCATGAGGGCCAGTGGGATCCTGGATACGGCTATGAAATGCACCGATTTTCATCTACAGTTCTGGGGCTTATGGGGTTTGGAAGGACGGCCAGAATTCTGGCTGGCTTTGCAAAAGGACTGGGAATGAAAGTTTTGGCCAGCGATCCCTATCTGCCGGCAGAGGTTTTTAGAGAGCATGGAGTGGAACCAGTGTCCTACGAGGAAATTTACAGCCAGGCAGATATCATTTCTCTTCATGTGCCAGCTACAGAGGAGACGAAGCACTTAATCTGTCGGGAGACAATTGGCAAAATGAAGGATGGAGTGATGATTGTCAATACCTCCAGAGGCAGTATTATCAATTTGCAGGATTTGATGGATGCTTTAGATTCAGGCAAGGTGGCGGCAGTTGGTCTGGACGTTATGGAGGGAGAACCGATTTCTGATAAGAATGCCAGGCTGTTTCAGTTTGAACAGGCGGTTGTAACGCCGCATGTAGCCTACAGCTCTGCCGAGGCATCAGACGAGCAGCATACCCAGGCTGCCCAGACAGCGGTTCGCCTTCTGAGAGGGGAGCGGCCGGAAAACATTGTAAACAAAAAACAGCTGGGATTATAAAAACAGCAGAGCGATATAGGAAATACAGGAGAAGGGGAGGAATTACAATGAAAAAAGCAGTGATTTCTATATTGATGGCGGGAATATTAGCAGTAAATCTGGCAGGATGTTCAGGAGGAACAGATACCTCTAAAAACGCGGAGAACTCGTCGGGTGAAAACTATACCATTACTTTAACACATGCCGTGGCAGAGGATACCTCCCAGCAGGCAGGCTGTCTTGCTTTTAAGGAATATGTGGAGGAGAACTCGGAAGGAAAAATTACTGTTAATATTTATCCAAATTCCCAGATGGGAGGGGACAGAGAACAGATAGAGGGAGTACAGGAGGGAAGCATTACTATGATGACCTGCGGAAGCGCAGCTCAGGCTAATTTTGTAAACAGCGCCATTGTCTTTGATGGCCCGTTTGCTTTCCAGACAGAGGAGCAGATGGAAAAGGTATTTGCTGATCAGGAATTTATCGACGCGCTGTCAGCAGAATATGACAAGGCTGGCTTCCATATGATGGGACTTTCGTCATTAGGCTTCCGTGTTACCACAGCTAATAAGGAAATCCGTGTGCCAGAGGATGTAAAGGGGCTTACTATCCGGACTATGGAGAATAAATATCACATGTCCCTCTGGAAAAACCTGGGGGCCAATCCGACTCCTCTGGCGTTCAACGAGCTTTACACAGCTCTTCAGCAGGGAACGGTAGAAGCTCAGGAGAATCCTTTAGAGCTGGTCTATGCTCAGAAATTTTATGAGCAGCAGAAATATGTGATTGAGACGCGTCATCTGCCTCAGAATCTTGTATGGATCATGAACAAGAACTACTATGACAGCCTGCCGGATGATTTGAAAGCAGTAGTTGACGAGGGCGCGAAAAAAGCGGTAGAAGGATCTGTTTCTTACTATAAAGAGAATAACGCAGAGCTGGAGAAGAAAGTAACAGAGGCAGGCGTAGAAATTATTGATTTGACTCCGGAGGAGCTGGCTCCGTTTGCAGAGGCTACAGCTTCAGTGTGGGACGAGGTTAAGGCAGACTGCGGCGAGACTGTATATACGGCATTTATGAACGCGTTAGAAGCGTCTAAATAAAGAAAAACAGGAAAGAGAATGGAAAAAGAGAAGGAAAGAGCAGCAGGCGTTATGGAAAATAAAAAAGTAGAATTTAAGCTTCTCCATGTGGGGATCAACTGTGTTGATGGGACAGAGGCTAAAAAGACAGCAGAGCAATTTAGCCAGGCCATGGGATTTGATATTTCTGAAAATCCCAGCTCTCTGTTTGCTGGTACAAGTGTAGAAATTATGAAAAAACCCTATCTGGGGCGTCTGGGACATCTGGCTTATGGTGTGGAAGACATAGAAGAGGCCCTGAATTACTTAGAGGAAAGAGGATTGAAGCGGGATATGAGCACAGCTGTTTACCGTGAAGACAACTCTTTGAGCGTCGTTTACCTGGAAGGTGAGATAGGCGGTTTTGCAATTCATTTAAAGCAGCTGTAAGCAGGGAGGAGACGGGATGTATTATATAGGAATTGACATTGGGAGTACCTATGTAAAATCAGTCCTGATTGATATGGAGGCGGGGAAGGCCAGGCAGGAACAGCGCTTTCCCGCCCCTGCGAAAAGGGAGTTAAAAAACAGGCGCTGCTTTGAGATTTCAGCAGAAGAACTCCTCGCTATGGTCAGAACCCAGGCGGAGTGTTTTGCGGATCTTTATGAGGACATAAAAGGCGTGATTCTGTCTACTCAAATGCATGGCTTTGTCTATTGCACAGAGGGGCGGGAGGATCGGTATATTTCATGGCAGGATATGCGCTGTCTGGACAGAAAAAATGAACAGGAGACATACATGGACTCTTTAGCTGCTGATATCAGCCGCCAGGACATGGAAAATCATGGAGTCTATATAAAGCCGTCTCTAGGGCTTTGCAATCTTTATACTCTTCTGGAAGAAGAGGATCTTCCAAGAGACGGAGAACTGTTCACTCTGGGCTCTTATATTATAGCAGGGCTGACAGGGGAAAATCGATGCCACATAATGAATGCAGCTCCTCTGGGACTGGCAGATGTGAAAAACTGCTGCTGGGATAAGCCGCTTTTGGAGAGACTAGGGCTTCACCAGATACGGTTTCCGAAACTGGCAAAGAGCGATACAGAAATCTGTGGTTTTTGGAGCTATAAGGGAACAGAAATCCCGGTATATCCAGATTTTGGAGATCAGCAGTGCGCGATTTTGGGCAGTATGGCGCGGCAGCAGGATGCGGTGATTAATATTGCCACTGCTTCTCAGGTATCTGTCACTACCAAAGAATTTCGTCCAGGTCCCTATGAAATCAGGCCGTATTTTGGAAATCAGTATATTAATACAATTTCTAATATGCCGTCAGGGAGAAATCTGGACGTTCTGATAGATTTCCTGGGAGAATTTTATCAGCGCCTGTCAGGGCAAAAGGCAGAGAAGACGGATTTGTGGAAGGCGGCTCTTCAAGGGTACGATGGGCAGGCAGACGGGCTTTTAGCAGATATGAGCTTTTACGCTCTTCCGGACAAGCGTCAGGGAGGAGAAATCAGAGGTATTACAAATGTAAACCTCAATACAGAACATCTATTTGCGGCTGCTTTTGAAAATATGGCGGACACCTACTGGGAGCATATAAAAAAACTGGCAGAAGAAGAGGAGATTCAAAGGCTGGTCTGCGCTGGAGGCGTATCTTGGAAGAGGCCAGAACTCCTGAAAAAGATTGGAGAACGTTCAGGAAAACCGTGTACGCTGTCTGCTGTGCCGGACGAGGCCTTAAATGGACTTTACAGGATTGCTCTCCTCTGCGAAGGGATCTGCCAGACGCCGGAGGAACATCCAGAGCTGATATTGCAAGGATAAGGAGAGAGCATGGAGCAGTTAAAACAGAAAGTTACAAACAGAGAACTGACGCTGGGCACGATGCTGTCAGAGCTGGCGGAGCCGAATATTGTGAGAATTTTAAAGACAGCAGGCTTTGAGTTTGTCATTATTGACTGCGAACACGGTTATTTCGACCTATCCCAGACAGCGGCGCTGATTGGAATGGGAAGCTGCTGCGGACTGCCTGTCTTTGTCCGTGTTCCGTCAACAGGAAGAGAGTATATTACCAAGGTAATGGATATGGGAGCTGCCGGTCTTCTGGTTCCTATGGTCAATTCAGCAGAGGATGCCAGACAGGCAGTGGAATATGCGAAATACACTCCTTTAGGAAAGCGCGGGATATCTACACAGAGAGCTCATACGAACTACGCTCCGCCGCCTCTTGAAGAGTATCTCAAAATGGCTAATCAGAGAACAATGATTATGGTACAGCTGGAAACCAGAGAGGCTCTTGGCCATATTAGGGAAATTGCAGAAACGGAAGGGGTAGATGCTCTGATGATAGGGCCTAACGATCTGGCCGCTGACTTGGGAATGCCGGGGCAGGTGGAGTCAAAAGAGATATTAAAGGCAGCAGAGCTTGCTGCAGAAGAAGCAGCTCGCGCAGGCAAGTCGTCAGGAATTATTACATCAAAAAAGACGCTGATTCATTCCTGCAGAGAACTGGGAATGAATTTATTCAGCTGTGACAGTGAGGTAGGAATGCTCATAAAGGCGGCGAAGCAGTCTGTGCAGCAGTTCTGGCAGAAATAAGTAGGAGAGAAAGAGGGTACCACAGAATCATCCAAAGAGATGCAGCTGCGGTACCCTTTCTCTATATGAAAATCTGATAAAATTATAAAGGATGGATGTTTCCCCTCATTCACATACCAGCCTCCGCACTTGCATGTCATTCGATATGCGACAGAAATTTCGATAACCTCCGGTTATACAAAAAATTCCAAATTTATATAGAAGGTTTCCTGTAAATCCCGGCCGCGCAGTTGAAAAATACAGACAAATAGGATATGATGGAAAGAAACCAGAAAAGCGGAGGAGTGAGACAGGATGGATTACAGGATTGCAGTGATTCCAGGAGATGGAATTGGGCCGGAGATTGTCAGGGAGGCCTGCAAGGTTCTGGACCGGGTTGGAGCGGTCCATGGGCATAAATTTCAGTATACAGAGGTTTTGATGGGTGGAATTTCCATCGATACATACGGCGTTCCTTTAACCGAGGAAGCTCTGGAAACGGCGAAAAACAGTGATTCCGTCCTGCTGGGGGCAGTGGGCGGAAATGTGGGAAACTCCAGATGGTACGATGTGGCGCCGAATCTGAGGCCGGAGGCCGGTCTGCTTGCCATCAGAAAAGGCCTGGGGCTGTTTGCCAATATCCGTCCAGCTTACCTTTACAAAGAACTCTCCGAGGCCTGTCCGTTAAAGAAGGAGATTATCGGGGACGGATTCGATATGGTGATTATGCGGGAGCTGACCGGCGGTCTGTATTTTGGAGAACGCTATACCAAGGAAGTGGACGGCGTGGCGACAGCTGTGGACACTCTCACTTACAATGAAAACGAGATTCGAAGAATCGCAGTGAAGGCCTTCGACATTGCCATGAAGAGGAAAAAGCATGTGACCAGCGTGGATAAGGCCAATGTGCTGGATTCCTCCAGACTGTGGAGAAAGGTGGTGGAGGAGGTTGCCAGAGATTATCCCGAGGTGACTTTAACCCATATGCTGGTAGACAACTGCGCTATGCAGCTGGTCATGAATCCGGGACAGTTTGACGTGATTCTCACGGAAAATATGTTCGGCGATATTTTATCAGACGAGGCCAGCATGATCACCGGATCTATCGGAATGCTTTCCTCAGCCAGCATGAACGAGAGCAGGTTCGGCCTGTACGAGCCCAGCCACGGCTCCGCGCCGGATATTGCGGGAAAAGGAATTGCCAATCCTATCGCCACGATCTTGTCTGCAGCCATGATGCTCCGGTATTCTTTTGACCTGGATCAGGAAGCGGCCGCTGTGGAGACGGCTGTGCAGCAGGTGCTCACAGAAGGTTTCAGAACCGCCGATATTATGGCGGAAGGATGCGTTCAGGTGGGAACAGAAGAGATGGGACGCCTGATCTGTGAGAGGATTAAGTAAAGTATCTGATCAAGCTGCCTGAGAGCCTGGCGCTTTCCGGCAGCATCTTCCATACATAGATTAAATTAAGAAGGAGAAAAAATTATGAAAAGTGACGCAGTAAGAAAGGGCCCCCAGGCGGCTCCCCATAGATCCCTGTTAAACGCCCTTGGCATGACGCCGGAGGAGATGAGAAAGCCGATGGTAGGCATTGTCAGCTCTTACAATGAGATTGTGCCGGGACATATGAACCTGGACAAGATTGTGGAGGCCGTGAAGCTGGGCGTAGCCATGGCTGGAGGAACTCCGGTGGTATTCCCGGCCATTGCCGTCTGCGATGGAATTGCCATGGGCCATGTGGGAATGAAATATTCCCTGGTAACGAGAGACCTGATCGCCGATTCTACTGAGTGTATGGCTCTGGCGCACCAGTTTGACGCCCTTGTCATGGTGCCAAACTGTGACAAAAACGTGCCGGGACTTCTCATGGCAGCAGCCAGAGTGAACGTTCCCACTGTATTTGTCAGCGGCGGACCTATGCTGGCCGGCCATGTAGGCGGCAGAAAGAGAAGCCTTTCCAGCATGTTCGAGGCAGTAGGCGCTTATGCGGCCGGGAACATCACAGAGGAGGAGCTGACAGAGTATGAGAACAAGGTCTGCCCGACCTGCGGATCCTGCTCCGGCATGTACACAGCCAACAGCATGAACTGCCTGACAGAGGCCCTGGGCATGGGGCTTCGCGGAAACGGAACCATTCCGGCTGTCTACTCTGAGAGAATTAAGCTGGCCAAGCACGCCGGTATGAAGGTGATGGAGATGTATGAGAAAAATATCCGTCCGAGAGACATTATGACGGAGAAGGCCTTCTTAAACGCCCTGACTGTCGATATGGCTCTGGGCTGCTCCACCAACAGCATGCTTCACCTTCCGGCCATCGCTCACGAGGCGGGCGTGGATCTGAACATGGATCTGGTCAATGAAATCAGCGCTAAAACTCCGAATCTCTGCCACCTGGCCCCGGCAGGCCCTACCTATATCGAGGAGTTAAACGAGGCAGGCGGCGTTTACGCAGTGATGAACGAGCTGTCCAAGAAGAATCTTCTGAACCTGGACTGCATGACAGTTACAGGAAAGACGGTGGGAGAGAACATCGAGGGCTGCGTGAACCGGAATCCAGAGCTGATCCGTCCTATCGAGAATCCGTACAGCGCTACAGGCGGCATTGCGGTGCTCCGCGGAAACCTGGCTCCTGACACAGCCGTTGTAAAGAGATCCGCCGTTGCTCCAGAAATGTTAAAGCACCAGGGACCGGCCAGAGTCTTTGACTGCGAGGAGGACGCTATCTCTGCCATCAAGGGCGGAAAGATCGTTCCCGGAGACGTGGTGATCATCCGCTACGAGGGACCGAAGGGCGGCCCGGGCATGAGAGAGATGCTGAATCCGACTTCAGCCATCGCAGGCATGGGACTGGGAGAGAGCGTGGCCCTGATTACAGACGGACGCTTCTCCGGCGCGTCCAGAGGAGCTTCCATCGGACATGTGTCTCCTGAGGCGGCCGTGGGAGGAAATATTGCCCTGGTAGAGGAAGGCGATATGATTTCCATTGACATTGACAACCACTCCTTAAACGTGCTGGTATCAGACGAGGAGCTGGCAGAAAGGCGGGCAAAATGGCAGCCCAGAGAGCCGAAGGTGACGACAGGATATCTGGCCCGCTACGCGTCCATGGTGACCAGCGGAAACAGAGGAGCTGTACTGGAAATTCCGGGAAAGAAACAGGATTAGAATTAGAAACAATTAAAAGATAAAACCGAACGATCAGGCGGAAAAAGCAAGGCAAAGCGAGGAACGCAGATGAAACGATTAAATGGAGCGGAAATAGTCATCGAGTGCCTGAAGGAGCAGGGGGTAGACACAGTATTCGGATACCCGGGAGGTTCGATTCTGAACATTTACGACGCCCTTTACAAGCACCAGGATGAGATTACACATATACTTACCTCCCACGAACAGGGAGCTTCCCACGCGGCGGACGGATATGCCAGAGCTACCGGAAAAGTAGGCGTGTGCCTGGCCACCTCCGGCCCGGGCGCCACGAACCTGGTAACAGGAATTGCTACTGCCTATATGGATTCCATTCCAGTAGTAGCTATTACCTGTAATGTGGGGGTAAACCTGCTGGGAAAGGACAGCTTTCAGGAGATTGATATTTTAGGCGTAACCATGCCTATCACGAAATACAATTTTATTGTAAAGGATGTGACGAAGCTGGCGGACGTGATCCGGAGAGCCTTTAAAATTGCCGGAAGCGGCCGTCCCGGCCCGGTTCTGGTGGATATCACAAAGGATGTGACGGCGGCTGAGTGCGATTATGAATATAAGCAGCCAGATCCGGTGAAGCCCCTGTCTGACACGATCACAGAGGAGGACATGGAGCGGGCCCTGTCCCTGATTCACGCCTCTCAGAAGCCCTTTATCTTCGTAGGCGGCGGAGCTGTGTCAGCCAACGCTTCCGAGGAGCTGAAGGCCTTTGCCCACAAGATTCAGGCCCCTGTGGCTGACAGCTTAATGGGAAAGGGAGCCTTTGATGGCACTGACGAGCTGTATACAGGCATGATTGGAATGCACGGCACGAAGACCTCCAACTTCGGAGTAGCTGAGTGCGATCTGCTGATTGTGGCAGGCGCCAGATTCAGCGACCGGGTGGTGGGAGATTCCTCACGCTTTGCCAAGAACGCCAAGATTCTCCAGCTGGATGTGGATCCAGCGGAGATCAATAAAAACATCCACACCACGGCCAGCGTGATCGGCGATCTGAAGGTGATTTTAAGAAGGCTCAATGCAAGGCTGGATCCTATGAACCATGAGGAGTGGATTGCTCATATCGACAGAATGCGCGATATGTATCCGCTGCGCTATAACAAGGAGCAGCTGACCGGCCCGTATATCATGGAGAAAATCTATGAGCTGACAGACGGGGAGGCCATTATTACCACAGATGTGGGGCAGCACCAGATGTGGGCGGCTCAGTATTATAAATATAAAAAGCCAAGAACTTTTCTGTCCTCTGGCGGTCTGGGAACTATGGGCTACGGTCTGGGAGCCTGTATCGGAGCCAAGATGGGCTGCAAAGATAAGACAGTGGTGAATATTGGCGGAGACGGATGCTTCCGCATGAATATGAATGAGATCGCCACAGCAGCCAGATATAATATCCCGATTATCCAGGTTGTATTTAATAATCATGTGCTGGGTATGGTGCGCCAGTGGCAGAACCTGTTCTATGGAAAGCGTTATTCCCAGACTGTGCTGGATGACCAGGTAGACTTCGTCAAAGTAGCGGAAGGACTGGGAGCAAAGGCCTATCGGGTAACAGAGAAGGATGAGTTTGAACGGGTATTTAAGGAAGCGGTGGAGTTAAATATTCCGGTTGTCATTGACTGCCAGATTGGCTGTGATGACAAGGTATTTCCGATGGTTCCGGCAGGAAAGCCCATTGAGGATGCCTTTGACGAGATTGATCTGATGATTGAAGGAAAATAGTGCCGGCAGATACAGGCGCTGACAGATAGAAAGAGAGAATAGATAGAAGGAGGAGCAGTTATGAGCAGAGTCTACAATTTTTCGGCAGGTCCGGCCGTGATGCCTGAGGAGGTGCTCAGGGAAGCGTCAGAAGAGATGATGGATTACAGGGGCTGCGGCATGTCAGTGATGGAGATGAGCCACCGCTCCAGGGACTTTCAGGATATTCTCAAAGAGGCGGAGCGGGATCTGCGGGATTTAATGGAGATCCCTGATAATTATAAGGTACTGTTTATCCAGGGCGGAGGACACATGCAGTTTGCCATGGTTCCCATGAATCTGATGAAAAACAGGGTGGGAGACTACATTATTACGGGCCAGTGGGCGAAGAAGGCCTTCAAGGAAGCCCAGATGTATGGAACGGCCCATGCCATCGCTTCCAGCGAGGATAAAACCTTCAGCTATATTCCGGACTGCTCCGATCTTCCGGTGGACGAGGACGCAGACTATGTATACATCTGCCTGAATAATACAATTTACGGAACCAGGTTTCCAGAACTTCCAAACACCAAGGGAAAGATCCTGGTGGCAGACGTGTCCTCCTGCTTCCTGTCCGAACCGTTAGATGTGTCTAAATTTGGAATCATCTGGGGAGGCGTGCAGAAGAACGTAGGCCCTGCGGGAATGGCCATTGCCATTGTGAGGGAGGATCTGATCACAGAGGACGTGCTTCCGGGAACGCCTACCATGCTCCGCTACAAGACGTACGCTGACAACGATTCTCTCTACAACACGCCGCCCACCTACTGCATCTACATCTGCGGAAAGGTGTTTAAGTGGCTGAAAAAGCAGGGCGGTCTGGCTGCCATGAAGGAGAAAAACGAGAGAAAGGCAAAGCTTCTCTATGATTTTCTGGATGAGAGCCAGCTGTTTAAGGGAACGGTTGAGAAACAGGATCGTTCTCTGATGAACGTGCCCTTTGTAACCGGATCGGAGGAGATGGACGCGAAATTTATAAAGGAAGCCAAGGAGGCGGGATTTGTAAACTTAAAGGGACACAGAACCGTGGGAGGAATGAGAGCCAGCATTTACAATGCCATGCCGGAAGAGGGAGTGGCAAAGCTGGTAGAATTTATGCGGGAATTTGAGAGGAAGAACAGCTGATTGGACAGCCAGGGAGGAAATGAATATGAGAAAGATTCACTGCTTAAACCCGATTTCTGAGCACGGAACAGGGCTTTTCACAGAGGGATACGAGATGACGGAGAACGCCGGGGAGGCGGACGGAATTCTGGTGAGAAGCGCGTCCATGCACGGCATGGAATTTTCCGAGAATCTGCGGGCAGTAGCCAGGGCGGGAGCCGGAGTCAACAACATTCCGCTGGACGAGTGCGCCAGCCACGGAATTGTAGTGTTCAACACGCCGGGAGCCAACGCCAACGGCGTGAAGGAGCTGGTGTTAGCCGGAATGCTGCTGGCTGCCAGAGACGTGGCCGGAGGCATGAACTGGTGCAGGGAAAACGCTGGAAACGAGAATATTTCCAAGGATATGGAGAAGGCCAAGAAGGCCTTTGCCGGAAACGAGATCAAGGGCAAGAAGCTGGGCGTCATCGGCCTGGGCGCCATTGGGGCGGAGGTAGCCAACGCCGCCGCCGGCCTGGGCATGGAAGTGCTGGGCTACGATCCGTTTATCTCTGTAAACGCCGCCTGGATGCTTTCCCGGGACGTGCGCCACATCACCGACGTGGACACAATCTACAGCGAGTGCGACTACATTACCGTCCATGTGCCGCTTCTGGACTCTACCAGAGGCATGATTAACAGGGAAAGCATGGCAAAGATGAAGGACAAAGTGGTGATTTTAAACTTTGCCAGAGATCTGCTGGTGAACGACGCAGATATGAAGGCGGCCCTGGCTGAGGGAAAGGTAAAGAGGTATGTGACAGACTTCCCCAATCCGGCTGTCATGGAAATGGAACATGTAATTGCAACGCCTCATCTGGGCGCTTCTACAGAGGAGTCGGAGGACAACTGCGCTGTGATGGCGGTGAAGGAACTGATGGACTACCTGGAAAACGGAAATATCCGCCATTCTGTCAATTATCCGGACTGCGATATGGGAGTGTGCACCTCGGTGAACCGGGTGGCGCTGCTTCATATGAACGTGCCGAACATGATCGGACAGATCTCCGCCATTCTGGCCGCCACAGACATGAATATCGCCAACATGGTCAATAAGAGCCGGGAAAAATACGCCTATACCATGATTGATCTGGAGACAAAAGTGGATCAGGAGACTCTGGAGAAACTAAAGGGAATCAGGGGAATGATGCGGGTGCGGGTGATTCAGTAGCGCCCGCGGAAACAGACGCGTATACGCGAAACGGCAATAGGAAAACGCAGAGAAAGCAGCAGACAGGGCCTTACGGCCCGGCTGCTGCTGTTTGCTGTCAGCGGATACGCCCGGCGCAAAAATGCACCTGGCGCATTTTTTATTTCTGGCTAGGGATTCCGGCTGTGTTCTGCTTCTGCCACAGCAGGGTCCTTCATGCCGTAGATCCGCTCCCACTCCTTTGTCCCCTCTTTTTTGGCCGCTTCCGAGCGGTTGATGCTCAGAAATTTCATCAGCTCGTAGCAGTTGACCCAGATTTCCCCGTTTCCTTCTTTCTGGGACTCGTCAAAGATCAGTTGAAGGCCGAAGTGAAGATGAGTTTTGTCGATATTGTTGGTATTTTCTGTGGAGCTGTAGCCGGTACGGCCCATGTATCCGATGACATCCCCGGCAGTGACGATGCTTCCTTCAGAGAGACAGCTCTGATAGGGGTAATCCTTTCTCAGATGGGCATAGTAGTAGTAACGCTTCTTGTCAAAACTGCGGATGCCGATGCGCCAGCCGCCGTACTGGTTCCAGCCCATGGTTTCTACATAGCCGGATTCCACAGCCATGACAGGAGTGCCAGTCTGTCCCATCATGTCGTGTCCCAGATGCTTTCTCTTATAGCCGTAGGAGCGGGAAACGCCGAAATCGTCGTAATCGGTGTAGGGAAACCCCTTGGCAATGGGAAGAAACCCCTTCATGCCATATTTAGTAACCCAGACCTTTTCAGGATTCTGGCCGGACTGGGGATGGTTTTCACCAGCTGCGCCGGGATCGCCGCCTTGGGAAACAGAGGAAGGGCCGCAGGAGGGATCGTCCTCCTGGATTGTGGAGTCGGCCAGGGCGAAGGAGGGGGCCTCTGAGGCGGGGATCTGGATTTCATAATATCCCACCAGGCCCCCCAGAACGGCTGTGTAGGCCTCCAGATAGTAAGGATAATATTTCAGATCAGCTGTCAGCTGCTCCATGGAAATGCCGCTCTGCAGACGGCTGGCCAGTTCATCCATGTCAGCTTCCTGGTAGCTGGAGAAATCGCCTCCGTACCTGGCGCCCAGAAAGGCCAGAAGCTCAATCCAGTTTAAATGAAGCTGCTGCTGGCAGGTGGCCACGTCCAGCCGGAAGGCCTTTGTCATGGCTTCCTCCGGAACATTAAAATCTACCCACTTGATAAAATCGTCCTTCTGGGGATCCGATCCGGCTGCCCCGATACTTTGCTGGGAGAGGAGGGACAGCAGACAGGAGGCGGCAGGGGAGCGGGGATACGCTTTTAACAGCAGGCATCCCGTAAGGGCGGCCAGGGCCAGCGCCTCGGCTGATATAAGAAAAACAATGCGTTTCCGGTAGAAAAATAATAAAATCCTCTCATAGGCGTCAGAAATCCGTTTCCATATGTTTCGCACACATATCCCTCCAATCATGCGCCGGACAAACGGCAAACGATGTTTATTAGGATCATATGAGGACAGGAAGACAGTTATGACAGGCAGAAAGGAAAAAGAAAAAATGGAACATGTAAAAGAGAACAGACAGAACACAGAGGAGCCGGATTTCCGCACGGCTCTGGGAATTAAGATTGTAGACAGAGGGGCCGGATGGGCCAGGGGAGAGATGAAGGCAGAAAAGCTTCATTTGAATCCTCTGGGAATCATCCATGGGGGCTGCCTCTTTTCACTGGCAGACACGGTGTCCGGCACCGCCATTATGGGATATGGCTGCCGGGTGACGACAGTAAACGGCAGCATCCAGTTTTTAAGACCTGGAAAGCCGGAGGGCACGATCACGGCCGTGGCCAGGACGGTAAAGCATGGAAAGACGTTTTCCGTCTGTGACTGCCAGGTATTCGACGATACGGACGCTCTGATAGCGGCCACGACCATGACCTTCTATCACCTGGAACAGGGGGCAGAAGAGAAGAATCAGGACAGCCGGGCAGCCGTCTGTGCCAGAGAGGATGAGGGGACTTCTACAGCGGAATAATTTCTCTGTCGTCCGGCACAATCAGGCGTCCGGAGTAGAATTCTGTTCCCTCTTCCGTGTACAGCCATTTTCTCTGGGAGAGGTTTTTGTCCTCTGTATGCCAGAGCACCAGATTTGGGATGGAAAGCTGCTCTGCCAGCTGGCAGGCCTCGCGGACGGTGCTGTGGTGCTTTTCATAAGGGTGGAACTGCTCTCTCTGGCTGTAGAGACAGAAGGCCTCGTGGAGAAGCCAGGAGCTGCCCTCCACATAGGGAAGACAGAGTTCCTGAAACGGCTCGTCCCCTGTGCAGGTGAATTTCTTTCCATTTTTCAGCACTGTAGTGAAGCCGAACTGGCGCGCCTTGGTGGAGTGGATGTCAAAAAAGGTGACAGGATAACCGAGGATATCCCTGGTTTCCCCGTCGGTTACAGGGATCAGGAGAATCTGCGTCCCAATCAGATCGCAGAACTTTTTCTGAAGAGTCAGGCGGCAGAGCGTCTTGATGGTTTCCACCAGGCCGTCATGGCAGTAAATGGAAAGGGTTCCCTCGTAGGCTCCCTTTTTCATCTGTGTTCCGATCATGCGCACCATCCACACAATACCAAGAATGTGGTCTGTGTGCTCATGAGTGACAAAAATATGGTGAATCTGTGTGAGAGGAACCTGCATCTGGTCCAGGATGCCGAGGATACCGTTTCCGCCTCCGGCGTCCACCATAAAAAATTCGGTCTGTCCAGGCTGTGTCTCTGTACGGATGGCAAAGCATGTATTATAGCAATGAGTGACAGCAGCGTTTCCTGTGCCGAACACATACAGCTGCTCGCAGGGAAGACTGGATTCATGTTTCATGTTCATCGTATTTCCTCCTTAAGAACGGCTACGCTTGGAATCGCGTTTATTGTGAAGAAACTTCCTTTTTTCACGATAATATGGTACTATAATCCTGTCAGAAAATCAACTGGACAGAACGCATAAGGAAAAACGCAGGATATCATTTAGGAGATGCAATTTATATGAAGAAAACAGAATTTTTAAAGGAGCTGGAGGCTGCTCTGAAAGGAGAGGTTTCTCCTGAACTGACAGCGGAAAACCTCCGCTACTATGATAACTACATTTCCCAGGAGACGTCCAAGGGGCGTTCAGAGGCAGAGGTGATAGAGGAGATTGGAAGTCCCAGGCTGATTGCCAGAACGATTATAGATACCAGCGGAGGCTCTGGCAGCTATGAGAGCGGGGAAAGCTCTTCTTCTGGCAGCTATGGAGGCGCAGGAAGCGCGTCTGGAAGCTATGGATCCGGCCAGGGCGGATATTCCAGGTTTCACTATGTGAATCTGAACAAATGGTACTGGAAGGCCCTGATTATTGCAGTGCTGTGTCTGGTGCTGTTTACAGTGCTGTCCATAGTGGGCGGAATTTTCGCTATTCTGTTTCGCTTTGCAACGCCGATTTTAATTGTGCTTCTGGTTGTGTCGCTGCTGAGAAATATGAGGGGAAGATAAAGGAGGAATCAATGATGCCGTTTAAACGTGTGAAGCCTGAGGAACTGTCTGTCAATCCGTTCACTGTCATTGGAAAGGACTGGTTTCTCATCACAGCAGGAACTGAGAAGGAATGCAATACCATGACGGCCAGCTGGGGAGGTTTGGGCGTGATCTGGGGAAAGCCGTCTGCAACCGCTTATATCCGCCAGTCCCGCTACACAAAAGAGTTTGTGGACAGAGAGGAGCTGTTTACCTTATCTGTATTTGACGAGTCCTTCCGCCCGGCGCTGAATCTGTGCGGAAAGGTTTCCGGAAGAGATCAGGATAAGATCCGTGAGGCAGGCCTGACTCCCATGGAGGTGGACGGAACAACAGCCTTTGAGGAGGCGAAGATGATTTTCGTCTGCCGCAAGCAGTATCATCAGTACATGGGGCCGGAGGGCTTTGATGTGAAAGAAAATGATGAGAAGTGGTACGCAGATAAAAATTACCACACCATGTACATTGGAAGCATCGAGGCGGTGCTGGTAAGGGAATAGTGTTTTGCACATAAAATAACAGGGGCAGAAGTAATCGTTTCCAGTGACTTTAAGTGGAACAGGGAAACGATTGCTTCTGCCCTTTTGCTATTTTCTGTTATTTTCCTCCTAACGGCATATCCCAGCCGTTGTGGTCTGTGTGAAGCAGCTTGTGGGCCAGGTGGGATCCAGGCTTTCCGAAGTAATTGTGATACAGCTCCCGGACTTCCTCGTTTTCGTGGGAGAAGCGGACTGCATTTTTCTGATCCATGGCGTAAAGCTTGGAGCTTCTCTGTTCAGCCAGCTCTTTTCCGTCGTGAATCGGCTGTCCGCCGCCTCCGGCGCAGCCGCCGGGACAGGCCATGATCTCCACGAAATCATAGCTCACATCGCCTTTCTGAAGGGCGTTTATCAGCTTTCTGGTATTGCTCAGGCCGCTGGCCACAGCCGTCTTTAAAACAGTGCCTCCCAGCTTGAATTCTGCTTCCTTCCAGCCGTCCATGCCGCGCACGTTAGAGAAGGCGTCAGGCTTTGGATTTTTGTCTGTCACAATGCTGTAGCTGGTCCGAAGGGCCGCTTCCATGACGCCGCCGGTAGCGCCGAAGATGACGCCGGCTCCGGAACCTTCACCTAACGGAGAGTCGAATTCCTCCTCCGGAAGGGAAGCCACATCGATCTGCTCTGATTTAATGAGACGGCAGATTTCCCTGGTGGTCAGCACATAGTCCACGTCCTTGATTCCGCCGTTTATGCCGTTGTCATACATGGTAGGCAGATCTGCCTCCTGCTTTTTCGCTACGCAGGGCATAATGGAGATGCAGGTGACGCTGCCTGGATCTACGCCCAGCCGGGCGGCGAAATAGCTCTTTGTCACAGCGCCGAACATCTGCTGAGGAGACTTGGCTGTGGATAACTGATCCGTCATCTCCGGATACTGTGATTTTAAGAACCGTACCCAGCCCGGGCAGCAGGAGGTAAACATAGGCCATTTGTAATCTTCCTTATGGCTTAAACGCTCCAGCAGTTCGCTGCCTTCCTCCATAATTGTCAAATCTGCGCTGAAAGTGGTGTCGAAAATATAGTCAAAGCCCATGCGCCTGAGAGCGGCCACCATCCGTTTGTCTGTGGCGAAATCTCTGGAGAGGCCGAATTCTTCTCCCCAGGCGGCCCGGACAGCCGGGGCGATCTGAACCACTGTGATTTTATCAGGATTGCTGAGATCTCCGTGGATATCGAAAATCCTGGAAACGTCGTCCCGCTCCTGAAGAGCTCCTGTGGGACAGTGGGTAATGCACTGGCCGCAGAGAGAGCAGTCGGACATTTTGATCTCCCGCCCCATGGAGACGTCCACCGTAGTGCGGGAACCTGTGTTGGAAACGTCCCACACGTTCAGGCTTTGAACCTTATCGCAGATCTGAACGCAGCGCATACATTTGATGCACTTTCCTGCGTCCCTTACAAGGGGGAAGGTGGAGGTCCACTTTGTCTCTGCATAGCGGACAGGGTATTCGTTGGCAACCAGGTTCAGGTCGTTGGCAATCTTCTGCAGGGAGCAGTTTCCGCTTCTGACGCAGGTAGGGCAGTCAGTGTGATGCTGGGAGAGAATCAACTCCACATTGGTTTTTCTGGCCTCGCGGACCCGGGCGCTGTTGGTAATCACCTCCATGCCTTCTGTCACCGGCGTATTGCAGGCAGTGACGAGACGGCTGATACCTGCTATCTCTACCATGCAGACGCGGCAGGCTCCGATTTCGTTGATTTCCTTTAAGAAGCAAAGGGTGGGAATTTTAATTCCAATCTGTCTGGCGGCCTCCAGGATGGTGGTTCCCTCCGGGACGCAGACGTGCTGTTTATTGATTGTTAAGTTTACCATTCTGTTGTTCTGCCTCCTTTAAAGTTTCCATATCCGAAGCGGTCGCAGCGCAGACACCGGTGAGCCTCCTGATCCGCCTCTTTCAGGTTCATCGGACATTCCGCCAAATCAAAGTCATGCTTTCTCTCGTTTGCATCCCGCTCCTTCATATTTACGCGGCCGCAGGGCGGACGGTCAGAGAAGTCTGCCTCCGGAATATCCACATCCACGCTGATAATGTGGTCAAAGCCCAGATACTGGTCAATATTGGCTGCCGCTACCTTTCCGGCTGCAATGGCCCGGATTACAGTGGCAGGTCCTGTCACGCAGTCGCCTCCGGCAAATACGCCCGGCGCGTGCTCTACAGCGCTCCAGTTAGCCGCCTGAATGACGCCGCGCTTAATCGGAATGCCGGCGTCCTCAAAGTGTCTTGTCTCAATGCCCTGTCCAATGGCTACGATTACGATATCGCAGGGAATGCGCACCGGATTCTCGCCGGAGGAAGCGGGGGAGGGGCGTCCGTCCTTTATGAGTCCGATCATCTTCGGGGAAGCCCAGAGAGCGGCTACACGTCCGTTCTCATCTGTCTCAATCCGCTCCGGAGCGTGGAGCTCCAATACTTCTGCGCCCTCTGCCACAGCGCCCTCCACCTCTGCCGGGAGAGCAGTCATATCGTCCTTTCTTCTCCTGTATACAACCGTAGTGTGGGAGGCACCCAGACGGATAGCGGAGCGTGTTACGTCCATAGCCACGTTTCCGCCGCCGATGACGCAGACCCGCTTGCCGGTAAAGTCAGGCATTCTTCCGCGTCCTACCTCCCGGAGCATCTCCACTGCGGAGATGACGCCCTCGGCGTCCTCGCCCTCAATGCCCACCTTCTTGTCAGTGTGGGCTCCGATGGATATGTAGACGGCATCGTATTCTTTGCGCAGGAAATCCATGGAAACCTGTCCTGGCTCGCTTCCCACAGCAGTGTCGGTTTTCACCTCTACGCCTGTGGCCAGAATGGCGTCCACGTCCTCCTGAAGCCGCTCTCTGGGGAGACGGTAGCTGGGAATGCCATAGAGAAGCATTCCGCCCAGCTTGGAGCGCTTTTCGTAGACGGTTGTCTGGTGGCCCATCAGCTGCAGGTAGTAGGCTGCAGACAGACCGCTGGGGCCGCCTCCGATGATGGCGATCCTCTTTCCGGTGGAAGGAGCGCAGGGCGGCGGAGGCACAATGCCCGCATTGTCGACAGCCGCCAGCTTAATGCCGCGGATATTGACAGCGTCGTCAATCATATTGCGGCGGCAGCGGGACTCGCAGGGGTGCTCGCAGACCATGGCGCAGGCGGTGGGGAACGGGTTGTCCTTTCGGATCAGGCGCACAGCGTCCGCGTAGCGCCCGGCAGCCACCAGGGCCACATAGCCGGGGATGTCCACGCCGGCCGGACAGAGAGCCACGCAGGGAACCGGCTGATCCAGATGATAGAGACAGCGGTTCGATTCAATGTGATTTAAGAAATCCTCCCGGAAGCCGGAAAGCCCCTTTAACACCATGTTGGCGGCCTCGTAGCCAATGGCGCAGTCGGCGGAGGAGGAGATAACGCGCGCTGTTTTTTCAATGAGATTTAAGGTGTCCAGGGTTCCACGCCCCTCTAAGATATCGTTCAGCAGCAGGTCCAGCTGGGAAAGCCCGATCCGGCAGGGAACACACTTTCCGCAGGTCTGCGCCATACACATTTTCAGAAATGATGCGGTTAAATCCACCGGGCAGAGTCCTGGAGGGCTGGCGATGATCCGGCGCTCCAAATCTTTATAAAGCCCTTCCACAACGGTCTGAGCTCTGCTGGTGGTCACAATACTAAGTCTGCTCAAAATGAAAGCTCCTTTCTTTCCGTCAGAAATGTCAATTGAATATTAAACTAATAATATCAAAATTGTTTGAAAAAGTAAACGGATTGTTACATATATAGCGAAATATTACAGAAACAGATCGAAGAATAGAAAAGTTTTCGCCTGGTTCAGCGTTTGCCGTGAAGGTGATTGTATTTCACCGGAAACTTCTATATAATAAGGAAAATATATACGAATAGACGGCGGCGGGCATGGACAGGCGGCCGGGAGGAGCAGGATGGAAGAGAAACCGTTAGAGACAGGACAGGGATGGGAAAATGGCAGAAGGGAGCCGCGCTGGAGAAGGCTGTGGCTTCTGTTTTCAGGCATGTTTTATATCAGCGCTTTTACCTTTGGGGGAGGCTTTGTGATTGTCACCTTTATGAAGCGGAAATTTGTGGACACTCTTCACTGGCTGGACGAGCAGGAAATGATGGATTTTACAGCCCTGGCCCAGTCGTCGCCCGGGGCGATTGCCGTGAACGCGGCGATTTTAGTTGGACTTAAAATCTGCGGAGCTGCCGGGATGGCGGCGGCGGTTTTGGGGACGATTCTGCCCCCTATGATTATTTTGTCTGTGGTTTCGTTTTTTTACAGCGCTTTTTCCTCGAATCTCTTTGTGGCTCTCGCCCTCAAGGGAATGCAGGCAGGCGTGGCGGCGGTGATTCTGGATGTGGCCTGGGATTTAGGGGAAGGCATGGTGAAAAAAAAGAGCCTGTATCTGAATCTGATTCTGGCCGGAGCCTTTGCCGCTGATTTATTCCTGGGAGTAAACGTTATCTATATTATTCTGGCGGCGGCTGGCGCCGGGATTTTGCGGGCTGTGCTTCAGAAGAAAGATAAGGAAGGAAGGGAGGGATCCCTGTGATTTATTTACAGCTTTTTTTCAGTTTTTTAAAGGTGGGAATGTTCAGTGTAGGAGGCGGCTATGCGGCCATTCCGCTGATCCAGAGCCAGGCAGTAGAAGCCTGCGGGTGGCTGACGATGGATGAATTTACCAATTTAGTGACCATTGCGGAGATGACGCCCGGCCCCATCGCCATTAACGCGGCTACCTTTGTGGGAATCAGAATTGCGGGAATATCAGGTGCGGCTGCAGCCACTCTGGGCTGTATTTTTCCCTCTTTTCTGATTGTCTCTTTTCTGGCGTTTCTCTATTATAAATACAAGGGCGGTTCCTTTGTCAGCTCCGTGATGTCCTCCCTGCGCCCTGCCGTCGTGGCTCTGATAGCCGCCGCCGGCCTTTCCATGCTGAATACGGCAGTATTCAACGGCCGGGCGGCGTCCATTGGAAATTTAGACGTGATCAGCGCCGCGCTGTTCCTTCTGGCCTTCCTGCTGCTTCGGACGAGAAAGTGGAATCCCATTCTGGTTATGTGCCTGTGCGGAGCGGCGAACCTGGCTATAGGGACGGCGCTGCAGTAATTGACTGGGCTGAAAATGACCGAACTGAAAACGAGGGATGCTTCCTGCCCGCAGAGCAAGAAGATGAAGCAGAGATAGAAGCAGTAAAGCTGGAATGGCTGCTACTTGCACACGGGCGCTATTCGTATTTAAGAAATCCTGCCGCTTGATCATGTAATTCAATAAAAGGATTTTCTTTTAAATGTTCTCCGGTAACTGTGTTGACAATATCATGCTTATTGCCGCTGAAGGCGGAATAACCATCAATCATTTCCATAATTGCTGTGATTGCCTCAAAGGTAACATCGTACAGCATACGTTTTGTTTTTTCATCGTCACATTTATGCTGAATCATGCAGACCTCTACGCATGTTTCTTGTACTGCAGCCAAATATTCAAAAAATCTTTTTTGCAATTCATTCATAAAAATATCCTCAATCCCTCCGCTTTTTATCCTTCATCGCATTTGAACAGCTTCCACCCGGCCAGCATCAGTCCCGCGGCAAGTACAAACCAGATCAGAGCGGCAGCTCCGAAGCGCAGCAGAAATAAGATGAACTGATGCTCCTCCTGCCATTTGTCATTAACGGCATAGAACACACCGTCCATATCAGTTCCATATTCCTCGCAGATAGCAGAAAGTTCGTTCCGGGCGGCATTTGTCATACTTACCTTCTCACCGACAGGAAGTGTGACGCTTTCGCCCTTTTCGATTGCCTTCGCTGTTTGCGGCGGAATTTGTGCCACGATATAAGTATGATCCGGAAGCTCCAACAGGTAATATGGCTGATAGCTGCCCAGCAAATCCAAGCCAGATGAAGTGATTTCCGGCTGACGGATTTGACGTCCGGTTGCTCTGCCCTTGACTCTTTGCGTATAATATTGATCTTCCCATGGTTTCAGGCTGGAAATACCGGTTTCGACAATCCCCACTGGTTCCGCGGTTACATAATCTGACAAATAGATGATTTCTGAAAAGTCCTCTGCACTGGTCAGCCTTGGAATATCCTCCCCGGCTGGGAAACCGTTAAAATCGGTTGTAAGATTTTGTTCTATATCGCTCAGCGTCACCGGCTGTTCCTTTCCTTTCAGAAGCGGTTCCGGGTTCCAGTTCAAGCAAAACAGAGCGGCGCAAACCAGAGCAATCAGGACGCTGACAGTTGGGATGACGGTTGTTTTTTTCATGGGCGGGGACCTCCTCATTCATTGGCAGGTGGAATGGTTTGGTTCTTTTTCACAAAAGTGTTTCCAAGTCTATATCCCTCGCATCAATTCTTCTTTAAATAGGAAGTCATCTATGGATATACATTCTTGTCATATCAGGATCATTATCCCCTTGAACCATACACAAAAATTCCCAGCCATATTCTGTTTCATGATTGAGATATGCTTCCATGCATTCAAGATACGCTTCTTGCGGCACTTCCCATTTATCATGAAACCATGCAGCAGCAGCTTCTTTTAATTCTGGTTTTTGTCTTAAAGCAACATAGGTAAATTCTTTCATATATGCCTCCGAACTTCCGCTTCCTTTATAACTGTATTATATCAATTCCATATCCCCGCCACAACAAAAACATCCTGGATTTTTTCCCGCAGAACCTATATTTTTCCATCTAATCACGGGCTGCTCAGACGGCTTTTTTTGGCGTTTTTTTCTCTTGACAATAAAAATTTTTCCGACTATACTTTTAAAAGTTAGGCAGCGAACTATTTAAAAAGCTCTGAATCGTCCAGTTGAAACCAGGCGGAAACAGGTCCTGAACACGGGAAATCAGCGCAGGCGGAGGTGGTAAGATGTGTACGGAAGCAGAGAAAAGCGGTGAGCTCTGCTGTAAGAGCGCAGGCCGGATGGTAAATATTTTATCCAACCAGCTGAAACGGCGTTTTTTAGTTCCGGATGACGGCAATGAGCTGACCATGCTTCAGCGTCATATGCTTCACTTTATTATTGTAGGTTCTATGCACCAGGATATCTTTCAGAAGGATGTGGAGGCGGAGTTTCAGATTCGGAAATCCACAGCCACAGGGATTCTTCAGCTTTTGGAGAAGAAGGGCTTTATCTGCAGGGAGAGCGTAGAGCGGGACGGGCGTCTAAAGCGGGTGGCGCCTACAGAGAAGGCGCTGGCCATGAGGGAACGGGTGATGCAGTCTCTCAGGTGCGCGGAAACACAGATGCTGCAGGGAATTGCCAGGGAAGATCTGGATATCTGTATGCAGGTGCTGGCCCAAATGTCCAGGAACCTTTCCTGCAAGGAGCAGGACTGTAAAGAGCAGGAATGCCGTCTGACATGACAGCTAAGTAAAACAGAAGGAGGAAACCATGAACAGAAAACTCTTTAAATCCATCAGAGAGTACAGACGGGAGTCCATTCTGGCCCCTGTATTTGTCATTCTGGAGGTTCTGATGGAGGTTCTGATTCCGCTTCAGATGGCGAAAATCATCGACGTGGGAATCGCGCAGGGAAACCTGCCCTATATTGTCCGCATGGGCGTAATTCTGGTGGCTATGGCCATGATTGCCCTGTTCTTCGGCGCTATGGCCGGAAAGTTTGCGGCGGTGGCGGCGGCCGGCTATGCCAAAAATCTGCGCCATGACATTTTTTATAATATACAGAACTTTTCATTCAAAAATATCGACCATTTTTCCACTTCAAGCCTTGTCACAAGGCTTACCACGGACATCACAAACGTGCAGATGGCTTATATGATGAGTATCCGTCTTCTGGCCAGAGCGCCGTTTATGATTATCCTCTCCCTGATTATGATTCTCACGATTAACTGGGAGATTTCTCTGATTCTGCTGGTGCTGGTGCCGGTTCTGGGAGGACTTCTGATGTTCATTGCAAAGAAGGCCCATCCTCATTTTATCAGGGTATTTGACGAGTACGACGTCTTAAATAATTCCGTTCAGGAAAATGTAAACGCTTCCCGGGTAGTCAAGGCCTACGTGCGGGAGGAGCATGAAATTGAGAAGTTCCACGGCGTGTCAAAGCTGGTCTACGATCTGTTTACCAGAGCGGAGAAGATCGTGGCCTGGAATGCGCCGACCATGCAGTTTTTCATGTACAGCGTAATTCTTCTGATGGTTTCCATCGGAGGAAAAAGCATTATCGGCCAGACCATGGAGACTGGCGAGCTGACCAGCGTGATCGTCTACGCCATCCAGATTTTGATCTCTTTAACCATGGTAACCTTTGTGTTCGTCATGATTATGATCGCCGAGGCCTCCACAGACCGAATCAGCGAGGTGCTTGACGAGGTTCCGGAAATGCAGGACCCGGCAGGCGCTGTGACAGAGGTTCCAAACGGCGACATTGACTTTGAACACGTGTCCTTCAGCTACGGAGGAAAGGGCGGAAACCTCTCCTTAAAGGACATTAACCTTCATATTAAATCAGGACAGACGGTGGGCATTATCGGAGGCACGGGAAGCGCGAAAACCTCTCTTGTCAATCTGATTCCGCGCCTTTACGATGTGACGGAGGGTTCTGTAAAGGTAGGTGGAATCGACGTGCGAAGCTACGGCCTGGAGGCGCTGAGAGATCAGGTATCCATGGTGCTTCAGAAAAACGTCCTGTTTACAGGCAGTATTTACGACAACATCCGCTGGGGCGATGAGAACGCCAGCGACGAGGAGGTTCAGAGAGTCTGCAGGCTGGCTCAGGCAGACGGCTTTGTGCAGGAGTTCCCGGCCGGCTACAACACAATGATCGTGGAGGGCGGAAACAACGTGTCCGGCGGACAGAAGCAGAGACTCTGCATTGCCAGAGCGCTTCTGAAAAAGCCGAAAATCCTGATTCTTGACGATTCCACCAGCGCGGTGGACACAAAGACAGACGCCCTCATTCGGAAGGCCTTCAGGGAGGAGATTCCAGATACCACAAAGATTATCATTGCCCAGAGAGTTTCCTCTGTGGAGGACGCGGACATGATTATCGTCATGGAAAATGGAAAGGTAAACGGAGTGGGAACCTCAGAGGCGCTTCTGAAGACAAACGCCATTTACAGGGAAGTATACGAATCACAGGTAAAGGGAGGTGAGGACTATGAGTAATGAGCAGAGAAAGCCAAGGGTAACCAAGGACACGCTGACGACAGGAAAACGTCTGTTAGGTTATGTTCTGAGGGACTACAAGCTGCGGTTTATCGGCGTGTTTTTCTGCATTCTGATGAGCTCCATTGCGTCCATCTCCGTGTCCCTTTCGCTGAAATTCCTGCTGGATGATTATATTATCCCGCTGATTGGAAAGCAGAATCCAAACTATACGGAGCTGTACCGGGCCATGGCTGTGCTGGGCTGCATTTTCCTGTGCGGCGTGATCGCCACCTTTATCTACAGCCGCCTGATGGTCTACATCGGACAGGGCGTGTTAAAAAAGGTCAGGGACGAGATGTTCGAGCACATGCAGAAGCTCCCCATCCGCTATTTTGACCAGAATACCAACGGATCCATTATGAGTCTTTATACGAACGACACGGATACGCTGAGACAGATGATCAGCCAGGCTATCCCTCAGGTGCTCCAGTCCCTTCTCACAGTGACGGTCACCTTCATTTCCATGCTGGTATTAAGCCCTCTTCTGACTGTTCTGGCAGTGATTATGATTGGAGTCATGTTGTTTGTGACAAAGACCATCGGCGGCAACAGCGGAAAGTATTTCTTAAGCCAGCAGCTGGATATCGCCGGTGTGACGGGCTTTGTGGAGGAACACATGACGGGCCAGAGAGTTATCAAGGTGTTTAACCATGAGCGGATTGCAGAGGAAGAATTTGACAAGCTCAATGAGAAGCTGTTTGTCAGCGCCTCCAGAGCCAACACCTTTGCCAACATGATGGGGCCTGTCATCGGAAACATCGGAAACCTGCAGTTTGTGCTGACGGCTGTGCTGGGCGGATTTTTATCCGTCATGGGAATCGGCGGCATTACTCTGGGCGTGATGGCTTCCTATCTTCAGTTTACCAAGAGCTTTACCCAGCCCTTTATGTCCATCGCCCAGCAGTTTAACTCCATTATTATGGCCTTAGCCGGAGCGGAGCGGATTTTCCGCCTGATGGACGAGGAGCCGGAGCTGGACGAGGGCTATGTAACTCTTGTGAATGCAAAGAAGGATGAGAACGGAAATCTCACAGAGTGCAGGGAGAGAACAAGGCTCTGGGCCTGGAAGCATCCCCACCAGTCGGATGGCACAGTTACCTACACAGAGCTGAAGGGAGACGTCCGTTTCTTCGACATGACCTTCGGCTACACAGAGGAGAAAATGGTGCTTCATGATCTGACGCTCTACGCAAAGCCGGGGCAGAAGCTGGCTTTCGTCGGTTCCACAGGAGCCGGAAAGACGACGATCACCAACCTGATTAACCGCTTTTACGATGTGCAGGACGGAAAAATCCGCTATGACGGCATTAATATCAACAAGATTAAAAAGGCGGATCTGCGCCGTTCTCTGGGAATTGTACTTCAGGATACCCACCTGTTTACAGGAACGATTATGGACAACATCAGGTACGGAAAGCTGGATGCCACAGATGAGGAGATCTATGCGGCGGCGCAGCTGGCCCACGCGGATCAGTTCATTAAAATGCTGCCAAAGGGATACGATACCATGCTGACCAACGACGGCGAGGAGCTGTCCCAGGGCCAGAGGCAGCTGTTAGCCATCGCCAGGGCGGCAGTGGCGGATCCGCCGGTGCTGATTCTCGACGAGGCTACGTCCAGCATTGACACCAGAACCGAGCAGATCGTTCAGAAGGGAATGGACAACCTGATGAAGGGCAGAACGGTATTTGTCATTGCCCACAGACTGTCCACCATCCGAAACAGCGACGCGATTATGGTTCTTGAACACGGCAGAATTGTGGAGCGGGGCAGCCATGAGGAATTGATTAAAGAAAAAGGAATCTACTATCAGCTGTATACAGGAAAGCTGGAGCTGGATTAAAGAGAAAGAAAAAAGAAAGGGCTTCTTATAGATGTTTTCTATAAGAAGCCCGATTTAGTTGAAAAACCAATATCAGGCCGCGTCCCCTTGTCTCGAATTCCCCTGTAAATTGTGATAAAATAGACCAATATGCATACAGTGCAGAAGGAATGTAGTTTCAGGAGGAGAAGAGAAAATGATGAATCTGCCAGAAAATTTTGTGACATATGACGAGGCAAGAAAAGCGGGATTCATGAAGATGAAGGAACTGAAGGAAAAGGGCGCCAGAACGGCAGGCATATTCTGCTCCTTTGTCCCGGTGGAAATTTTGATGGCGGGCGGCGTAGTGAACGCTTCTCTGTGCGCTTCCAGCGAGCAGCCGATCCCTGCTGCCGAGACGAAGCTGCCGAGAAACCTCTGCCCGTTAATCAAGGCCAGCTATGGCTTTGCGCTGACAGATACCTGCCCGTATTTCTATTTCGCAGATCTGATTGTGGGGGAGACGACCTGCGACGGAAAGAAAAAGATGTTTGAACTGCTGAACGAGTTGAAGGAGACTTACGTCATGCAGCTGCCGGCCCAGAGAAATGAGAGAGGACTGGATCTCTGGAAGAAGGAGATCATTGCTCTGAAAGAGAAGCTGGAGGATTTCTACGGCATTCAGATTACAGAGGAAGATATTAAGAAGGCCATCCGCCTGAAAAACAGGGAGAGGAAGGCCATGCTGAGATTCATGGAGCTTGGAAAGCTGTATCCGTCCCCGATTTCAGGATATGAGATCAGCACAGTATCCGATTCCCTTGGATTTAACTTTGACATGGAAGACAGAATCCGCCGGGTAGAGGAGCGGACGGAAGAGGTATTAAAGGACTGGGAGGAGAACTATAAGGGCAAAACCTCCAAACGTCCGAGACTTCTGATTACAGGATGTCCAAACGGAGGAGTCCGCGATAAGATTATCAAGACCGTGGAAGAGATGGGAGCCGATGTAGTGGCCTTCGATTCCTGCAGCGGAACCAGGGAAAAGGTAGAGGAAGTAGACGAGAATATGCCGGTATTCGACGCGTTAGCGAAGAAATACCTGAATATCAACTGCTCGGTGATGAGTCCTAACGACAGCCGCCAGGGCTATATTAAGGAGATGATCCACGAGTACCAGGCAGACGGAGTGGTGGAAATTATCCTGCAGTCCTGCCATACCTACAATATCGAGGCGCATTTTATCAAGCGTACAGTGGAGGCGGAGGGAATCCCGTATCTGATGATAGAGACAGATTATTCCAAGTCCGATCAGGGACAGATCGCCACCAGACTGGAGGCTCTGTTAGAGACGATTTCCTAAAGACAGACAGCGGATTCCGGCCCCTGGGAAATTATTAAATAAATATAAATCGCTCCAATTTTCTTGACAGCACAAAAAAAAGTAAATATAATAACGTCGTAACATATTTAACAATTATGTAACAATTAGAAAGAAAAAGTTAATATGTTATGAGAAAGTTGTAAGATTGCGGATTGAAAATAAAAAGTCAGGAGTTTTGGGATGATAAAGAATAGAGGATGGAAGCTGTTGGGAATGATGTGCGTCTGCTCTGCCGTATTATTTGCGAATCCGGCGAAGGCGGAGGCCGCTGAAGCCGAGGAGGGCGCAGTAGTCAAAGTAGAAGTAGAGCAGGTTTCACTGTACTCAGAGATGAACGCAGAGTCTGCCGTAGTCGAGCAGGCGTCCCAGGGCGACACCTACGAGGTAGTCGAGGACAACGGCGACGGCTGGGTGAAAGTCTTTTCAGAGAGCGGAGAGGAAGGCTATCTGATGGCAGACGGAAAATCAGCAGTTGTGGAGGCGGAAGCCGGAGACGTGAGACAGGATGTTGTAGATTACGCCCTCACCTTCCTTGGAAATCCCTATGTGTACGGAGGCTCAGATCCGAATACCGGCACAGACTGCTCCGGATTTACAAGCTATGTGTTAGAGCATGCCGGCGGCGTGGACATGAACCGTTCCTCACGCTCCCAGGCGACTCAGGGCACCCAGGTCAGCGCAGAGCAGATGCAGCCAGGGGATCTGGTGTTTTATGCCAATGGAAGCCGGATTAACCACGTAGGACTTTACATAGGAGACGGCCAGATTGTACATGCCTCCACAGAGCGGACAGGCATTAAGATCTCTCCCTGGACCTACCGGAACCCAGTTAAGATTGTGAGCGTGTTAGGTTAATAAAATTGTTTTTTCTGAATAAATGCCAGAGAAATGAACCATACTGACTGTGTAACCATTGAAACGTCAGGAGGTAATGAACATGGCAGACAGAAACAGCTATAACGAAAACAGCTTAAAGAACAGAGACGATTCTCAGAACAGAAGCCAGAATAAGTCTCAGAACTCTTCTAAGGACTGCGGCAGAGACAGCTCCAGAAATTCTTCCAGAAACAGCAGCAGGAATAAAGCTGACAACTGCAGCAGAAACAATGACTAAAAAAGCAGAACAGACAGAAGAAAAATAAAACAAAAACAGGCGGGGAATCGTTTTCCGGGCTTTTATGAGAGGCAGGAGGACGGTTCCCCGTTTGCTTTGCCCGGATGGAACAGGCTCTGCCCTGCTGGAATACAATAAAATAAGAAACAAGCACAGGAGAACGATTATGTATCAGATGATACCGGTGCGGCGTCTGGATCAGTTTTTGGATCAGGGGTTTTCCGGAACCATTATAGATTTGCGAAGTCCCGAGGAATACAAGCGCTTTCATCTGAAAGGAGCGGTGAACCGGGAGCTGGAAGAGCTTTTAAATCAGCCGGAGGAGATAGACAGAACGCTTCCGGTGCTGTTTTACTGCTCCAGAGGAAGCGAGAGTCTGCGGGCTGCTGTGTGTTTTTCGCGGATGGGCTTCCGCGCCTTCGACGTGGCGGGAGGAATCCAGTATTATTGCGGACACAATGGGGAGAAACAGGCTTTTGGGGGCTTTGAGAAGTAAAACACTGGCCCTCAGCCATTGACAGGAGAAAGTGGTTAAATTAGAATAGAAAATGCAGATCCCTCATAGAAAAGTAAAGGGATTCAGTTACAGGGCGGCCGCAGCATGCGGCCTGCACAGCATAAGAAAGATAAGAGGAACGAGGATTGGAACGATTTGAACTGATTGCCCCCTGCCACTTCGGTCTGGAGGCAGTTCTGAAAAAAGAAATTACAGATTTGGGCTATGAGATCACTCTGGTGGAGGACGGCCGCGTTACGTTCGAGGGAGACGCGGAGGCCATTGCCAGGGCGAATGTGTTCTTGAGAACCGCAGAGAGGGTTCTTTTAAAGGCAGGCAGCTTTACGGCTGTGACCTTTGACGAGCTGTTTGAAAAGACAAGAGCGATTCCATGGGAGCGCTACATTCCCAGGGATGGAAAATGCTGGGTGACCAAGGCTTCTTCTATTAAAAGCAAGCTGTTCAGCCCGTCGGACATTCAGAGGATTATGAAAAAGGCCATTGCGAGACGTCTCCAGGAGGCTTACGATCTGGGGCAGCAGCCTCTTTCGGAGACAGGAAGCGAATACCCGCTGCGTGTGTTTTTCTTTAAGGATCAGGTGACGGTGGGCATCGATACCAGCGGAGACTCCCTTCATAAGAGAGGATACAGAACGCTGACCAGCAAGGCTCCGATTACAGAGACTCTGGCCGCGGCCCTGATTCTCTTGACTCCCTGGAAGAAGGACAGGATTCTGGTGGATCCCTTCTGCGGAAGCGGAACCTTCCCTATCGAGGCGGCCATGATTGCGGCCAATATTGCGCCAGGCATGAACCGTTCCTTTCTGGCGGAGGGATGGAAAAACCTGGTTCCGAGAAAGCACTGGTACAATGCGGTGGACGAGGCGATGGAGATTATGGACGACAGCGTCCAGGTGGATATCCAGGGCTATGACGCAGACGGAGATATTGTCCGGGCGGCCAGGGAGAACGCAGCCAGAGCCGGCGTGGATCACATGATTCACTTCCAGCAGAGGCCGGTGGCCGAGCTGAGCCATCCGAAAAAGTACGGCTTTATTATCACGAACCCGCCCTACGGCGAGAGAATCGAGGAGAAGAAGAACCTGCCGGAGCTGTACCGCCAGATTGGAGAGCGTTACAGGGAACTGGACGCCTGGTCCATGTACCTGATCACCTCCTACGAGGATGCAGAGCGTTATATTGGAAGAAAAGCTGATAAAAACAGGAAGATTTATAATGGAATGATGAAAACGTATTTTTATCAGTTTCTGGGGCCGAAGCCTCCCAGAAGGCGGCCGGAAGAAAAGAATGAGGGATAATGAGGCGCAGACAGTTTATAGCGCTGCTGGCAGTTCTGGCTCTCTCCTTCTGCATCCTGAAATTCGGCGGCCGTCTGGCTGTGGAGGACGTGCGGGAGGGGGAGATGGCTGGAAGCTATCCGGCAGAGTGGTATGAGATGGTATCCAGGGAAACGAATGAAAAAGGAATTCAGGTAGTGGTGGACGGGAAAGAAAAAAAGCTGAAGACGTCTGTCAGGATGGCAGAAGCAGGCGGTTTTCTCATTCCTGTAAGCGAATTTCGGGAATTGTTTTCCTGTACGGCCCATACATATGATGACACAATTCTTGTAATGGAAAAGGCCGGACGGCGGGCCAGCATTGCCATAGGAGAGAGAGAGATGACTCTTTTCAGGACCAGCGAGGACGGGCAGGGGGAGGAGAAGATTTCACTGAACGCTCCTCTCACAGTCAGGCAGGGCCAGCTGTTCGTGCCGGCTGATGCGCCTGCCCGCGCCTTCGGCTACGAGACGGACTGGGATGCCGAACAGTCCGTCCTTTCCTTTACCTCCCAGAATCCGGAAGAAAAGGTCCTTCCCAGATCTTATGATTACCGGACTGTGGGGAGAGCGCCTGCAGTGAAAAATCAGGGAAGCCTGGGAACCTGCTGGGCGTTCGCCTCTCTCATGGCTCTGGAGAGCCGCCTGCTTCCGGAACAGTCCTTTGATTTTTCAGAAGACCATATGTCTCTTAGAAACAGCTTTCAGATGGACCAAAACGACGGAGGGGACTATACGATGTCCATGGCCTACCTGCTTTCCTGGCAGGGGCCGGTGCTGGAGAGCGAGGACCCTTATGGGGACAGCTGGTCTCCAGAGGGGCTTTCCCCGGCTCTTCACCTCCAGGAGATCCAGATCCTTCCGGAGAAGAATTATGAGGCGGTAAAGGAAGCCGTTTACTTTACCGGAGGGGTTCAAAGCTCTCTTTACACCTCCATGGCTGACGGGGAAGAGAGCTCTGACTACTATAATAAAGAAGAGGGAGCGTACTGTTATACAGGAGACAGGCGTCCGAACCACGATGTGGTGATTATTGGCTGGGACGACGATTATCCTAAGGAAAATTTTCCGGTTCAGCCGGAAGGAGACGGCGCCTTTATCTGTGCAAACAGCTGGGGCGGAGCCTTCGGAGAGCAGGGATATTTCTACGTATCCTATTATGATACCAACATTGGAATTCATAATATTGTATACAGCCGCGCCGATTCCTCTGATTACTATGACAAAATTTACCAGACGGATTTGTGCGGATGGGTAGGACAGCTGGGCTATGGAAAGGAAGACGCTTTTTTTGCCAATATCTACCAGGCAGAGGAGGACGAGGAGCTGTGGGCAGCCGGCTTTTACGCTACGGATGAGGATACCCAGTACGAGGTGTATGTGGTGAACAACGCGGCGGGAAGTGCAGACTTCGGCAGACGCAGATCCGTGACCAGAGGAAAGTTAGAACATGCGGGCTATTATACCATTGATTTTCCAAAACCAGCTGCCGTGAAAGCGGGAGAGAGGTTCGCTGTGATTGTGAGCATCCGGACGCCAGGATCCGTTCATCCGGTCGCCATAGAGTATAACGCGCCGGACAAGAAAACAAAGGTGGACTTAAGCGACGGAGAAGGCTACATCAGCCTGCGGGGAACGGCCTGGGACCGCGTGGAAACAGAACAGAACTGCAACGTGTGCCTGAAGGCGTACACAAGACGGACTGCAGACAGGTAAAAGGCCTGAAGCACAAAAAGAAAAGAATGAAATATCTGAATCCATAAAAACAGCTGACAGGAGCGCGGAACGTGCTGGATAAAAGAAACAGGATACAGGAGGAGAAACATGGCAGAGAAATTGATATTTGCAACATCCAACCAGGGAAAGCTGAGGGAAATCCGCAGTATTCTGGGCGATTTAGGCCTGGAGGTCATTTCTATGGCCCAGGCAGGATTTCACGATGAAATAGAGGAGAACGGAACAACCTTTGCACAGAACGCGGCTATTAAGGCAAGAGCTGTGTGGAATCAGACGGGAGGGCTTGTTCTGGCAGACGATTCTGGCCTTGTCATTGATTATCTGAATGGAGAGCCGGGAGTATACTCTGCCCGCTATATGGGGGACGCTCCCTACTCGGAGAAAAACCGCGCCCTGATTCAGCGGATGGAGCAGGCAGAAGGAGAGGAGAGAAGCGCCCGCTTTGCCTGCGTAATCTCCGCCGTACTGCCGGATGGCAGGGAAATCGCCACAGAGGGCTTTATGGAAGGACGAATCGCTCATGAGCCGGCGGGAGAAGGCGGATTCGGCTATGATCCGATTCTGTATCTTCCAGAGTATGGAAAGACCTCTGCTGAGCTTACTATGGATGAGAAAAACCGCATCAGCCATAGGGGAAAGGCTCTGGAGCTGATGAAAGAGAAATTAAAGGAAGTATTTGGGGGAACAGAGAGATGAAGGTTTTGATTGTGAGTGATACCCACCGCCGCAACGGAAATTTACAGGAGGTGATTGAGCGGACCGCGCCGTTTGACATGCTGATCCATCTGGGAGACGCAGAGGGAAGCGAGGATCTGATTACGGCCTGGTGCATGGAACAGAACCAGGACTGCCAGGTTCATATGGTTTTAGGCAACAACGACTTTTTCTCCTGCCTGGATCGGGAGAAGGAAATTGCCATAGGGCCGCACCGGGCATTTCTGACCCATGGCCATTTTTACAGCGTGTCTGTGGGAACGGAGCGCCTGGAAGAGGAGGCAGGATCCCGCGGTGTGGATATCGCCATGTTTGGACACACTCATAAGCCGTATCTGGAGACAAGAAACGGGCTGACGGTACTCAATCCAGGAAGTCTTTCCTTTCCGCGCCAGGAGGGCAGAAGGCCAAGCTACATGATTATGGAGGCGGATGACGCAGGAAACGTCCAGTACCAGACCTGCTATCTTTAAAAAATTCAAAAAAAGACTTCATTCTTCCAGAGGAGACACAGCGTCTCCTCTGAAATTTTATGGAGAGAGGGCCGAGAGAGAAAAAAATATGTTTGAGAAGGTAAAAAAGAAGGAAAAAAATATTTAATAACAAAAATTCGAAACAGACAAAAATAAACAGGTATAAACAGGTTTGCACAAAAAGAAAACAGACAAAAAGAATAAAAAAAATGAAAAATTAGACGAAAAAAGTTGTAAAAAATGTTGACATTGGGGTTGCTATAGTATATAATAGTCCTTGCTTGAAACGAAGCGCTTCTGAAAAAGCCTTCCGAAGAGAGCAAAAGAAAAATTGATAAAGTTTTATGAAACAATTCATAAAGCCCTATCAGAAAACGGGGTGTGGCTCAGCTTGGCTAGAGCGCCTGGTTTGGGACCAGGAGGTCGCA
>OGXP01000369.1_pt1 | contig 54199 bp, 41 predicted proteins | sample 1576351 | NCBI WGS metagenome assembly OGXP01 (sample SAMEA3541517, study PRJEB24748) | human gut metagenome | biome: human gut; feature: human-associated habitat; material: faeces | place: China | collected 2012
AAATCGATATGTGTGAAGGAATGGAAAGAATGGCAGAAGGATTTAGAAATGAAGGTAGAAGTGAAGGAAAACTTGAAGAAAAGAGAAGTACACTAAAAGAACAATTAGAAATCAAACTAGGAACTATTTCAAATAATCTAGAATTACAACTAACCAATGCAACATTAGAAAAACTAAATATATTAACACGTAATATATTTAATATTACAAATGAAGAAGATGTTTTAAAAATCATTAATTAATAAGTTAATATATAAGTAAAAAAGCAAATCAAATAAAATGATTTGTTTAGACTGTTGAAAAAAATAAAAAATCAACAGTTTTTTCTTTTGTTAAGTTGAAATATATACTATTATATATATGTCGTGGATGACTTCGTTCCAATTACGTAAAATTTGAAGCTCCACGGCTTTTTATATAGAAATTAAACCAATAAAAAGTAAGAACATGATAAGAGGAGAGTTTGAAAGTAAGAAAAATTTTTAAAGTTATTTAGTAAACTTTTTTCTATAGAGAACATCAAGTATTTGATAATTTTTCTTTACCAAATGTACTCAAATATTTAATATATTTATTAGAAAATAAAAAAGGAGATATATTATGGAATTTAAAGATGTTATTCAAAACAGATATTCATGTAAAGATTTTTCTACACAACAAATAGAAAAAGAAAAATTAATGGAAATATTGGAAGCAGGAAGAGTTGCTCCAACGGCTAAAAACTTGCAAGAACAAAAAATCTATGTTGTTCAATCAAAAGAATATTTAGATAAAATAGATGCATGTACACCTTGTCGTTATCATGCACCTACTGTTTTAGTTGTAGCTTATGATAAAAACAATGTTTTTGATTATCCAGGTAATGAAAGAAATTCAGGAATTGAAGATGCTACCATTGTAGCCACTCATTTAATGTTGGCTGCTTATAATGCAGGAATTGATAGTTGTTGGATCAATTTCTTTGATCCTCAAGAAATGAAAAAAGCTTTAGATTTACCTGAAAATGAAGAAGTTGTTATGATGTTGAATTTAGGATATGGAAATCAAAAAGAACCATTTCCTAATCATCATTTAAAAAAAGAATTAGCTGAAACAGTTAAATACTTATAATTTTTATAACAAAATAAGCTTTGCTTGTTTTGTTGTTTTTTTGTTACAATTAGGGTAAGAGGTGAGTTCTATGAAGTTGTTATTTAGACAACAACCATCTTTTATTTTTCGCTTTTATGTAACAAATCAAAATAATGAATTGTTTTATATTATAAAAAGAAAAATGGCAATTATGTATCAACTTTATATATATGATGCTCATGAAAATATTGTTGCTAAGATTGAAGAAGATCCTAAATCAGCTATTTTTTTATTTATAAAAATGAGGAATATATTGGTGCTGTAGAAAAAGAGTTTTCTTATTTTATTCCTTATTTTTTAGTGGATTATCGAAAATGGAATGTTGGTGGAGAATATGTTGAATATAATTATGAAGTAAAAGATGAAAATGATTATCTTATTGGAAGAATTGAAAAAAGATCATAAAGTATTTTAGATACATATGATATTTCAGTTGATTTAAAGGAAGATATTTTAGATTTCGTCATTTTAACAACTGTAATAGATATTGAAAAAGCAAGAAGAAATAGACATTATTAAAAATTGGAGGGAATCTTATGAAACTATTATTTAAACAGCGTATTTTTTCATGGCTAGACAGTTATGATATATATGATGAAAAGGGGGAAACTGTCTATACAGTGAAAGGACAACTCAGTTTTGGACATAAACTTTTTATTTATAATAAGTATGGTGAACATCTTGGTACGATCAAAGAAGAAATATTAACGTTTTTACCACGTTTTGCTTTATATGAAAATGATGAATATATTGGTAAAATTACCAAAGAGTTTACTTTCTTTAAACCTAAATTTATTTTAGATTATAAAGATTGGCAAATAGAAGGAAATTTTTGGGAATGGGATTATCAGATCGTGGATTATTCAGGAAATATTATTGGTTTAATTAATAAAGAAATCTTTCATATGAGTGATACATATTCTTTAACAATAGAACATGACGAAGATGCTTTTTATGTTTTAATGATTGTTCTTGCGATAGATGCTCAAAAATGTAGTCGAAATAAATGATTGTAAGTCAATCATTTTATTTTCTTAAAAAATTAGCACTCTGTGCTTGACTATGCTAAAACAAAGTAATATACTATCTTTAGCATTTAAACGACAGGAGTGCTAAAGGAGGATATATTATGGCAGAAAAAAAACAATTTAAAGCAGAATCGAAAAGATTATTAGACTTAATGATTAATTCTATATATACACATAAGGAAATCTTTTTAAGAGAATTGATTTCTAATGCAAGTGATGCAACAGATAAACTTTATTATAAAGCGTTAACAGAAAATATTTCTGAAATCAATAAAAGTGATCTTACAATTGATTTAGCTTTTGATAAAGAAAATAGAACATTGACTGTTACTGATCATGGTATTGGAATGAATAAAGAAGAACTAGAAGAACATTTAGGTACGATTGCTAATAGCGGTTCTTTCAAATTTAAAAATGAAACTGAAAGTGATGATATTGATATCATTGGGCAATTTGGAGTTGGTTTCTATTCAGCATTTATGGTAGCTAAAAAAGTTGAAGTTTCATCAAGAGCTTATGGTAGTGATCAGGGATATACTTGGGTATCTGAAGCAAGTGATGGTTATGAAATCTTTGAAACAGATAACTTACCAACAGGAACAACAATTAAACTTTATTTAAAAGATAATACAGAAGAAGAAAATTATGATGAATATTTAGATCAATATCATATTGAATCTCTTGTTAAAAAATATTCTGATTATGTACATTATCCAATTAAAATGGATGTGACAACATCTAAGAAAAAAGAAGATAGTGATGAATATGAAGATGTCGTTGAAAATAAAACATTAAATTCAATGGTTCCTTTATGGAAAAAAAATAAAAAAGATATTAAAGATGAAGAATATAATGAATTCTATAAAGATAAATTCAATGATTTCTCTGATCCAATGAAAGTTATTCATACATCAGTAGAAGGAAATGTTTCTTATGATGCATTGTTATTTATTCCAAGTCAACCACCGATGAATTTCTATTCAAATGATTATGAAAAGGGTTTACAACTTTATAGTCGAGGTGTCTTTATCATGGATAAAGCTAGTGATTTAATTCCAGAACACTTTAGATTTGTTAAAGGGTTAGTTGATTCACAAGATTTATCATTAAATATTTCAAGAGAAATGTTACAACATGACCGTCAATTAAAAGTCATCGCTGATCGTATTGAAAAGAAAATCCAAAGTGAACTTACAAATATGTTGAAAAAAGATCGTGAAACATATGAAAAATTCTTTAAAAACTTTGGGTTACAATTAAAATTTGGTATTTATCAAAGCTATGGAATGTTAAAAGATAAATTACAAGATTTACTTTTATTCTACTCTGGTAAAGAAGAAAAAATGATTACTTTAAAAGAATATGTTGAAAACATGAAAGAAGGACAAACAGAAATCTACTTTGCAAGTGGTGAAACAAAAGAAAAGATTTCTCATTTACCACAAGTAGAAGCTGTTAGAGATCGTGACTTTGATGTTTTATACATGATGGATAATGTTGATGAATTTATGATTCAAATGATGAGAGATTATGATTCTAAAGCATTTAAGAATGTTGCTCAAGGTGATTTAAACTTAGATAGTGAAGAAGAAAAGAAAGAATTAGAAAAAATCAATGAAGATAATAAATCATTATTAGAATCATTAAAAGAAGCTTTAAAAGATAAAGTAGTGGATGTTAAAGTATCTAATAGATTAAAATCTCATCCAGTATGTTTAGTATCTGATCAAGGCGTATCATTTGAAATGGAAAAAGTATTAAATGCAATGCCTGATGGTCAAGATGTTAAAGCAGGTAGAATTCTTGAAATCAATCCAAATCATGATATTTTCAAGGCAATTCAAAATGTTTATCAAAATAATGCAGATAAGATCAATGATTATGCTTCATTGTTATTCGATCAAGCATTATTGATTGAAGGATTATCTATTGAAGATCCAGTGGCTTTTTCAAATAAGATTTGTGAGCTTATGATTGAATTAAATAAGTAAGGCTATCATTCGATAGTCTTTTCTTTTATAATAAAAGTAGGAGAGTGAAAATTATGGAGTTACAAAATGTTTTACAACAAAGAAGAAGTATTCGTGAATATAAACAACAACCTGTGGAAAAAGAAAAAATTGAAGAAATGATTCAAGCAGCTATCTATTCAGAAAGTTGGAAAAATAGTCAAACACCACGATATCATGTTATTCAATCAAAAGAAATGTTGGAACAATTTAAGAAAAAATGTTTACCTGAATTTAATCAAAAAAATATAGCTGATGCACCTGTTTTAATTGTGACAACATTTGTTAAAGATCGTGCAGGTTTTCAAAGAAACGGAAGTCCTGACAACGAATTACAAAATGGTTGGGGTGTTTATGATTGTGGATTAGCTAATCAAAACTTAATTCTTAAAGCAACTGAACTTGGTTTAGGAACACTTGTTATGGGAATCAGGGATGAAAGAGCGATCCGTGATCTTTTAGAAATACCTGTACAAGAAACAATTGTTTCTGTCATAGGTGTGGGTTATCCAGATATTGAACCAAGTATGCCAAAAAGAAAAACAATAGAAGAAGTGAGTACGTTTTATTAATGAAGAAATTACTGTATAAAATTTGCAAACCACATCATAAATATAAAATCAATTTGGTTGATGTTTTATTGCTTATTGAACCGGTGGTGTTGAATACGTCTTATTTTATGGTTGGAAGAATCTTTTTGCTTATAGCGTTAGTTCTTAACTATTTAGCACACTATCTTTATCATGATGATTATAGCGAATTTGAAAGACGTGTCCTTATTTCAACAATGATTATTATTGCTTTACTTCTTATCTATCTTATTATTACAGGTAAATAAAAAATCCACTTTGGGGTGGATTTTTTGTTTATTTATAAAACTCAATAATATTTTGATAATCATTTTTTAAACTGAAATTTGCAGAAACAAAATAGAAATGATTTTCTTTTTTATACAGTAAAGTATCATACGATGTATCAAGTTTAAAGAGATAAGTGTTTTTATCAATTTTAATAACAGGAACATCATCATACGTTTTTAAATAACGTTTAAAGAAAGTGTTTGTTTTGTCAGTTGATTTAAAACAATAATCTTTACTATACATGAGATCACCTTGGTTGTTTTCTTCAAAATAAGAAGTAGATTCAACGATAAAACTTTTAGTATATTTGTAGTTTGGATATTTTTTTAAATTTGTTTCTTTATCAAATGTTTGCAATGTTAAAATATTTTGATTTAAAGGAATATCTTTTCTATCAGTAATATCTAAAATACATCCAAGTATAGCAACTACACAAGTAACTATAGTCATAGCGTAGAAGATATGTTTAATAATCTTTCCAAAGCTTTTTTGACAGGCTAAAACAATTTTATAAAGGCAACGAATAAGAATTGTCGCAAATAGAAGAAGAGGTAAGTAATGAATTAAAATACTTCCATTTGTAAGAAATTCTTGAATCTGATTTTTTTGTAAAACAAGCTGTGCGACAAAAAAAGAAAAGAAAATCCATAAAACAAAATAAGTGGTTGCAGAGATTTTACGAGTACTTAAGTATTCATCAATTGCTTTTTGTCTTTCTTTAGGTAAAGCACGTTTATTATCTGTTGTAAAAATAATAAATTTTCCTATTTTACCATAATAATCAAACATTTGTTTTTCATATTCATTAATAAAATCATGTAATGCTTTTCTTTTAGGAGTTGCCGGTTTTTTGATTAGTAAATCTACATGGAAGTAGTAGTGTTTCTCATTTTTTTCAAAACGGCTGATTTTACCTAAAGAAGTAGGATTGTAACCTTGTTTAGATAACTCATTTAAAGTATTTTCTAATTGTTTATATTCAGTTATATCATAATCTAATAATTTATACATATGTGACTCCTTTGACTGTTACATCATAACAAAAATAGTCATGGAAATCCATGACTATTGATTAAATGCAGAATCAACTTCATAATCTGGTTTGAAGTTTTCTTCTTCTAACATATAAGATTCAGCAATGTTTTGGCAATGATCACCAATACGCTCTAAGTTAGATAAGATATCAACGTATGTAGAATTGACAATAACTGATTTTTCAGTTTTATTAGTAACACGTTGAATATGTCTTTGTTTTGCTTTTTTATTATAATAATCTAAATTACTTTCATGATCATCAACATAAATAATATCATCTAAATCATGTTTATCAAAAGCAACCATTGCATGATTCAACATTTCAATATCCATATTGATCATGGCGATAATGTCATCTTTAGCTTCTGATGAAAAATCATCTTTTTCATCATAAACAGCTTCAAAGAATTGAGTTAAGTTAATACATAAATCACCGACACGTTCTAGATCTTTAATTGATTTCATATCAGCAAAATATTCTTTTGAATCATGATCGTTTAATTGTTCGTGTGAAATAAGTAATAAGTATTCTGAAATCTTTTTATCTAATAAGTTGATTGCATTTTCTAATTCTTCAACTGTTTCTTTTGCAGTAGAACTTTTAGAAATAAAGTATTCTTTAACATTTTCACAAGCTTCAACAGTAATAGCACCCATTTCTAAAATCTTGTTTTTAGCGATAGCTAAAGCATGAGAAGGGAACAATTGAACCACATGAGGATCTAATTCTGATAAATCCATTTGTAATTCTTTTGAATGATTTGGAATGATTTTTTTAATAATAACAACAATCTTATTAATAAATGGAAAGAACAAGATGGTTGTTACTATGTTAAAGATACCATGAGCTACTGCAAGTTGTAATTCAGGAGACATGGTACTTACTGAATTAATATATTGAATCAACATGGTAAATGGTGATAAAACAATCATAAATAGAACAGAACCAATGACGTTAAATAAAACGTGGAAGAACGCTGCTCTTTTAGCGGGAATAGATCCACCAATAGAGGCAAGAACCGCTGTAATCGTTGTTCCAATATTTGATCCAAATAAAAATGGTAAAGCAATATTTAAACCAATAGCGCCGGCACCATACATTTGTTGAACAATGGCAATCGTTGCAGCTGATGATTGAATCGCACATGTAAGAATTGTTCCACCAAGTAAACCAAGCCAAGGACTTTTCATTAAGAATTCTGTAATTTGTGTAAATTCTGGAACTTCAGAAATCATTGATAAATTGTTACCCATTAAATCTAATCCATAGAATAAACAACCAAATCCAAAAATAATTTGTGATAAGTATTTTGACTTTTTATTTTTAGAAAACATAGAAACAAACGCACCAATAATAATGAAATAAACCGCATATTTAGAAATCTTTAAACCAACTAAAACAGAAGTAATAACTGTTCCAATATTGGCCCCCATGATAATTCCTACTGCTTGATTTAAATTCATTAAACCAGAACGAATCAATCCAATTGTAAGGGCTGTTGTTCCTGAACTTGATTGAATTAAACACGTAACTAAAGCCCCAATTAAAATTCCTTTTACAGGACTTGAGGTGTATTTATCAATAATGTCCTTTAATTTATCTCCGGCATAACTTTTTAAACCATCACCCATATAATCGATACCAAATAAAAATAAGCCAAGCCCTGCCAGAATTAAAGGCCAGTTGATATCTGCTAATGTCATAAAATCACACTCCTATACGTCTCATTTTAAAGGAATGTTAAATTTGTGTAAAGATTATGTTAAGTTTCTTTACAAAACCTTAACAATTCTTTTTGAAACAACTTTCAATCAATGTAATTATATGCTTATAAAAAGGGAAAATAAGGAGTGTAGTAACAATATTAAAGAAGCCATGAATAAAAGCAAGTTGCAGACGAGGTGAAATAGGAATATAAAAGCGAAATGTTAAAAAAAGATGATAAAAAGGAGTCAGGAAAATCATAAAAAAAGTAGTTCCAATTACATTGAAGAGAAAATGAAAGAGGGCAGCTTTTTTGGCAGATGAATTGGTTTTAAGGGCAGAAAGAAAAGCGGTAATGGTTGTACCGATATTACAACCAAGGATATAAGGAATAGAAACATAAAGGGAAATGGCTTTTAAATGATACATTTGTTGGACAATAGCAATCATGGCACTTGATGATTGAATAAGAGCAGTTGTGATGGTTCCACCAAACATGGCTAGAATTGGATGATTTGTAAAAAGTGTTACTAATTTCATAAATTCAGGAAGTTTAGTAATAGCTTCAAGATGCATTGACATAAGTTCTAATCCATAAAATAAACAACCAAGCCCAAAAAGAATTTGTGCAAGGCCTTTTATTTTAGGATGATTAGAAAATAATAAACAAAAAGCACCAATAATCAAAAAGAAAGAGGCATATTGAAAAAGATCAAAACCTACAATAAACGCTGTTATAGTTGTGCCAATATTGGCTCCCATAATAATGCCAATACTTTGCGAAAAGGCCAAGAGGTTTGCATTGATTAAACTCACTGTTAAAGCAGTTGTGGCAGAACTTGATTGAATGATACAAGTTATAAAACAACCAATTAGAATAGCCTTAAAAGTAGAAGAAGTACATTTAGCAAGAAGATTTTTTAAACGGGTTGGTGAAAGTTCTTGTAAAGAAAGAGAAAGATAGTCGATACCAAATAAAAAAAGTGCCAGACCGATTAGAATAGAAGTCCAAGAAACTTGGTTCATGAAAAAGCCTCCTTTTTCATATTTTAAAAATAATCATTTTTAACTAGAAAAAATAATCATTCTTTGTAAAAATATATGAAGGAGGTGTTTTAATATGAAAGGAAGATGGAAGAAATTTTTATCTTATTATACAAACTATAAGGTTTTGTTTTTTAAAGATATGTTTTGTGCGATGGTTTCAGCAGCTATCACACTTGTTTATCCCATGCTAACACGCTATATTACAGGAACGATTTTAAATCAACCAAAAATTGATTATTCTAAAATTTATTTATTAGGACTTTTTATGCTTTGTTTGATCGTTGTTGAATATTTTTGTAATTATTTTATAGGTTATCTAGGACATGTCATGGGTGTCTATATGGAAAGAGATTTACGTAATGAGTTATTTAGTCATTATCAAAAATTATCTTTTCGCTTTTATGATGAACAAAACACAGGACAATTGATGTCACGTCTAACGAATGATTTATTTTCTTTAACTGAACTTTATCATCATGGACCAGAAGATATTGTCATTTCAATTATTAAGTTTATAGGGGCCTTTATTTTACTTTCCTATATTAATGTTAAGCTGACTTTAATTTTATTTGCAATCTTACCATTTATGTTTTTATTTGCTTGGTATTATAATAAAAAGATGAAAACAGCTTTTAAAAGAAATAAAGAGAGAATTGGTGATATCAATGAACGCATTGAAGACAATTTATCAGGAATTCGTGTTGTTAAAAGTTTTGCGAATGAAGATCAAGAGTTAGAACGTTTTGATAAACAAAATGGACATTATGTAAGTGCTAAGAAAAATAGTTATTATTATATGGGAAGATACAATGCAGGACTTACTTCTTTTACAAGTTTAATTACAGTATCGGTTATCTTTTTTGGAACCTTATTTATTTCTTATGGAAGTATTAATGTTGCAGATTTAATTGCCTTTTTACTTTATGTCACGAACTTAATAGATCCTGTAAAAAAACTTTTAAACTTTACTGAACAATTTCAAGAAGGTGTTACTGGTTTTGAACGTTTTATGGAAATATTAGAAATTGAACCAGATATTCAAGATACAAAAAATGCAGTTGTATTACAACATGTTGAAGGGAATGTCATGTTTGATCATGTTTCATTTCGCTATAATGAACAAACACCTTATGTGTTAAATAATATTAACTTGGATGTAAAACCAGGAGAGTATATTGCTTTTGTTGGTTCATCAGGAGTTGGTAAAACAACGATTTGTTCTTTGATTCCTCGTTTTTACGAAGCAACGAAAGGAAATGTCTTGATTGATGGAATCAATGTCAAAGAAATCAAACAACAATCTTTAAGAGAAAATATTGGGATTGTTCAACAAGATGTTTACTTATTTACAGGAACCATCATGGATAATATTCGTTATGGAAATTTAGAAGCGAGTGATGAAGAAGTCATTGCAGCCGCTAAAAAAGCGAATGCTCATGATTTTATTATGGAATTAGAAGAAGGTTACGATACGGATTGTGGACAACGTGGAGTCAAACTTTCAGGTGGACAAAAACAACGTATCTCGATTGCACGTGTTTTCTTAAAGAATCCACCAATTCTTATTTTTGATGAAGCAACAAGTGCATTAGATAATGAAAGTGAAAGTATTGTACAAGAATCTTTAGAAAAATTATCTCAAGATCGTACAACTTTTGTTATTGCGCATCGTTTATCAACGATTAAAAATGCCAAACATATTTGTGTTTTAACGGAAAATGGCATCGAAGAACAAGGAAACCATGAAGAATTGATGAAATTAAATGGAAATTATGCAAGATTATATAATATGCAATTTAAAGGAGAAAAGTAACATGGAAAGAAAATATATTTTTTTTGATATTGATGGAACACTTTTAGATGATAATCCAGGAGGAAAGATTTTAGAAAGCACATATCGTACGTTAGATAAGTTAAAAGAAAATGGGCATTTTGTTGCTATTGCGACAGGAAGAGCACAATATATGGCGATGGATGCTGCTAAAGAAGCCCATATTGATTGTTTAGTAACAGATGGGGGAAATGGTATTACTTTACATAATGAACTTCAATATATTAAACCGATAGATTTTGTTCAAGCCAATCGTGTCATTGATCAATGTATTGAACATCATTTCCCATTTGCAGTTGCTTTAGGAAATGAAGCTGTTTTGTATACGAATCAAAGTGATCAAAAAGATCAAAAACTTCCGGTAAAATTAGTTGTTGATGAAAGTATAGATTTTCATCAAGTAAAGGAAATTTATAAGGTTTTTATTGAATGTAGTGAACAAGAAGAAAAATTATTGGATTTAGGAACTTTGGAATATATGCGTTATTTTAAAGGACAAATCATCATCGAACCAGCAGATAAATATAAAGGTATTTTAGAAATGGTTCATTTATTAAAGGGAAACGAAAAGGATATTGTGGTCTTTGGGGATGGCTTAAATGATATTTCTATGATTGACCAAGCTCCTTTAGGTATTGCTATGGGTAATGCAATCGATGAAGTCAAAGCAGTCGCAAATTTTATAACTAAAAGAAATGATGATGACGGTATTGAATATGCTTGTCGTCATTTTGGCTGGATTGATTAAACAAAATAGGCTATACTAAAGATGGGTGAGATTATGGAACTAATTAAAGATTTTTTAATCATTATTGGTATTTTTGTATGTATGTCTTTAGGTATTTTCTTTTTACTTCATAGTGGTGATGCCAAAAAGAAAACCAAGCAAACAGTTCAAGATACAAGAGACAGTATTCAAGAAACCAATCAACAACTCGATGATGTTTTAGAACAATTACAAGAAATGAATGCTCCTTTAGAAAAAGCAATGAAGGCAGTACGTTCTTTTAATGAAAAAGTTTTATCAAAAAAATAATCGAGGAATGTTGACAAAGCTTAAATATTATCTATAATACAGGTATATAAATAAACTCAATGAAAAAGAGAGTAGTTTTATTGGATATGTTAGAGAGTCTATGTTGGTGGAAATTAGATATTGAAAATAAAATGAAGCGCACTTTGGAGGGGGTTATCTGAATACATAGGATAACAAGCTAACCAGCTTTAACGGTGAGGTGGATATGTTTATCATATCAACAAGAGTGGTACCGCGGAATCTTTCGTCTCTTAGCAATCGCTAGGAGACGTTTTTTATTGGGTAGAAAAGGGGAAAAGAATATGAAAAAAGTATTAAAATTAATGTTAGCACTTGTGATGACTTGTGCTGTTGCTGGATGTTCATCAAGCAGTAAAAATGATGCCGATGTGACAATTACAATTGGGACATCACCTGATTATGCACCTTATGAATCATTAAACAAAAAAGGTGAAATCGTTGGTTTTGACGTGGATATGGCCAAATTATTTGAAGGTTATTTATCTGATATGGAAGGTAAAACTTATTCTTTAGAATTCAAACAAATGGATTTTGATAACATTGTTACTCAAATTCAAGGGGATCAAATTGATTTGGGTATTTCTGGTTTTACTTATAGTGAAGATAGAGTTGTTGAATGGTCTGATCCATATTTAGGAACTCAACAAGTTGCTGTTGTACCAAATGGTTCTTCAATTACTTCAAATGATCAATTGGTTGGTAAAAAATTAGCTGCTCAAACTGGAGCTACTGGTGAACAAGCTGCCAAAGAAGTTGAAAATGCTGATGTTGTTTCAATGAAAAACGTACAAGATATTTTCAATGGTTTAGCAAGTAATCAATATGATGCAGCAATCGTTGATTTAGGTGTTGCTCAACAATATGTATCTAGTGGAAACTTTACACAATTAAATGGTTCATTAATGGATGAAAAGAACTATGTTATCGCTAAAAAAGGTAATACAAAAATGATCAAATTAATGAATAAATGTATTAAAAAATTCGTAGCTTCAAAAGATTACGATAAATTATGTAAAAAATATGATTTATCACCATTAGAAAAATAAAAAATTATAGAAAAGGGGTATAGAAATGTTTGTAGCTTTTTCAAAAGTGTTTACTCCTGAAAACTTACTTTACTTTGCTAAGGGTGCAGTAGTATCACTTTTACTCGCTGCTGTATCCCTTTTATTTGGTATTGTTTTTGGGATTTTAGGATCTTCAGCAAAAAGATCTAAATATAAAATTTTTAGAATTATTGGAAATGTGTATGTTGAAGTCATTCGTGGGACACCAATGTTACTTCAAATCTTGATTTTATTCTCAGTTATTCCATCTATTTATACAGTGTTTACAGGAAATGTTTTAAGAATTAATGTCTTTTTAATTGGTGCTATTGCTATGTCTATTAACAGTGGGGCTTATTCAACTGAATTAATTCGTAGTGGAATCAACGGGGTTGATAAAGGACAATGGGAAGCTTGTGAAACTTTAGGACTTTCTCATAAACAAACAATGAGACTTGTTATCTTACCACAAGCGTTTAAAAGAATTATTCCACCAATGATCAGTGAATTTATTACATTAATTAAAGATTCTTCATTGATCAGTTGTATTGGTGCCGTTGAATTATTAAAATCTGCACAAGTTGTAGGAGCACAATATTATGACGTTATGTCTCCTTATTGTATTGTTGCTGTTTATTATTTAATTATAACAATTAGTATTTCTTATTTAGGTAGATATGTAGAAAAGAGGTTAGCTGAAAGTGATTAAAGTTGAACATATATCAAAACAATTTAAAAAAGTAAAAGCGGTTGACGATGTTTCTCTTGAAGTCAAAAAAGGAGAAATTGTGTGTTTAATTGGCCCTTCTGGTTCAGGTAAGAGTACAGTTTTAAGATGTATTCATGGTTTAGAAGTACCAGAAACAGGACATGTATACCTCAACGGAGAAGTATTAGATCCAAAGAAATCTAATTATCAAGAATTAAGAAATAAAATGGGATTTGTTTTCCAACATTTCAATTTATTTCCACATATGACAGTCTTAGAAAACTTAACACTTTCACTTACAAAAGTACGTCACATGGAGGAAGAAAAAGCCAATGAAATAGCTTGTAACTATCTTACAAGAGTTGGCTTATTAGATAAAAAAGATGAGTATCCAAATAAACTTTCAGGTGGACAAAAACAAAGGGTAGCGATTGCGAGAAGCTTATGTACAAGCCCTGAAATCATGCTTTTTGATGAACCAACAAGTGCCTTAGATCCAGAAATGGTTATTGAAGTATTAGAAGTTATGCAACAACTTGCTAAAGAAGGAATGACAATGATTGTTGTTACTCATGAAATGGGCTTTGCTAAAACAGTTGCAGATCGTGTTATTTTCTTAGAAAATGGTAAAATCGTTGAAGAAAATGATGCAAAAGCTTTCTATGAAAACCCTAAAACTGAACGTGCTCAAGATTTCTTAAAGAAGGTTATGCACTAATGAAATTACAACGTTTTGAAGTAGAGTCTTATATGACTTTGCATGAAAATAACTGTCGCTATAACTTGGCAGATACAGTTGCTAAATCTTTAACTTTAAAGGAATTATTAGCGTATGATAAAAAAGATTCATTAGAAGATTTAATGAATCTTTCTTTAGATTATGGTGCTATTGAAGGTTCTCATGAATTAAAAAAAGGTATTTTAAGTTTATATCAAAGTGGTGATGATGAAGAAATTGCTATTTGCCATGGTGGTGTCAATGCCAATGAACTTGTTTTAATGACATTACTTTCAACAAATGATCATATTTTATCATTTTTACCAACGTATCAACAACTTTATAGTTTTCCTGAATCTTTAGGGGTAGAAGTTGATTTTATTCATTTAAAAGAAGAAAATGAATGGAAAATCGATTTTGAAGAATTAGAAAAAAATATTAGAGAAAATACAAAAATGATTTGTTTGAATTTACCAAACAATCCTACTGGAACAACTTTAGATCATGAAGAAATGCAACAACTGATTCAAATATGTAAAAAGCATGATCTCTATGTTCTTGTGGATGAAATCTATCGAGGACTTTATCAAGAAGAATCCATTAGTGATCTTTATGAAAAAGGAATAGCAACCTCAGGACTTTCTAAAGTTTTATCAACTCCTGGACTTCGTATTGGTTGGATCAAAACAAAAGATAAAGAACTTATTCGTTTAATCAATGAAAGACGTGATTATTCAATTATTAGTAGTGGACCAATCAATGATTATTTAGGGGCACTTACTTTAAAATATAGTAAAGAGATTTTAAAAAGAAATCGTGAGATTTTAGAAGAAAATAAGTGTTACTTGAAAGAATGGTTAAAAGCTCATCCTCATCTTTCTTGTGTTATTCCAAAATATGGAACAGTTTGTTTCCTAAAATACGATTATCAAATAGACTCAAATACTTTCTGTGAAACATTACAAGAAGAAACAGGTGTTTTCTTTGTTCCGGGATGTTGTTTTGATGTGGAAAATCATTTGCGTTTTGGACTTGCAAATGACCCACAAATTGTTAAAGAAGGTTTAGAAGTATTTTCAAATTGGTTAAAAAAATTAGACACTTCAAGATAAAGAAGTGTCTTTTATTATTTTAAAACAATAAATTGCACTTAAAGTTAAGGTTGTAATCAATCCTGTAAATAAACTAATCAAAATAGCGTTAACATAAAGATAATGAGATAAAGTATAAGTTAAGATAATTTCTAAAGTACATTCAATCATAGAGATGATAAACATCACTTTATTTTTATTTTTAGCTTGTAGGATAGTTGAAAGGGGCGTTTGTAAATAAAAGAGTAAAAAAGGAAAAGACATGTATTTTAATTGTTGATAGCCACTTGTTGTATTGTAAAGAATCATAAGGGATCGTTTTGGAAAGAAATAGAAAATTAAAGTAAAAGGAAGACCAATAAGAAAACAAATAAGTAAAGCATAAAGAAGATGTAAAAAAGTATTACTTTTATGATAATAAAGATCATCTGTAGCAATAGGCAAATAGAGGCGATAGATGATCGTACAAAAAAAAGTAGGCGTGACAAGCATCGAGACGACATAGCCAGAAAGGATGGCATATTGGTCTTGGATAAAGTTTTGAGTTAAACCAAGTCGAGTTAAAACATGAATTAAAAGAATGGGCTCTAAAAAATTCATAAAACAATGGTAAAGACGTGAACCTGTCAAAGGTAAAGAAATGTTTAAAAGATCTTTCATAATCAAGTTTTGCTTGTTTATGTTTTTTAAAGGAGTAAAAGAATATCTTTTACGACTTAAAAGAAGTAGATAGATAATTGACATCAATTCACCAAAACTCATTGATAAATAAGCGATTGTTACTAAAAAAGGTAAGGATGAACTTAAAGGAGTTTCTAAAAATAAATAGGTAAATAATAAGCGTGAAGTTTCTTCGACAATTTGGCTTTTAGCAATGACATAGACATGCCCTTTGGCTAAATAATAGTTTTTAATAATACCACTGATAGCAATCAATGGAATAAAAATTAAAAAGGATAAAATGGGATAAAGAGTATAATCGTTTTTTAATAAAGAATGAGCAATGAAAGGACTTAAAATAAAGAGGGTTCCACAAATAACAATGACAGAAAAAAAGGATAGAATAATTGCGGTAATAATGACTTTGTAGTTTTTATATTTTGGATGTAATATAAGACGAAAAACAGCAGAAGGAATCCCAACCTGTCCAAGTGTTAAACACAAAGAAAGTGTTGGCATAATGACAAGATATAATGACATAGCTTCTAAAGGAAGAAGCCTGGAAAGCAACATTCTATTTAAAATACTAAATATTTTAGAGATAGCTGAACTAGCGGAAAGAATAATGAATGAATTGATAAGTTTTCTTTTCATAAAAGACTTCCTTTATGTCGAATTTTCATCTATAATAGACGAAGTGGGAGTTGGTTTATCATGAATGAAAAACTGGATTATAAATTTGGTAAATATGATTTAGATTTTCTAATCAAATTAAAAGCTCATGAGTTTCGTAAGCAAAAAATAGATAATATATCCGAAAAAGAAATAAGAAATTATTTATTCAATATTAAATGGAAATCTCAAAAGAGTCTACCAATGTGTGATATTATTGATGATGTAATGAATTTACAATTTTCGGAAATTTTTGATTATTTAAGTATACAAGCAGTTAAAGAAGCAAGTACACTCGATTTAGCAGCATTTCAAGAATTCATTTCAAAATAGTTGGTAACAACTATTTTTTATTTAAGGAGATTTTATGAACTGGGATATAAAAGAAATACATAACTATAATGAATATATGCAAAAGTATTCAATACATTCTTTACTTGCAAAGATTTTTGCACAAAGAGAATATAATGAACAAGATGTTCAAGGACATACTTCAAAAAGATTGATTTATCATGATTTTTCATTGTTTTTAGATGCGGATTTAGTTTTAGATCGTATACAAGAAGCTTTGGAAAATGATGAAAAAATATGTATTTATGGAGATTATGATTGTGATGGAATCTTGTCAACAGCCATTCTTGTTCAAGCTTTTTTAGAATTAGGGAAAAAAGTAGGGTATCATATTCCTAATCGTTTTGAAGATGGTTATGGACTAAATAAAGAAAGAGTTCAACAAATGTATGAAAAAGGATATTCTTTGTTAATTACAGTAGATAATGGTATTAAAGCGTATGAAGCTATTGATTTAGCGAATGAACTTGGTATTGATGTTATTGTTATTGATCATCATGATTATGACGAATTGCCGGATGCATGTGCAATCATTCATACAAAAATGTCACCGGATTATCCATTTAAAGAAATATGTGGAGGTTTTTTAGCGTATAAACTTGCCAGTAGTTTGCTTGGAAAACATGATAAATATTTATTTTCTTTAGCAGCTATTACGACGATTTCAGATATGATGCCTTTAGTTGATGAAAATAAATCGCTTGTTTCGCGAGGCCTGCAATTTATGAATGAAGAAAAATATCTTCAATTAGAACTTTTAATTGGTGAAAATCAAAAATATAATACAACAACTTTAGGTTTTAATATTGCACCTAAAATCAATTCCTTTGGAAGACTACCAGAACTTGTTAATCCAAATCATTTAGTACGTTATTTTTTAAAGGATGTCGATCAAAAATTTGCAATCCAAATTTCTCAATACGCTAAAAAAATCAATAGTAAAAGACAATCTCTTACAAATGAACAATACAAAAACATTTTAGAAAATAGCCAAAAAGATGAATTTTTATATAGCTATGATCAAGAAGTTCATGAAGGAATCGTAGGTTTAATTGCGGGAAAGTATACTCATGAATTTCAAAAGCCGAGTTTTGTGATGAAATACGATGAAAAAAATGAAGTCTATCGAGGAAGTGCCAGAAGTATTGAAAGTATTCCTTTAAATCAAATCTTTGATGATTTAAAAGATTATTTTGTACAATATGGTGGACATGCTTTAGCGGGTGGCTTTCAAGTAGCTAAAGATGAAGTGTTAACTTTAAAAGAAACATTGCATACCTACTTAACAACACATACTTTTTCTAATGAAAAAGTTCTTGAAGGGATTCAAATTGAATTAAATGAGCTTACTTTACCAGCTGTTAAAGAATTAGAGTTGTTAGAGCCGTATGGTCAATGTAATGAAGAAATGAAATTTGTTTTAAAAGATATTACGAATTTTACCAGTCGTGTATTATCTGATGGGAAACATTTACGTTTCGATATTCCTTTAAATAAAGGTAATTTACAAGCACTTTATTTTAATTGTTCGAATGAAATTGAGCAATTACAACAAAAAAAGACAATTTCTTTAATAGGAACTTTAAAAATTAATAAATATTTAAATACAGAATCAATAAATATGATTATAGAGGATATGAAATAGTTTCCTTGATAATAAAAGTTTGTTATAATAGAAATAGGAGGATTACATAAAATGGACTTTAAAAAATATATTGAAGATATTAAAGATTTCCCTGAAGAAGGAATTATCTTTAGAGATGTAACACCTTTATTAAAAGATAAAGAAGCTTATAAAGAATCAATTGACACATTCGCTAAATGGATCGATGGACTTGGAGTTCAAGTAGATGTTGTTGCTGGTCCTGAAGCAAGAGGCTTTTTATTTGGATGTCCTGTTGCTTACAAAGTAAATGCAGGTTTTGTACCTGTTAGAAAACCAGGAAAATTACCAAGAGAAACAGTTTCAGCAAGTTATGATTTAGAATATGGAAAAAATGAAGTTCATATTCATGCCGATAGTATCAAACCTGGTGAAAATGTTGTTATTATTGATGATTTACTTGCTACAGGTGGAACAGTTGAAGCAACTATTCAACTTGTTGAACAACTTGGTGGTAAAGTTGTAGGAATTGCCTTTTTAATTGAACTTGAAGCTCTAAAAGGTAGAGAAAAATTAAAAGACTATAATGTCTATTCAGTATTAACTTATTAAATAAAAGAGAGGAAACTCTCTTTTATCATATGAGGGGGTTATAATATGAAAGAGTTTAAAAAATCTGGAGATAAAGTCACTATAGAAGATGTCTATGAATCATGTAGACGCTATATTACCAATGAAGATGATATGAAGCTTATTAAAAAAGCTTATGATTATATCATGGTTAAACACGAAGGACAAAAACGTAAAAGTGGAGAACCTTATACAATTCATTTGATTTGGGTTGCTTATATTTTATCAACATTACAAACAGGACCACTTACCATTACAGCGGGTCTTTTACACGATGTCATGGAAGATTGTGATGTATCACGTGAAGAAATGGTGAAAGAATTTGGAGAAGAAGTAACGACCCTTGTAGAAGGTGTTACGAAGATTTCTAAAATGCCATTTAAAGATGAAGCAGACGTATATGCTGAAAATCATCGTAAAATCTATATTGCGATGGCTAAAGATATACGTGTTATCTTGATCAAATTTGCCGATCGTTTACACAATATGCGTACATTACAATTCATGCCCCCAGAAAAACAAAAACGTATTTCTCGAGAAACTTTAGAAGTCTATACACCGATTGCTCATCGTTTAGGGTTGAGCGATATTAAAACAGAATTGGAAGATCTTTCTTTATCTTATTTAGATCCAATTGCTTATCATGATATTGCGAGACTTCTTCAAACAAAACAAGATGAGCGAAAAGAATCTGTGGCGAAGATGATGGAAGAAGTTGAAAACTTATTAAAGGAAAATCATTATCAATATCGTATTTTAGGTCGTGCGAAATCTATCTATAGTATTTATAAGAAGATGTTTAAAAAACATAAACGTTTTGATGAACTTTATGATCTTTATGCACTCCGTATTATTTTACAAAATAAACTTGATTGTTATAGTGTTTTAGGATTGATTCATGATCATTATCGTCCAATTCCAGGACGTTTTAAAGATTATATTGCTATGCCTAAACCAAATATGTATCAATCACTTCATACTTCTGTTATTGGTGAAGATGGTAATACTTTTGAAATCCAAATTCGTACTGAAGAAATGGATGAGCTTGCTGAACTTGGGGTTGCTGCTCATTGGCGTTATAAAGAAGGCAAAGGTTATTCTGCCAAAGCGGAACAAAAAGAAATTGGAGAAAAACTTCAATGGTTACGAGAATTTATTTCTTTGTCAGATGATATCAAAGATGGCGATGCCAAAGAATATTATGACTCCATTTCTCGTGATATTTTTGAAGCCAATGTTTATGTTTTAACGCCACAAGGAAAAATTGTTGAACTTCCTAACGGTTCAACACCAGTTGATTTTGCTTATCGTATTCATACAGAAGTAGGACATCATACAGTTGGTGCGATTGTCAATAATGTCATGGTGCCTATCGATACAAAATTAAATACAGGGGATGTTTGTGAAATCAAAACCAACAAACAATCCGCTGGACCAAGTGAAGATTGGTTGAAATTTGTAAGAACCGCAGGAGCTCGTAATAAAATTCGTACTTTCCTCGCTAAAAAAGAAGCTGAAACTAAGAAAGATACGATTGAAGATGGTAAGAAAATCTTAAAAGATGAAATCAAAAAACGTGGACTTGATGAAAAGAAATTCTTGGATCCAGAAACTTACAAAACATATTTAGGTGCTTTTGGAGCAAGAAGTTTAGATGATATTTTCTATTTTATTGGAAAGAAAAATCTTTCAGTAGCGACACTTTTAGAAAAAGTAAATCCAAAGAAAACAGGTTTCTTTGATAACTTATCTAAAATCTTACAAAGAAATAATGAACAAAAAGAAAAATTAGAAAAAACGACATCTAATAATGGAGTTGTTGTTAAAGGTGTTTCAGGATTAAAAATACAATTATCTAAATGTTGTAATCCAATTCCAGGAGATCAAATTACTGGTTATGTTTCACAAGGACAAGGAATCAAAGTTCATCGTGTGGATTGTCCAAATATTAAACAAAAAGAAATTCAAAGCCGTTTAATTGATGTTTATTGGGATTTTGCATCACTTTCTAATTTGAAATTTGATGCTGATTTACAAATTGATGGCTTAGATCGTACAAATTTATTAAATGATATTATTACGGTTTTAGGACAAATGAAAATCAATATTTTAAATATTCATGCGGATGCATCAGATGATGGTAGAGCTTTAATTAAATTAAAGATTGGTGTTGATGATGCTGAACATTTAAATCGTGCAATTGCTAATCTTGAACGTATTCAAGGAATTTATGATATAAAAAGAGTGATACATTAGAATTATAGCTTTAAGCTATAATTCTTTTTTTTGAGAAAAACTATGAAAGAAGAAAAAGTAATTATTCATTTTGAAGATAAAACAACAAAAACAAAACAAACAAGTTGTTGATGATTTTAAACAAGAGATAAAAAAAGAAACAAAGAGTACATTTCCTAAAGGAAATGGTAGGAAATTTAAAAAATATTTCTTTTAGTTTATATTATAATCATATTATTGATGACAGTCTTACTTTGTGGAGTTATAAGTGGGTTATTTGCTTTCTTTATTTTAGGATTCCTTATTTTTGTAGGAATCCTTTATTATTTATTTAGACATAAAAAATCTATCGCATGGATAGATTTTTTTTATAATAAATGAATATTATTTTTTTCACATTCATCAATCATTTCTTGAGGCCAAATACTTGCTTGTACTTCACCAATATGAGCACGATTTAAAAGTAACATACAAAGTCTTGATTGACCAATACCACCACCGATAGTGTAAGGTAATTCTTTATTCACGATGGCTTGATGATATGGAAGATTTAAACGATCTTCACAGTTTTCTTTCTTTAATTGTTCAACTAAAGAATTTTCATCCACACGGATACCCATTGATGAGATTTCTAAGGCACATTGTAATGGTTCGTACCAGAATAACAAGTCACCATTGAGTTTCCAATCATCATAGTCTGGTGCACGTCCATCATGCTTTTGTCCACTTTGTAAAACATTACCGATTTGCATAACAAAGACACACCCGAATTCTTTGCAAATTTTATTTTCTCTTTCTTTAGCTGCTAAATCAGGATATTGATTTTCTAATTCTTGTGCAGTAATGAAATGGACACGATCTGGTAAACGATTAACAACATGAGGGTATTTATACCAAACTTCATGTTCCATATGTTTAATGACTTTAAAAATCTTTTTAACATGATTTTTTAATGTTGTAATATTGCGATCTTCTTTTTCGATGACACGTTCCCAATCCCATTGATCAACATAGTAAGAATGTAGGTTATCAACTTCTTCATCTTTTCTAATAGCGTTCATATTTGTATAAAGTCCTTCACGAACACCAAAACCATATTTTTTAAGTGCCATTCTTTTCCATTTAGCAAGAGAATGAACGACTTCAATATCATCGTTTTCAAAACAACTGATTTGGAAAGAAACAGGTTTTTCAACACCATTTAAGTTATCATTTAAACCACTGCTTTTTTGGACAAAAAGAGGTGCTGAAATTCTTTCTAACATTAAAGCTCTTCCAAATTCTTTTTGAAATGTATCCCTTATGTATTTAATTGCTTCTTGTGTTTGTCTTAAAGATAACACAGGATCATATTTTTCTGGAATAATGAGATTCATTTTAATTTTTTCCCCCTTAATAATATGTTCTATTTTATCATTTATCTAGATATATGAAAGATAATAATAAAAAATTATAATAGCTATAAAAGTGTTTCAAATGTATTCATTTGTTGTCAATTGCCTTTCTTTTCTGTATAATAAGAAAAAATGAAAAGTAGGTGTAAACATGAGAAATTTAGAACATGTCAAACATGTTATTATAAAAATTGGTTCGACTTCTTTGTGTAATGAAGATGGACAACTAGATAAAGAAAGAATTTTAAAACTCATCCAACAAATAGCTATTTTAAAACGTAAAGGGTTAAAAGTAACACTTGTTTCATCAGGAGCGATTTCTTCAGGAATGGGTGTTTTAAATTTAAGTGAAAAACCTAAAGAAATTTCTAAAAAACAAGCACTTGCGGCTATTGGACAAGCTCATTTGATGCAAATTTATGAAGATTTATTTTCATTGTTTCATTTAAAATGTGCACAGATTTTATTAAATCATGATGATTTTGATCATCGTAAACGTTTGATGAATTTAAGCTATGCTTTATCTTCTATTTTAGATTATGATGTGATTCCTATTATTAATGAAAATGATACATTAGCGGTAGATGAAATCAAAGTAGGAGATAATGATACATTATCTGCCTTACTATTACCTATTGTGGATGCACAATTACTTGTTTTAGTTTCAGATATTGATGGACTTTATAATGATAATCCTCATACCAATTCCAATGCAAAATTATTAAGTGATATTGAACTTGTGGATGATAAAATTATGAACTATGCGAAAGATTCAAGTAGTCAATTTGGTACAGGTGGGATGGTGACAAAATTACGTGCTGCAAAAATCGTTAATGATTATGGAGGAGATATGGCCATCGTTAATGGCAATAATGAAACAGCTCTTATTGATTTATTAGAAGGAAAACAAATTGGAACATATTTTAGTGGAAAAGCAGGGCGTACTTTAAGTGCTAGAGATCATTGGATCATGTATCGTAGTTCTCCTAAGGGAAAAGTCATTGTTGATGATGGTGCATGTGAGGCTTTAAAAACACATACAAGTTTACTACCTAAAGGAATCAAAGAAGTTGAAGGTTCATTTATGCAAGGTAGTGTCATTGATGTTCTTTCTTTTAAAGGACAACTCATTGCTAGAGGTATTACGAATTATTCAAGTGATGAGTTAAAATTGATTAAAGATCATCATAGTAATGAAATAGAAAGTATTTTACATTATAAAGATTATGATGAAGTGATTCATGCAGATAATCTAGTCATTAATAAGGGGTGAAATTATGATTAAGGAACAACTTAAAGAAGCTAAAAAAGCATGTCGTTTTATGCAAAATGTTAAACCAGAAGTAAAAAATAAAGCTTTAAAAAATATTTCTGAGGCATTAATTCAAAAAAGTGAATTGATTATTCAAGAAAATCAAAAAGATATTGCAGAAGCTAAAAATAATGGTATTAAAGAATCGATGGTTGATCGTTTATTATTAAATAAAGAACGTATTGAAGCGATGGCAAAAGATATTTTAAAAGTAATTGATTTACAAGATCCTATTGGAACTCTTGTAAGAGAAATTAAAAGACCCAATGGTTTAGTGATTCAACAAATCAGAATTCCTTTAGGAGTGATTGGGGTAATTTATGAATCAAGACCTAATGTAACAGTAGATATTGCCAGTTTATGTATTAAAACAAACAATGTTTGTGTTTTAAAAGGTGGTAAAGAAGCCATTCATTCAAATCGCATCTTAGTTCAAATTATAAATGAGGCTATTCAAGATGTTTTACCAACACATACGGTTACTCTTATTGAAACAAAAAAGCGTGAAGAAACTTTAGATTTAATTCAAGCCCATGATTATGTAGATGTCATTATTCCTCGTGGAAGTGCAGGGCTTATTCAATATGTTGTTAAAAATGCAACTGTTCCAGTAATTGAAACAGGAGCAGGAATTTGTCATCTTTATGTTGATCAAGATGCTAGTCTTGATATGGCTTTAGAAATTGCAAAAAATGCAAAGATCTAAAGACCATCTGTATGTAATGCAATTGAAACGATTCTTGTTCATCAAAAAGTAGCACCAGAATTCTTACCAAAACTTCAAGAAATATTTAAAAATGTACAAATCTATGGTGATGAAAAAACAAGAAAAATCATAGATTGTCTAGAAGCTACTGAAAAAAATTATGCTACAGAATATGATGATTATATTTGTAATATAAAAGTTGTAGATGATATTGAAGAAGCGATTGAACATATTTATAACTATTCAACAAAACATTCAGAATCGATTATTACCGAAAATAAAGAAACAGCAAAATATTTCATGGAGTCTTTAGATTCGGCTTGTGTTTATCATAATGCTTCTACACGTTTTAGTGATGGGGGACAGTTTGGTTTTGGGGCAGAAGTTGGTATTTCTACACAAAAGCTTCATGCTAGAGGCCCACTTGGTTTACAGGAAATTACTTCTACAAAATATATGATTTATGGAAATGGACAAGTAAGGAGTTAAGACTCCTTTTTTTTATAAAAAAATAATTAGCGTACTAAATATATTGACATTGAATAGTGCGCTAACTATAATGTTTAGTATACTAACTAATAGGAGGTGTCTTATGGAACTATTGGAATTTGAGGATATTAAAGAAATCTTTTTACAATTTAAATCTCTCCATAAAAATATTCAAGAACTTACTAGTAAAAAAAGCAATAGGGAAGGATTATCTGCTGATCAGTGTTATTTGTTAGGTCTTATTGATCATTTTGGTCATCCTAATCAAAAAATTCTTGCAGAACGTTTAAAAATTACACCAGCTACTTTATCAGTAAGATTACAACGTTTAGAAAAAGCAGGTTTTATTGAAAAAGTTGTAAGTAGACATGATAAAAGAAATGTCTCATTACATATTACGGAAAAGGGAAAAGAAGAAATTAAAAGTTGTAAAGATGATATGAAAATGTTTACAACACGCTTATTTGGAGGAATAAATAAAGAAGATTTAGATAGAATGAAAACGTATTGTCAAATCTTTGAAAAGAATATTCGTTTAATGAAGGAGGAGTTAGATGTTCAAGATTAAAGGATATTTAAAGAAATTCTGGTACTTGATTTTAGCTTGTATTTGTTTGTTGTTTGTACAAGCGCAAACAGAATTAACTTTACCAGATTATATGAGTGATATTATTTCAGTAGGAATTCAAGCGGGAGGATTTGCTTCACCTGTTTCAGATGTTTTAACGGAAGAAACTTATCAACATTTATTATTGTTTGTTGATCAAAAAGATCAAAAAACAGTAAAAAAAGATTATAAAAAAATTAGTAAAGTCAATCAAGATATCATTGATACATTTCCTAAGGCTAAAGGCAAAACAGTATATCAATTGAAAGATTTATCAAGTGATGAAGAAAGTAAGTTAGAAAGTATTTTAATGAAACCGATGTTAATTATTACTTCGCTTGATAGTATGGATACTTCTAGTAAAGAGTATCAAGAAAAATTTGGACAATTACCTCCAAATATGACGATTTATGACGCTATTTCTTTTATGGATGAAAGTCAAAAAGCAAAGATGTTTGAAGACATTGATAAAAAGATGGATACCATGGGAGAAAGTACTTTAAAAATTGCTGCTGGTAATGGTGTTAAAGCAGAATATAAAAAATTAGGTGCTGACATTGACAAAGTACAAACCGATTATATTTTTAAAACAGGTTTAAAGATGTTAGGAATTGCTTTACTTGGAACAGTGGCTGCAATTTCAGTTGCTTTCTTTGCGACAAAAGTTGGTGCTGGTGTAGCGCGTGCTTTAAGGAAAGATGTTTTTGAAAAGGTAGAAAGCTTTTCTAATGAAGAATTCAATCATTTTTCTACAGCTTCATTAATTACCCGTACAACAAATGATATTACTCAAGTACAAATGGTGACAATGATGCTTTTACGTATTGTATGTTTTGCACCAATTATTGGTATTGGGGCTTTAATTAAAGTTTTAAAAGAATCACCATCAATGACATGGATCATTGCAGTTGTTATTCTTGTTATTTTTGGTGTGATGGCGGTTGCGTTTGCTGTAGTTATGCCAAAATTCAAAATTATTCAAAATTTAATTGACCGTTTAAATCTCACAATGCGTGAAAATTTATCAGGAATGCTTGTTATTCGTGCTTTTGGTAATGAAAAACATAGTGAAGATCGTTTTGATAAAGCCAATAAAGATGTTACAAATTTAAACTTATTTGTTAATAGATCAATGGCTTCTATTATGCCAATTATGATGTTTATCTTTAATGTCGTTACTTTAGTAATTGTCTATTATGGTTCTAAACAAATCGATTTAGGTAATTTAGCAATTGGACAAATGATGGCCTTTATGCAATATGCAATGCAAATTATTATGGCCTTTTTAATGATTGCAATGATTGCTATTATGTTACCTCGTGCCAGTGTTGCTGCTAATCGTGTTTATGAAATTATTGAAACTAAGCCAACAATTCAAGATCCTACAAATCCAATTGCTTTAGATGAAAGTAAAAAAGGACTTGTTGAATTTAATCATGTTTCATTTGCTTATCCAGGGGCAAGTGAACCGGTTTTAAAAGATATTGATTTTGTTGCTAAACCTGGACAAACAACAGCTTTTATTGGCTCTACTGGTTCAGGAAAATCAACACTTATTAATTTAGTACCTCGTTTTTATGAAGTCAGTGAAGGAAATATTAAGGTTGCAGGGGTTGATGTTCGTGATATGACACAACATGAATTACGTGATCGTATTGGACTTGTTCCTCAAAAAGGAAACTTATTTTCTGGAACAATTCGTTCTAATTTAAAATATGGTGCACCAGAGGCAACAGATGAAGAATTAGAAGAAGTGATTCGAATTGCTCAAGCAAAAGAATTTATTGATCAAAAAGAAGAACGTTTTGATATGGAAATTTCACAAGGTGGAACAAACGTTTCTGGTGGTCAAAAACAAAGACTTGCGATTGCTCGTGCTATTGCGAAAAATCCAGATATTTATATTTTTGATGATAGTTTTTCAGCACTTGATTTCAAAACAGATGCTAAACTTCGTCAAGAATTAAATCAACTTGTTAAAAAGACAAAAAGTACAGTTTTATTAGTAGGACAACGTATTGCTTCTATTATGGATGCAGACCAAATCATTGTCCTTGATGAAGGAAGAATTGTTGGTAAAGGAACACATGATGAATTAATGAAATCATGTCAGGTTTATCAAGAAATTGCCTATTCTCAATTATCTAAGGAGGAACTAAGTCATGAGTAATGAAAGAAGAAGACAAGGGCCTCGTGGACCAATGGGTCATGGAATGAGAGGTAATGGTGAAAAAGCCAAGAATTTTAAAGGAACATTAAAGAAATTATTTGTTTATTTAAAACCTTATTATTTTAAATTAGCGGTTGTTATTATTTTTGCAGCTTGTTCAACAGTATTTACGATTGTAGGACCAAAGATCCTAGCAAAAGCAACAGATAAATTATCTGAAGGAATTATGGCGAAGGTAAGTAATACAGGAGGAATTGATTTTGATTATATTGGTATGATCTGTTTGGTTCTTGTTGGTTTCTATCTTGTCAGTGCACTTTTTAGTTTTATTCAAGGATTTATTACATCTTCGATTTCACAAAAAGTTGCTTATGATTTAAGAAGTTCTTTATCTAAGAAGATGTCAAGAATGCCTTTGAGTTATTTTGATAAACATTCTAGTGGAGATACTTTAAGTAGGGTAACAAATGATATTGATACAATTGCCCAATCACTTAATCAAAGTTTATCACAAGTGATTACATCTTCTGTTACAGTTGTTGGAATCTTTATTATGATGCTTACCATTTCTGTAAAAATGACATTGATTGCGGTACTTGTTTTACCACTTTCGATGTTACTTATTATGTTTGTTATGAAACATTCTCAAAAGTATTTTAGCAGACAACAAAAAAGCTTAGGAGATGTCAATGGTCATATTGAAGAAATGTATGGTGCTCATGATGTTGTTAAAGCCTTTAATGGGGAAGAAGATTCTGTTAAAACTTTTAATGAATATAATGATGCACTTTATGATTCAGCATGGAAATCTCAATTTTTATCAGGTTTAATGCAACCTTTAAGTAACTTTGTAGGAAATTTAGGATATGTAAGTGTTTGTTTATTAGGTGGTTTTTTAGCAGGGGGTAATACGATTACAATTGGTGATATTCAAGCGTTTATTCAATATGTACGCCAATTCAATCAACCAATTGCCCAACTTGCGCAAACAATGAATATGTTACAAAGTACAGCTGCCGCAGCTGAACGTGTTTTTGAATTCTTAGAGGAAGAAGAATTAGAAGCTGAAACCGTTAAAATTGAAACAGATGAAGTTGAAAAATTACATGGTTCAGTTACTTTCAATCAAGTTAATTTTGGTTATTTACCAGAAAAAACAATTATTCATGATTTCAATATGCATGTTCATGCTGGACAAACAGTTGCTATTGTTGGTCCAACCGGTGCAGGAAAAACAACGATTGTTAAATTGTTGATGCGCTTTTATGAATTAAATAAAGGTTCAATTATGATCGATGGTCATGATATTAAAGATTTTTCAAGACATGATTTAAGAAGTTTGTTTGGAATGGTTTTACAAGATACATGGCTTTTTAATGGAACAATTAAAGAAAACTTGATGTATGGTAAATTAGATGCCAGTGATGAAGAAGTAAAAAATGCCTGTGAAATGGCGTATGTAGATCATTTTGTCAATACTTTAGAAGATGGTTATGATACGGTTCTTGATGAAGAAACATCAAATATTTCACAAGGACAAAAACAATTATTGACGATTGCTAGAGCGTTTCTAAAAGATCCTAAAATTCTTATTTTAGATGAAGCAACTTCTTCAGTTGATACACGTACAGAAGTGCTTATTCAAAAAGGTATGGAAAAATTAATGGAAGGACGTACAAGCTTTGTTATTGCACACCGTCTATCAACGATTCGTGATGCTAATACAATCATTGTCATGAAGGATGGCGACATTGTAGAAATTGGTAATCATGATGAATTGTTAGAAAAAGGTGGATTCTATGCCTCACTTTATCAATCACAATTTGAAGGTAGCGAAATTTAGAAGCAAAGAAATTTGCTTCTTTTTCTTTTCAAAACATGTTTATATATGGTATAGTACAAGCCGAGGGGATGATGTTATGGTGAAAAGAAAACCACAATATGTCAAGATTAAAGAATATATTATTCAAAATATTGAAGATGAAAAATATAATGAAAATGAACAAATTGAAAGTGAACATGCTTTGTGTGAACTTTTTGGTGTTACCCGAATGACAGTACGCCAAGCTTTAACAGAATTGATTAATGAAAATGTGATTTATTCTGTACCTAAAGTAGGTTCATTTGTTTGTAAAAAATCTAGATTTAAAAGTTTTGATGGACTAAACAGTGTTACAGAAGACTGTGCTAAGAAAAAAGAAGATTGTACAAGTCATGTCGTTTTAAATGAACTTGAAGAAGCTACAGATTTAATGAAAAAAGAAATGGCTTTAGAAGATAATAAAGTATGGCACGTTAAACGTGTAAGACTTGTAAACGGAGAACCTTTATGTTTTGAAGATGATTACTGTAATTATGATTTAACAGGAGATATTCCTTTAGAAGTATCAAGTACATCTTTATTTAATCATTTTGAAAATGATCTCAATTTACATATTGCTTTTTCCGATCAACAAATTGATGCGGTTTTAGCGGGTGAAGAACTAGGAAAATATTTACAAGTCGATCCAGTGACACCTTTGCTTAGAGTTTTATCGATTACATGCTTACATAATGGTAAATGTATTGAATATGGGTATACTTATTATCGTGTAGACAAGTATACTTTTAACCAAGTTGCATATCGTAGAAAATAAAAGGATGTTGTCAAATCCGTTTGGTTTGTTATAATGAGAATGTTAAAAAGGAGATTTTAGATGAATTATTTATATATTGCATTAATATCAATGGTACCTTTAATTGAACTTAGAGGAGCAATTCCTGTTTCTCAAGGATTAGGATTACCAATTATTCCATCTTATATTGTTTGTATTTTAGCAAATATGGTACCTGTACCTTTTATTTACTTATTTGCTAGAAAGGTTTTAGTATGGGGTTGCGATAAACCAGTTATTGGTAAATTTTTCACTTGGTGTTTAGACAAAGGTGAAAGAGGTGGAAAAAAACTTCAAGAAAAAGTAGGAAGAAGTACTTTTGTTGCTTTATTATTATTTGTAGGAATTCCACTTCCAGGGACAGGTGCATGGACAGGAACACTTGCAGCTAGTATTTTAGATATGGATTTTAAATCAACAACGATTGCTGTTATGCTAGGAGTTTTACTTGCTGGTGTAATTATGATGGTGGTTAGTTTTTTAGGATTTTCATTAATTTAGAAGTGTTTTACGCTTCTTTTTTTGTAAAGGAGGACGGTTATGAATGTAGAAATTATTAACGTTGGAACAGAGTTATTACTTGGAGAAATTGTCAATACAAATGCAACTTATTTACAAAAAATGTGTAAGGAATTAGGTTTTAATGTTTTCTTTCAAACGGTGGTAGGTGATAATCCCCAAAGATTTTTAGATTGTTTAAATATTGCTTTTAATAGAGGATGTGATTGTGTTATTACTACAGGTGGGCTAGGACCAACTGAAGATGATCTCACAAAAGAATTATCTGCAAAGTATTTAGGCTTAGAAATGATTTATAATGAAGCAGAAGCCAAAAAAGTGAATGATAAATGCTGCTTTGTATCACAACTAGATCAAGTGACGGATAATAACTTTAAACAAGCTTATTTTCCTAAAGATTGTTATGTTTTAGATAATCCAATAGGAACTGCTAATGGGTGTGTGATGTCTAAAGATAAAAAAATGATTGTTAATCTTCCTGGGCCACCAAAAGAAATGACATATGTTGTTGATCATCAGCTTCAACCATATTTAGAAAAATATCGTCAAGCTAAAATCTATACGTATGATATTGTAACTCAAGGTGTCGGAGAATCGGCAGCAGCTACCATGATTGATGATATTGTTCAAAGTCAAAAAGAGGTTTCTATTGCTTTATACGCTTCAGAGGAATATGTAAGAATTCGTTTAGGGGTTAAAGCAAAACATCAAGATGAAGCAGATATTTTAGTGAAAAAAACAAAAGAATTGATTGAAGAAAGATTAAAGGATTATATTGTTGAAAATCCTAATTTATTTGAAGAAGTGATGAAAAAGATTAATGGATTTACTATTTTAAATGAATGTGATTTTTTATTAAGTGATTATTTTGTTAATAATGGAGGGCCAGTCTTTATTCATTTAACTTTGAAGGAACATCCATTAGGTGAAATTGTTCATGTGTTATTAAAATATAAAGAAAAAGAAATATCTTTCGATATTCCTTTACTTGTTAAAGCAAGTCTTTCTTTATCTAAACTTGAATCTAAATTGATTTATCAAATTGATCAATTAATTCGATAAACTTTAAAGTTGCTTGTGATAAGCTTCTTCTTTTAAGATAAGCATAGCCAATGCTTCTTGAAGGAAGGGGCTTTTTTAATTGTATTTCATAAACTTTATTTTTTTCTAAAAAATCATGAGAGAATTCTTTAACAACACACGCATTTCCTAAATTGGCATGAGTAAATTCTAAGAGTAAGTGATGTGCTCCGAGTTCCATTTCGGGTTTTAATAAAATACCATGTTTCGCAAAATATTTATCAATATAATTTCTTGAATTACTTGATTTTTCTAAAAGAATAAGATTCTTTTTCGCAATTTCTTGATAGCTGTAAAGATGATCATCTTTTTCTTTAGAGATAAAGATATCATGAATTGTTAAACATTCTTTCATCGCTAGACTTTCATCATCAAAAGGAAGATTGATAAAGGCAAGATCAATTGTTCCATTTTTTAAATGTTCAACTGTTTCAATAGAAGTTCCATTGACAACATTGATTTTGATTGTTGGATAAAGATGATGAAATTGTTTTAATAAATCAATTAAGTAATTTTCACAAATTGAATCACCAGCACCAATATTTAACTGTCCTGAAAGTAATTCGTTATAATGAGAAAGTTCATTTTCAACGCTGGTAATTAAAGCAAGGGCTTCAGTAATGTTTTTATGAAGGAGCATACCTTCTTTAGTAAGAGTAACGCCTTTGTTTAAACGAATGAAGAGTTGGGTATTGAGTTCTTTTTCTAAAGCATGGATTGTTTGAGAAACAGCAGATTGTGAAATGAATAAATTCTTTGCTGCTTTTGAAAAAGAAAGGGTAGATGCTGCTTCATTAAATATCTTATATTGTTCTAGTTTTATCATATTAGTACTCCTTATATCAAATATATTATATATTAATTTTACTTATATTAAAATATAGCATATAATAAAAATGTATGAAAAAGCCAATGATAGAAAGGTGGAAATGAATTATGGCTGGTGTAGTTGTTGTAGGAAGTATGTGGGGAGATGAAGGTAAAGGAAAAATTACCGATTATCTTGCACAAAAAGCAGATGTTGTATGTCGTTATGCTGGAGGGAACAATGCAGGTCATACCATTGTTTATGGTGGTAAGAAATTTGCTTTAAAATTAATACCATCAGGTATTTTCTCTGGGCATGAAGTAATCATGGGAAATGGGATGGTTGTTAATCCTAAAGCATTTTTAGAAGAAGTGAAATATTTAAATGATGGTGGTATTGATACAAGCAAAATTAGAATTTCAGATCGTTGTCATGTGATTTTACCTTACCATCTTGAAATTGATGAATTACAAGAAAAGAGAAAAGGTGATAAAAGTATTGGAACTACAAAAAGAGGTATTGGACCTGCTTATGTAGACAAATATAGTCGTATTGGGATTCGTATGGGTGAATTCGTTGATGAAGAATTATTCTTAGAAAGATTAAAAGAAACTTTCCCAATGAAAGTTGCAGAATATCCTGAATTAAAAGATATGTTTACTGTAGAAGAAATTTTTGAAGAATACAAAGAATACGCTAAAATCATTAAACCTTTAGTTTGTGATACAGGTATGTTATTAGATCAATATTTAAGAGAAGATAAAAAAGTCTTATTTGAAGGAGCTCAAGGAGCTATGTTAGATATTGATTATGGTACTTATCCATTTGTTACATCATCACATCCAGGAGCTAATGGGGTATCTGAAGGGGCTGGTATTGGACCTTTATATATCAAAGAAGCAATTGGAATTATTAAAGCTTATACAACTCGTGTTGGATCAGGACCATTCCCAACTGAATTAAATGATGCAACAGGTGATTTAATTAGAGAAAGAGGACATGAATATGGTACTGTAACTGAACGTCCAAGAAGAACTGGTTGGTTTGATGCAGTAGTTGTTAATCAATCAAGAAGAATGTCTTCTTTAACAGGTATTTCATTAATGTTATTAGATGTTATGAGTGGATTTGATACAATCAAAATCTGTAAAGCTTATAAATTAGATGGTAAAGAAATTTATGGTTTACCTGCAACTGTTAAAGATATTGAAAGATGTGAACCTGTTTATGAAGAATTACCAGGATGGAAAGAAGATATTACACATGTAAAATCTTTTGAAGAATTACCAGTAAATTGTCAAAATTATATTCGTAAAATCGAAGAACTTGTTCATTGTCCAGTAAGAATGTTCAGTGTTGGACCAGATAGAGAACAAACAGTTGTTTTAAAAGATATTAAATTTTAATAAAGGAGGTCTTTCATGAAAAGAGAATTAGTCATTGTCATGGATTTCGGTGGGCAATATAATCAATTAGTTGCTCGTCGTGTTCGTGAATGCAATGTTTATTGTGAAATCTATTCTTATAAAACACCTTTAGAAAAAATTAAAGAAATGAATCCTAAAGGAATCATTTTAACAGGTGGACCAAATAGTTGTTATTTAGAAGATTCACCAACTTATTCTAAAGAATTATTTGAATTAGGTATTCCTGTATTAGGTTTATGTTATGGTGCTCAATTAATGCAACATGTTTTAGGTGGAAAAGTTGAAAGAGCAGATGTAAGAGAATATGGTAAATCAATTTTATTAGTTGATCAACCACAATCTAAAATTTTAAAAGGTGTTCCTGAAACATCTACAGTTTGGATGTCACATTTTGATTATATTTCAAAAATTGCCCCTGGATTTACTATTACAACACACACAAAAGATTGCCCAGTAGCATCTTGTGAAGATAAAGAAAAAGATTTATACGCAATCCAATTTCATCCGGAAGTTTTACATAGTGAATATGGTAAAACAATGCTTTCTAACTTTGTTTTAGATGTATGTAACTGTGCTGGTGATTGGCGCATGGATTCTTTCGTTGAAGAACAAATCAAAGCAATCAAAGAAAAAGTTGGTAATGGTAAAGTATTATGTGCTTTATCAGGTGGTGTTGACTCATCTGTTGCAGCCGTTTTACTTTCTAAAGCCATTGGTAATCAATTAACTTGTGTCTTTGTAGATCATGGTTTACTTCGTAAAAACGAAGGGGATGAAGTAGAAGCTGTCTTTGGGCCTGATGGAAATTATGAATTAAATTTCATTAGAGTAAATGCACAAGAAAGATATTATGAAAAGTTAAAAGGTGTTACTGAACCGGAAGCTAAACGTAAAATCATTGGTGAAGAATTTATTCGTGTTTTTGAAGAAGAGGCAAAGAAAATTGGAGCAGTTGATTTCTTAGTACAAGGAACAATTTATCCAGATGTTGTTGAAAGTGGTCTTGGTGGAGAATCTGCAGTTATTAAATCACATCATAATGTTGGTGGATTACCAGATCATGTTGATTTTAAAGAAATTATTGAACCATTACGTGATTTATTCAAAGATGAAGTACGTAAAGTTGGTTTAGAATTAGGAATTCCTGAATACTTAGTATTTAGACAACCATTCCCAGGACCAGGTCTTGGTATTCGTATCATTGGTGAAGTCAATGCTGAAAAAGTAAAAATCGTGCAAGATGCAGATGCAATCTATAGAGAAGAAATCGCTAATGCAGGATTAGACCGTTCAATCGGTCAATACTTTGCTGCTCTTACAAACATGCGTTCTGTAGGAGTTATGGGTGATGAGAGAACTTATGATTATGCAATCGCCTTACGTGCGGTTAATACTATTGATTTCATGACAGCAGAAGCTGCAGAAATTCCTTATGAAGTATTAAATAAAGTTATGTCACGTATTATAAACGAAGTTCGTGGGGTAAACAGAGTAATGTATGATATTACAAGTAAACCTCCAGGAACAATTGAGTTTGAATAATTGAAGTGAGATAGTTGGGGTTGTTATTGAAACAATCCCACTATTTTATATTCACTAAAAAGAAAAAAATCTATGAGTATTACAATTACACAAATCGCAAAACTTGCAGGTGTTTCTAGAGGAACCGTTGATCGTGTTATTCATCAACGAGGACGCGTTGCTCCCGAAGTAGAAAAGAGAATACGTGATATTATGGATGAAAATGATTATCATCCAAATATGTTAGGAAGAGCTTTAGCTGTTTCTAAAACACCACTTACAATAGGAATGATTATGATTGAAAAAGGAAATCCATTTTTTCAATTGATTCATTCAGGAATGAAAGAAGCAATCTCTCAATTTAGAGATTATCCAATTTCAGTTGATTTTAGACATATTAATGGTGTAGACGAAGAAGAATATTTAAATGTACTTGATGAATTAGAAAGCAAAGTAAATGCTTTAATTATAGCGGGATTACAAACAAAACGTATTGTAGAAAAAGTAAATCAAATTGCAAAAAAAATTCCTGTTATGACTTTAAATATTGATTTAGAAGATTCTTATAGAATAGGTTTTATTGGAATTGATGATTATAAAGCAGGAACTTGTCTTGCAGGACTTGCGCATAATCTAACAAGGTCAGGAGAAAATATTTTAATTCTTTCTGGTTCAAAAACAATTCATTCACAATCACAAAGAATCAATGGATTTCTTGATACAATGAAACAATATCCAGAAATTCTATTAAGTAATGTAATTTATACAGAAGATAAGCTTGAAATATCAAATAAGCTTTTAAAAGAAATTCTTTCAAAGAAATACTATAAGACAATTGTCATGGTAGATTCATGGCTTGCAAATGCGGGAGAAGTTGTAGCACAAACAGGTTATAATGATATCAATATTTTAGGATTTGACTTAATGCCACAAAATAAGGAAGCATTAAAACAGGGGAAAGTTACTTATATCATTGATCAAAGTGCTTATATGCAAAGCTATGAATGTATACATAAAGTATGCGAACATTTGATTTATGGAACAGAACTTCCAAAAGGAAAAAACTATCTTCCTATTCATATTTATAATAAATATAATCTAGACTGATTCTTTAGGTTTTACAAAAGATGAAATTGGATTTTTATTTTTAAGAATTATTTGGACTTTTGACTTTATTAATTAGTAATTTTATTTTAAAAGTTTATAATGAGAAACATAATATTAAGTAAGTAATCTGAAAAAGATTGCTTATTTTTTTAATATCAACAAAAATCTATTTTCTGAACACATTAGTTGTTTATGAGAAATTTTTTTGCAGTTATTGAAAATAATTATAGTTATTTTTAATAATATGTTATATATATTACTATATTGTGAATTTAATCTGTCTATTATAGAGTATCATGTTATTAATGAAAAAATGCATTTTTTATATAAATCATAAAAAATTATTTACATTATGCATGGTCTATAAATACAATTATTAAATAACGCAATATTAATGATGAAAAGAATATCATAAAATTCGTGGGGGGGGGGAGAGAATAGATGGTATTATTGGTACAAGAAATGAAAGATTTACAAAGAAAATTCCATTTAAAACTGTTAAGTGAACAAAAAGGATTGGATAATGAAATAAAAGGTATTAAAATCATAGAAGTTGAAAATATGGAAAAGTACATAGAAGGAGGAGAAATACTTCTTACAAGTTTTTTCATATATGAAAGTTGTACAATTTCTCAGTATGAAACACATATACAAAATTTGATAGATAAAGGTGTATCTGGATTTATTATAAAAAATAGTGGGAACATAAAAAATTTTAATATCAAACTAGATATACTTAAAAGATTATGTATTGAAAATGAGGTTGCCCTGTTTGAATTACCTCGACAAAATTATTATTGGGATATTATTAGATATATATTAGATAATGTTTTTGATCAAGAAATGGCATTATTAAAGTATCACAAAGTTACAAATGATAACTTTAAAGAATATATTTTCCACAAGGAGGCAACACCTAAAAATATTATAGAGCTTCTTTATACAATAATTGATAATCCAATTTCAATGTATTATGAAAATTTGAGTTGTCTTGCTACAACATATGAAGAAAAAAGTAGTTTTGATTTATTAGATAACATTAAAGAATATAGTCCAGAGATAAGATTGAGGTATAATTATTTAAAACAAGATGCTGGAAAATATAATCAATATATTATACCTATTACTTTTATAGGAAATATATCTATTAAAATTGTGATTGATGAAAAAAATAGAAAGTTAACAAATTTTGATTTTGTTGCGATTGAAAATGCGATTGATGCATTAAGGTATTCATTCACATTTGACTTTGCAAAAAACGAAATCCATAAAAAGTATCATCGAGATATTTTCTTTAATTTAGTTAACAGTCAATTAAATTATGATGATACTACTGAAGCAGCCAATATGTTAAATCTTAAAGAGGATGCTTATTATCGAATTGTATCATTTCATTCTATTCCAGAAGATCAAAAGGAAAAGTATTCTTTGGAACAATTAGATGAAGTTGACATTATTGCTGATCAAATATCAATGTTTTATCCTAAAGATCACATCTATAAAAATGTATCTCAAATCGTTATGTTACAAAAAATGGATTCTGATAAAGAAGATGATGATAGTAGGGAACGATTAAATGAGCTGATAGATATTGTAAAGAAAAGTATCAGCAAAAGAGATCAAAACACAAATTTTAATGTTGGTGTAGGAGAAATCGTTAAAGGATATAGAAATTTAAAAAACTCATATAAACAATCAAGAATAGCAATGAAATTTATGAAAATAGCTAGAAGGATTACTGGAGAGATAAATAAATCAATTGTTTATTATTCAAAATTAGGAATATTCCAATCCTTTATTGAATTGGATGACATAAATAAATTAAAAAAATATGTACCATACACAATTACTAAACTCGATAATTATGATAGAAAACATAATACAGAGTTATTACATACTTTAAATTCATACATAAGAAATAATTTAAGTGTCAAAAAGACGTCTCTAGATTTAATGATTCAATATCGATCAGCTTCTTATCGCATTAAAAAGATAAAAGAGATTACAAATATTAATTTTGATGACAACATAGAATTACTTTCAATAAGAAATGGATTAATAATTTTTGATATTATTAAGGTTTATTAGATTATTACGTAAAAGACGGTTATTACTATTAAAAACTGTCTTTTTTTATTGGAATGCTATTTTAATATACACTTTTTTTACAAAAAAAGTATTATTGATTTTCCTATTTGTTGCATTATAAAAATCATTATTAAAATTTAAAATAAAATTATAGATAAATTAATACTATTCTTATTGATCATATAAAACACATTTAAAATAGTTTTGCTTAGTTTGCGTAATAGGATGTAATCAAATAATAATGCTATGATATAGATTACGTATAATTTTCCTAGATAATATGTTGGACAGCTCATTAAGACTAAATTTAACTTATTGAAAAATTAAAAGAAAGATGGAAGAATTAAAAATTAACTTAATTCTAGGTAAAAACTATGCAAATTACTAATACAACAGATTATGCGCTTCGTATCATTGATTATTTATCTGAAAAAGGAAATTTAGCTACAGAAGCAGAATTAGCTGATAATTTAAAGATACCAATTAGAAATATATCAAAAATAATGAATATTTTAAAAAATAACAATCTAATTAATTCTGAAATGGGATTTAATGGTGGCTATTCTCTTGCTAAGAATCCTGAAAGGATAAGTTATTTTGATGTTATCTCTGCAACTGAGTCTTCTATGAACTTGAATAAATGTTTAGAAAGAAATGGCGTTTGTTCAAGAAATTGTATAGAGACGTGCAATGTAAGGAAAGTATTATTAAAAGTTCAAGAAGATATTAATCAAAATCTTAAAAACATTACTTTTAAAAATTCATTTAATCCATCTGAAATCATTGAAAAAAGATATTTATTATTAAAAGTTGACCTAAACAGTTTAGATATGAATATTATTAGTATCAAATCTAAATTTAGTGATTTGTTTAATAACTATATGACATATGATGAGTTTTTATATAAATTTATCAATCATTGTGTTTCTAAAAAAGACAGAGATAGAGTAAAATCTTTTCTAATTGATTTTAAGAATAGTGAAAAATATTATCAAGATTCAAAAGTAAAATATCGCTCAGAGGATGGAAAAACATGGATGGATTTAGACAAGCGTATAGATGATACGCAAATGGTATTGATGTTTAAATCATATGAGTACATTTATGAAAATCAAGACAAGACGAATATTTCTTATTTACAACAAGACATGATGATTGTCAATGAATTTTGGGATATGGTATCTTTATTAGAAACTGTGTTAGCTCATAATAAATTAGAAGATCATGAAAGCTTTCATAATATTTCTTTCTTTACAGAACAAATATATAAGGAATTACAATTAAATTTTCCAGAATATGGCATATTGGATAATGAAATTGAAAATATTTCTAAACTAGCAACTATTCATGATATAGGGAAAATATCTACGCCTTATGAGGTACTTAATAAAAAAGGAAAACTGACAAAAGAAGAAATGGATATAGTAAAAAAACATCCTGAAGATGGAGCTAATATGGCATTAAAACTACCGAAATGTAATTCAACAAAAAAACTAGTTCATTATGCTTATAATATATGTTTGTATCATCATGAGAGATATGATGGTCATGGCTATCCTAAAGGTCTTAAAAGTGATGACATTCCTCTTGAAGCTCAAGTTGTTGGACTTGCGGATGCCTATGATGCATTAATCAGTGAAAGACCATATAAAAGAAAAATTAATCATGGTGAGGCTGTGAGAATGATTGTTAATGGTGAGTGTGGAAGTTTTTCACCAAAAGTTATTCTTTCGTTTATTATTGCTTCTATGAATAAAACATGGATTGAAAAAGTAAGTAAATAATTTAAATATTAAAGAGTAATCTAATTTTGTAAATTAAGATTGCTTTTTTTATTACATTGCTTTTTACACATAGTTTACAAAAAATGCAAGAATTCTTTTCCTATTCTGTGCATTATAGAAAGATTGTGAATATATTAGAATAATATTCAGAAATAATTATTATTTAAGATAAATTTTGCAATTTTATAAAAAAGCCGATATAAGAGGTAGCGTATAACTAAATCATCAATCACTTTATTGTAGAAAAACGAAGATATCTAAAATTTTAAAAGTTTCCTAGTTTCATGGAAGTAAGGTGATTTGTTTGTTAAACAAAATTAAAAAAATAATTTGTATAGACATAATGGTTTGGGTATGTGTTATCTCTTTGTTTTTACAAACTGTTGTTGTCTATGCGTTAAATTCATCTGATGATTCAATTTCAAAGGAAACTATTGTTGAAAATAACACAAGCTCACAATCAGATGATTCAATAGATATCAGTGATATTTATGAAAATAATGTAATAAAAATTTATAATACAAAACAGCTTCAAGCAATTGGCTCAAATTCAATTGTTACATCTACAGATAATGATGAAAGTAATTACGGTACTGGTCAACAAATTTCAGTAAATGATGAATATATAACATATTCTCTTTCTTCCAAGTATCAACTTATGAAAGATATTTCATTAAATGGAAATGACATATGGACTTTACCAAGCGACTTTACAGGCACATTTAATCATGGAACTGTAGATGAAAATTCAACATTGTATGATTCATCAACAGATACAATCTATATTTATAATGATTATCAATTAAAAATTATTCAATCGGATAATTCTGAAAATGAACCTGTCATGTCTCAAGATATGTTACCAGAGTGTGTTGGGATGGGACAACCTGTTTATTCAGATAATAGTTCAAATTATCTAACTTATAGCAAATCACATAACTATGTGTTATCGAAAAACTTTACAGGTGAGATGCCAGAAACTAAAGCAAATCAAATATCAAATATAAGTACTGAAAATTGTGAAGGACGAGATTTTAATGGTCAAGTTGTTAAAACGATTGGTGATAAAACTTATATTCTTATTGGTAATGAAGAACAGTTAAGAAAAATAGGATCTGGTGTAACTGTTTATGGTGCTGTTTATCAAGTTTATTTACATGCTGCCAAATGGTATATAGATGAAGATGAAAGTGGTAATCCGATAATGCTATATGGCGGAGATGCTGATTTAAAAAAATCTCAAAATGGTAATGCAAATTTTGAATTTGGAAAAAATAATATACTTGATAAGGATAAAAAACAAAGTAAATATAGTTCGTATCCATATATATGGGGAAGATGTGGAGTCAATCAATCTACTGGTGAAATTGATCCAACATTGGATATAGATAAAGCTACCAATCAAAAATATTCAACAAATGCTAATTATATTATTTTTAGGAATATTGATTTATCCAATGAAAATTGGACACCGTTGATGTTCCAAGGAACAATGATTGGTGCAAAAGCCGATGGGCAATCAACACTATGGAATAATGATACTAGCGTTATCGATTATAGCAAAGCAACTGATTTAAATATAGGAGACAAACCAGTTATTTCTAATGTGAATGTTAGTCAAACATCTGAATTGGATGTTGGAGAACAAATGGGAGTTGGTTTCTTTGCCACATTATCAAATGAAGCAAGTGACAGTGATTTAGGATTGAGCAAAGGAACTGTAACAGTAAAAAACCTTAAATTCAATAAAATAAATGTTGATAATGAAACAACAAAAACAAAATTTGATCAAACGTTAATAAGTGGATTAACTTCAACTTTAGGATTAACATTAGGAGCACTATTAGATGGATTAACATGGTTACTTACTTTTGGAACTGTTGATGCTGGATTAAGAGACACACTCAGCAGTATATTAAATGCTCGTAAGGATGACCCAACAGCTTTAGCTACGGGATGTTTTGCAGGTCGTGTAGTGGGGGATGTAGCAATATCTGACTGTGAACTGGATGATGTGAAAGTAACAAATGCCAATAGTAATACAGGTGGATTTATTGGATATATTTCAGGAAAGACGGAGTATGATGGTTTATCAAAAGGATTAGGTGGAACGGCTACTCTATTGGCAAAAATTTTAAATGTGATTCCTGGTCTTGGCTTAGGTGATTTGATTACTATTCTTTTAGGAAACGCTATTCCAGTAGATAAATTGATCCCTACAAAGTATATCAATGCTTATGTTGAAAATTGTTCAATCAATAATTTAACAGGAAATATAGGAACAAATAATGATAAGATTGAAAATTCTGGTGGATTTATCGGTCAACAAAAAGGAACTGTCGTAAAAGATTGCCAAATTACAAACAGCAACTTCAATGTCAAAGCTAATAATTATAGTGGCGGATTTGTAGGATTAGCTAGAGATGATGTCATAGAAGGTACTTTATCGGGTGCTTTAGATATAGAAACTCAATTGCCTAAAATGAATCCTGAAAGTTTGTTTTTAAATTGTTCAGTATCTGCGAGTGATTTGACAATTTCGGGCAATGGATATCAAGGTGGTTTTGCTGGAGCAATGGCCAACACGTCGGCTATAAATTGTAATGTTAATGTTAGTGATAAATTAACGGTATCTTCCGGTGGAGATAATTCTGGTGGCTTTGCTGGAATCGCAACAATTGGATGGGTTGCTGATTTAGGAAAAGGTGATACGAAAGATAACTTATTAGGTGGAGTTGTTGACTTAGTTGTGAAACTTTTAAGCAGTAATCAAAATGCAACATCATCATTACTTTCTCTTGCTGGTGTGAGTCCTTCTCATATATTAGGATGTCAAATAAATGCTCCATGCAGTGTTGAAGGAAAAAATTACACAGGTGGATTGATAGGCAGAGGTGATGGTGTTTATCTTACAAAATCTAATACCGATAATTTAAGTAAGGTTTCATATTTTAAAAATAATATCTTTTCAATGGATGGAATCGAAGAAAAAAATATCATTATTAATGGTTTGAAATCCGTGGATGGTGAAAATTGTGTTGGTGGTATTTCTGGCTCAGTGGGAACAGCAAGTGTAGCAGGACTTTTAAATACAACTTTAGGTGTTGCAGAATATTTAGGATTTAATGCTAATTCTATTTCACTTACTGGTTCTACAGAAGGTATAACTATTGGTGGTAAAGGAAAAAGAGTTGGTGGTGCTTTTGGTGAAGCAATCGGTGGTTCTATTAGTTCGGTTACAGTAACAAATTTAAATAATATTTCAGGAGAAAATATTGTAGGTGGATTTATAGGCGTATCTGGTCCAGGTGATCTTGCAGGAACTGATAATGGTTTGACAGTAAATCTTTTAGGATTAAATTATATTTTAAAATTAAGCAATCTTCTTTCTTTAGGACAAGCTGTTGAAGTCAATATAGATTCTTCGTCTGTAAGTGGTATTAATTCTGGATTTACTGTAGAAGCTACGGGATCAAGAGAAGATAATTCAACAACTGATTATGTAGCAGCTGGATTTGTTGCTAAAAGTAATAGTACAAAAATAAATGATGCAAAAGTTAATAATTTGAAAACAGTAACTTCTACAGATGATGGAGGTTACTCTGGCGGATTTATTGGTATTTCAAAAACAGGCGGTTTAGCTGAAGTTGGAGATGAAACAGAAATAAAAAAATTGATTTCGGCTAATGGATTATTAAATGCTGTAGGATATTTAATTCCGTCATATCAACAATGTTATGTAAGTTATATAGATAATGGTGGTGTACGAGGAGATATTGCAGGAGGATTTGTTGGAGATTTCCAAAGTGGTATTGTAGAAAATGATGAAAATAATGCTTATGCAATACAAAATATTTCATATGTTAAAGGAAAAACTTATGCAGGGGGCTTCGGTGGAAAGGTTTATTCTGGAGCTTTAGCAGATTCAACAAAAGGAATAAGTATTTTAGGCGGTTTAGCAGATTTGAATATTCAAATCTCTGATTTATTGAGTTTAATACAGGTTTATATTCCTATTATTAAAAATGCTGGTGTTCAATCTAATGGATTGGTCGTTAGCTGTGATACATATAAGTCAACGGATTTAAATTCAGGTAGTGCTGGCGGATATATAGGTTATGGTAGTGCTGTAAGAGTTTCTAATAGTAGTGTAACTAAGTTAAAACATACAACAGTAAAAACACCTAATGCAAATATTAATGATACAGACAGTTCTTCTTATTTTGGAGAGTCTTCAAGTTATGCCATTTCAGCACCTAAAAATGCTGGAGGCTATGTAGGAAAATTAGATATAGGTTCTACGGCATCTGTTGGTGGTGGATTGAAGGCATTGGGAACAAATGTAAATTTGGCAAATATTTTATCTGCGTTAGATGTAACAGCTTCTAAAATTGAAAATTCAGATGTAACTGGTGCGGTTGGTGGTTTTTCTGTTAAAGCAAATGGTTTGGATGAAAATAAAACAATTGGTAATGCAGGTGGCTTTGTTGGAACCGACTATGGTTCACAAATTCAAAATAGCAATGTCAATAATTTCTCTTACATCATAGGTCAAGAAACTGCTGGTGGTTATGCAGGAAATATTCAACCAGGAAGTGTTGCAGATGTATTAGGTAAAACGGAAATCTTAAAAGGATTAATTTCAGTAGATAGTTTAACAAGTGTGTTGCAATCATTTATTCCTATGATCTATAATTCTCAAACTACTTGTATTCCTTGTGGTGGAGCAGTTCGTGCAGATGCCATAAGTAATGAAACATTAAAAGGATGCGCGGGAGGTTATGTGGGTTATAACCTAGGTGGTCGTATTGAAGGAAATTCTACAAGAAAATGGAATGGAAAAATACCTACAGTTCAAAAAGAATGTGCAGTCTATAGGTTAAGAGCTGTTTATGGATATGAATATGCGGGAGGATTTAGTGGCAGAACGGATTGTGCCAATACAGTTGATACGGGAAATATCAGTGTTCTTTATGGACTCATTAATTTAGATAATCCATTATCAGCCTTGAGTGCTGTTTATCCAACTGAAACTAATACAGCAACTTATGGACCACTTCGAGGTTTAACAACTGAAGTATGGAATTCTTGGGTAAAAGCAGTAGGAGTCAATGGTGCTTATGGTAAAAAATTCCAAGAACTTGGAGAAGTTGATAATCAAGACGAGTTAGATAAAATTATTGATCAATATGCCTATGGCTATGAAGTAAAAGCTGGAAGAACAAATGCTGGTTCAAACGATTATCAAGGCGGTATTGCTGGTGGTTATGTTGGTCAAATGAATGGAGGAAAAGTAACTTTTGCTAATGCTAGAGATTTAAAAGATGTTACAGCTTTAAAAAGCAGTGGTGGTTTTGCTGGTGAAATGATTTCATCAGGAGTTGCTAATGTTGGAGATATAAACTTAGGTAATAAATTAAATGTGGTAGGCTCACTTCCAATATTGCAAAGTTTCATTCCTGTGGTAAAAACTTCATCTGTTACAGGTTATCAATCAGGAGCAACAATATCTACTACTGGAACTGATTTTGATAATGATGAAGGAAACAGTGGTGGATTTGTTGGAAAAGTTGTTGGTGGAAAAATAGAAGGAACACAAGATCAATATTGTTTGGCTGATCAATTAAAAGTAATCAACGGTAGTCAAAATGTTGGAGGTTTTGCTGGTAATATTCAACCAGGAAGTGCTGTGACTTTGAATACTTCATCCAATACAGGATTATTATCAAAACTACTTAAGTATTTATTAGGCAATGCAGGAAGTCTTGCCAAAGTATTGAATGCGACTCTTTCAATAGTTGATTATGCCAAGGTGGATGCATGGAATGATTATGGATTAAGTGTTAACGGTTCATATACATTAGAAAATGATGAAAATACAAAATATGCAAATCAAGCAGGTGGTTTTGTAGGTACTGCAGGAGGAGCAATTTTTGGTGATAAAGATGCAAATTCAGTAAGAGTTGAGGCAAATAATATTAGAAATGTTGTTGGTGGAAGACATGTTGGTGGGTTCTTTGGATTAGCTGATGTTTCTTCTGTTGCTCAAGTTGGAAATGATGATTCTGATCAAATTCTAAATCTGATTAAATTAGGAAATATTGATGTATTAGATGCCTTTAGAACTTATGTTTATCAAGCAAAAGTAACTGGATCAAATGATAATGGACTTTCAGTATGTGCAAATGATGAAAGTCAGGAAGGAACATTGGACAGTAAAGTACAGACAGGAAATGCAGGTGGATTTGGTGGAAGTTTGCTAGATGGTTCGGTAAAAAATTCGAGTGTTACTAGATTAAATAAAGTCAAAGCTAAAAACTATGCCGGTGGTTTTGTTGGTCACATGGGAAAGAGTGGTGTGGTTGATCTAGATGAAGCTGGTGTTGGTACAGGAAAATTATTAAATGCCACAGCTGGTGTCTTAGATATTTTTGGTTCTCATAGTGACAACTGTTCAGTTATTGGTATTCCAGTTGGATTTACTATTTCAAGTGAAAGTGGTAAGGAACCTATTTCTGGTGGTTTTGTTGGTTATGCTGATTTAGGAAGAATGAGCAATTGCAATGTAGAAAACATAAAGAAAGTGGCTAGTGATCAAATAGCAGGAGGCTTTGTTGGTAAAACAAGTTTTGAATATTTAGCTAATATTGACTTAGGTTCTAGCTATTTATTGGATCCGATACTTTCAATCGTCAATAAACTTCTAGATATTCTATATGTGGGAGATTTAGAAAATGTTGGCCTTATAAATATCAATTTAGGTTCACTATTAAAATTACAAGTTTTAGCTAAAGGAAATGCTTTATCAGTTACTTTGTTAGGATTAACTATTTCAGTAGCACTTGATAAAGATAGAGGAGATGGAACAAGTGACCTGGCAAAAATAACAATTGGTGATTCTTATATAGAAATCCCATGTTCAAATATTGATGGAAATCATATTGCTGACAGTGAGAAAGAAAATATTAAAGTAGGACTTATCAAATCAAACAGAACAAAAGTAGATGGATGCTCGATAACAGGTATTCATGATGGATATGATGTTTTTGGTGGAAAAGCAAATGATTCACATGATGGAAGTGAAGAAAATGGTCAAGCAGGTGGATTTATTGGTTATAACAATGAAGGATTGATTGAAAACAATGAAATGTATTTAGCTGATACGATTAGAGGAACAAGTAATCAAATAGGACCTTTTTCTGGAACAACGTCTTTAAATTCTAGTTATGACTTTAATACAAAGAAGAATATTGAAGGTAAAGATAATACGTACAGGATTTATAGAACAAGGAGTGATTCCTTGATTGATATTATAAAAAATTCATCTTTGTATAGTAAAAAGGATTCAGATTTTGATAATTGGAATGTCTTCAAAATAAGCCATTATGATAAGGTACAAAAATATGATGACTTAAAAGATGCCAAATTAGCAAATGAAACAGAAAGTGAAACCGTTGATTTAAATGCCTATGTCTCTCCAGCAAAAGCTGTATTGATGGATGATACAGAAGTATCTGATAACGAAGATGGTACGACACCTGTCCCTTCAGATACACAAGATCCTTGCAATGAAAAAGTAAACATTACTATCAATAAGCTATGGAAAGATTTAAGTGATAAACAAAAAGAACGTCCAGATACGATTACAGTGACGTTAACAAGAACATATATGAAAGGAAGTGATGAAATATCAGAGAAAGTAGGGGATTATACTTTATCAACTAATGATGTAACTGATTCTAAAAATACTTGGCAAACAATTATTAAAGGATTAGATGCCTATACAACATTAGAAGATGGAAGTAAAGCTTATTATACTTATTCAGTTACAGAGTCCGAAGTAGAAAATTATATAACGTCTATTGAAGAATCTGATGATGGATATACGTTTACGATAACAAATAAAGATATGCCTCTTTTACCAAACTTAGGTGGAAAAGGAACAATGTTATTTGTTTTAGTAGGTATAGTAGGTGTATTAGCAGTTTTGTTATCGTACAAAAAAAGTAAAAAAGCGAATAATATTAAAGAATAGAGGAATATGAAAATGAAAAACAAATTAAAAAAAGTAATAGCATATGTACTTTCATTTATGATGCTATTTACAATGTCAGCAATGAATATTGGTTCGGTATCTGCTGCAAGTACAGGCAGTATAACTGTTCATACTGGTAAACATGATGTAAATGGAGTTAATTTCAATGCTTACAGACTAATGGATGCAACTGTATCTGGAGAAAAGGTAAGCTATTCAATTAATCCTAAGTTTGCAAATTTCTTCACTAATGATTTACTAAGTGGGACAGCAGGTGATGATTTAGATGTCAAAGCTTATAATTATATTAAAGCGAATGTTTCTACAACAAACTTTCAAAATAAATTAAAAACATATATTAAAACAAATTCAATAAGTGCTGATGGTACAGAAACAGGAACAACAGATACAAAAGAATATACAATTGCTGGATTGGCATATGGTTATTATGCAGTTATTCCTTCTGGTGAAGGATATACTCCTTCTTTTACAACAGTAAAATCAAGTAAAGCAGTTGATGTTTATTTAAAAGGTAAAACACCTGATCCAGAAAAAACAATCAATAATAAAAAATATGATTCTGCACAAGTTGGCGATACTGTAGATTTCAAGGTTGAATCAATGGTTCCAAACATGACAGGATATAATCAATATTATTATATTTTTAAAGATACTATGACTGAAGGTCTAACAGTATCAAAAGACACATTAAATTTAGTAGTTAAAATTGGTGGTACTGTAGTAGACACTAGTGAATATACTTTAACAGTTGATAAAACAAATAGAATATTTACAGTTGAATTCAAAAATTTCTATACTAATCATGCTAAAGACGCAAATGAATCATTAACATTTACATATTCAGCAGTTGTTAATGAAAAAGCAATCAATGATACAAATACATCTACCAACAAAGCAGAAGTTAGTTATGGTAATGACCCAGATCATTTAACAACAGGAGCCCCAAGTGAAGTTAAAGTGTTAACTCATACATTAAAAATCAATAAAGTTGATGAACAAAATAAACCATTATCTGGCGCTGAATTTGCTTTATATAGAAATAATGTTGATAGTGGTAAATTAAAATTTGTTGATGAAGGAAATGGAACTTATAGAATTGCTACAACAGATGATGGAACTACTACTGATACATTAGTTTCTCCTGAAGGAGGAGTTATTACTGTAAAAGGATTATCAGAAGGACATTACGTTATTGAAGAAACAAAAGCACCTGATGGTTATGCAAAATTAAAAAATACAATTAATAAAACAATTAGTGTAGATGAAAATGATCCACAAACAGTAACTGTTGAAGAAAAAGTTACAAATAAAACAGAATCATGGTTACCAGAAACTGGTGGTATGGGTACAGTTATCTTTACAGTAGTAGGGGTTGTTGGTGTGTTAGCTATTCTTTCAACTTACTTTAAAAAAGGTAAAAAAAGAGAAGAAGCTTAATTGAAATATTAATTAAGATCTCTCATAGATATTAAATGTATGAAAGATATATTAAACAAAATTAAATTATTTGATGTTATTAGAGCTGTTTTATTAGTTTTTTTCCTAGGAATATTGCTTTATCCAACAGTAAGTGATTACCTGGGAAGAATTCACAGCTCACAAGCAGTTTCTTCTTATAATAATGAAGTAAAGGGAATAGATGAAGCTACAAAAAAACAAATGTTGGAAGAAGCACAGGAATATAATCAGTCATTGGTCAATACCACGAAATTATATGATCCATTTTCTACAACAGGTAAACCGAGTAAAGAGTATATGAATCTGCTCAATGTTTCTAAAGATGGCATGATGGCATATCTTCAAATACCTAAAATAGATGTGAAATTGCCTATATATCATTCAACAAGTAATGGTATCTTACAAAAAGGTGTGGGGCATATGGAAGGATCTTCTTTGCCTATAGGTGGAACAAGTACGCATGCTGTTTTATCTGGGCATAGAGGATTACCAAATTCAAAGCTGTTTACAGATCTTGACAAGATGAAAGTTGGAGATATTTTCTATATTTCTGTTCTAGGTGATACGTTAGCTTATGAAGTAGATCAAATTAAAACAGTATTGCCCTCTCAAACGGATGATATTGAAATTGTAGATGGTGAAGATTATGTTACGCTTGTTACTTGTACACCTTATTCTGTTAATACTCATAGATTGCTTGTAAGAGGAAAAAGAACGGATTACAAAGAAGCAATAAAGAAAACACCGAATAAGGTCAATAATGGTATACAAATTCCTTATGAGGTAAAATTAGCATTTTTAAGTTTTATTATTATAGGAATTATTATATTTATTTGGAGGAGGCGATAACATGATAAATGCAAAAAGATTATTTATTATTGTATTTACATGCTTATTGTCTCTTTCAATTAATAATGTTTATGCTCAAAATCATGGTTCTTTAACGATTCACTGTCATTATTTAGATGTACACAACCATATTTTTAATATTAGTCAAGATCATATTGCGTTGATAAAAATAGCTGATTATGATGGTAATGACTATCAAGTTTTAGATAAATACTCTAAACTTGTTACAATTAAAAAAGATATGACAGCATCTGAGCAAAATGGAGTTGCTACTAAATTGATGGATTATATTCAAAAAAATAATATTGATTATGATGAAGAATTAATAACCAATCAAAGAGGAGAAGCTACTTTTAGAGATTTAGACTATGGAATATATATAATCTATGAACATAATGAAAGTGAATTTGCATATAAGATGGAACCTTTTATTATTTCAATCCCACTTCTTGAAAAAGAAGATGACGGATCATATGAAAAGGATTATGATGTAGATGTTGAACCGAAGTATTCAAGAATGAGACCTGGAATTGATGAAGAACCAGATGATAAAATTCCTAGTAATGATGAGAATTTTAAGAAAGAAAAAAATTTCAGTCAAACATCTAATTACAAGGATAATCAAAAATTAAAAACAGGAGATTATTATAATCCTGAATATTGGTTATTACTTATGATTATGTCTATTATAATATTTATCATGTTTAATAGGGAAAATATTAGACATTAAAATTTTTAAGATTATGTAGAGGAAAAGTAAGCGCCAAATAAAATAGTGTATTTAAAGAAGTCGATTGAATTGATATAATAATCAATTTAGTCGGCTTTTATTTCAAATTCTTCTTTTATTTCTTCACTCCATGGTAAGAACCAATCCAATTTCTTTGGATCTTCAACCAGATCTTGTTGAGGTAAATAATCCAGAATGAATACAATATAATCATATGGATTAAGTTTATTGGATTTAGCTGTTTCAATCAAGCTGAAGACTGCAGCACTTGCTTCAGCTCCTTTAGTAGAAGTTGAAAACAGCCAGTTCTTTCGACCAACTGTAAATGATCTGATTGTACGTTCATCTAATGAATTTGTCATAGGTACAAGACCATCTTCTAAAAATGAACGCAGTCCTGCCTCGTAATTCAAGGCATATTGTATAGCTTTTCCTGTCTTAGAAGCTGTTAACACCTTGTTTTGGTTATCCTTGCACCATGAAAAGAAGTCATCAACTAATGGCTTTGATTTTTCTTGACGTACTTTCACCTTTTTATCAGGTGATAATGTTTCGATTTGTTTTTCTATCGCAAACAGTCTGGCTATTTTTTCAACAGCTGTATTTGCGAGTGTATCTGATGCATTCTTCATATCTACAGGCAATGCATCATAGAACTTCCTTCTGGCATGTGCCCAACAGTAGGCATTGGTCACACCATCTATATGATTATATCCATAATAACCATCAGTGATGATAGTACCACCAAATCCTTTCAAAAATTCTTGAGGATTGGTTGCTTTTCTGTCAGGTCTGTAATCAAATATCTTAACAGGTTGTTTACTTTCTTTGATACTTGAATATACCCACATGTATGATTTGGAAGTAACCTTCTTGCCTGGCTCATTCAATACCTGAACTGGTGTTTCATCGCAATGTATATGTTACTCTTTCATCATCAGTTCGTGCATCCTGTTTACCAATGGAATGAAATATTCCTTGGCGGCAATGATGATCCAGTTAGCCATGGTTGTTCTTGACAGTTCCATTCCTAATCGTTTCCATTATGATTCCTGTCTGTATAAAGGCATATGATTTACATATTTATCGATAATCACTTGTGACAGTACACTTGGCGATGTATATGAATGTGGAACTACTGGTTGAGGTGTTCCTGCTTTAAGCATTACTGCCTTTCCTTTTTTTCTACAGTTACGACATTCATATGTTTTTCGATAAATATCTTTTACATAGAGTTTGGCAGGTTCATAAATAACTTCATGTCTTACAAACTCTTCACCCACATAAGATAGTTTAGAGCCACATTCATCACATACCCTGTCTTTTTCATCAATATCATAAACTTTTTTTACATGTTTAAGATTGTCTAATTTGATATCAATTTTCCCTTTTTGTTTCTTTTTGGCTCTGGTATATGAGATATCTTCAAGCAGTTCAGGTTCACATTCATTTTCTGCTTCATCAAAAAGAGAAAGCTGATCCATAGAATGTGCTATCTTTTCACTCTTGGTACCAAACAGCTTTCTCTTTAAATAGGCATTTTCTTCACGCAAAAGTTCATTGTTGTTTTTTAAGTATTCATTTTCAGCTTTCAAACTGTCAATCGTACTGTTCAAAGATGCAATTGTAGCTTTCAATTCTTCAATAGAATGTGACAGATTAGACATTACCAAAGCTAAATTTTCAACTGTATCAGCCATCAAAAGCACCTCCATTTCATACATCCATTATACCATAAACAGGCATATCTTCCTATGAAATCAAGGCTTTACAGTACAACTTGTGGATAACTTTTCTGAATGGTTTTGGGCTGTACGATAGAGAGTCCTTCAAGCAGCCACCTGAACTGTTGAGAAGTTATTTCGAGTGCTTCTGATTCATCTCTGGGCCATTTGAATTTACCATTTTCAAGTCTTTTATAAAGTAATACAAAACCATCACCTTCCCAGTACAGAGCCTTCATGGTCCTTGTATTTCTACCACAAAACAGAAACACAGAATTGGAAAATGGATCAAGCTTGA
>OGXP01000403.1_pt1 | contig 51381 bp, 45 predicted proteins | sample 1576351 | NCBI WGS metagenome assembly OGXP01 (sample SAMEA3541517, study PRJEB24748) | human gut metagenome | biome: human gut; feature: human-associated habitat; material: faeces | place: China | collected 2012
TATTTTCCGGTTCGACGAACAGCCGATCGTGTCAAATTTGGTCTAACAGAGCCAATTTAATTGCCGTCATGATGCCATTCACCGACGACCCTTCAATAGATCCTGTGTATTCGGCGTTGATCGAAGGCTCTAAGAGGGCAGGCAGGATATGTAAACGCGCAGATGAGATATTGACGCCTAGCGATATTACGGAAGACATATTTAAACTGATTGCGTCTAGCTCTTCGGTAATTGCAGACATTACTGGCCTGAATTCAAACGTTATGTTCGAAGCGGGCTATGCGATTGGAATGGGTAAGCAGACCGTTTTTATACACCAAGGTGATGTTCCTAAGCTGCCTTTTGATGTTAGTCACAGGAGGGTATTTAGCTATAAGCGGAATAAGGACGGATTGGCGATTCTTTCGGACATGATTTTCAAAATCTTGACGACTGCTCAATGAGTGCTTGCTTGAGCACTGCCGAATGCTGCGATTCTGCTGCGTCGATATTGCGCTTGGACACCGGGGCAGACTTGGCTTCGGTGTCCATTTGTTGCTAGTTGCCGGCCTCACGGTGCTGTCGTATGTCGCTTTCGCGCATGCCGACTCAGCACGCGTTGTGCGATACCGCTCATCTATCAAACGTCGTGACTTGTCGAATTGTTAGGCAATCTGTTCGCTCACGGTCTCATAATCAAATAAACGCAACCCCTCTTGCACGGAGACCAGATGTCTGAGCCGATCGTCGTAAAACTTGCCTGCTACAACATCATTAACTGCGCAACTATTACGTTAAAACCCAATGTAACCACTGTTTTGCACCGAAAGGACAGGGCGATGCATATGACGGGGTCGAGGCCGTAAAAGTTACTTTTCGAAAGATTCTTGACGGCACCTTATTCGTAGGGTTTTCGCCTACGGTGAGGTCGTGAACATCAATCGCAAGCGCGGAACTATCAATCGGGGCCGAAAAGAAGGGCGAGCTGAAGTGCTGCATGTTGCTGCTTCCGAAAGCATCCAAGTGGGGGCTTGCTGGCGGTCTAGGGCGTACACTATGGCTGAAGCCATTACGGCGGGCTGGCTAATTGTTAGAAGGTGAGCATGGGATACATAATCCGTTCATCGGAAAAGACATCTTCCTCGGCTAGCGAGATGGAGACTAAGGCGCTCCTCCATCTGCTCTGTGAGGATGGAGGCAATGGAAACATCATTGGGTTTGCCATCGACTTCTTCAACGATGTTACAGGGATGGACCGGAACGCCCTTAGGCTTTATGACATACAGTCTAAGAGCACCGATTCTGGCCCATCGGCTTTAGGCCAAGAGTTGGTTACCTTATATAAGAATTACATCAGCGATTTCAAGAGGTTCTTTGTTGCTCAAATTCTTTTTGTGCGTAGCGTGACTAGGCCAGTCCTTGGGGACCAGTTGCTCACTGAGTTCAGGTACCGCGATATGACGGAAGCTGCTCAGATAAAGCTCCGTTCAAGTTTCGTGCAGATGTGCAGAGATAAGACATACATTGATAATGACTTCTTGGACGATGAAGCCATAGATGCCTTCCTTGATCAGGTCCTATTTGTTGTTGCAAAACCTGATAAGGAAGATTATATTCGTCCTCTCATCAAGACAAATAATGCTCTGGGCACGACAGACAGAGATTTGCGGGCAATATTCGCTGAAATTAGAAAAAAGCAACTCGGCATAAAAACCTCTTCAAAGGTCGAGGGACTTGAGCTTAAGAGTCCGTCTGAGGCCTACAACTCCGGTCGCATTCTTAGGAGATCTGATATAGAGTTACTTGTCATCTCGCGAGTACTTAACAGAAACCCATTATAGGCGGGCGTGCCTAAACCCTTTGAATCAATTTACAACGGCTTCGAAGAGGATTATGCAGAAGAAATGCTGGAAGGTTGTCAAAACGATCTCGCCAAGCAAATGTTCACTACACCTGAGGCGTCTGCCTTTTGGAAACTTCTGAACGACATTGTGACAGCAATAAAAAATGATCCGGACAAAGGTGTCGAAGAAATTTATAGGGAAATCCCCTTATCTACTTTGGATAGCTGTAGGCAAATGGATGCTCTGTCACATCAATACTTTATATCGATTGTTAAGGAGGGGCTGAAAATTGATAAAGATTAAGGCTGTCTATATCGGAAATGGCGCAGAGTCCTATATTGAGGATAGGTTAACTGATGGCATCAACGTCATCTATAGTCTCGATAATAACCGTGGGAAAACAGTCTTGATGCAGGGTGCGATGTATGCTCTCGGTGCAATCCCGACGTTTCCTGAGCGCTTCCCTTATAAGGAGTACATTTATATCGTTGACCTTGATATCGACGGCAATGAGGTGTCTGTTCTGCGAAGCCGAAATACCTTTGCTGTTAAGACATCTGATAGTCTGAGTCTGTTCGAGAGCGAGGCGGATTACTCCCGATACTGGAGTGAGAATTTCAGAAGTTTGCCGAGCATCGTTAAAAACGGGCGATTGACGTCAGCTGGCCTTCAGCTCTATACGCAGATGGCGTTTATCGGACAAGATGATATTTCATCCGCAAAGATAACTGCTGGTCAGTTTAATAAGGATGATTTCACTGAGATGCTTTATGCCATTGCGGGGCTTGATGGGAGGGAACTTGATTCGGCCGAGGAGATTGCGCTCAAACGCCGTAGAGATGAACTGAAGGGGCAAATTAAATCGTTGGCGAATGAAGCATCTGCGTTAAAAGCGAGAGGCACGGCGCTGTCTGCAATTAGCGTAACAACTGACGCGCGTGATATGCAAGAGTTCCTAAAAGAACTTGATTCCGCACGTGCCGAGGTTGCCGATTTAAGGAAGACGCGCAGCCGCTATCTGGCTCGTTTGACCAAGAATCAAATAGTTCTTGACGAGCTTAATTCATTGAGACGCGAAGTAAAATCGGGTAAACTCGTGTGCCTTAAATGCGGCAGCGTCTCAGTTGGATATCAGATGGCCGACTCGGATGTTATTTTCGATGTCACATCTCCTGACATGAGAACTCAAATTATCAATACACTTAAGGAGCGTATCTATTCAATCGAGGCAGACCTTGATGACCTGGAACGCAATCTGCGGAAGTCGCAGAATCGCTTGAGCGATCTTCTTTCCAAAAATGATGAACTTAGCCTGATGGATGTTGTTGCCTGCAAAGATGAATATCTAAATGAACAGGAAATAGATCAAAAAATGCAGGAGGCTCAAAGGGAACTGGATGACGTTAAGGATAAGCTCGAATCAGACAGAGTTTTGACAAGTGAAATCGCAAAACTGAGAAAAGAGTTTATGGACGACCTTCTTGGAAAGATGAATCTGGCAAGAAGGGCAATCTCGGATAATACTGAGGAATCTTCTTACGAAAGTTTGTTCAGCACCAAAGCAAACGTTTATTCGGGGAGCGACGGCACCATCTATTTTGCCGCTAGGACCTTTGCGATTGCTTCCAAGATCGATCACGGCATGCCAATAATGATTGATTCGTTCAGGGCCGACGATCTTTCTTCCGACCGCGAAGACCGGCTTTTGGATCTCCTGGGTAAACTTGACAATCAGATTATCCTAACAACGACGATTAAACGCGAAGAAAGTGCCGGCCCCGATGCGTCAAAGTACGAGAGAGATCCGCGCGTCTATGCTATTAACTATTCGAACCATGAAATCAATAGGATAATGAGTGATGTCTATAATGATCGTTTTGCCGAAAAGGCGGCAGACTTCGGATTGGTTCTTAGATAGAAGCCCTCTATTTTTATGTCTATTGTTCGTGTCACGCGAGACCTGTTGATTGCGATATTGTGTATGGCGCCGGAGCCGATATGGGCTCCGGTGCCCTTTTGTCGCTGGTGGGTGATCGATTCTAGCCACCGTATCTTGTAGCTAGAAATGAATTGCCCTAATGGGACGCTTGTGTTCGCATGGATAAGCACGGCGGTAAATTTCTACCATGGATAAGCTCTGCTTTTCGTACGGCATGACCCATGCCGCTGGTCCAAGTATTTGCTCGCCTATACCCATCTCACAGAGGGCCGTTGGGGCAGGCTTTCGCTTGGGATAACCGGGTTTGCGGCTTGGCTTTTGTTGGTTTCGGGTTCTTCGTCAGCTTAGATTGACTGTTCTTGTGCTTCGGTAATTATTCTGACAAGGCTTTGAGGCCTTTAATTAGTTTCTCAAATAGGTCCCAATAGAGGTCAAGTTGCTCTACTGCTAGTGGTGTCGTGTCATCGCGACACAGCATGCAGCAGACTTCTGGAGTTGGTTGTGCCAGAGCGAGTGCTCCCTTTTGGCATGAATATTGAACGCCCGTAATGCGAATAGGATCCCTGCTGGAGAAATAGTTTGGACCTAGCACATCTTGCAACCCTGGAAGTAATTCCTTCGCTTTCTTGCCTAGGCTTTGGCCCCAATAAGAGAAGAGTACTTCTGGCCGATTGGAAAGATAGACTGACAGCAGTTTGCATAAATATTCGAGGGTTATTTGGGTTTGCATCATATTGATCCCACGGGATCCCGAGTCAGTTTTTTCTTTCATCTTCGTAAGAAACAAAACGTCACACGGTTTGTCCAACTTTAAGAAAAGATCGATGTAACTACTGCCTGTTTTGGCAAACTCGGTATCAATCAGCTTCGTTTCAATGAAGTTTTGCATTAATTCACTCAGCTGATCAAACACTTCTTTTGCCAAGGCATGAACGTCGGGTTCGGGATTACTTGTGATGAAGATTTTGACTTTGGCGTTGAGATAGCTCGCAATATGACCATCTAGCATTTTTGTACTATTGAGAATGATGCTCGTTTTAACAATGCCGTCTTCCCCGAAGCTCCTGCTTAGCTTTAGCGGGATGGCCCCCTCGTGTTGATATATATTTCTTAGCTTGTAGAGCAATGCATAAGCGTTGCCGTTGTCGTAAATCTCTGAAATCTCTTTATCAAAAGACTTTGCTACGCAGTCTCCGTAAGCGGTGCGCAATTGTCTTTTGTAATGGGTGACGGTCCTTACAACTGACTCTACGAAGTGCTCGGTAGCTGCTTGTGCTGCCTTCATCGACTTACGGTCATTTGGATCGATTGCATTTATGGACATGGTGAGCTCAGATTGAGCGTCTTCGAAATCTAGGATGGTCTCAGTTAAGTTAGAGATGCTTGTTGGTTTCTCGAGTTCTGCTTTTGCCACTTCATATTCGTCTATTTTAAGTGGTATTTCACAGTTTAGGAACGCCTCAGTATCTTGCTCTTTAGCTTTTGTAATGGTGAAGTATCCGTAGGAGCATCCAGTATCTTTTATTTGTCCCTTTTGTTTGTTTGATTCAGCCATAATCCATTTTCTTCTTTGAGAGTTGTTGAAGTGCGATGACTAAAGATTTTGGTTTCCTCTGCTCCGTTTTCACGCGATCGCATTCTTTGCTTTCTATATTCTTGCCCTTGGCGCTTTATGTGTTATTTGAAGCGGGACACCTTTGCTCCCATAACAAATGAAAGTCACGGTCTCATCTGGGGAGTTGCATAGTTTGAATAGCTTCGATCGCTCTATTGCTTGGTAAGCATCTGCATCCAGTCTTTGCATCATGAGTCTATTGAGTAGAAAAAGCGCTCCCATCGCTTTGATGACGTTGCCCTGATTGGCTTTTTCGTAATTGGCTAAGCCTCGATCTGGATCGATTGATGCTCTGGAGTGTTTGACTTTATTGTAGTCAGTCCACCATTGGAGGCGCTTTGAGCCTGGCGCTTTTACATAGATGGTTTGTCCCTTTTTATTTGTTGCTGTGGTTTGTTGCCAGCTATCAAAGGGTTTTAATTGCATCCCATTCTTAAATTGGAGGACTTTCGTATCTATCCCTGGGAAAGATTGGCAAAGATAGTATCCCCACTTAGAAATTGTGCAGTTGTTTAGATCTGCCTCAGGAAAGAAGTGCGTCCCAATAGCTTTTGCCAGCGAGTCAACTTCACCGCAGGTAGACAAAAGCAAGGTGAGGTATTCGATTGAAAATGCCTCTGTATTCCTCTGCGAGAATGCGCAGCACCTTTCTGTCTGCAGGAGACGATCTTCAAGGGCTAAGTAGTAGGTCCAGTATGTTTGCCGGAACGATTCGAAAGTGCTAATTGGTGACTGTTCTGACATGCGCATCTCCTCATGTCGTAATTAAGGGAAAGCCTCGTGGAGGTTCGTTAATTAGTTTAAAACTATCGATGTTAAGCAGGGCATCTACTTCTTCTTTTATGTTGATCGGATTGATGTTTGCTCATTCGATCGCTATCGGAAAAAGCCTGCTTGTTAGGGGCAAAGTTTTGTAAGGGGGTTCCTTCCCAATGGAGGGCACCCCCCAGTTATGTTTAGGTAGAAACTGGGCTGAACAGCTGCATTGCCATTCGTCGCCCTGTTGGGTCGCTTGACGTTACGGTAAGATGTTCCTAGTGATACAGTCGCCGCGGACTCTACGTGAGGCGGAGACAAAGAAGGGTCGTTGTTCGGTTTCCGGCAACGGCCCTTTGATGTTTCCACGGCTACTGGATGTTGTCGCGGATGCCGCCTTTGTTGCTAGAACCCTCGATGCGGAGCCGTTATTTCGGAAGTGCGGGGAAAATCAGAAACCTCTGAGCGCAACCCGATTTTCGGCAATAAAACCGCAGGTCGCGGAAGGTTAAAACAGGGGTCTGGTCGGTAGATCTCGGTTTTTCACCGCACTTCCGGATAGAGCACCAGCTTGGTTGGATTGTTTATCGATTTGGGGCTGCGGAATCTAGCTTATGCCTTGTTATTTGTATTTAAATAGTTACACTTAACTTATAAGTTAAGTGTAACTAGAAATGGGAGGTGGCTATTGGTAGAAGGATATGAGATTGTCGAATATAGAGACCCCAAGGGTCGACCGTTTTGGGAGCTGACGACTTCTCCCGACAATTCTCAATTCCAGAAACTGTTGTCACACCCTAAGCGGAAATTAACCGCTCGAACAATGATCGGCCAGAATATCGCATCAGCTTCTGGAGCCTGAGAGCTGACTTTTATGCCTGGCTTTTGAAACGGAGAACACAATGAATACAGTAGATATATCTGATTTTTACGCCGAAACAGAAAGCAGCGAAACTCGTGCACATGAACATGCGCTAGACATTGAGTTTATTGTTCATCGCGAGATGAAACATTTAGGATTGAGCAAAAGTGAGTTGGCAAATCGTATGGGCATAAGCCTTCAGTCGCTTTCTAAGCTCTTGAATTCTCAACCTAATATGACTCTGAAGACGATTGCAAAGTTCGAACTTGCTCTGGGCATTACGATCGTTCCGCAGGTTATCGTCAACTATTCCAAAGAACTGCCGTTTCTTTCATCCAACGATTCCGTGCGAGAGTAATGTACATCGCCTGCCATTCTCCCTGCAGAGCTGTCAGCAGATTGCGATGTGCCTTTTCAGGGTGAATAGCATTTCCTCGATGAATCTAAGTCGAATGAGTTGCCACTCTCACATCCTCTAAAAAGTTCTTAAAACAGCCTTAAAGGCGCCTTGGCTCGCTTTTACAGCGTACAATACGCATGTTTGACTATGGCAAAAGTAGTTTTTTGGGGAGGGGGAACGCCGTGGAAGTGCTGGCTGTTGGCAACACCGCATATGTTGACGATGGCTTTTGCTCCAAGGCGTTCCCCGGCGACCATGTGTAGGTCGTAGCCGCGCAGGACGCGCGCCGCGATGAGTCGTCGTACCATGCTTCGTGGAAAGAGCTCCTCCAGCACCTGGACCAGGCCTACGAGTTTGAGCGCGTGGTCTACCTTTCTACCTACCTCACCCCGCATACCGTGACTTTTGGCGACATTGGGCTGCTGCGCTCGGTGTTTCGTGCCTGTATGGGACGCAATGTGCAGCTGCTGTTTATTGCGGGGCCCGCGGGTGCAGAGGGCACCACTGGCGGATGTGACGACGACGCCACGGCCGCCAGTGGCGCCCAGACGGGCAAGGGCATTATCGCCCGCGCTGCCAACGACCTGTGCCGTTACTATGCATCGCGCGACGGCATCCAAGCCAAAGTCCTGCGCGTGCCGTATCTGTATACCGCATCGCCGGCATTAACCGACCCATTTTTGGTGCCGCTATTCGACGCATGCTCGGGCGGGTCGGTCGCGCTTCAGGGTGCGGCAGATGCGCCGTTTCCCCTGCTGTGTGCCGAGGAACTCGCGGTGTTGGTGCATCGTATCTTTGACTGCTGGGATGCCAACTTTGAGATGCTCGACGTTGCAGACGCTTTTGGCCACCCGAGGCCTATGGCGTGATCGTTGACGCTCCGGGTGCGAGCGTGACCTATCACACGCTCAGCATCTAGGCGTTTCGTCGCCCAACGGCGCTATACTGCAGCCGTTGCCCACGATGCGGGGAACACCCGCATCGTGGGTTTTTGCTTATGAAGGGACGGTGCCGCGTGGACGTACAGCAGCTAGAAGAGGCTTGGGCTTTGAGGGCCGGCGCGCGTGAGGCGCGATTGGTTGCGGCCTCGCATGTGCCGGCGGCGCTGTCTCTGTTGGGGATTGTACGTTCCGGCGATCGCCTGGTTGCGTTTGCCGATGACTTTGCCGATGCGTTTGCCTGCGGCTTTGATGGCTGCGATGTTGCGCTGGTGGGGGAGCCCGCGGCTGCGGCGTTTGCTGCTGCGTCCGAGGGCTTTGATGCTTCGTTTGATGCCGAGGGGCCGCACCTGTGGTGGTTTGTCAACTCCATCGGCGGGTTTGGTCTGCGTGTGCCCGACCTTCGCGCTCTGGGCCGCGCGGCTCGTGAGTCGCATGCGCTGCTCGTAGTTGATAACACTGTATCGGGCGTCTTTGGGTGCAACCCGCTGCGTCTGGGCGCCGTGCTTTCGCTCGAGGCGCTCGACCGCGTGTGTGCCGGCGTTGCGCCGCGCAAGCTCGTCGCCGCTTCGGTGGCGCGCTCGCAGCTTAAGCGCCATCGCGTGGATGCCGCCGCCGAGTGTGCGCATGCGCTTCTTGCGGATTGCGGTGCGTCTGCACTCGACCTTTCTGTTAATGAGGCTTGCATGCTGGAGCGGGGGCTGTCTTCGCTCGACGCTCGCATGCAGGCCCACTTCGATCGCGCCCGTGCGCTGGCCGAGTATCTGGCCGCCAACGAGATGGTACGCAACGTGCGCTATCCCGGGCTGACCTCGCATCCCGACCATGCGGTTGCAACGGGAATCCTCGAGCACGGCTTTGGCCCCGCAGTTGAGTTTGACCTTATCGAGCGTAGCGCGGGTGATCTCTTCGATGCTTTGCCGGGGGAGTTTCGCACATCGCCCGCCGGCGGCGCAACGACGCGCCTTTCGGCTCCACGCGGCAAGCAGGGGAGCACCATCCGCCTCTTCGCCGGTACCGACGATCCCCTGGTTGTAGCGTCCACCCTAGACAACGCCCTTCGCAAGTAGCTAATCGGGGTCTGTGCCACGAAAACGGCCTATTTACTACGTTTAAGCCGTAGGGGTCGACCATACCCGCTTATTTTGAAAATCGCCAAGCTGTCTACCAGCGGTTTTATTTTCATAATGCCCGGTATGGTCTAGGGTATTCAACTAAACGTAGTAGATGGGCCCATTTTGTGGCGCGAGCCTCAATCCGAGGGCGCGCTGGACAACAATTCAGTCCCAAAAGGACTACTCTGCATTGATGCTGGCGATGAGGTCGTTGGCCTTTGCGGCAATTACTTGGTTGATGTCGGCCTGCAGCTCCTCGTAGACCGCTATGGCTCGCTCGCCGGCGGGGGTGAGCGATGATCCGCGGGCGCCGTCGCGCTCGATGAGCTTGCAGCCCAGCTGTCCTTCCGCCTCGTTCACAATGCGCCAGGCTTTGGAATACGCCATGCCCATGCTCTTGGCGGCGCGGTTGAGCGAGTGCTCGCGGGCGATGCCCTGCAGCAGCAAGACACAGCCATGGCCGAACACGCCCGGCAGGTCTTTGTCGCACGCTTGAATGACCAGCTTTGCCGTCGTCTTGTACTCCATGTGCTCCACGTCTCCCCACTAAAGTGTTTGCTGGGTAAACGCAAAGCCTGCGTCAAACCCTCGTGTGCTCTTTTTAAATCATGCATTGTAGCAGTCAAAGTGCGTTAAGATACTTCCCCAGTATTGGGCGCCCAAGGTTGGGCTGGGTCCTACGAGGCCTGCAGCCGACCGGTCGCATGGAAAAAGGAGAAACATGGCTACGTTCTTTCCCGGTGAGTCCCACACGTTTTCGGAGTATCTGCTGGTCCCTGGCTACTCGTCCTCGCAGTGCATCCCCAACAACGTCTCTCTTAAGACGCCGCTAACCCGCTTTAAGCGCGGTGAGAAGCCGGCAATCACCCTGAACATCCCCATGGTTTCCGCCATCATGCAGTCCGTCTCGGGCGTCGACATGGGTGTCGCGCTCGCTACCGAGGGTGGCCTGTCCTTCATTTACGGTTCTCAGACCCCTGAGTCCGAGGCTGCTATGGTTAAGGCCGTTAAGGATCACAAGGCTGGTTTCGTTCAGTCCGATTCCACGCTGACCCCCGACATGACCATGGAGCAGGTCATCGAGCTCAAGGAGAAGACCGGCCACTCCACCATGCCGGTCACCGACGATGGCACTCCCAAGGGCAAGCTCCTGGGCATCGTCACCAGCCGTGACTATCGCCCCAGCCGCGATGACCACCAGAAGAAGGTCTCCGAGTTCATGACCCCGCGTGAGCAGCTTATCGTGGGCGACAAGAACATCAGCCTCAAGGTTGCCAACGACGTCATCTGGGACAACAAGCTCAACGCTCTGCCTATCGTCGACGACAACGATCACCTTATGGGCATCGTCTTCCGCAAGGACTACGACAGCCACAAGACCAACCCCAACGAGCTGCTCGATAACGACAAGCGCTATATGGTCGGCGCCGGTATCAACACCCGCGACTATGCCGAGCGCGTGCCGCTGCTCATCGAGGCTGGCGCCGATGTCCTGTGCATCGACTCCTCCGAGGGCTTCAGTGAGTGGCAGAAGCGCACCATCGAGTGGATTCGCGCCAACTACGGCGAGGACGTCAAGGTCGGTGCCGGTAACGTCGTCGACGCCGAGGGCTTCCGCTTCTTGGCCGACTGCGGTGCCGACTTCATCAAGGTCGGTATCGGCGGCGGTTCCATCTGCATCACTCGCGAGACCAAGGGTATCGGTCGTGGCCAGGCCACCGCGCTGATCGACGTCTGCCGCGCCCGTGACGAGTACTACGAGGAGACCGGTGTTTACGTGCCCGTGTGCTCCGACGGCGGTATCGTATACGACTACCACATGACGCTCGCCCTTGCTATGGGTGCCGACTTTATGATGCTGGGTCGCTACTTCGCCCGCTTCGATGAGAGCCCGACCGAGCGCGTCAACGTCAACGGCCAGTACATGAAGGAGTACTGGGGCGAGGGTTCTGCGCGTGCTCGCAACTGGCAGCGCTACGACCTGGGCGGCGCGGCGAAGCTCAGCTTCGTCGAGGGCGTTGACTCCTACGTTCCCTATGCCGGTTCCCTCAAGGACGGCGTGGGCGGCACGCTCTACAAGGTCAAGTCCACGATGTGCAACTGCGGCGTCCTCTCGATCCCCGAGCTCCAGGAAAAGGCACGCCTGACCCTGGTCAGCTCCACCTCCATCGTCGAAGGCGGCGCCCACGACGTTGTGGTTAAGGACTCCCAGCAGTCCGTATCTTATCGATAAGCGGCTTTCCCAGGCACCGCACCTTGCCGTTCAAACCGTCGCTCGCGTACCAAAGTACGCCTCGCTCCTCTTTCACGGCAATCTGCGGCACTTGGAAAACCCGTTCGTTCTAGAACGGGTTGCACATAAAGGTTGAGTATCAACCACGTTATTTAGATAAAGCGAGATGCCTGCAAGTCGCAGACATCTCGCTTGTTGTATTTGCTATCATCAGTCAAGTTAACCTTAGGGTCGGGCGGCTTAGCTTTGTTCGCTACAAGTTCCGCACGCAAAGAAGAGCACTTAATGTGCTCTTCGTCTTGCGCAGGACTGTCCGCAGTAGCGAATAAAGCTAAGCCGACCGACCCCATTAAAGATTAAAGGAGCTGATATGTGCGATTGCACAGATCATAAGGATGAGATCCCTGCCTACGACGCGCAGGCCATTGAGTCCAAGTGGATGAAGGCCTGGGAGGACTCCAACCTTTTTGCCGTCGACACCGACGCCAGCAAGCCCAAGAAGTACGTGCTCGAGATGTTCCCGTATCCGTCGGGCGATCTGCACATGGGCCACGCGCGCAACTATACCATCGGCGATGCCATGGCCCGTCAGGCCCGCATGCGCGGCTACGATGTTCTGCACCCCATCGGCTTTGACGCCTTTGGCCTGCCTGCCGAGAACGCCGCCATCAAGCACAACACGCAGGCTGCCGCCTGGACGTATAAGAACATGGACCAGGCGCTCGCCACGATGAAGCGCATGGGCTTCTCCTACGATCTGGATCGCATGGTCAAGACCTGCAGCCCCGATTATTACCGTTGGGGTCAGTGGATCTTTGAGAAGTTGTGGGAAAAGGGCCTGGTCTACCGTAAGAAGAACCCGGTCAACTGGTGCCCCACCTGCAAGACCGTTCTGGCCAACGAGCAGGTCACCGAGGGCAAGTGCTGGCGCTGCGGCACCGAGCCCGAGAAGCGCGACCTTGAGCAGTGGTACTTCAAGATCACTGAGTACTCCCAGGAGCTGCTCGATGATCTGGAGAAGCTCCCCGGCTGGCCCGAGCGCGTCAAGCAGATGCAGGCCAACTGGATCGGTCGCTCCGAGGGCGCCGAGGTCGACTTTACCCTGTGCGACAAGGATGGCGAGCCCATCGAGGGCGACGAGGGCAAGATCACCGTCTTCACCACGCGTGCCGATACGCTCTTCGGTGTCTCCTTCTTTGTCCTGGCCCCCGAGTACGCTCGTCTGCACGAGCTCGTCGAGGGTACGGAGTACGAGGAGGCCGTGACCAAGATCGTCGAGGACTCCAAGCATATCTCCGCCGTCGAGCGTGCCCAGGGCACCCTCGAGAAGCACGGTGCCTTTACCGGCCGCTACGTGGTGAACCCGGTCAACGGCGAGAAGGTCCCCGTGTGGGTGGCCGACTACGTCGTTGCCGACTACGGCACCGGCGCCGTCATGGCCGTTCCCTGCGGCGACCAGCGCGACTTTGAGTTCGCCCGCAAGTACGACCTGCCTATTGTGCCGATTATCCTGGACGATGACGACCGCGCTGCCGTCGAGGCCAGCGGCGAGACCATTGATACCTTCCATGCCGAGACCGTCGACTGGGATTGCGCCCATGCTGCCGAGGGCACGCTCGTTCAGTCCGGCAAGTACACCGGCATGCGTGGCGGCAAGCACTCCGAGGGCGAGGCTGCGATTGTGGCCGACCTTGAGGCCATGGGCTGCGGCCGTCGCAAGGTCGAGTTCCGTCTGCGCGACTGGCTCATCAGCCGCCAGCGCTATTGGGGCAACCCCATCCCGGCTATCCACTGCGAGCACTGCGGCATCGTGCCCGTGCCCGAGGATCAGCTGCCGGTAACGCTGCCCGAGAACCTGGACCTGGGCGCCGGCGAGACCCTCGCCGAGTGCAAGGAGTTCTACGAGACCACCTGCCCGGTCTGCGGCCGCCCGGCCAAGCGCGAGACCGATACCATGGACACCTTCACTTGCTCCAGCTGGTATTACCTGCGCTATACGGACCCGCACAACACCGAGCTGCCCTTCTCCCGCGAGGCTGCCGATCGTTGGATGCCTGTCGATAACTACATCGGCGGCATCGAGCACGCCATTCTGCACCTGCTCTACAGCCGCTTCTTTACCAAGGCACTGCGCGACCTGGGCCTGCTGAGTGTGGACGAGCCCTTCACCAACCTGCTGTGCCAGGGCATGGTCAAGGACGAGAACGGCGACACCATGTCCAAGTCCAAGGGCAACGTCGTGCCCCCGAGCTCGGTCATCGAGCCCTACGGCGCCGACACCATGCGTCTGGCGATCCTGTTTATCGCCCCGCCCGAGAAGGACTTCGACTGGGACCCCAAGGCCGTTGAGGGCGCCAACCGCTTCATCAAGCGCGCCTGGCGTATCGTTTGGCAGCTCGTCCAGTCCGGCGACGCCAACGTGGCCTTCGACAAGTCCGCGCTCGACGAGGTCGCGATGAAGCTCTATCGCGAGCGTCACCGCACCATCGCCAAGTGCACCGAGGACTTCGATCGCGGCCAGTTCAACACCGCCATCTCGGCCGTCATGGAGCTCGTCAACGCGGCGAGCGCCTACCTCAACGCCACCGAGGGTGCCGCCCGCGACAAGGCGCTGTGCTACGGCGTGGCTAAGGATATCGTGAGCGTCCTTGCCCCCATCTGCCCGTTCTGGGCCGATGAACTGTGGCACGAGGCCCTCGGCTGCGAGGGCAACGCCTACACCGCCGCCTGGCCCGAGTTCGACTTGGCCGAGTCCATCGAGGACACGGTGCAGATCGTCGTCCAGGTGCTCGGCAAGGTCCGTGGCCGCATCGACGTCGCCCGCGACGCCTCCAACGAGGAGATGCAGGCTGCCGCCGAGGCCGCCGTCGCCAAGTGGCTCGAGGGTAAGACGGTCGTCAAGGCCATCTGCGTGCCCGGCAAGCTGGTCAACCTGGTGGTCAAGTAAGCACTGCGCACTTAACTGACGCATAAAAGACGAGGGGCGATCCGGTTGGGTCGTCCCTCGTTTTGTGTTGTATGACCTGCTTAGTCAGTGCGTCGCACCGTCTTCTACGGGATGTGTACCAGGTCCCTAAAGTAAACATTGCCCGTTTGCTCCTCGATCATCCAAATGTTGAGGTAGATGTCGTTGAGGTCGTTGTTCACATTAAAGTCCGGGTCGTCGAAGGTGCCTACAAAGGTGAGCATGGCGCGCGTTTCCTCGCCTGCTGCGACCTGCTGGCGCATGCGCACATCGCGGACCACGCCGTTGACGTAGGCATAGGAGTCCACATCGCCAAACATCATGTCGACACCGGTGTTGTTGGTTACCGTAAAGACGAGCGCGGCGTCGCCGTAGCCGTCGGTGTCCTTGCCCACGCAGGTAACATGGACGTTCTCGTCTGCCTCAAGGTCGATAGGGAACTGTTCTTGAGGGTCGGGACCTAAGCCCTGGGGATCGTCGATGTCTTCGTCTATTTTGTCGAAGCTTACCGGGGGTTCGGTTTTCTCGATGGCTTTGGTGCTGCCACGATCCGGTTCGCATGTTCCGGTTTTGCCATCGATGTTGTTGCAGCCCGTCAGAGCGAACGAGCAGGCAGCGACGACGAGCGCGGTCGCGCAGAGGGTGCCTAGGCGTTCCATGGATCCTCCTTGCCGTAGAGATGCTGGAAGGTTGTGCGGTCAATGCGTGCGGCAGGCTTTCTCGCTACAGAATGCCTCTCGGCTCTAGTCTGGCCGATGTGCGCCCAGGGATGGAATGCCCATAGGGCCCGATTCGGTCGGCACGCTGGGACGCATGGCCCGTTTTGGGGCTGTTGAGGTTGCTCCGCATGGGGCTCTTCGGTCAATTGCCCTCTTCTTGTGGAGAACCTGTGCGCACGCTGACCTGCAGATTCGTACTGTGCTTGCGCGTTTCCGCAGCTATTGGTATAGTTTGCTTGCAAATGAAGTTGTAATTGAAAGAAGTGGGGTTTCGGCCCCGCTTCTTTTTTGTATGGATGGAGGTGCCGCAATGGTCAAGACCAAGACCGAGCAGGCGATCATCGACGCGCTCGAGGCCGTCGCTCCCCAGCACGATGTCGACATCGTCGACGTCGAGCTCGTGGGCGCCACCAAGGCCCCCTGCGTGCGCGTGCGTATCGAGGGTGCCGAGGGCCAGAGCCTGTCGCTCAACGACGTCACGGCCAACACCAAGTGGGTCGGCGATGTGATTGAGGAGCTCGACCCTATCTCTTCGAGCTATACGCTTGAGGTGTCGAGCCCGGGCATGGCGCGCCCGCTGCGCCGTCCGCGCGACTTTGCCCGCTTTGTTGGCGAGAACTGTGAGCTCACCTCCACCGCTACCGAGGGCCGTCGCAAGTACGCCGGCAAGATTGCCGCCGCCACCGAGACGAACGTGACCCTCGAGCTCGAGGACGGCGAGTCCGTTACCCTCGATTTCTCTGATGTTAAAAAGTGCAAGTTGAAGCCCACCTATGACTTCAAGCCCACGAAGGAAGGAAAGTAAGATGGCAGCATCCGACATGATGTCCGCCCTGATGGAGCTTTGCCAGGAGAAGCACATCGACCAGCTCTACCTGATCGACCGCCTGGAGCAGTCGCTTGCCAAGAGCTATGCCGAGATCCTGCATCTTGAGTGGGGCGCCAAGGTGACCATCGACCGCACCACCGGCAAGATCTACGTCTACCGCCTGGAGCCGATCGACGATTCCATGGACGAGGAGGGCAACTTCACCGAGTTCGAGGAGATCGACGTCACCCCCAAGAACACGAGCCGCATCGCCGCCCAGCACGCTAAGGCCGAGATCAACGCCATCGTGCGCAACTCCGCCCGCGAGCAGATCTACGAGGAGTTCTCCGGCCGCATCGGTGACCTCATCAGCGGTACCGTGCTGCAGTCCACGCCCGACTTCACGATCGTCAAGATCCGCGAGGGCGTCGAGGCCGAGCTGCCGCACTTCGATCAGCGTCGCTACGAGAACGAGCGCAACGAGCGTCCGATGGGCGAGCGCTACCTGCACAACCAGCATATCAAGGCCGTGATCATCGACGTTCGCGACCCCAACTCCAACCTGCAGCCGGTTCGTGGCGAGCACAGCCGTCCGCCGATTGTCATCTCCCGTACCCACCCCGAGCTCATGCGTCGTCTGTTTGAGCAGGAGGTGCCCGAGATCTATGAGGGCACCGTCCAGATCAAGTCAATCGCCCGCGAGCCCGGCCAGCGTTCCAAGGTCGCCGTCCACTCGCTCGACGACCGCCTGGATCCCGTGGGTGCCTGCGTCGGCCCCAAGGGCAGCCGTGTTCGCGCTGTCGTGGGCGAGCTCCGTGGCGAGCGCGTCGACGTCATCCTGTGGGATGCCGATCCTGCCGTCTACGTCGCCAACGCCCTTTCGCCCGCTAAGGTCACCCGCGTCCTCATCGACGAGGAGAAGGCCTACGCCGGCGTCATCGTGCCCGACGACCAGCTGTCCCTCGCCATCGGCAAGGAGGGCCAGAACGCCCGCCTCGCCGCGCGCCTGACCGGCTGGCACATCGACATCAAGTCGGAGACGCTTGCCGCCGACATCCTCAAGAACGTTCCCGTTCACGAGGAGCCCGCCGCCGACCTGATCGGTGACGAGGAGGACGAGGACGTCCGCCGCTGCGAGTACGTGTCCGAGGACGGCGTCCAGTGCCGCAACCAGGCTCGTCCCGGCTCCCGTTTCTGCGGTGTCCACGACACCGACGCCTTCGATGATGCGGAGGACCTGATCTAGCGCGCGGTCGCGCCGGGCGGGTCCCGGCGCGTCTCCCTCGCTCGTTCAGTCTCTAGGCACCCAAGGTGCCAGAAAGGGTAGGTGAAGTCATATGGCAAAAGTCCGTGTGTCCACCCTGGCCAAAGAGTTCGGCATGACCTCCAAGGAACTGATGGGTCATCTCGCCGAAATGAAGATTCCCGCTAAGTCCGCGTCCTCCACTTTGGAGGACGCCTATGTCGCCATGGTCCGCAAGCAGCTCGCCTCGGTGATCGAGGCCCGCGCTCAGGAAGTCGAGGCCGCCAAGCAGGCCGAGGAGCAGGCAGCTGCCGCCGAGGAGGCCGCTCGCGCCGCCGAGGCCGAGCGCGAGCGCATCGCCGCCGAGAAGGCACGCGAGGAGGAACGCCGCCAGTTTGCCGCAGCCCAGGCTGCCGAGGAGGCTGCCCGCGCCGAGGCCGAGGCCAAGAAGAAGGCCGAGCAGGAGCGCCTTGCCCGCGAGAAGGAGGAGGCTGCCCGCGAGGCCCAGCGCCGCGCCGTTCCCGCTTCCGACTCCGGTTCGCGCTTCCGTTCGCTGCTCGACCAGATCGCCGCACAGGAGACCGTGCTCAAGGAGAAGAAGGACGCCGAGGACAAGGCCAAGGCCGAGCGTGCCGCCGAGCGCGGTAACCGTCGTGGCGGCAACAACGACCGCCGCGGAGGCCGTCGTAACGATCGTAACGCCTCCGACAGCAACTCCGAGCGCAACGCCTCCGAGAGCCGTCCGCACAGCCATCGCACCAACGCCAGCAACAACGTCGCTGCCGGCATGGACTTCCCCAACCCCGACAAGCAGGGCAAGGGCAAGAAGCGCAAGGGCGGTCACAACAACGAAGAGGACCACTACAGCCGTATGGCTCGCGAGGCCGAGGAGTACAGCCGCGAGAAGGTGCTCGAGGAGGCCCGTGCCGCCGTCGAGGAGGCCTCTCGCGAGTCCACCGGTCGCCGCAAGAAGCGCAAGGAGAAGCGCGAGCGCGAGGCTGCCAAGGCTCAGGAGGAGCGCAAGATAGAGGAGGCGCTGGCCCAGGGCGTGAACCCCGAGGAGCTCGACGCCATCAAGGTCTCCCAGGGCGTTACCGTCCAGGAACTCGCCGAGGCACTTGACGTTCCGGCCAACGACATCATCAAGCGCCTGTTCCTGTTGGGCACGCCGCTCACCATGACACAGTCCATGTCTGACGACCTCGTCGAGCTCGTTGCCGACGACCTGGGCCGCCAGATCAAGATCATCACCCCCGAAGAGGAGAACACCTTCTCGTTCTACGACGATCCCGCCGACCTTAAGCCGCGTGCCCCGGTCGTCACCGTCATGGGCCACGTCGACCACGGCAAGACTTCGCTGCTCGACGCCATCCGTCACACCGGCGTCGCTGCCGGCGAGGCAGGCGGCATTACCCAGGCAATCGGTGCTTCGCAGGTTATGATCAACGACCGCAAGATCACCTTCATCGATACCCCGGGCCATGCCACCTTTACGGCCATGCGTGCCCGCGGCGCCAAGGTGACCGACATCGTCATTCTGATCGTGGCTGCCGACGACGGCGTCATGCCCCAGACCATCGAGTCGATCAACCACGCCAAGGCCGCCGGTGTTCCCATTGTCGTCGCCGTCAACAAGATCGATAAGCCGGGTGCCAACCCCGACCGCGTGCGCCAGGAGCTCACCGAGTACGGCATCATCCCCGAGGAGTGGGGCGGACAGAACATGTTCGTCAATATCTCGGCCAAGCAGAAGATCGGTATCGACGACCTGCTCGAGACCGTCCTACTCCAGGCCGACGTGCTCGAGCTCAAGGCCAACCCCGATACGTTCGCTTCGGGCAACGTCCTCGAGGCTAAGCTCGACAAGGGCCGCGGCTCGGTTGCCACGGTGCTCGTGACCCGCGGTACTCTGCACGTGGGCGATACGCTGGTCGCCGGCCTTACCTACGGCCGCGTCCGCGCCATGCTCGACCCCAAGGGCAACGCCGTCACCGAGGCCGGTCCCTCCGACGCCGTCGAGATCCTGGGCCTGCAGTCCGTCCCCAACGCCGGCGATGAGTTCCGCGTGTTCGAGGACGAGCGCGAGGCTCGCGCCCTGGCCGACGAGCGTTCGCTCAAGGCCCGCATCGAGGAGCAGAGCCGCGTGAAGCATGTGACGCTCGAGAACCTCTTTGAGACCATCGCCGACGCCGAGGTCAAGGAACTCAACCTGATCATCAAGGCCGACGTCCAGGGTTCTATCGAGGCCCTTCAGGACTCCCTCGACAAGATGGACCAGTCCGAGGTGCGCATCAACACGATCCACTCCGCCGTTGGCGCCATCAACGAGACCGACGTCGTTCTGGCCGACGCCTCCAACGCCATCATCATCGGCTTTGGCGTCCGTCCCGACGGCAAGGCCCGCTCCGCCGCCGAGCGCGAGGGCGTCGAGATCCGTTGCTACGACGTCATCTACAAGTGCCTCGAGGACCTCGACGCAGCCCGTATCGGCATGCTCAAGCCCACCGAGGTCGAGGTTTCCACGGGCACCGCGACCGTTCTGGACACCTTCAAGGTGCCCAAGGTCGGTATCGCCGCCGGTGTCCGCGTCGAAGAGGGCGAGATCGCCGCGACCGATTCCGTGCGCCTGGTGCGCGACGGTATCGTGGTCTTCAACGGTAAAATCGCCTCGATGCGCCACTACAAGGACGAGGCCAAGAGCCTTAAGAGCGGCTCCGAGGGCGGTATTGGCCTGGAGAACTTCCAGGACATCAAGCCTGGCGACACCATTGAGGGCTACCGCATCGATCAGGTTGCCCGTACCGAGTAGGGGGTAGCGCTATGAAGCAAACGCAGGCAACCCGCCGTTTGGGCGAGCAGCTTCGCGAGAAGCTCGGTTATATCCTGCTCTTTGAGGTTTCCGATCCGCGTCTCGACCTGGTCACCCTGACCGCGGTCGAGGTCGCGGTGGACCGTTCGTTCGCGCGCGTGTACGTGTCGTGCGGCGCGAGCCGCTACGACGAGGTCATGGAGGCGCTCGCCAGCGCCAAGGGCCGCATCCGTAGCCTGTTGGCCCGCTCGCTCGATTGGCGCGTCACGCCCGAGCTCGATTTTCGCATCGATCGCTCGACCGATGAGGCCGAGCGCATCACGCGTGCGCTGGAAAACGTTCCCGCCACGCTTGCGATCGAAAAGGACGAGGACGGCTATCCAATTGCGGATGCCGCCCAGGAGGCAGCTTTAGATGAGTAATTCCGCCGACCTCGCATCGTGCGAGTCTGCAGATATTCAGCGACGCATCCTCGAGCTCATCGAGGATGCGTCCTCCATTGCGATTTCGGGACATACGTCTCCCGATGGCGACGCCCTGGGCTCCGTGCTGGGTCTGGGCCTCTCGCTTAGGAAGTTTTTTCCCAACAAGGACATTGCCCTGCTGCTGGCAGACGATGACCCGGTTCCGCGCATCTACCGCTTTATGGAGGGTGCCGACCGTCTGGTGCCGGCATCTGCGTATACTGGCAATCCGGACCTGTTCATTTCGGTGGACGTGCCGGTCGTCGAGCGTCTGAACAACTCCGCCGAGGTGCTCCGCCGCTCGTCGCATGTGGTGTGCTTCGATCACCATCCGGCGCGCGAGGAATTTGCCGAGCTGAGCCTGAGGTGCGTCGACGCCGCGGCCTGCGCCATGATCATCGACCGCTTTTTGGACAATTGCGGCATTGTGGCTCGCGATGGTGTCGCGACCTGCCTGCTGTGCGGCCTGGTGACCGATACCGGTCGTTTTCAGTATCAAAACGCCGATGCCGCCGCGTTCCATGCAGCCTCGCGTCTGGTTGCCCACGGTGCCGATCCGGCGCGTGTGGCACTCGAGGTCTACCAGAGCATGCGCGTTGAGTTTTTGCACCTCAAGTCCATCGTTATGGGCCGCATCAAGACGGTGGCCCACGGGCGCGTCGCGTATAGTTACGCGTACCAGAGTGACCTTGAGGCTTGCGGTGTCACCTCGGATGAGTGCGACGGCCTGGTCGATGTGGTTCGCTCGGTGATGGGCGTCGAAGTCTGCCTGTTCCTGAAGGGCATTGAGGGCGATAGCAAGGTGCGCGGCAACCTGCGCTCCAAGGGCGACCTCAACGTGTCCGAGATCGCTGCTGCTTTTGGCGGAGGCGGACATCCCGCTGCCGCCGGTTTCTCCAACAACGGAACGATTCTCGAGACGCTCACCGTGGCACTTCCCATGCTGGCCGAGCTGGTAGGGGAGGATCCCGCTTCAGTGACCGTCGAGCTTTAACTTTTTGGATGGTACATGGCTCGTCGTACGCCTTCTCAACTGAATATGCTGCTCGCCGTCGATAAGCCGGTGGGCTGCACGTCCCACGATGTGGTCTCGCAATGTCGGCGCGCCCTCCATGAACGTCGCGTCGGCCATGCCGGCACGCTCGACCCCATGGCATCGGGTGTCATGGTGGTGGGTGTTGGCCAGGCTACTCGTTTGCTGGGCATGCTAACCCTCGATACCAAAAGCTATGTCGCCGACATCTCGTTTGGCGCCGAGACCAATACCGATGATGCGGAGGGCGAGGCGGTCCGCACGGTGGCTATTGCCAACGAGCTGCGCGATCCTGCCTATGCCCGTGAGCGCTTGGCGGCTATGCTGGGTCCGCAGATGCAGGTGCCGCCGGCGTTTTCGGCTATCTCGGTCAATGGCGTTCGCGCCTACAAGTCTGCTCGCGAGGGCAATGCGGTGGACCTACCTCCGCGCCCTGTCGAGGTCTATGCCGCCGACCTGATCGCCGTGGGCGGCGAAGGTGATACGTGTGTGTGGACCGTGGCGTTCTCGGTGAGCAAGGGCACCTATATCCGTGCGCTCGCTCGCGACTTGGGCCGCGCCTGTGAGAGCGCCGCGCACATTTCCGCGTTGCGCCGCACGGCCTCCGGTGTTGTTTCCATTGGCGCTTGTCATGCGGTCGAGGAACTTTCCCCCGAGTCCGCGGCTGGCTTTGCCCTGGATCCCATTGCGGCCCTGGGCGCCACGCGTGTTGACTTGCCGGGCAATCTTGCCGACGACCTGCTCTGCGGCCGACGCATTCCCGTTGAGCGTGCGCTTGCCGATTTCGATACCGCGAAGGCGCCTTTTGCGTTGGTGCTCGATGGGGGACTCAAGGCGCTCGCCCGCATTGAGAGTGGCCGCTTTGTCATGGAGCACGTGTTTCCGCAGGCAATCGGCGGTGTTCGATGATGTTGTCCGCTCGCGAGCTCGCGCGTATCTTTTTCGCGGGCGAGTCGGACGAGGCTCGCATCGTTGCTGCCGATGCATTTGATGGGTGCGAGCACTTGGGTGCTGCCTCCATCGCCATTGGTGTTTTCGATGGTGTGCACCGTGGACACCAGGAACTCATCGAAGCGCTTGTCTGTGATGCCCGTGCCCATGGCTGTAAGGCGGTCGTGGTTACCTTCGATCCCGACCCGGACGTCGTGGTGAGCCCTTCGCCCGCTCAAAAATTGATGACGACGGCCGACCGTCTGCATGCCCTTGCTCAAACCGGGGTCGATGCAGTGGTGGCCGTTCCCTTTACGCCTGAGGTTGCGGCGCTCGACCATGTCGGTTTTCTCGCACTGTTGTCACGCGTGGTCGACATTCGTTCGATTCGCGTTGGCAGCGATTTTAGGCTGGGTCGCGGCGGTGCTTCTGGTGTTGCCGAGATGCGCGCCTGGGGTTCCGAGCGCGGAGTTGACGTGTATGGTCACGACCTGCTTTGCGAGGGCGGCGAGGCCATTTGCGCCACCCGCATTCGTCACGAGCTGGGACAGGGCCATGTGGGGCTTGCTGCTGGGTTACTCGGCCGCCCGTATATGGTGCGCGGCGGTGTTATTCGCGGCCGTCACGAGGGTTCTGGCATGGGCTTTCCCACGGCAAACCTGCAGGTTCCCGACGGCATTCAGGTGCCTGCCGATGGTGTGTATGAGGGTCTGGTGCTCGTCGATGACATCGCGTGGCCCGCTGCCGTTAATGTCGGCCTGCCGCCGACGTATGCCGACGATGTCGCTTCATCGCATCTCGAGGCTAATTTAATTGGTTATACGGGCGACCTGTACGGCGCTTCCGTTTCGCTGGCGTTTACGCGCTGGCTGCGTCCGTCGCGCGTGTTCGATTCGCTGGATGAGTTGATCGCGACCGTCGAGGGTAATATCGAAGATATTCGTCACAACTTGGGCGAGCAGGGGGTGAGTGTCCGTGATTAGCGATGAGGAAAAAGACCAGGTACGCGCTGCGTCCGACTTAGTCGCCATCGTGCAGGAAACGGTTGAGCTCAAGCCCCGCGGCCATGAGTTTTGGGGTTGCTGCCCTTTTCATGGCGAAAAGACTCCGTCCTTCCACATTATTCCCGCCACGCAGGTGTGGCATTGCTTTGGCTGCGGCGAGGGTGGCGACGTCTTCACCTATATCATGAAGCGCGAGAACCTGAGCTTTCCCGAGTCAATCCGTTATTTGGCCGATCGCGCGGGTATTGAGCTGCACGACACCGGAGACCGCCGCGAGCGCGGTACCAAGCGTGCCCGCATCTACGATCTGTGCGCCGAGACCGCCCAGTTCTATCACACCATGCTTATGCGCGGTAAGGACGGCCGTCCGCGCGAGTACTTTGCCAGCCGCGGCATGGGTGGCGACGTCTGCCGTCGCTACTGCCTGGGCTTTGCACCGGGCCGCAACGCGCTGGTGTCGCACCTGTCCCAGGCGGGTTTTACCCCGCAGGAGATGATCGACGCCAACGTTGCCGTGAGCCGCGGGCGCGGGCAGCTTGCCGACCGCTTCTACGACCGCGTGATGTTCCCCATCTTTGACGAGCAGGGTCACAACATTGCCTTTGGTGGTCGCATCATGGGTGACGGCCAACCCAAGTACCTCAATACCGCCGAGACGAGCGTGTTTCATAAAAAGCGAAACCTCTACGGCTTTAATTGGGCCAAGGAGTTTATCGTCGCGCAGGATACCGCCATCGTGGTGGAGGGCTATACCGACTGCATCGCCTGTTGGGAAGCGGGGATTAAAAACGTTGTCGCCACGCTGGGCACCGCGCTCACGGAGCATCACGTCAAGACGCTCACCCGCTTTGCCAAGCGCATCGTGTATATGTTTGACGGCGATGCTGCCGGTCAAAAGGCCGCTCGCCGTGCGATTCAGTTTATCGAGCAGGATTCTATGGACCTGCGCTGCGTGGTACTGCCCGACGGTAACGATCCCATGGAGTTCATCACGGCGCACGGCGGAGGGGAGCTGCAGAAACGCATTGACGCCGCCGAGCCGCTCATGGACTTCGTGTACCGTTCGCTGCAGGAGTCGAGCGACATCTCCACGCCGGGCGGTCGCGCCAAGGCGCTGGAGGATGCGCTGACGCTTATCTATCCGCTGCGCGACAGCTATATGATCGACACGTACTTTATTCAAATTGCCGACCTGTTGGGTTTGGATCTGGAGACAGTGCGTGCGAGCTCGGGCCGTGTGTTTCGCGATGTCGCCAAGCGCGAGGATGCGGAACGACGTCGTGAGCAGAACTATGAGCGCCAGCGGGCACAGGCTGAGCGCTCTGGTAGCGCGGGCGGTCGGACGTCTGGTTCGCAGGGGGCATCTCGCGGTGCTTGGGCATCGGGCGCGACGCCGCCGGTGTTCGCGCCGGTCGAAGAAGAGCCGTATGACTACGTCCCGCTCGATGCCTACGGCGCCGCGCCCGTGGAGGTCGTCGACGACCTGCCGCCGATCGACGCGCCTGATGGTATGGGTGCTGTACCTGCGACTGATGGTTCGGGTGCTCCGGCTGCGGCGGCGCCGATGGTTCTTACTGATCTTGAGCGTAAGTCCTTGGCAGGGGAGCGTGAGCTGCTGACCATGCTCACGAGCTACCCCGACCTGTTCCGCACGTATGCCGACCGCATCTGCTCTATCGAGTGGGTTGACCCACGTCACGAGTCCATCGCATGGGCCGTTCTGGCAACGCCGCCGGGAACCGATCCTGCAGCCTGCATGGATGCGGCGCGCTCGGTGTGTCCCGAGGCGGCAACGCTTGTGAGTGCCGGGCGCATCTCGGCGACGAGCAAGCACCCCACCGAGACGAACATCGTGTTTATGCTCGATACGCTCGAGCTCTACACCATCAAGCGCCGCATGCGTGCCGCACAGGCCAAGCTGCGCCAGGACCGTTCGCTCGACGATGAGGCCCGTCGCGCGCTGACCGTGCAGGCCGCGCAGGATTCGCAGCGTCAACGCGAACTGCAAAAGTCGATCGGCGGCGTGGCGGACCCGTTCCGTTTGATCGGTCTGGAGGCCGCAGACGCCGAATAGGCCTAGATGTTGTGGTCAACCAGCGTATTCTCGCCTATATCCTGTCCTCTTTTTGGGTATAGACGTCGATGTGTGTGCTAAAGTATTGAGTCCTGTGGACTATGAAGGGAGAATCTGTGCCAAAAAAGACTGAGAGCACGGGTACTGGGCTGGAATCCTACGTTGCAAAGCTCATGGGCAACGGCTCAAACAGGACTTCGGTAACCGAGGACGAGATTCAGGTCGCCCTGAAGGATATCGATGTTTCTGACGAGCAGCTCACCGCGGTGTATTCCGCGCTGCGCAACAGCGGCATCCAGATTATCTCCGCGAGCGGTAACGACGACGCCCCCATGGACGTCGACGATGACGATAACGATACCGATACCGACGATTTCGATGACGACGACGAGCACGATTCCGGCTCGCTTGACGATCACGAGCTCAAGATGGCCCGTCAGGCCGATGCCGAGATGGGTTCTTCCAAGAGCAAGAAGAAGCGCACCGTGCGCACGTCCCGTTCACGCTCCCGCGTGCGTGGCATCGATGCCTCCACGGTGATGCTGACCGGCGATCCGGTTCGTATGTACCTCAAGGAGATCGGCAAGGTCGACCTGCTGACCGCCTCCGAAGAGGTCGATCTGGCCATGAAGATCGAGGCCGGTCTTGAGGCCACCGAGAAGCTCGAGGCTGCCGATGCCGGTGAGCTCGAGCTCACGCGTGCCGAGATGCGTCGTCTTACGCGCATTGAGAACGTTGGCCTCGAAGCCAAGCAGGCGCTCATCAGCGCAAACCTGCGTCTGGTCGTCTCCATCGCCAAGCGCTATGTCGGCCGCGGCATGCTGTTCCTTGACCTGATCCAGGAGGGCAACCTCGGTCTGATTCGCGCCGTCGAGAAGTTCGACTACCAGAAGGGCTTCAAGTTCTCCACGTACGCCACGTGGTGGATCCGTCAGGCCATTACGCGCGCTATCGCCGACCAGGCCCGTACCATCCGTATTCCCGTGCATATGGTCGAGACTATCAACAAGCTCGTCCGCGTGCAGCGCCAGCTCCTTCAGGATCTGGGTCGCGACCCGACCCCCGAGGAGATCGGTGCCGAGATGGACATGAGCGCCGACCGCGTCCGCGAGATCCAGAAGATCTCGCAGGAGCCCGTGTCGCTCGAGACCCCCATCGGCGAGGAAGAGGATTCCCAGCTGGGCGACTTCATCGAGGACTCCCAGGCTATCGTTCCGCCCGATGCTGCCAGCTTCTCCATGCTGCAGGAGCAGCTCACCCAGGTGCTCGACTCGCTTGCCGATCGTGAGCGCAAGGTTATCGAGCTGCGCTTTGGCCTTGTCGACGGGCATCCCCGCACGCTCGAGGAGGTCGGTCGCGAGTTTGGCGTCACGCGCGAGCGTATCCGCCAGATCGAGTCCAAGACCTTGGCCAAGCTCCGCCACCCGAGCCGCAGCAGCAAGCTCAAAGACTATATCGAAAGCTAGTCAAGCAAGAAGCGCCCTCAAGCACATCCGCTTGGGGGCGCTTTCATGTGGTCATTGGGGACGTCCCCAATGACTAGGTCGGAAAAAATCTCAAAAAAGTTCTTGCCCTAAGCTGATTCGTCCGTATAATAAACTTCGTTGCTTGAGAGCACGCACCTATTCCTCGGTAGCTCAATGGTAGAGCACGCGGCTGTTAACCGCGCTGTTGTAGGTTCGAGTCCTACCCGGGGAGCCAGAATTTCTCAGCCCATTTTGCTGGGCTTTTAAATTCCTCGGTAGCTCAATGGTAGAGCACGCGGCTGTTAACCGCGCTGTTGTAGGTTCGAGTCCTACCCGGGGAGCCAGGTTGTAAAACCCGTCGCTTATGCGGCGGGTTTTTTCATGCCGCGATCGCCTGTGGCGAACGTTACCGTATCAACATTTCGTGTCGAGGATGTAATCGTGAACCCCGCCGCCTTAACATGGCGCGGTCGTTGTAAAATGTTGGAATGATTGCTCCCACGACATGGTGCCGCGAGCACCAGAAAAGGAGATTCTTGTGTCTGAGACCATTAACGGCAGCCTGAGCGTCTCGAACGACGTTATTGCCGATATTGCCGGTTATGCCGCGATGACGTGCTACGGCGTCGTCGGTATGGCCGAACAGCTCCAGGGCGCCGAGAGCGTGCGCCTGCTTGCCGGCCAGCGCCTCCGCAAGGGCGTGCTTGTTTCCGCCGACGAGAACGGCCTCACGGTCGACCTTCACGTCGTGCTCGAGAACGGCGTCAACATGAAGTCCGTCTGCCACAATCTTTCGAGCTCCGTCGCCTTCACCCTGCAGGAGATCGCCCAGATCGATCCCGCCAGCCTTAAGATCGGCATTCACATCGACGCGCTCAAGAGCCGTCTGAACTAGCATCCTAATACGGAGATTTCACTACTCATGATTGCAAAGACCATTCGCACCTGTTTTCCGATCGCTGCGGCTGCCGTTTCCGAAAAGGCCGAGGAGATCAACAAGCTCAACGTCTTCCCCGTACCCGACGGCGACACCGGCACCAACATGTCGCTCACGCTCGCTTCGGTGACTAAGGAGCTTTCTGCCCTTCCCGCCGACGCCGACATGGAGGCCATTGCCGGCGCCATCACCCACGGCTCCCTGATGGGCGCCCGCGGCAACTCCGGCGTCATCACCTCGCAGATTCTGCGTGGTGTGGCCGAGGGCCTCGTCTCTGCCGATGAGCCCATTACGTCCGCCAATATCGCCTTCGCCTTCCGTCGTGCCGTCAAGGTCGCCTTCCAGGCCGTTCGTAAGCCCATCGAGGGCACGATCCTTACGGTGCTGCGTGACGTCTCGACCAAGGCAGACGAATGCGAGAAGAAGAAGTTCTCGGCCGAGGATGCGCTCGACGCCATCGTCGTCGAGGCCTACCAGTCCGTCGCCCGCACGCCCGACCTGCTGCCCGTTCTGAAGGAGAACGGCGTGGTCGACTCTGGTGCCTTTGGCTTTGCCATCTTCCTGGAGAACTTTGTTGCCGCCGCGCTTGGCCGCAGCACCGTGGTCGAGGATTTCTCCGCCACGTTCGATTCCGCTGGCTCTGCCCGCGACGCGGCCCTCGATCGCGTCGAGATCGAGGCCAACGACGATTGGGAGGGTTCGGAGTTCCGCTACTGCAACGAGTTCCTCTTTAAGGCCGACGCCCCGTTTGACGAGGACGAGTGCCTTAAGTTCCTGGGCTCCATGGGTGACTGCGAGCTGCTCGTGGGTGCCTACCCCGACTATAAGATCCACGTGCACTCCAACACCCCGAACTTGGTGCTTGAGCACATGCTGCAGCTTGGTCAGATCTACGAGGTCTTTATCCACAACATGGAGATGGAGGCCCACGACCGTACCGCTAAGATCCACGAGGACCAGGAGAAGGCCGCCGAGCCTGCGAAGGCCCTGGGCTTTGTCGCCGTTGCTGCCGGTTCCGGCGAGGCCGACATCCTCAAGTCCCTCGGCGTCGATGTGATCGTGTCGGGCGGTCAAACCATGAATCCCTCGACCGCCGACCTGCTGGGCGCCGTCGACCAGGTCAACGCGACCTCGGTCATCATCCTGCCCAACAACGGCAACATCCGCATGGCTGCCGAGGCCGCTGCTTCCGCCTGCACCGACAAGAAGGTCGCCGTCGTTCCCACCAAGACCGTTCCGCAGGCCTTCTCCGCGCTGTTCGCGGTCCTGCCCGATTCTGAGCTCGAGGACGCCGTTGCCGCCATGGTCGACGCTATCAGCGAGGTCCGCGATGGCGAGGTCACCCGCGCCGTGCGCGACTCCAGCGCCTCCGACGGCTCGCCGATTCACTCCGGTGACGTCATGGGTATCATTGCCGGTTCCATCGACGTGGTCGGCTCCGATGTGAAGCAGGTCACGCTCGACTGCATCAACCGCATGCAGGAGGAAGAGGAGGGCGACGCGCTGACGATTTTGGCCGGCGAGGAGCTGTCCGATGAGGCCTTCCAGGAGATCGTCGACGCCATCGAGGAGGCTCAGCCCGATTTGGAGATCGACGCCCATCGTGGCGAGCAGCCGCTCTATCCCGTGATCTTCTCGATCGAGTAGGCTCTGCCTATGTCCGAGCTGTGCTCCGTGCCGCGCGTCTCGGAGCGTTTTGCCCAGAGCAATGCGCTCGATGAGGATATCGCGCGACTCAAATATGTTTCGGGTAAACGTGAGGAGGCCCTTCGCCGTCTGGGAATTTGGACGGTGGGGGACCTCCTTCTCCATATTCCTCATCGCTACCTGGACTTCACTCGCTCGTGGTCCATCGAGATGGCGCCCATCGGTACCGTGTGTACCATCATCGCCACGGTCGATCGTATTGTCCAAAAGCGGCCCCGTCCGCGTATGCAGGTGACTGAGGTCTCGCTCGTGGACGAGACGGGCGTGCTGCAGGTTGCCTTTTTCCGTCAGCCTTGGATTGCCCAACAGCTTAAGCAGGGCGACCGCCTGGCCGTGATGGGCAAGGTCGAGTTTGCCTACGGTTTTAAGCAGATGGCCTCGCCCCACTTTGAAAAGCTCGAGGACGGGCGTGCCGCGGGTACCATTTTGCCGGTCCACTACGTGAGTGATGGCGTGAGTCAGGCATGGATGCGCCGTATCGTGAGCGGTGCGCTCGAAGTGGCTGCCAATCCGTTCGATCCCATTCCTGCGCCGCTGCGCGCAAAGCGGAAGCTCATGAGCAATGCCCGTGCGCTGCGCTCGATCCACTTTCCCTCGAGCATGGCCGAGCGCGACATCGCACGCCGGCGTCTTGCGTACGAGGAGTGTCTCTGCTTGCAGCTCGCACTGCGTCTGCGCAACGATGGCGGTATGGTCGACGTGGTGCCTTATGCGCATGCCGCGGGCGGGCACCTGGCTGCGCTCAAACGGGCCCTGCCGTTTTCGCTGAGCGATGAGCAGGAGGCCGCGTTCCAAGACATCCTGCACGACATGTGCGATGGCGGGCGCGTGATGAACCGCCTACTGCTGGGCGACGTCGGCACCGGCAAGACGGCCGTCGCCGCTTGCGCGCTGGCCGTCGCGGCCGATTCGGGTACTCAGTCCTGCGTTATGGCGCCTACGGGCGTGCTGGCGCGCCAATATGCCGATAAGACCGGCCCCTTGCTCTCGCAGGCTGGCATGTCCTGGGCGCTCCTGACGGGTGCCACGCCGGCGGCCGAGCGCGAGCAGATCCATGCGCAGCTGGAATCGGGCGAGCTCGACGTGCTCTTTGGTACCCATGCGGTCCTTTCGGATGACGTGGCGTTTAAGCATCTGTCGCTTGTCGTCATCGACGAGCAGCACCGCTTTGGTGTGGGCCAGCGCAATGCCCTGCGTGCCAAGGGCCCGGGCGCCGACCTGCTCGTTATGACGGCCACGCCTATCCCGCGCACGTTGGCGCTCTCGGTCTATGGCGACCTGGATACGAGCATCATCCGCCATCGTCCCGTTCCGGGTGCCGGCGTGACGACGCGCGTCCTTACCGAGTCGAGTCGCGACCTGGCCTATGGCGCCATTCGCGAGGCGCACGAAAAGGGGCAGCAAGCCTACGTGATCTGTCCGCTCGTGGAGCCGAGCGATTCGGCTGATGAGCTCGAAGACGTGCCCGGCATCGCTCGCGACGACGAAGGCCACGTGACCGTTCCCGTGCCGTTGCATGACACGGCGACCGAGCTCGATCGCCTCCGTCTGGCATTACCGGGGCTTATCATCGAGCGTCTTCATGGTCGCATGCCTGCGGGGGAGAAGGACCGGGTCATCGATGCCTTTAAGCGTGGCGAGATCGATGTGCTCGTCTCGACTACGGTGGTCGAGGTGGGCGTCGACGTGCCCAACGCCACCGTAATGGTCATCGAGAATGGCGAGCGCTTTGGGTTGGCGGCCTTGCATCAGCTGCGCGGGCGCGTAGGCCGCGGCAGCGTGTCGGGTACGTGCCTGGTCATGACTCACTCCAAGGGCAACGGCGGCGCGTCGGCGGCACAGGAACGCCTCCAGTCGCTCGAGAAGACCTCGGACGGCTTTACGCTCGCCCAGATGGACTTGCGTCTGCGCCACGAGGGTGAAATCCTGGGTTACCGCCAGCATGGCGGCGTGACCTTGCGCTTCGTTGACCTCGATGCCGACGAGGAATTGATCGAGTGGGCCCATTTGGACGCGGTCGAGCTCTTGCGGTATGCTTGCAACCTTGACTCCGTGGCGACGCGCCCCTTGCGCGATGCGGTCGCCATGCGGTATCGACACATCTTTAAGGAGGTCAGCGGAGGATGAGAATCATCGGCGGCGAATGGCGCGGTCGTAAGATCGAGGAGCCCCGTGGTCGCGATGTCACCCGCCCCACGACCGATCGCGTGCGCGAGGCGTGCGCATCTATGGTCATGTCGGCATTCGACTTCGATCTGGACGAGGTCCGCGTGCTGGATGCCTTTGGCGGCTCCGGTGCCTTGGGCATTGAGATGCTCTCGCGTGGTGCCCGCTCGCTCACCACGTTCGAGATCGATCGCAACGCTGCTCGTCTGATTACCAAGAATATCGAGTCGCTGTGCCGCGACCGTGCGCGTTGGCGTGTGGTGGGCGGCGACGTGCTGGCAAGCGCTTCGCGCGGCCGCGTGCCGGGCGGTCCCTTTGACCTGGTCCTGCTCGACCCGCCCTATGCTTATGGCGCCGAGCCGGTCGAGGAGCTGCTGCAGAACTTGACCCAGCAGGACTTGCTGGCGCAGGGTGCCTATGCGCTGTTCGAGCACGCTGCCGCCGATGCGGGTGCGCATCCGGCAGGTTTTGAGACCGTGCGCGAGAAGCGCTACGGAATAACCTCGGTCGACCTGCTTCGTTGGGTTGGTAACGGCGAGGATGATGGCAACGATAGCGACGCACCCACGGAGGATGCCCATGAGTGACACCATTAACCGCGTAATCGTCCCGGGCACCTTCGATCCCATCACGTTTGGCCACATCGACGTGATTCGCCGCGCCCGCCGCATTTTTCCCAGCGTGATCGTGGCCGTTGCCGAGTCGCAGGGAAAAAACGGCGTGGGCACCACGTTTATGCTCGACGAGCGCGTGGCGCTGGCCCGTGAGGCGCTCGGTGATATTGACGGCGTTGAGGTGCTACCCTTCACCGGCCTCTTGGTCGATTTTGCCCGCGAACAGGGAGCAGGAGCCGTGGTCAAGGGTCTGCGTGCCATGACCGACTTTGAGTACGAGTTGCAGCAGGCCGACCTCAACTACCGCCTGGATAACGAGCTGGAGTCCATCTTTGTCATGAGCGCGCCGCAGTACGGCTATATCTCGAGCTCGGTGGTTCGCCAGATTGCCTCGCTCGGTAGCGACGTCTCTAATTTTGTTCCGCCCAATGTGGTCAAGGCGCTCAAACATCGCTTTTCGTGACGTTTTTTAATGCCTGGTGGCATGTGGTAAACTAACTCGATGATATGTTACCTATGAAAGGAGACCGGATGCCGGGCGAGAATTTTCCTGGCGACAGGATCGTGAGTCTTGTCGACGAGCTCGAGGGGCTCATCGAAGAGGCTAAGACGCCGTTCGGCAAGAACGCCCAGATGAAGGTTATCGACGCCGACGTCTTCTTTAACATCCTCGACGAGATCCGCATGAGCTATCCCGAGGAATGGCAGAAGTCCCGCCGTATCCTCAAGGAGCGCGAGGAGCTTATGGCTTCCGCTGCCGCTCAGGCTGATTCCATCATCGCCGATGCTCAGCAGCAGGCCCTCACCATTGCCGGTGAGCAGGAGATTGTCCGCTTAGCTCAGCAGCAGGCCGACGACATTCGCGATCGTGCCCAGCAGTATGAGCGCGAGACGCGCTATGCCGCCGAGGATTACGCCGAGCAGGTCTTTACGCACCTCGAGGAGAACCTCAAGAGCCTGACCGGCACGGTGACCCGTTGCCGTCAGCAGCTCAACGAGGGTGCCGCCCAGCAGAATGGTCAGTGGTAATGGCTGAGTTCCCGAGCGTTACCGTCGATCTTTCCGAGCAGCTCGAGTTTCCCGGAGACTCGTACCCGCTGGCCGGTAAGGTCGATGTTGCCACCTATACGGTGGGCGAGAAGGAGTACCAGCTGCAGAACGGCATTGACTACGATGTGGTCTTTACCAATGCCGGCACCGGTGTTCTGCTTACGGGCATGGTCCGCGCGCATGCAACCGGTGAGTGCGACCGTTGCCTGGAGCCCGCTTCGTTTGATATTGCCGGTGAGATCGAGGAATTCTATCTCTTTAACGAGCCCGAGGACCCCGAGGCCTACGAAGATGGCTACGAGCTGCTGGGCGAGGATCGCATCGTCGATCTGGGTGAGCCCATCAACGACGCGGTCGTCATGGATACGCCGTTCGTTGTCCTGTGCAAGCCAGATTGTCGCGGCCTATGCCCCACTTGCGGCATCAATCTCAACGTCGAGCAATGCGATTGCTCCGCTCAGGCAGAGGCCGAATGGGCCGCTGCCACGGAAAATCCATTTGCAGCATTGAAGAATCTCAAGCTTGACGAGTAAAACTGTGGTAGTATCGCTACTTGCGCGTAATCGCCACACTGGATAGTTCATAAGGAAGGTCACTATGCCCGTACCTAAACAAAAGCAGGGTCGTATCCGCACTCACACCCGCCGTTCCGCCAACATGAAGATCTCGGCTGCGGCTCAGTCCACGTGCCCCCGTTGCGGTGCTGTCAAGCTCCCGCACCACGTGTGCCCCAGCTGCGGTTTCTACAAGGACCGCGAGGTTATCGTTACCGAGTAACTGTATACTCTGGATGCGATGCCGTTCCAACTGGAACCACAATGGCCGGCTCAATGAGTCGGCCATTTTTGTATAAGGAGCATGTATATGAGTAACGTTCGCGTTTGTGTAGACGTTGTGGGCGGAGACGAGAAGCCTCAGGTTGTCCTCGACGGTATCGAGGCGGCGCTTGCGGCTGATCCCGATATCGAGGTCTTGGCCGTCGGTCCCGCAGAGATCGTGAACCCCTTTGCCGCGGCTCACGCTCGCGTTGAGGCCTTGGAGGCGCCCGATGTCATCGCCATGGATGACGATCCCATTCGAGCCGTGATGACCAAGCGCAAGTCCTCGATCGTACTTGCCTGCCGCGCTATCAAGAAGGGTAACGCGGATGCGTTCTTCTCTGCCGGCTCCACTGGCGCCATGACCGCTGCCGCTACCGCCTACGTGACGCCATTTAGGTATCAGGCCGAGGGCAAGAAGCAGCCGGTCCGTCCGTGCCTCACCAATGCACTGCCCAACCGCGCCGGCGGCCTGACGGTCCTGTGCGACATGGGCGCCAACCCCGATGTCGAGGTCGACGACATGGTGCGTTTTGCCCAGATGGGTAGCGCCTATGCGCGCGTCGTCCTGGGCATTGAGCATCCCCGCGTCGGTCTGCTTGCCAACGGCACCGAGGACGAGAAGGGCTCCAACTTCACCAAGTCGTGCTTCCCGGCCATGAAGGCCGCTGTTCCCGGTTTTGTGGGCAACTGCGAGGGCACCGATCTTACGTCGGGCAATTTTGACGTCGTGGTCGCCGACGGCATGTCGGGCAACATCGCACTCAAGGCCACCGAGGGCGCTGCCAAGTTTTTGCTGCAGGAGCTCAAGGGTGTCTTTATGTCTTCGCTCGGCACCAAGATTGCCGCGCTGCTCATAAAAAAGCAGATGCGCGAGATCAAGGCAAAGCTCTCGGGTGATGCTAAGGGTGGCGCGATTCTTTTGGGCCTGCGTGGCGTAGTGCTGATCGGCCATGGTGCCACCTCAGTCGAGGCCGTCAAAAACGGTACGCTCGCCGCGGCGGAGGCCGTGCGCGCCGGGCTTGTCGAGAACGTCGCCAACTCTATGGACGGCATCGTTTTGTAGGAGCGAGTTAGGGCGCTGTTATGTGCCTCGCGGCCTGCGTCGTGGGGTAGAATCAAAACCGTGTCTTGGCGCTGCGCTTGCGGCGCCAGCGCGTTGATGTTCACGCAATACGAGAGGAAGCGCTATGGACCGCTCCGAAATCTTCGATAAGATCGCCGAAGTTGCCGCCGATGTGCTGGGTGTCGACGTTGCTGAGATTAGCGACGAGACCACCTTCGACGATCTCGATGCCGATTCGCTCGAGCGTCTGCAGTTGGTGACGGCCATCGAGGACGAGTTCGACCTCGAGATCGATGACGAGACCCTGCTGTCGCTCAACTCTGTCGCCGACGCTGTCGACGCTATTGAAAACGCCAAGGAGGCCTAAGTCTTGGCTTTATCTCAACGACTCGCGCGCGCCCAGGAAATCCTGGGCCACGAGTTCAATAACAAGGTGCTGCTGCGCGCGGCGCTCACGCACCCCTCTGCCGTGGAAGGTCAGCCCGTCTCGGCGAGCTATGAGCGTCTTGAGTTTTTGGGCGATTCCATTTTGGGCGCCGTGGTCGCACGCTCCCTGTTTGAGTCCTATCCGGAGTTTGACGAGGGCAAGCTCACACGTCTGAAGGTCTCCCTTGTCTCGGGCGCCACGCTGTCCGAGGTGTCTCACGAGCTGGGTATCGATGACATCATCATCTTTGGTGCCTCCGAGACCGGTACCGGCGCGCGCGGCCTGCACTCGGCGCTCGAGAACGTCTACGAGTCGCTCGTGGGCGCGCTGTATCTGGATGCCGGCTGGGATGCCGCGGCGGAGTTTATCCACCGTACGCTCAAGCCGCATTTGGCTTCCGAGCGTGCCGAGCATCCTGCAAACCCCAAGTCGTTTTTGCAGGAGTGCGTGCAAGCCGACGGTCACGAACCCCCGGCGTATAAGCTCGTTGGCTCCGAGGGCCCGGCGCATGCGCCTACCTTTACCGCCGTGGTGTTGATCGATGGCATTCGCCAGGGTCGCGGCTCCGGCTCCTCAAAGAAGGAAGCCGAGGGAGCCGCTGCACTCGAGGCACTTGACCGCATGGGCTATACCACCAACGGCGTGATTCTCAACAAGAAGCCTGTTTAAGCGAGGAACCGTGTATCTCAAGTCCCTCACGCTCAAAGGGTTCAAGTCGTTTGCCGACCGCGCCCATATGACGTTTGAGCCGGGCCTGACCGTCATCGTCGGTCCCAACGGCTCGGGAAAATCGAACATCTCCGACTCCATCCTGTGGGTTCTGGGCGAGCAGAGCGCCAAGCAGCTGCGCGGCCAGGCCATGGAGGATGTCATCTTCTCGGGCTCGTCGGCTCGCAAGCCGGTGGGTGTCGCCGAGGTCACGCTGGTGCTCGATAACTCGGACCATGTGTTACCCGTCGATTTTGACGAGGTCGCCATCACCCGTCGCATGTATCGCTCGGGCGAAAGCGAGTACCTCATCAACTCGAGTCCGTGCCGCCTGATGGACATTCAGGACATCCTGCACGATTCGGGTCTGGGTAAGGATACGCATTCCATCATCAGCCAGGGCAAGCTCGACGCCATTTTGCAGAGCCGCCCCGAGGAGCGCCGTGCCCTCATCGAGGAGGCTGCCGGCATCTCCAAGCACAAGCGCCGCAAGGAGCGTGCGCTCAAAAAGATTAAGTCGATGGACGAGCACCTGACGCGTGCCCGCGACATCAATAAGGAAATCGCCCGTCAGCTGCGACCCCTGGAGCGTCAGGTCGATCGCGCGCGCAAGTACAAAGAGCTTTCCTCGCGCGCGAACGAGCTTACGCAGATGCTAGCCGTCGACGAGCTGCGTTCGCTGCAGTCGCAGTGGAACGACCTGGAGAGCCGCTCCAAGGAAGGTGCCGCCGAGCTGGAGCTTGCGCAGTACCGCTTGGGCGAAAAGGAACGCGAGCTCGAGAAGCTCCAGGTCATGCTCGAGGAAAAGGGCCTGTTTGTGGGCGATCTGGGCGAGCAGCGCCGCCATATGCAAGACGTGGTCGGCCGCATTAACTCCGATATGCGCCTGCTCGAGGAAAAGGGCCACAACATGGTGTCGCGCCTGTCCGACATGCGCGGCCAGATCTCGAGCTCCGAGCATCAGCGTCGTCGCGTGGTAGAGGAGCTCGAGGACGCGCGTGCGCAGCTTGAGGAAGTGACCGGCGCGCACATGCAGGCCCAGGAGGACGTTGACGCCGCTGGTCCTGCCGCCGCTCAGCTCCACGAGCGGCGCGTGGCGCTTGATGCGCAGATTTCGCAGTTCATGCGCGAGCAGCGCGATGTGCAGCGTGTGGCCGATAACGCCGCGCTCGAGCTCGCCAAGGTGAAGGATTCGCTTTCCAATGCCGAGGTCGAGGACAACATGTATGCCTCGCGCCTGGAGCAGATTGATGACCAGCTCGAGGAGGTCACGGCATCGCTTGAGAGCCGCCGCGACCGTGCCGAGGAGCTTGAGAGCGCCCTTGAGGCGGCTCGTCAGGCCCAGAGCGATGCGCGCGAGGCCACCGAGACGGCACGCGCTGCCCTCAAGGACCTGCGTGCCCGCGAGGGCGAGGCGCGCAACAAGCTGTCCGAGGTACGCTCGGAGCTTGCCAGCCAAAAGAAGCTCGATGCCCGCATGGCTGACAGCTCGCCGCTGGTGAGCCGTCTGATGGGTGCGCTGGGCGACGATGTCTCGGGTCGTCTGGGCGACGTGCTCGAGGCCCCGCGTGAGCTTGAGGGCCTGGTTGAGCAATTGCTCGCCGGCGATATCGATGCGCTGCTGTTCGACGATGCGTCCGCGCTTGAGCGTGCCGGTCGTGCCGCTCTGGACCAGAAGAAGGCCTCGGGCGAGGCGCTGCTGGTCGCGCGCGGTGTGAGCGCCTCTGCTGCCGCTAAGGGCGCTGCCGGTTCCCGCCTGGTCGATCGCCTGTCCGTGCGTGCGGGCTACGGTCCGGTCGTCGAGGCACTGCTCGGCGGCTATTACGTTGTCGATGACTTGGCTGCCGCACTGGCCGCGCCCGTCGTTGACGGTGTGACCTACGTGACGCCCGATGGCGCCCGCGTGAGCTGTGGTGGCCTGGTGCGTGTGGGGCTCGATGCCGGCGAGGCTTCGGGTGCCTTGGAGCGCAAGCGCCGCATCCGTGAGCTCGAGGGCTTGGAGCCCGATCTGGCTGCTATCTTTGAGCATGTTTCGGACCAAGTCGTTGAGGCCAACGTCGCCGTCGAGGAGGCCCGTGCCGCCGAGGGCGATGCCGCTGGCGAGATCGCCCGTCTTGAGGGCGAGCGTCGCTCCCTGTTGTCCGAGATCGGCCGTCTGGAGCAAAGCGCCAACAATGGCGAAGTCGAGCGCGTGCGTATTTCCAAGCGCCGCGAGCAGGCTGCCGAGGCCGTTCGTGCCGCACGCCCGCGCGTGGATGAACTTACCCGTTCGCGTGACGAGGCCCGTGCGCAGGCGAGCGACTTAGGCTTGCAGATTGCCGAGGCCAATGACGAGCTCGACCGCGTGCGCCGTGACGATTCCGAGGCCGCCGGTAAGCTCGCCGACGCTAAGGTACGCCTGGCTCAGACGAGCGAGCGCCTGCGTTCGCTGAAGGGCCGCGTGCCCGATCTTGAGCATCGTCTGGAGGGTATCGACCGTCGTATCCGCGGGACGCGTCAGGCCTCGCGCTCGCTCGAGCTGCTGCGCCTTCGCGTCGATCCCATGCACGAGCGCTATTCCGCCCTGTTGGAGCGCGCCTCGGACTGGGCTGCGCGCCTGCGCGATCAGGCAACGCTTGAGGAGGCGGACTCGGCTTCGCTTAAGAAGACCATCGAGGACGCCAAGACCGAGGTCGCCCGCGCCAAAGAGCGGGTCGATGTTGCCGCCACAGCGCAAAATGAGTTCAAGGTGGCGCGCGGCAAGCTCGAGGTGCAGGTCGAGGCTGCCATCAAGGCCATCACCGCCGATGGCACCACGGTGCTTGAGGAAGCGCTCATGCTGCCGGCGCCCACCGATCGCGACGCCGCCGAGCGCGAGCTTAATCAACTCGCGCGCCAGATCAACAACCTGGGCCCCGTGAACCAGGTTGCCATGGAGGAGTACGAGCAGCTCAAGCGCCGCGCCGATTACATCGAGGAGCAGCTGACCGATCTGGAGAGCGCGCGCAAGGCGCTCACCAAGATCACCGTGGCCATCGACCGCAAGATGCGTAAAGCCTTCCTGGTGACGTTTGAGAAGGTTGATGCGAATTTCCGCGAGATCTTCGCCATGCTCTTCCCGGGCGGCCAGGCACATTTGGAGATGACCGACCCCGAGCATCCGGCCGAGACGGGCATTGAGGTCGTGGCGCAGCCGCGCGGCAAGCGCATCACCAAGATGATGCTCATGTCGGGCGGCGAGAAGAGCCTGACGGCGCTCGCCCTGCTCTTTGCCGTATACCGTACGCGCACGGTGCCGTTCTATGTGCTGGACGAGGTCGAGGCGGCGCTCGACGACGCCAACCTGTCCAAGCTCATCGGCGCCCTCGATGTGCTGCGTTCCGATACGCAGCTCTTGGTAATCTCGCATCAGCGCCGTACTATGGAGGATGCTGACGTTCTCTACGGCGTCTCGATGCAAGCCGACGGTGTCAGTCGCGTCGTCTCGCAAAAACTCGATCGCGAAACCGGAAAGGTCGTGAATGCATAATGGGATTTTTTGACGCACTCTCGCGCGGACTTGAGCGCAGCCGCGAGGCCCTCAACGAGGTCTTCTACTTTGGCGGCGAGGTCGACGAGGATTTTTGGGAGGGCCTTGAGGACACCCTCGTTATGGGTGACATGGGTGCCGAGGTCGCCATTCAGGTCTCCGATGACCTGCGCGACGCCGCTGCCAAGAAGAACCTCAAGACCGCCCCGCAGCTTCGCCGCGCCCTGGCCGAGCAGCTCGAGGGCCATTTTGTGCCTGTTGAGCGCGATCCGTTTTCCGACACGCCGAGCTGCGTGCTGTTTGTCGGCATCAACGGTGCCGGCAAGACCACGACGGTCGGCAAGATTGCGAGCGCCATGGCCGCCCGCGGCAAGAACGTGGTGATCGGTTCGGCCGACACCTTCCGCGCCGCCGCCATCGAGCAGCTCGATGTGTGGGGCCAGCGTGCCGGCGTGCCCGTCATCAAGCGTGACCGCGGCTCCGATCCGGCGAGCGTGTGCTATGACGTGCTCGACGAGGCCGATAAGCGCGGCAGCGACCTGGTGCTCATTGATACCGCCGGTCGTCTGCACACGAGCCCCGAGCTCATGCGCGAGCTTGCCAAGGTGGTCAATGTGACCCGTAAGCGCGCCGCCAATATGGCCGCCGGTCCCATGCCCGTTTCGGTCGTGCTTGTGATCGATGCCGCCACTGGCCAGAACGGTCTGAACCAGGCGCTCGAGTTTAACGAGGCGCTGGGCCTGGACGGTATTATCATGACTAAGCTCGACGGTACGGCTAAGGGCGGTATCGCCATGGCCGTGGCCGAGAAGCTCAAGCTCCCGATTCTGCGCATCGGCGTGGGCGAGCAGGTCGATGACCTGCAGGAGTTTAATGCAAAAGATTTCTGCCGCGCCCTGGTGGGCGAGTCCAATTAAGGAGTGACTAGTGTTTGATTCCCTGAGCGATCGCCTCAACGACACATTTGACCGCCTGCGCGGCAAGGGTAAGCTGACCGAGGCCGATATTACTTCGGCCATGCGCGACATTCGCATGGCGCTGCTCGAGGCCGACGTCAACTTTAAGGTCGTCAAGGAGTTCGTCGCCAAGACCAAAGAGCGCTGTATGACCGCCGAGGTCATGGAGTCGCTCTCGCCGGCGCAAAACGTCGTTAAGATCGTGCTCGACGAGCTCACCGAGATGCTCGGCTCCACCGAGAGCAAGCTCGTCTTTAGTAACCGCATTCCCAATGTCATCATGCTCGTGGGCCTGCAGGGCTCCGGTAAGACCACGGCTGCCGTAAAGCTTGCCTACCTGCTCAAGAAGCAGGGCCGCTCGCCGCTGCTCGCCGCGTGCGACGTCTATCGTCCCGCTGCTGCCGACCAGCTGGCCACGCTCGGTGGCGAGATTGGCGTGCCGGTCTTCCGCGGTGACGGCGCGCACCCGGTCGACATTGCCAAGGGTGCCATCCAGGAGGCCGTCGACCACCTGCGTGACGTGGTCATCGTCGATACCGCCGGTCGTCTGCAGATCGACGAGCAGATGATGCAGGAGGCCGTCGACATCAAGAAGGCCGTCAAGCCCGACCAGGTGCTGATGGTCGTCGACGCCATGACCGGCCAGGATATCGTCAACGTTGTCTCGACGTTTGCCGAGCGCACCGATTTTGACGGCGTTATCATCTCCAAGCTCGACGGCGATGCCCGCGGCGGCGGTGCGCTTTCCGTGCGCCAGGTGACCGGCAAGCCCATCAAGTTTGTGAGTATGGGCGAGAAGCCCGACTCGCTGGAGCCGTTTTATCCCGATCGCATGGCCAAGCGCATCCTGGGTATGGGCGACGTCGTCGGCATCATCGAGAAGGCCCAGGAGGCGGCCGACGCCGAGCAGCTCGAGGCTGCCGAGCGCATGCTGCGCGAGGGCTTCACCATGAACGACATGCTCGACCAGATGAAGGCCGTCAAGAAGATGGGCGGCATGAAGGGCATCCTGGGTATGCTTCCCGGCGGCCAGCGCGCGCTCAACCAGATGGGCGGCAACCTGGACGAGCGCATCTTCGATAAGAACGAGGCCATCATCATGTCAATGACCAAGGAGGAGCGCCTGCGTCCCTCCATCATCAACGGCCAGCGCCGCGCCCGCATTGCCAAGGGAGCTGGCGTAACCCCCACCGAGGTCAACAGCCTTATGAAGCAGTGGGGCGAGATGAATAAGATGATGGGCCGCATGCGCACGATGGCCAATCAGGCACAGGCCGGCGGCAAAAAGGGTAAGAAGGGTAAGAAGGGCAAGAAGATGCGCATGCCCAATATTCCCGGCCTGGACGCCATGGGCCTGGGCGGCATGGGTGGCTTGGGAATGGGCGGTCCCAAGTCCGATATGGAGCTGCTGCGCCAGATGGAAGCGCAGATGCGCAATAAGAAATAGAGCTGTAATTCCAGCTTGATATGGCAAAGGCCACTCGGAAGCTACCGGGTGGCCTTTGTTGTTGGCTTTGATAGTTGGGCTGCGTTCAGCGTCGCGCCCCGAGCTCGCGGTGCCGTGCCGCTAGTGGCAGCCGCAGCCCTCGTGCTCGTGATGGCCGTGGCAGCTGCAGGACTCGCCATGTTCGTGGGCGTGGTCGTGGTCATGGCCGTGGCAGCCGCACGTGGCCTCGCCGTTCTGTGCGAGCGTTCCGGCGATAAGGGCCTCGACACAAGCGTCGCAGCTGCCCTGAGCTCCTGCGTACACCGTGATGCCGGCTTGGGCAAGCGCGTTGATGGCGCCACCGCCGATGCCGCCGCAGATGAGCGTGTCCACGCCACCGTTGGCGAGCAGGCCCGCAAGGGCACCGTGGCCGGTGCCGCCGGTGCCCACGACCTGCTCGTTGAGTACCTTGCCGTCCTGAATGTCGTAGATCTTGAACTGCTCGCTGCGGCCAAAGTGCATAAAGATGTTGCCGTTGTCGTACGTGGTTGCCACCCTCATGGTGTCGATCTCCTTTGCTGGCCATACGGCCGTTGCCGTGGTAATGGGGGAGTACGCGATATTGCCGCCTTCGATGATGAGCGCCCGACCATTGACCAACGCGTTTGCCACCTTGCGATGCGCGCGGCTGCAAATAGCCGCCACCGTGGCGCGCGCGATACCCATCTGCTTTGCGACTGCCTCTTGGTTAAGGCCTTCCAGGTCGCACTGGCGCAGCGCCTCGAGTTCGTCGACCGTCATGTCGATGGCGTCTCCACTGGCTAGGCCGTCAGGGGTAAAGCCGCGGTATTCGGGGATGATCCCGACGCGGCGCAGTTTCTCGCGTCTTCCTGCCATACGTGCTCCTTATCTGACATATGTCAACAATAGAATAGCGAACGCGCAGATTTACGCAAGGAATTTCTGGCATATGCCAGAAAATGAAGGCATATGTTTGGGCTGTGGGGCCGCATGTGCCTGGGATACAATGAATCTCGCTTTTAGGCGACTGACAGGAGGGTCAATGAGCAAGGCTGATCAACAGTTTGTAACCATGTGCCGCGATATTCTGGACCATGGCACCACCACCGAGGGCCAAAAGGTCCGCCCGGTGTGGGAGGATGGCACCCCTGCCTATACCATTAAAAACTTTGGTGTCACGGCACGCTATGACCTGCGTGAGGAGTTTCCGGCGCTTACCTTGCGTCGTACGGCCCTCAAATCTGCCATGGATGAGATCCTATGGATCTATCAAAAGAAGTCCAATAACGTGCATGACCTCAACAGCCATATTTGGGACGAGTGGGCCGACGAGACTGGCTCCATCGGCAAGGCCTACGGGTATCAGATTGGGCAGAAGAGCCATTATGCCGAGGGCGACTTTGACCAGATGGATCGCGTGCTGTACGACCTTAAGAACACGCCGTACAGCCGCCGCATTATGACGAACACCTATGTGTTTAGCGACCTGTCCGAGATGCACCTGTATCCGTGTGCCTACAGCGTGACGTATAACGTGACGCAGCGTCCGCAGGATGATAAACCGACGCTCAACATGATTCTCAACCAGCGCAGCCAGGATATTTTGGCTGCGAACAACTGGAATGTGTGCCAGTACGCCATTTTGCTGATGATGGTCGCGCAGTCGGTTGATATGATCGCTGGCGAGCTGCTGCATGTGATCGCCGATGCCCACATTTACGACCGTCATGTCGATATCGTCCGCGAGCTTATCGAGCGTCCGCAGTTTGCGGCTCCCAAGGTAACGCTCAACCCCGATGTGCATGATTTCTATGCGTTTACGACCGATGATCTGATTGTCGAGGGCTATGAGCACGGTCCGCAGGTCAAGAACATCCCCATTGCGGTGTAGGTGACGCGCATGACGTGCAAGCTTTCCGCTATTGTCGCCGTGTGTGACGATTGGGGCATTGGGTGCGAGGGTGACATGGTCGTGTCCAATCGCTCCGATATGCGCCATTTTGTGGCGTGCACCAAAGGTTGCCCGGTCATTATGGGACGCAAGACGCTGCTGAGTTTTCCCGGCGGGCGTCCGCTTAAGAACCGCCGCAATATCGTGCTCACGCGCGATGAGGACTTTGCTCCCGAGGGCGTCGACGTGGTGCATAGCATCGACGAAGCGCTCGCCGCGGTAGCCGATGAGACCGTTGCGTGGGTGATTGGCGGCGGCGAGGTATATCGACAGTTTTTGCCGTATTGCGTGGAGGCCGAGGTTACGCATAACCATTGCGTGCATGACGTGGATACGTATTTTCCCGATCTGGATGCCGATCCCGCGTGGGAGATTGCGCGGCGTGGCGGTGTTGCCACGATTGCCGCGGGCGAGGGTGACGAAGGCCTCGATTATGAGTTCGTGACGTATCGTCGCATTGAGGCGTAAATCTCCTATTTGCCCACGGTATTATCGGGTTGGAATGATTGAGGGGCGGCGCTTAGCGTCGCCTCGTTTGGTATTGATGTGCTGTAAAGAAGGGTGCGGGCTGGCTGCTATGACTGATGCCGTTGAGGTGCTGCGAATTGATTCGCTCGAGGACGAGCGGCTCGATGCCTACGTGCGACTGACCGAGCGTGAGCTTCGCTGCGTGCTGGAGCCGCAAAAGGGCATCTTTATCGCCGAGAGTGCCAAGGTCATCGAGCGTGCGGTTCGCGCCGGATACGAGCCGGTGAGCTTTCTTTTGGGCGAGCGCTGGCTCGACCAGATGATGCCGCTGTTTGAGCGCCTGGCGGTACGCGAGGGCGCGGGTCCGGTCCCGGTGTTCGTGGCCTCGATGGAGCTCATGGAGCAGTTGACGGGCTTTAACGTGACGCGCGGTGCGCTCGCGGCATTCCGTCGTCCACGCCAGATTCCGGTAGCCGAGTTCCTGGGTGGCGTCGTCGAGGCGGCGGGGGAGCGCCCGGTGCGCGTGTGCGTGCTCGAGGGCATTGTCGACCACACCAACGTCGGCGCGATTTTCCGCTCGGCGGCTGCGCTGAACGTCGACGGTATTTTGGTGAGCCCCACTTGCTGTGACCCGCTGTACCGTCGCTCGGCCCGCGTGAGCATGGGCACGGTGTTCCAGGTGCCCTGGACGCGCATTGGCAGCGAGGCGCGCGTATGGCCGCATGATGGGCTGGCGGCGCTGCACGATGCCGGCTTTTCGTGTGCTGCTATGGCGTTGACGGATGATTCGGTGTCGCTGGACGATCCCGCGCTGCAGGAGATTGGCCGCCTAGCGATCTTTATGGGTACCGAGGGTGCCGGCTTGGGCACCAAGACCATTGCCGGCTGCGACCGAGCCGTGCGCATTCCGATGGCGCACGGGGTCGATTCACTCAACGTTGCCGCTGCGAGTGCCGTCGCCTTTTGGCAACTGTGCCCGCATGTGAGCAACGAGTACCACTACCAGCCGGGGCTGTATCACTAGGCAGATATTTCGCACCGGGCTCTGGTTCGGGGCGTTTCGGCCGACGTCGGTCGGTGCTAAGCTGGTATTGGCTTTGGTCTTAAAGTGCCGTTTTGTTGTTTGACGTACGCTGGTGGGGAGGGCGTGTGGCTAAGAAATCTACGGCTATCGATGTAACGCAGGGCGTTATTTGGCAGCAGCTGCTGTCGCTGTGCGTCCCTATCTTCTTTAGTTCGTTTTTTCAGCAGGCTTACACGCTTATCGGTACCTATATCGTCGGTCAGTTTGGCGGCAAGCTAGCGCTGGGTGGCATTCAGGCCACGATGGTGCTCACGGAGCTCTGCATTGGTTTTTGCGTCGGTGTGGGTGCTGGCTGTGCCGTTATTACCGGCCAGTTTTTTGGTCAGCACGATGACGAGCGCTTGAGCCGATCGGTCCATACGGCCATGACGCTCGCGCTGGTGGGCGGCATTGTCATTTCCATTCTGGGCATGGTGTTTGTCGAGCCGATGCTTGTGCTGATGAATACACCGCATGAGCTGCTGGCCGAGGGTGTGGCGTATGCCCGTTGCTACTTTGCCGCCATGTTTGCGGCGCTGCTGCTCAATATGGGGACGGCGTTGTTGCGCGCCGTGGGCGACACGCGCGGTCCGGCGGTCATTATTGCCTCCGGCTGCTTCGTCAACGTTGCACTCGACATTCTCTTTGTCGCCGTGCTGCACATGGAAGCGCTGGGCTGCGGCATCGCGGTGGCGCTGACGATCTGCACCAATGCCACGATGATTGTGATCCGCATGATGCGCGCTCCGGGGGCGTGGCGGTTGTCGCTATCCAAACTCGGTATCGATCGCGGCATTTGCAAGAGCATGCTTTCGTGCGGTTTGCCGCTGGGCGTTCAGTCTGCGGCGTATTCGATCTCCAACGTTTTGATTCAGGTGTCGGTCAACTCGTTTGGAGCCGATGTCACGACCGCTTGGGGTCTTTCCGGTCGCCTGGACGGCATTATCTGGATGGTGACCGAGGCGCTTGGTGTGTCGATTACTACGTTCTCGGCGCAGAACTTTGGTGCGCGCAATTACGATCGCATGCGAAAGGGATACCACACGTCGCTCGTGCTTTCATTTGTGCTTATCGGTGGCCTGTCTGCCGTGCTGCTGGTATTCTCGGGCCCGCTTTCGCGTCTGTTTATCGACGATGCCGCAATTTCGGCCTACACCACGACGATTCTTCATTTCATCGCGCCGTTCTACGCGATCTTCTCGATTATCGAAAACGCGTCCGGCTCCATCCGCGGCGCTGGCGTGAGCTTCCAGCCTATGATGCTCACGATATTCGGCACGGTCGTGCTCCGCGTGGCGTGGGTGTTCGTGATTATGCCGCTCGACCCCTCGCTCGAGCATCTGCTGCTGGTCTACCCCGTAACCTGGGTAATCACCGCCACGATGTTCACCGTCTACCATCACAGCGGCAACTGGCTAGGCCGCGCCACTGCCTAATGATCCCTGGGGGGACGGAGGAAAACGGCTCATTGCTCTCCGTCGTGATGTCGATGATCCGTTTCCCTTCGTCCCCTTCGGATCAATTAGTATTCGATGCCTTGGCGGGCCAGGAGGCCTTCGTCGAAGTAGTGTTTGACGAGGCGCATTTCGGTGACCAGGTCGGCGAGGTCCGCGATGGGCAGCAGGCCGCGGCCGGTCAGTATGAGCTCTGTGGTGTCGGGTTTCATCGCGATCAGTTCCTCGACATCCTCGCGCGTCACGAAGCCGCGGCGCATGGCCTCGCCGAGTTCGTCCAAAATCAGAACGTCGACCTGTGAGATCTGCTCGCGTGCGAGCTCCATGATCTGTGCGGCGCAAGCCTCGGGCGTGTCGCGGTCGGCCTGTACAATTCGTAGCCCTAGGCGTGGTGCCGCATCATGCTCGGCGCAGTGCAGCTTCTTGGCAAACTGAAGCATGAGCACGTTAAGTCCATAGCCCGTGGCGCGCAGCGCGAGCCCCAGCGCAGCCGTCGTCTTGCCCTTGCCGTCGCCCGTATAGATCTGAACCTTGCCGACTTCGAGTGATGCCATCTCTATTCTTTCGTGCCCGGCGTCGGTTTATCGCCGGCCGGGTTGGGTATTCTAGTTAGCATTATCAACCCCAGTAGATGGAGTTCAAGCAGATGGAGATGGATGACAACAAACGTAGACGGAATATGATCCTCTACGTGCTCATCGCCTTCGTCGTCTACCTCGTGCTCTCGACCGTTCTGTTCCCCAACATCGGTCACACGCAGCAGATTACGAAGACCGATTATTCGACGTTTGTCAAAGCGCTCGATAAGAAGAGTGTCGACAAGGTCGAGTACAACACGGACGATTACTCGATTTATTACACCAAGAAGGGCGAGGACGAGAACATCGCCTACAAGACGACCGGCGTGCCGAGTGACACGGGCTTTACCGATCGCGTGCTCGAGGCCGGCGCCTCGCTGGAGTCGGTGGTTCCCGATAAGAACTCGGGCCTGATGACTTACTACTTGCTCACGCTCGTCCTTCCCATGGCGATTTTCTTCCTCATCGGCTGGTGGCTCAACCGCCGTATGAAGAAGGCCATGGGCGATGACGGCCCGTCCATGAATTTTGGTGGCGGCGGCTTTGGCGGCGGCGGTCTGGGTAAGTCCGGTGCGCGCGTTATCGCCTCCAAGGATGTTGGCGTGACCTTTAAGGATGTTGCTGGTCAGGAAGAGGCCAAGGAATCCCTGAAGGAGGTCGTCGACTTTCTGGAGAAGCCGCAGCGCTATGAGGAAATCGGCGCCAAGCTGCCGCGCGGTGCTCTTCTCGTGGGCCCTCCTGGCACTGGTAAGACCCTGCTTGCCAAGGCTGTTGCCGGCGAGGCGGGCGTACCGTTCTTTAGCATTTCGGGCTCTGAGTTCGTCGAGATGTTCGTCGGCCGTGGCGCCGCCAAGGTGCGCGACCTGTTTAAGCAGGCTAAGGAAAAGGCCCCCTGTATCGTATTTATCGATGAGATTGATACCATCGGCAAAAAGCGTGACGGTGGCGGCTTTAGCGGCAACGACGAGCGTGAGCAAACGCTCAACCAGCTGCTGACCGAGATGGATGGCTTCGACAACCACAAGGGTATCGTCGTCCTCGCTGCCACCAACCGTCCTGACAGCCTCGATCCCGCTCTGCTGCGCCCCGGTCGTTTTGACCGCCGCATCCCCGTTGAGCTGCCCGACCTGACCGGCCGCAAGAACATCCTCGAGCTTCACGCCAAGAGTGTGAAGACCGAGCCGCCGATCGATCTGACCGCGATTGCCCGCGCCACGCCCGGAGCCTCGGGCGCCGACCTGGCCAATATCATCAACGAGGGCGCCCTGCGCGCCGTTCGCGAGGGTCGCAAGCGTGCAACCCAGGACGACTTCGAGGAGTCGGTGGAGGTCGTCATCGCCGGCCAGCAGCGTAAGTCCACGGTGCTGTCCGATCACGAGAAACAGGTCGTGTCCTATCACGAGATCGGCCATGCCATCGTTGCCGCCCGCCAGAAGGGTTCTGCGCCGGTTACGAAGATCACCATCGTGCCGCGTACGAGCGGTGCTCTGGGCTACACCATGCAGGTCGAGGAGGATGAGCGCTTCTTGACCACGCGCCAGGAGGTGCTCGACAAGCTCGCTGTCTACTGCGGCGGACGTGCTGCCGAGGAGCTCATCTTTGGTGAGATGACGACTGGCGCGGCCAATGATATCGAGCAGGCCACCAAGCTCGCCCGCAACATGGTGACGCGCTTTGGTATGTCGGAAGAGTTTGGCATGATGGCGCTCGGTACCGTTCAGAATGCCTACCTCAACCAGGACACGTCGCTCACCTGTGCCCCCGGTACGGCCGAGCGCGTCGACGCGATCGTCGCCAAGCTGATCGAGGACGCACATGACCGCGCCCTGCAGATCCTCAAGGAGAACAAGTTTAAGCTCCATGAGCTGGCTCGTTATCTGTACAAGAAGGAGACGATCACGGGCGAGGAGTTCATGAATCTCCTCACGCGCGAGAATCCGCTGATGCCAAAGCAGCAGTAAGGCTGGTTGCACAACGTCGAACGCCCCATTTGAGTTTCTATCTCAAATGGGGCGTTTTGTTTGGGAGGGATATGTATGAAGATCGTGGTGAGTGCCTGCTTGATGGGAGAGAGCTGCAAATATAACGGGCTCGACAATTACCATCGCGCGTTGGTCGAGGCCTGCGAACGCACAGGGACCGAGGTCCTGTTGGTGTGCCCCGAGGTTTTTGGCGGCTTGCCCACACCGCGCAAGCCGTCCGAGATTGTGAATGGCGAGGTTTGTACCTGCGAGGGCATCTCGGTCGATCGCGAGTTTCGCCTGGGTGCAGAGCGAGCGCTCGATATGTGCGAGCAGGCGGGCGGCCCGTCCGAGATCGCTGCGTGCGTCTTACAGGACCGTAGCCCCTCGTGCGGTGCGGGTCGCGTCTACGATGGCACCTTTAGCGGCACGCTCACTGTGGGCAATGGTGTTTTTGTCGATCTGCTGCTGCGTCACGGGTACCGTGTGATTCCGGCTAGCGAGTTCGATCCCAGCATACTGGAACATTGTCCACAGCACTCGAACCCAACACTTCCTCACGGGTGACCGTTTTGGCATCATCCGTGAAGTTGATATTGAGTACGACCCGGTCATCAAAGACGTAGACCGAGTTGACAGGCGCCGTACCCATGCAGCCCCTCCCCACGGCCCTCGCGCAGGAACGCGCACACGGCCTTCCCGTCTCTTGCGCCTCTCCCGGAACTGTCCACATCAGCGTAGCCAATCCAGTCCGCCAAGGGCTGCAGCCCGGACAACGCGGCGATGGAGGGCTTCTTCGGCCTGCTCAAGAAGGAGTTCTGGCACGGCAGGGACTGGTCGGACTGGACCCCCGCCCGCTTCATCGAGGAACTCGGGGGCTGGATCGGCCGATACAATAAGGAGAGGCGCAGCGATGCGCTCGGTGGCCGCACCCCGGCCGAGTTCCGCTCCGCGCTGGGAAGGGCCGCGTAACGGTCCAAGAAATCGTCCGCAGTCCCCATTCTTGCCCCTTTGGGACGGCTTCTTGTTGGGGCGTGCCTGCCCCAAACCCTGCTAGGAAAGAGTGCAGCAAACTGGAATTTTAAATTACTCTTTGCAAATAACCTTTGAACCTTCACCATCAATTACAATTCCCTGACGATTGTTAATTGGGCATAGATTCAAATCCGAAAACTCAGTTATTATTTTCTCGGTAACTTTCTTAAATGGTGCTGTAAGAAAATGCGGAAGAACATAGAAATCAATCAAATTAAGCCCTGCATCATCTTCTTGTGAGTAGTCCTCCGGCTTTTCATCCATTTGCTCG
>OGXP01000409.1_pt1 | contig 51028 bp, 55 predicted proteins | sample 1576351 | NCBI WGS metagenome assembly OGXP01 (sample SAMEA3541517, study PRJEB24748) | human gut metagenome | biome: human gut; feature: human-associated habitat; material: faeces | place: China | collected 2012
TATATTTTGTAATTTTTTTATAAAAAAATCAAATTATAATTTCCTTAGGAATAAACAAAGAGAGGAGAAAATTTTCTCCTCTCTTTGTCTACAACCTAAAGCCACAATATAAATTGTGGCTGATATTCTGAACGTGAAACTGAAAATAATTATTTTTGCATACCCATATGGGTGTGTTTCTTGATTTTATTATAACAGTTATATTTTTCTTTGTCAAACTCACATAAATATTAAAAAAGTATATTTTTTAAAAATTTTATAATATAATATATAAAAAAGAAGAAAGTTGGAATAAAAAAATGGATAATAAAAAAAATTACATAAAAGGTGTTATAGATATTGGGACAAATTCATGCAGACTTTTTCTGGCAGAAATTGAAAAAAAGGGAGCAGAAATTTCTATTAAAAAAAAGCTGTATAAAGAAACACAGATAACAAGGCTTGGAAAATATATAAATCCTGACAGCAGTATACAGGCAGAGGGAATGAAAATTGTAACTGAAATTATAAAAAAATATGTGAAAACTGCAAAAGAATACAAGACAAATGAGATAATCGGATTTGCAACTTCTGCAACGAGGGAAGCTCTTAACAGAGATATTTTTCTGAAAAAGATTTTTGATGAAACAGGAGTTTCTGTAAAATGTATTTCAGGGGAAGAAGAAGCTCATATAACTTTTGCAGGAGCTGTGACAGAGTCTTCTGATGATATTGTGCTTTTTGATATTGGTGGCGGAAGCACGGAAATAATTCTGGGAAACAAAAATAAAATAGAATATTTAAAAAGTTTTAAGGCAGGAGCTGTAAGGGAAGCTGAAACATTTTTTAAAAACGACGACTACTCAAGAAAAGATGAGTGTATGGAAAATTTAAAAGAGAGAATGAAAGAAATTTCTCAGCTGAAAGATAAAAACTTTACTCTTGTGGGAGTTGCAGGAACAATCACCACAAATGTAAGTGTAAAAGAAAAAATGGTTCACTACGACAGCAATAAAGTTCACGGGTACAAACTTACAAAAGAGGATTTGGAAAATAATCTGAATAAATTTTTAAGTGTAAATCTTGAAGAAAGAAAAAAAATAACAGGGCTTCAGCCTCAGAGAGCTGAAACTGCCATAAGCGGAACAATTATTATTCTGGCTATTATGGAATTACTTAATAAAGAGGAAGTAATTGTGTCTGAATGTGATAATCTTGAGGGAGCAATGGTGAATTTATAATTTTTTAATGAGGAGGGTATTATGAAAACTTTTCATTATATTGTAAAAGGAATGGTTCAGCATGTGGGATACAGATTTTATGTGGGAATGAGAGCAAGAAAACTTGAAGTTTCCGGAAAAGTGAGAAATCTTGACAACGGAGATGTGGAAGTTTTTGTTCAAAGTGATGATTTTAAAAAAATTGACGAGATGGAAAAAATTATTTATAAAGGGTCGCCTTTCGGTCATGTTGATGAGGTGATAAGGGATATAAAAGATATGGAAGAGATGGACGACTTCCAGATGATTTACTGACTTTCTTTTATTTTATGACTAAAAGTGATATTATATAGGAAGTGTATTTTTAAGGAGGAGGGATATTATGAAATTTAAATTAGACAGATGTTCGGTTGGCGGCTGAGCAGGAAAGATAGGACCGGAGGTTCTTTCAAAAATACTTACAAATATCCCGACTAAAGAAGATAAAAATCTGATTGTGGGATATGAAAAATCTGATGATGCAGCAGTTTACAAACTGACTGAGGACATTGCAATAATTCAGACACTGGATTTCTTTACACCAATGGTTGAAGATCCGTATATTTTCGGGCAGATAGCAGCGGCAAATTCACTAAGTGATGTGTATGCCATGGGAGGAATTCCAAAAACTGCTATGAATATTGTGTGTTATCCTGAGAGAGAAGATATAGAAGGGCTTGGTGAAATTTTAAGAGGAGGAGCGGAAAAAGTTATTGAAGCAGGAGCTGTCCTAAGTGGCGGACATTCTATCCACGACCCTGAAACAAAATACGGGCTTTCTGTAACAGGAATTGTAAATCCAGATAAAATTTTAAAAAATTATGGTTCTAAAACAGGTGATGTATTAGTGCTTACAAAACCTCTTGGAACAGGAATTATTACAACTGCTGCAAAAGTAAATGAAGCAGAAGAAAAACATATAGAAGAAGCCATAAAAAATATGACTGCTCTAAATAAATATGCAGGGGAAATAATGGTAAAATATCCTGTGACAGCCTGCACTGATATTACAGGATTTGGATTTTTAGGTCATCTTTATGAAATGGCATCAGCCTCAGAAAAAACTTTTGTAATAGAAAGCGAGCTTGTACCTTATATAAGCGGGGCAAAAGAATATGCAGAAGAATTTTTCATAACAGGGGGAGGACAGAAAAACAGAAAATATCTTGAGGGAAAAGTTGAATTTCAGGATATTCCTTTCTGGCTTGAGGAAATTTTATTTGACCCTCAGACATCAGGGGGACTTTTGTTTTCTATCCCGCCCCAATATGTAAATGATTTGATGAAAGAGCTTTCAGCTCTTGAAATTAAATCTGCTGTTGTGGGAACTGTGGAAGACCTGAAAGAAAAAAATATTATTGTGAGGTAACTTCAATGAAAAAAGAGCTGCTTAGAAGTCTTCCAAAAACAGATGAACTTTTAAGAAATAAAAATCTTGAAGAATATGGAAAAAATTTAGATTATTATACTTTTTCAAATTCTGTAAAAAAGGGGATAACTTTTTTCCGTGAGGAAATTTTAAACGGCTCTCGTGTATCTTTTACGGAAGATGATATTATAGAAAAAATAAAAGAGATAATTAAAAAAGAAAATTCATACAGCTTAAAAAAAGTTATAAACGGAACGGGAGTTATTATCCACACAAATCTTGGAAGAAGTATTTTTCCAAAATCAGCTGGAAAACATATTCTTGACATAACTTCTTCATATAATAATCTGGAATATGATACTCAAAACGGAAGAAGAGGGGAAAGATATGTTCACCTTGAAAAACTTATCTGTGAGGTTACAGGGGCAGAGGGAGCTTTAGTTGTAAACAATAATGCTGCTGCTGTAATTTTATGTTTAAATGAATTTGCAAAAGGAAAAGAAGTTATAGTTTCACGGGGAGAGCTTGTGGAAATCGGAGGTTCTTTCAGAATTCCTGAAATTATGAAATTTGCAGGGACGGAGCTTAGAGAAATCGGCACAACCAACAGAACATACAAAGAAGATTATGAAAAAGCTGTAAATGAAAATACTTCTGCCATTATGAAAATTCATAAATCAAATTATAAAATTTTAGGATTTTCTCATGACACAGAAAGAAAAGATTTAAAAGAGCTTGCAGAAGAAAAAAATATTCTTTATATTGAGGATTTGGGAAGCGGCGTCCTCGTTGATTTTTCAAAATACGGAATAAAAAAAGAAATAACTGTACAGGAAGTTTTAAAAGCCGGTGCAGATATTGTGACTTTCAGCGGAGACAAACTTCTTGGAGGGTGTCAGGCAGGAATAATTTTAGGCAGAAAACATCTTATAGAAAGGCTTAAAAAAAATCAGTTTTTAAGGGCTTTAAGAATTGATAAAATAAAAACAGCCGTTCTTGAAGATATTTTTAGAATTTACCGTGATGAAAAAAATGCTCTTAAAAATATTCCCACTTTAAAATATATCACTGAGGATATTTCTCTGGTGAAAGAAAGAGCCGAAAAACTTTCTCATATTTTAAATGAAAAAAATATTTTGAATAAAATAATTGAAACAGAAGCTGATATCGGTGGAGGCTCTATGCCTGAAGAAAAAATAAAAAGTTTCGGCTTAGAATTTCTTCTTAATATTTCACCAAATGAGATTGAAAAAAAATTAAGGCTTAGTGATACAGCTGTAATTGGAAGAATTGAAAAAGACAGATTTATTCTGGATATGAAAACAATAGATGAAGAAGATATAATATTTACTGCCTGTGTGATTGAAAAAAGCCTGAAAGAAAATTAAAAGGGGAGACAAAATGAAAGATATTGTTATAGGAACAGCGGGGCATATAGACCACGGAAAAACAACTCTCGTAAAATATCTTACAGGAAAAGATACAGACACTCTCCCTGAAGAAAAAAAAAGAGGGATTACCATTGATTTGGGATTTTCTTTTCTGGAGCTTTCGGAAAACAGAAAAATAGGGATTGTTGATGTTCCCGGACATGAAAAATTTATAAAAAACATGACAGCGGGAGTTTCGGGAATAGATTATATCATTCTTGTTGTTTCAGCTGATGACGGTGTTATGCCCCAGACAGAAGAACATTTTAATATAATAAAACTTCTGGGAGTAAGACACGGGGCTATTGTTCTTACAAAATGTGATTTGGCATCTCCTGAACAGAAAGAAAAAGCAAAAGAAAATATAAAAAATCTTGTAGAAAATTCATTTCTTGAAAGCTCAGAAATTTTGGAAGTCTCAATAAAAAATCTGGTTTCATATGAAAATTTAAAAAATTATATTATAAAAGATATTGAAAAAATACAAAAATCAGAAAATTTTTCCGAAGATTATAATAAAAAAGATTTTAAAATGTATGTTGACAGAAGTTTTTCTGTAAAAGGGTTTGGGACTGTTGTAACAGGAACTGTTCTTTCTGGAGAAGTTGCTATAAATGATTTTCTCTATGTTTATCCAAAAAATATTAAAGTGAAAGTCAAGGGAATTGAAAATCACAGTGTAAAAGTGGAAAAAATAAAAGCTGGAAACAGATGTGCCTTAAATATTTCAGGAATAGAAAAAGACGAAATAAACAGAGGGGATATAATTTCATCTTATAATAATCTTCCCTCTTCAAAAATAGTCCATGTGATGTTTGAGCCTTTAAAAAACTTTGCTGTGAAAAGCAGTGAAAAAGTAAAAATATATATCGGCACAAAAGAGATAAAAGGAAAAATAAGAATTTTAGAAAAAAATTCTGATAATTTTTCTTTAAAATATATCTCTGAACTTCTTCTTGATGGAGAAATAACAGCGGAACTTGGAGAACTTGGAATAATAAGAAGTTTAAATCCTCCACAAACTATCGGCGGATTTAAAGTTCTTTCTCTTTCACAAAAAAAAGCGGATAAAAAAGACAGGGAATATATTAAAAATCTCATATTCCTTGACAAAAATATAAAAATTCAGGAAAATATTAACGGCAGATTAATTGAAATTATCTGTAATTTCCATAAAAACTTTCCTCTTAAAAGGGGAATTTTATCTGCTCAGTTAAAAAACCAGTATTTCAATGATTTAAAAAACAGAGAATTTAGAAATTTAATAGATGAAAATATAAAAAATGAGAGTTTAAAATGTGAAAAAATTTTTGAAAAAGAATATATTTCAATTAAGGATTTCAAAATAAAACTTAACAAAGATGAAAAAAATTTAAAAGAACAAATTTTTAAAATATACAAGGGAAATGCGTTTAATCCACAGAAAAAAAGTGAAATAAAAGAATTTTTCCCAGATAAAAATTTTGATGAAATACATAATTATCTTGCAGAAGAGGGAATGATAATTTTTCTCGGTGAAGATTTCTATATTTTAAAAGGTTTCCTTAAGGAAGCTGAAAAGAAAATAAAAGAATTTATCCTTGAAAATGAAAAAATAACAATCTCTCAGGCAAGGGAAATTTTAAATGTAAAAAGGGCTGCGGCTCTTATGATTTTAGAAAAACTTGATGAGTTAAAAATTACAAAAAGAATTAATGATTACAGAATTTTAGAAAAGGAGAGCAAATTATGATTAAAGTAAATGCTATTGGGGAAGTCTGCCCAAAACCTGTTATAATGACAAAAAAAGCTTTAAAAGAAATAGAAAGCGGAGTTGTAGAAGTTAGTGTTGATAACCAAACTTCAAAAGAAAATGTGGAAAAAATGGCAAAAGAAATGGGACACACTTTTGAAACAAAAGAAGAGGGAAATGTTTTTGTAATAACAATTACAAAAGCCGGAGAAAAACAGGAAAATTCTTCTGAAGAAGAAAATATTGTTATCTCAATCGGTTCTGATAAAATGGGAGAGGGAGAAGATGAGCTTGGAAAAATTCTTATAAAAGGATTTATTTATGCTCTTACAGAAGCTGAAACTCTTCCAAAAACAGTTCTTCTTTACAATAAAGGAGTTCTTCTTGCATCTACATTTGAAGACACTGTAAAAGATTTAAAAGTTCTTGAAGAAAGAGGTGTTGAAATTCTTTCCTGCGGAACTTGTGCAAACTTCTATCATGTACAGGACCAAATAAAAGTTGGAACTTTAACAAATATGTATACAATTCTTGAAAGACAAATGAAAGCGACAAAGGTAATAAAACCATGATAAAAGATGAAAAATTTTTAATACTTTCAGCTGAATCAACTCATCTTATTATCCAGCTTGAAAAAAATCTTCTGGGAAAAAATATTCCATGCAGAGTAATTCCTCTGCCTACAGAAATTTCTGCAAACTGCGGGCTGGCTGTAAGAGTTGAAACAGAATATACTGATGAAATAAAAAAAATAGTTGAAAATGAAAAAATAAAAGTTACAATTTCACTTGTAGAAAAACACGGATTAAAAAAACAGATAGAAACGATACACAAAGATGGTCAGGGGGAATAAGTTGAAGTTACAGAGAAAAATATTAGCGGGTATTACAGCTTTTACAATTTTTACAGGAGTTTCTTTCGGGACTGAGTCAAAAAAAAGCGAGCCGAAAAAAACAGAAATAAAAGTTGTAAAATTATATGACAACAAAATACCTGAAAATATAAAAACAGATATAAGATATAAAGGTGATGATCTTCCAGAACTTTTAGATTATGTTTTCATAAAAACAAAATATGGAAATGTAAGAAAATTTCCCACAGGTTCTTCACCAATTATTTATCAGCTGTCTTTCAATCACAAACTTCAAGTGCTTGAAAAAAGAAGCCAGAAAGGGTCAACAGAATCTTTCTGGTATAAAGTGCAGACTCCAAATGGTGTAGGATATATTTCCTCAGTTTATTGTGAGGACAGAAGTTTCAGATTTGAAAAAATGCTTGAAAGAATAAATGATGTTGAAAAATTTATTGAGGATAACAACACAGCAGGAATAAAACTTGCAGCAACAAATTCATATATTCCAAATCCATATAATAAAGATATGCTGAGAATAAAAGATAAATACGGAACTTCTCTTGACCAGAATATAATCGGAGAATATAAGGGAGAAAAAATTTATATTCCTGACAGATCTGTTCTTTCTGTTTTATCTGAGGGGAAAAAAGAAGCTGAAGTGAAAGTTGAAGGGATACCTGAGTTTCCTCTTAAAATAGAAAAAAAATATCTTACTGAAAGACCAAAAATATCTGAGGGATTTAAAAAAGCAATCGTTGCAGATATAGACAACCAAAATCTTGCAGCATTTGAAAAAGTCGGCGATGAGTGGATTTTAATTTCATATATTTATGGAAAGACAGGAATAGAAAGTATCTTAGGATTTGAAACTCCAAGAGGTTCTTTTATTGTGCCTATGATAAAATATGAAATGGGATACAGAGGAAATTTCGGGGAAGATTTGGGAATTGCAAGATATGCTATAAGATTCAGCGGAGGAGGATACCTTCACGGAACTCCTGTTGATTATCCGGAAGAACCAAACAAAGAATTTTTCCTTGCACAAAAAGAAACAGGGCTTGGAACTTTTAAAGGTACAAGAAAATGTATCAGAAATACAGTGAGCCATGCAAAATTTCTTTTTGAGTGGATTTTGGAAGATAACGGAAATATTAAAAGCAATGAACAGCGTCCAAAAGAAAATGTGATGTTCATTATATTCTAGTGTTCATTTTCTTTGTGCAGACAAAGAAAACGAACCAAAAGAAAACTGCCCTGCTAGTGAAAAAATTTTCTATTTATTTTGCTCGTTTCACTAAAAACGACAAACTCGGCTCTGCCTCAAACAGTGTCGTTTTTCAGCGTTCAACTCACTGCATAAATTACGAAAACTTTTTCAATGCAGGGAAATGTTATTAAATATACTTACCAAAAATAATTTTATTCAAAATTTTTATTTTTTCGCATAACTTACAGGCGGCTTAATAAAAATAAGGTAATTCTTAAAAAGAAAGAAAAAAGAGGAGGGTCTTTGAATATTTTAATAACAGGGGCTACAAAAGGGATAGGTTTCTGCACTGCTCTTGAATTTATAAAAAGAGGACACAGAGTTTTTGGTGTTGGGAGAAATTGGGAAAACTTTTCTGAGGAAAAATTTAAGGGAATGTTTGTGCCGATAAAGGCTGACATCACAGAAAAAAACGAACGGGAAAAAATATTTTCATGGTTTAATGAGCAGAATATAAATATTGATGTTATCGTTAATAATGCAGGAGCAGGAAGTATAGGAGATTTTAAAAATATTTCCTATGAAGAAAGCCAAAAATTAATTGACCTCAATATCACAGCCCTTACCCATATGACAAAACTTTTTCTTGATAATTTAAAAAAAGAAAATATTCTAAAAGAAACGGGAATAATAAATATATCTTCAACAGCAGCCTTTCAAGAGGGAGGGCCTTATGCAGCTGTTTATTATGCAGGAAAATCCTATGTAAAATCTTTTACTCTGGCACTTTCTGAAGAACTGAAAAAAAACGGGATAAGAGTTATGTGCCTCTGTCCCGGCCCTGTGAAAACAGATTTTAAAGGAATGAAAAATATTAAGAAAAGTTTTTACATTATGACACCTGAAAAAACAGCTGAAATCTGTGTGAGAGATTATTTTAACGGAAAAAATATTTCTGTTTCAGGAAATTTAAATAAGTTTTTTGTTTTTCTTTCAAAATTTATTCCAAGAAAAACAGAACTTAAAATAATAGGAAAAATTCAAAAAAATAAAATTTAATTTTAAGGAGGATTTTATTATGTTAGAAGTTGGACAAAAAGCACCTGAATTTTCTTTACCAGACCAAAACGGAGTGATACATAAATTAAGCGACTATCTTGGAAAAAAAGTTATTCTGTACTTTTATCCAAAGGATAATACACCGGGGTGTACAAAACAGGCCTGTGGTTATTCTGAAAGATATCCTCACTTTGCAGAAAAAAATGCTGTAGTAATCGGAATAAGCAAAGACAGTGTTGCATCTCATAAAAAATTTGAAGAAAAACAAAATCTTAAATTTACAATACTTTCTGACACTGATTTGGAAGTTATAAAATTATACGATGCTTGGAAAGAGAAAAAAATCTACGGGAAAACTGCTCTGGGGGTAATCCGTACAACTTATCTTATCGATGAAAATGGAATTATTATAAAAGCTAATGATAAAGTTAAAGCTGCTGACGACCCTGAAAAAATGCTTGGAGAAATATAATGAAAATTATTTTATCTCCTGCCAAAACCATGACACAGGAAAAAAATTCTTTCAACTGTGCAGGTGTTCCTGTTTTCTTGGAAAATTCAAAAACAATTTTATCTGTTTTAAAAGAAAAAAATCTTTCTGAGCTGAAAGAAATTTGGAAATGCAACGATAAAATTGCAGAAGAAAATTTTGAACGTATAAAAAATATGGATTTAAATAAAAATCTGACTTCTGCTGTTTTAACTTATGACGGAATTGTTTTTAAACATATTGCCCCTGCTCTTTCAGAAAATAAAAATGCAGAGTATCTTCAGGAAAATTTAAGAATTCTTTCAGGGTTTTATGGAGTTTTAAAACCATTTGACAGAATTACTCCATATCGCCTTGAAATGCAGTCTAAAATAAAAATTGGAGATTTTAAAAATTTGTATGATTTCTGGGGAGATAAACTTTATAACGAAGTGAAAGATGAAAGCGGAGTTATAATTAACCTTGCATCAAAAGAATATTCAAAATGTATAGAAAAATATCTGCAGAAAGATGATATTTTTATCACCTGCTCTTTTGTTGAAAAATCTAACGGAAAACTTGTTGTTAAAGGAACATACTCAAAAACAGCAAGGGGAGAAATGGTAAGATTTATGGCTGAAAATAATATTCAGAATTATGAAGATTTGAAAAAATTTAATTACTCCGGATATGTTTTCAGAGAAGATTTATCTTCTGAAAAAGAATATGTTTTTGAGAGAATAGAATAAAAAATGGGAGATGTTCCACCACTCCAATAGCTTCACATCACCCATCCAAAAAACTAGTCAAAGACTAATATGTTTTTTGTGATACCAGTAAAAACATAACTAGTAAAATAATGATGAATATAAAAGTTTAACAGACAAAAAAGATGAGGCTCACTCCAAATTAAGCCTCATCTTTTTCTTTTTTGTAAATGATAAATTATAAAATATGACATAATAAAAAGAGAACAGCTCTTAACCATTCTCTTTTTTGGATAATCTTTACAATGTTTGTTTCTTAATTTAATGATACCATATTTATTTTAAAAAATCAAATTTACTATCTTTTTTTCTTTTTATTATTTTTTCCTGTAACAACCTTATAAAGTTTCCATCTGTCATGAAGCCACATCCACTGTTCAGGATAACAGGTAATGATATCTTCCATTGTGTAAATAAGTTTTTGTGTTGTAAGATGAACATTTTCTTTAAAAGAATTTTTTTCTTCATCAACAACATCTATCTTTTTAAAATGAACACTTGTTGTGTTATCTCTGTTAAAAGTGCAGTATCCTAAAATAAGTGGACGTTTATATCTGAGAGCTAGTGTTGCAGCCCCTGTGGGAGACACTGTTTCCATTCCAAAAAAATCTACCGTTGTCCCCTTATCTCTATGGTCAGAAAAAAGTGCAATATTTTTTCCCTCTTCTGCATATTCAAAAAGTTCTCTGCTTGTTTTTTTGCTTTTTTCAAGAAGAGTTATATTAAGATGTTTTCTGTTTTCAGAAATATATCTGTTTAAATATGGGTTTCTCTGTTTTTTAGCAACTGTTACAAATGGAAATTTTTCAGAAAATTTTAACATTGATTCCATATTTCCAAAGTGCATTGTAGCAAAAACAACAGGTCCTTTACTGCAGTGTCTTTCAACAATTTCCATTCCATGAACATGAAAATTATCATCATTTTTCATATATTCTTCCAGCCATATTGTTCCCAAAAATGCTTTCCCCATAGTTTTATAAGAATTTACTGCAATTCTTTTTCTTTCTTTTTCTGATTTTTCAGGAAAAGCATAAGCTAGATTTGCAAGAGTTGTAATTCTTCTTGATTTTATAAGGTGATAACCAAGAACTGCAACTTTTTCTCCAACAGAAAAACGTACTTTTTCAGGAAGCATTAAAAGAAATCCTCTGAATATTCTAAAAATTCCATACTGAATTTTATATATTAAATCTTTCATTTATCCTCCAATATTTTGTTAAAATATCTTTTAAACATTTTAAATTATACCATAAAATTTATAAAAAATACAAAATAAAGTGAGTGCTTTCTAAAAATTATGTTATAATTAACATTATACAACACATGATAGAATAAGAGAAAAAATAAAGGATATACTTTTAAACAGTCAGCTGAGGAAAAGTATTTATAGATGTAAAAAATACTTGACAATTCGTAATTTTGACTTTATACTGAGGGTAAATAAGAGATCAATACCCTTGCATGTCAATATGACACGGATACGTCCGAAGCAAGGGTTTTTATTTTATTAGGAGATTTTTATGAATTGTATGGAAACTCATTTAAATTATGAAGAGCAGTTAGAAAAATTTATCAGCAGAGGAATGATAATAAAAGATAAAAAGAAAGCTCTGGAAAGAATAAAACATATCAGTTACTACAAAATAAAAGAGTTTTCAACATTTTTTATGAATTCTGATGGAACTTATAAAAAAGACACTTATTTTGAAGCTGTTATTCAAAATTTTTATTTTGATAAAAATTTGAGAATGGAGTTTTTGAAATGTTCTGAAAAGATTGAATTATCAATAAAAAATAAAATTGCTTATATTTTAGGAGCTAAATATGGTGCTTTCGGATATTTAAAATTTTCAAATTGGTGTGACAGAAAAATTCCAAAAGATAATATTTTAAAAGAAGAAGAAAAATTTAGAAGAAAAATAAAACAAAAAATGAAATTATTTTCATCTAACCCTATTATAAAGGATTTTATCAAAAATAATCCTAACGAAGAATTCCCTAGTGTCTGGAGAATACCTGAAATTCTTACCTTTGGAGAAATTTTAAGACTTTTTGAAATGATGTCTCAAAAAAATAAAATATCTGTTGTTCGTAATTATGGTCTTGAAATAGATGAATTTACTTCTTATATGAATAATATGAAGTTAATAAGAAACCTTTGTGCACATAATATGGCTATAATAAATATTAAATTAAAATCCATTCCAAAAATTAATTCTGAAATTTCAGAGATAATTACAAACCCAAATAAAATATTAACATCTATTTTAATTATGGCTTATTTGATTAAAATTATAAATCCTAATTATAGATTTTATGATCTCTATCATATATTAAATCAGCTTATTAAAAGAGATGATGTAGCAAAAAAATATGGCATTAAAAAGAAAAAAATGATTGCTAAATTTTTGGGAATAAAATTTAAAAAGTAAAAAATTGAAGTATAAAAAATATAATGATATACTTAAAAAATAATAATTAAATTAAAATATAAAAAATAACCGGGAGGAAAATATAAATATGAGAATTGGAATAATTGGAGCAATGTCAGAAGAGGTACAGGGATTTAAAAAACTTCTTGAAAATATTGATGAAGAAAAAATAGGAAACCTTACTTTCTACACAGGAGTTATGCACGGGAAAGATATTGTTCTTCTTGAAACAGGAATTGGAAAAGTTAATGCTGCAATAGGGGCAACTTTTATGATAGAAGCATTTGACGTTGAGGCTGTAATCTTTACGGGAGTAGCTGGAGGAATAAACGACGAACTTGATTTAGGAGACGTTGTAATATCAAAAGATTTAATTCAGCACGACGTTGACGTAACAGCTTTCGGAGAAAAACTTGGTGTAATTCCAAGAATGGAAAAATCTGTTTTTGAAGCTGATGCAGGTCTTATAGATTTAGCTGTAAAAGCCGGTAAAAAACTTAAAGGAAAAGTTATTGTAGGAAGAATTTTAAGCGGAGACCAGTTTATTGCTTCTCCTGAAAAAATAGCTTTCCTTAAAAAAGAATTTAACGGAGACTGTGCAGAGATGGAGGGGGCAGCTGTAGGTCATGTATGCCAGATTTTTGACATTCCTTTCGTAGTTGTAAGAACTATGTCTGACAAAGCAAACTCAGATGCTCACACAGATTATGCAACATTTATGAAAATTGCTGCTGAAAACTCAATTACATTAGTAAATGAAATGTTATTAAATTTAAAATAGGAGATGGGGTTTTAGAATGAAAATAAATGAACTTCTTGATGAACTTTATTCATATTCCCTTTTTGGAATTAAACTTGGTCTTGATAATATACAAAAGATATGCGATGAGCTGGGAAATCCTGAAAAAAAATATAAAATTATTCATATTACAGGAACAAACGGAAAGGGGTCTACTTCAACTATAATTGAAACTGTTCTTCTTGAAGCAGGTTACAGTGTGGGAAAATATACATCTCCACATATTTTAAAATTTAATGAAAGAATAAGAGCAAATGGAAAAGATATTTCTGATGAAGAAATTGCTCTTACTTATGAAAAAGTAAAAAATGCTGTAAAAAATATTGGGATAACTCCTACATTTTTTGAAGTTACAACAGCTATGATGTTTTTATATTTTGCTGAAAAAAAAGTTCAGTATGCAGTTCTTGAAGTGGGCATGGGAGGAAGATTTGATGCAACAAATGTTGCTGACGGAGATATTGCAATAATAACAAATGTTTCTCTTGACCACACAGAATATCTTGGAAAAACAATTTATGATATAGCTCTTGAAAAAGCAGGAATAATAAAAGAAAAAAGTTTTGTAGTTGTGGGAGACAGCAATAAAGAATTTTTAAGAGCTGTTTCTGAGAAAAAGAAAAATTTTGTAAATACTGAAGAAAAATATAAAGATGTAAAATACAATCTTAACTTTAAAAATTTTATGACAGAAATTTATATAAGTGAAAAAAAATTTAATCTTTCTCTTTTTGGAGACTATCAGGTGAAAAACTTTTTATGTGCTTATGAGGCTTTGAAACATCTTGGAATAAGTGATGAAATTATAGAAAAAGCTGTTTCAAAAGTTGTGTGGCAGTGCAGATTTGAAAGATTTTCACAAAATCCTCTTACTATTTTAGAGGGAGCTCACAATATCGACGGAATTTTAAATCTTAAAAAAATTCTTACACATGAATATAAACCAGATGAAATTGTTATGATTGTTTCTATTTTAAAAGATAAAAAAGTAAAAGAGATGCTTGAAGTGTGTGAAAGTTTCTCTGACAAAATAATTTTAACTTCTCTTTCAGACAATCCGAGAGGGCTTTCTGGGGAAAAACTTTTAGAATACACAGATAAATCTTCTGTTTTTTCTGTGGAAGACGACATTAAAAAAGCCTATGAAACAGCTGAAAAATCTAACAGAAGAATTATTGTTGTCTGTGGTTCTTTCTATACCTGTGAAAGATTTAAAAAGGAAATATAGATGAAAAAAATATTAAAAGTTTTTTATTTTTTAATAATTATTGGAATTTTATCAGCTCTTTTATACAAGGAAAGAGAACTTTTTGAGGAATTTTTAATTTTAAAAAATGAGCAGAAAAAAAGAGAAAAGGTAATTGTTCAAGGTATCGATGAAAATTATCACCCAAGAAAAGATGATTTTTACAAAAAGTAAAACAGGGGGTTATAAATGGAATGTGAAAAAACAATAACTCTTAAAGAAATTATAAAGCACTTTAATCTGGAAGTTTTGGCTGACGGAAATCTGGAGCAGGCTCTTCACAAAAATGAAATTTACAGGTCAGGGTACGAGCTTACAGGATTTTTTTCCAAAGATGCTGTTGAACTTAAAAGTGCCATTCATGTAATGGGAGCCAGAGAAAGCAGATATCTTTCAAGAATATGCCAGAAGAAAAAAAGGGAAATCCTTGAAGAATATTTTTCTTATCCATTTCCGGCTATGGTTTTAAGTTCTAAGGTTGCTGACCACAAACTTCTTATTGAAGTTGCTAAGGAAAAAAATAAAGTTATATTAAAATGCAATATGAGAGCAACAAGATTTATAAAGGAGCTTAATTTCTATCTGAAAAATGCTCTTGGAAGAGAGGCTATGCTCGATAAACATATTCTTCTTGAAGTTTACGGGATAGGAATTCTTTTAAGAGGGCCTGAAGAATTAAAAATCGGAGCTGCTGTTGAACTTCTTGAAAGAGGGCATAAGTTTATAACTGATGCAAGGCTTAATCTGAAAGAAACTGAAAACGGTCTTTTTGGAATGAACAGCAAAGCCGAAATTATCCCGGGAAAAGATTATTTTCTTGAAATGCAGGGAGAAGAAAATATAAATATCACAAACTATTTTGGAGTTAAATCTACAAGACCTGTAAAAAAAGTTGATATGATTATAGAGCTTGAAGTATGGCAGGAAAAGAAATTTTACGACAGACTGGGAATAGATGAAGTCCGTGAAGAAATTTTAGGATACAAACTTCCAAAAATAACACTTCCTGCAAGAAAAGGAAGAAACCTTGCTGTTATAATAGAAACAGCCGCCATAAATTTCAGGCTTAAAGCAATGGGATTTAATTCAGCCAAATATTTTATGGAAGAATCAAAAAAACTTATTAAGAAAAATCGTGAAAGAAGGGAGCGTGGAGAAGAAGTGGGAGAAGACAATCTTTCTGTAAAAATGTTTGCAGAAGAAAACAAACTTGAAATTTTAATAGGGGAAAGCACAGCTGAAGAAATTTTTATAAAAGACACAAGTATTCACAGACCTGCTCTTGCCCTTTCCGGATATTTTGATTTAGATGAAGAGTCCTATGAAAACAACGGGCTTCAGATTTTTACAATAGTGGAATTAAAATATCTTAACAGCCTTGATGAAAAAACAAGAATGAAAAATCTTGAAAAGTTTTTCAGTTATAAATTTCCTGCAATAGTTGTCTGCGGAAAAGTTGAAATACCAGATTATATAAAAGAGCTTACAGAAAAAACAGGAAAAGTTCTGCTTAAATCAGAAGAGGAAATTTCATCTCTTATAATTGCAAAATTAAATACATATCTTGAACAGCATTTTGCTCCGTCAATAGCTATGCACGGTGTATTTTTAGAGATGTACGGGTTTGGAGTTCTTCTTACAGGAAAAAGCGGAATCGGAAAAAGTGAAACTGCCCTTGAACTTATCCACAGAGGTCACAGGCTTATTGCAGACGATATGGTAAAATTTAAAAAACGTCCAAACGGAGATATTGTTGGACGGGCTGCAGACCTTCCTTATTTTATGGAAATCAGAGGTCTTGGAATAATTGACATAAAAACACTTTACGGATTAAGTGCTGTAAGAATTAAAAAAAGACTTGATGCAGTTATAGAAATAAAAGAGCAGACAACAGAAAATTATCTTACATCTATAAACTATATGAGCAGTAAAGCTGTTATACTTGATGAGGAAATTTATAAATCTGAGCTTTATATGTCTTCTGGTAGAAATGCCGCCGCCATGGTTGAAATTGTTGTAATGAACCTTATGGCAAAAAGACTTGGACACAATGCAGAACACAATTACAACGAAGGGCTGTCAAGAATGACAGAGGAAGAAAAAAGAGAAATATTTTATGATGATTTTTAGAAAGAGGTACTTATGCTTTTAAAAAAAATAGAAGAAAGTAAAAATATTATTATCTCATCTCACGTTAATCCGGACGGAGATGCAGTTGGAAGCGGGCTGTCGCTTTTCTTGGCTCTTAGAAATAAATACAGCAGTAAAAATATAAGATTTATTTTAGAAGATGAAATTCCGGATAATATGAAATTTCTTGAGGGTTCTGAACTTATTGAAAAATTTTCTGAGGGAATGGAAAATCTTCCTGTCGATCTTTTTATCACAGTGGATTCTGCTACATTTGAAAGAATAGGAAAAACAGGAAGCATAAGAAAAGATGCTTTTCTTGTAAATATCGACCATCACCATTTAAGCAATCCAATGTATGGAGATATAAATATTGTAAAAGAATCTTCTTCTACAAGCGAGATTATATTTTTCATTTTGAGGGATATACTTAATTTTCCAATAGACAAGAAAACTGCTGAAGCAATTTATACAGGAATTATAACAGATACAGGAAACTTTAAATATGAAAGCACTACGAAAGAAACTTTCTATGTGGGAGGAGAGCTTCTTCAAATGGGAATTGACAGAGGAAAAATTTCTGACGAGGTTTATAAAAATAAATCTCTTGGAGCAATGAAAGCTCTTGGAAAGGCTCTTACAGAAATGAAAATTATTCCTGAAAAAAAACTTGTATATTTTCTTCTGAAAAAAGATTTTATTGAAAGAGAAAATATAAAAAAAGGAGAAACTGACGGAATAGTTGAAAATCTTCTTGAATATAAAGACTGTGAAGTTTCTGTATTTTTAAGAGAGGTTGAAAACGGAAAAATAAAAGGAAGCATGAGAAGTAAAAATTCTATAGATGTAAATGAAATTGCTTCTGTTTTCGGCGGAGGAGGACATAAAAGAGCTGCCGGTTTTACAACTGATTTAACTGAAGAGGAAATTATAAAAAATATATGTGAAAAATTATAATAATAATTTTCTTGAAAAAAACATAAAATAATATTAAAATTTAATAAGAATATTTCAAGGAGGGCATTTTATGGATTACGATATAGTTTTTTTTAAACCCACAAGATTTGAAGATTGTATGAAATGTATAGAGTATATAAAAAAAGATAAAATTGTTCATGTAAATCTTTTTGGGCTGGAATCTGATGTTCAGCAGAGAATACTTGACTTTTTAAGCGGAGCTATTTTTATTCAAGAGGGTAAAATAATTAATCCCGGTGAAAAAGTATTCTGTACAATTCCAAAAACAAAAGAGTACTACATGGACTATGTAGATAAATCAAAAGTAAGCCAGAGATATGACGAGGAAGAAGAAATAATTCCTATATATAAATAGAAATCAGGGGTCTATTCCCCTGATTTTTTGTGTATAAAATTTTTTTGGAAAAATCAAGTTTATATAGTATACTTATACTAAGTTAAATAAATTATAAAGTTTCATACCCTAATAATGAAGAGGTGGTGCTTATGACATAAATTGTTTTTTGAAAAATCAAAAGGCAGTTTTGTTATGAGCATTTTTTTATAAAGAAAAACAAAGATAAAGGAGGAAATATGAAGATGAACGGATACTTAATTATAGGTTTAATAAGTCTTGGAATTTTTCTTTTTATTTTACTGATAATTGCTACAGGATTTTTTATGGTTATAAAATTAGGAATACATATTTTCCAAAATAAAAATTCTGTTTTTGGAGCTGCTTTTGTTAGCCAGCTATATTTACCAAACAAATAATATCGTGGTTTTTAATAATATCTGTACTCAGCTTATTTAAGAAATCTGTTCTCATATTCATAATTTTTTCATGTATCTTAGCAACTTTAAATTTAAAGTTTTTAATAAAATATTTTCATTATCATCTATAAATTAAAATTAGTAATATATTCCTAATTTTTTTATTTTTAATATAATTATAGGAATATATTCCTAAAAATATTGAAATATATGTAAAATTAGTAGTATAATTCTATATATAGAAGAAAAAAAGGAGGGGTAAAATGAAAAATATTGAAAGAAAAGAATATTTAGATTTTTTAATAAGATCAAAAGATAAACAAATTATAAAAGTAATATCCGGAATAAGAAGATGTGGAAAATCTACTTTATTTGAACTTTATAGTGATTATCTTTTAAAAAATGAAGTTCTTCCAGAACAAATAATCTCCATAAACTTTGAAGACTTAGATTATGAAGAATATACAGATTATAGAAAGCTTTATAAATATATAACAGATAAACTTATTTCAGATAAAAAAAATTATATATTTCTTGATGAAATACAGCATGTGGAACATTTTGAAAAAGCTGTTGATAGTTTATTTATAAAACCAAATACTGATATTTATATAACAGGTTCAAATGCTTATTTTATGTCTGGAGAACTAGCTACAGTATTAAGTGGAAGATATATAGAACTAAAAATGCTCCCATTATCATTTAAAGAATATTGCAGTGGATTAGAAATATATAATACTGAACCAATAACAATGTTACAGAAATACAATAAATATCTTCTTGAAAGTTCTTTCCCATATACTCTTGAATTAGAGGGAAATAAAAAAAATATAAAAGAATATTTGGAAGGAATATATAACTCTATTATTCTAAAAGATGTTATAACTAGAGTAAAAGTTGGAAATCCTCTTCTTCTGGAAAGTGTCATAAAATTTTTATTTGATAATATAGGAAACTTACTTTCCTCAAATAAAATTGCAAATACACTTACTTCTCTTGGTAGAAAAACAGATTATAAAACTGTTGAAAAATATATAAAAGGACTTACTGACAGCCTTATTCTATACGAAGTAAAAAGATATGATATAAAGGGAAAACAACTTTTGGCAAATTTATCAAAATATTATATTGTAGACATTGCCCTAAGACAACTTCTTTTGACTAACAAATCTACTGACATGGGACATATTTTAGAAAATATTGTATATTTAGAACTTCTAAGAAGAGGGTATGAAGTTTATGTTGGAGTATTTAAAAATACAGAAGTTGATTTTGTTGCTGTTAACAACGAAGAGATAAATTATTATCAAGTATCGCTTACTGTTTTAGATGAAAATACTTTAGCTAGAGAACTTAAACCACTTCAAGAAATATCTGATAATTATTCAAAATACCTTATAACTTTAGATGAAATTTTACCAAACTCTAACTATGATGGAATAAAAAGAGTAAATGCTATAGAATGGCTTCTTGACTCTAAATAACCTCACGGACAAATTTATTTGTAACCATTAACAAGTTTTAAGAAAGATATTTGGAAATATTTTGCTACTTCCTGCATATATTGGAAAATGATGAAATAAAAGCGCCACTTCGTCGTTTAAGTCGTAGCAAAATTATTTTTTATATTTCATAATTTACTTTACATGATTGATTTCTTTTTATTTTCTAAATAGAAATAATATAAAATATACAGTATAATATAATTATATTAATAAAAAGAAAGGAAAAAACTAAATGCCTAAACTGACAACCATGATATCAGCCTGGTTATGGGCTGGAATATTTACATTCATATATTTATTAATCTATAATAGCAAAGAAATTAAAAAAGCTGAATTGAAAACAGTTCATTTTTGTGTGTTACTTTTCCTCTGTTGTATTGGAGGTATATACTTATTTATCGAATGTCTTATTGCTGGTTTAAAAAAAGATGATCCCGAAAAAATATTAGAAAAAATAAAAGAATTGAAAGAAAAAATAGATGATTTAGTTGAAGATATAAGAAAATTTTAGTGGAGGAGATAAAATGGCTGTTAAACAAACTGAAGCAAACAAAAAATGGCAGGAAAAAAATAAAGAAAGAGCGAAATATCTATCTGACAGAAGCAGAGCTAGAAACTTTCTAAAAAAAGCTGTAGTTCTTGAAGATATAGAAGAATTTGAAGAAATTCTAAAAGAAAGAAGAAGAGAATTAGAAGAAAAAATATAAAATACAGGTAAAACAGGTGATAATATGGAAGATATTAAATTAGTTATTGTAATTCAATGTGAGGTTGCGAAAAAAAGATGCAGCGGTATTCATTGTATGCAGTCTTTTTTCAACAGAGAACATAGCTTTGAAAACTATTCCTCAGATAAAAATATAAAGTTTTTAACATTCAATTGCGGAGGATGCAATGGGAAGAGTGTTAATACATTTTTAAACCATGTTACTAAAAATTTAAATAGAGATAAAGGTATAGAAAAAGATAATGTGGTTATCCATCTTGCAAGTTGTATAGCTTTTGATAATTACCATTCTGATAGGTGTATGTTTATAGATTATATTAAATCTCAAATAATAAAAGCTGGATATAAAAATATAGTAGAGGGAAGCTATCTTTCAAAAATGGCTTCAAAAAAAAGAGAAGAGGGGATATATAAAAAATATTAAATATAAAAATTAAGCATATTATCAGAAAATATTCAAAAAGATAGAGGGGTAATTTAATGAAAAATATTATTTATTTAAATGGAAGTGCGGTATATCCAAAAACTTCTAATAATAAAGTAATAGTCCATATTTGCAATGACGAAGGCAGTTGGGGTGGTGGTTTTGTTCTTGCAATTTCAAAAAGATGGAGTGAACCTGAAAAACAGTACAAAGAATGGATAAGAAGCGAAGAAGGAAAACTTGGAGAGATCCAATTTGTTCCTGTAGAAAAAGATATAGTTGTGGTTAATATGATAGCCCAAGAAAGTTTTGTGAGCTTTGTTAATCCTGTAGCTGTCAGATATGAAGCCCTTAAAAAATGTCTGCAGCAAGTTTCTGATTCTATAAAAGGAAATGAGATTTCAGTCCATATGCCAAGAATAGGATGCGGAATTGCTGGAGGAAAATGGGAGAATGTAGAACCTATTATTGTAGAAACATTGTGCAGTAATGATATTCAGGTCTACGTTTATGACTATACAGTATAAAATCTTAAAGGAAGAGGATTTTTTATGGTAAAATTCTTGAAAAAAATATTAAAAAAAATATTGCAAAAAATTGACAGCAAATATGAAGAAAAGGAAAAAGAAAGAGAGAAAAAAAGAAAACTTCTTAAAATAAGAATCGCTGCCTATAATTTAGGAAGTAAAAATGCACTGAAACCAAAAGAAATTTTTTGGCATATAACTTTTCCAAAAATATTAAAGTTTTCAATGCTTGGTACTAAATATTTTATAACCGTTATTATAACCATTGGCGGAATAATAGGAGGAATCTTTATTCTCTTAGGAAGTTCAATTTATGCAATATTTTTGTATGTAGCTCTTCCGATTATTATAATTTCAATGATTTTTTTAATACTTAAAAATTTTCTTAAACTTACTCACGGACAAATTTGTCCGTGAGATAATTTTTCTAAATAACTTTCATGCAAGTTTTTCTGCTTCTCAACATTTCGTAAAATTCATCAATAGATTTACATAACTCTTCTAATTCTTCATTTTCAATATATACATCAGTCTTTTTTTTCACATTTCACTTGTATATTTTTACAAAAATATTTTTTTCATTCACATTACTATGGAATACTTAAAAAATTTTACACAGCTGCTGTAACAACTATTTCTACAAGCAGGTCTCTTTCAGCAAGTGCAGCTTCAACACAGGCTCTTGCAGGATAATGCCCCTCTGCTATCCATGAATCCCACACTTCGTTCATCTCATCATAATAGCTTATATCTTTTAAATAAATTGTAGCCATAAGAACTTTTGATTTGTCAGAACCGATTTCTGCAAGAACTCTGTCTATATTTTCAAGAGTTTCTTTTGTCTGAACCTTAACGTCTTTTTTCCCCTCATCTCCCTCGTGACAACACTGTCCGCAAAGATAAGCCACTCCATTATAAATTACAGCCTCGCTGTATCTTGTTCCAAGATTATGTCTTTTTATCATATCTGTTTCCTCCTGATTAAAAATGTTTCAATTATAAGATAACAATTTTTTTATAAAAACACAAGATTATTTTATACAAGAGAAATGTGAAAAATTTTAAATATTTTTTTCGTTTTGTGGTATAATCTTCATAGCTGAATTTTTATAATTTTGGGAGGAAAAAATGAAAGTAGATATAATCTTTACAGCTGATGAAGTTTCACAAGAAAAAACAGAAGGAAAAATCTGCGTTGTTATTGATGTTTTACGTGCTACCTCAGTTATGATTACAGCTCTTCATAACGGGGCAGAAAAAATTTTTCCTTTTAAAGATATAAAAACTATACAAGAGAGATGTGAAAATTTAAAAAATATTATTAAATGCGGAGAGAGAAATGCTCTTAAAATAGACGGATTTGATTTGGGCAATTCCCCTCTTGAATTTACAAAAGAAAAAGTTTTTGGAAAAGATATTTACATGAGTACTACAAACGGCACAAAAGCTGTAGAAAATTCTCTTTCTGCTGAAAAAATAATTATCTGCTCTTTTTTAAATATTAAAAATGTTTCTGAAAAACTTTTAGAATACAAAAAAGATGTTGTGATTGTCTGTGCAGGAACAAACGGAAAATTCTCACTTGACGACACCTTATGTGCAGGATTTATTATAAAAGAAATGCAGAAACACACAGAAATTGAAATGAATGATGTGCTTCTTTCTGTTGTAAGAATTTCCGAATCTCACGAAAACATAAAAGATATTTTAAAAGGAAGTACACACTATGAACGTCTTTTATCTCTGGGATTTGAAAAAGATATGGAACATATTTTTTCACTTAACAAATATTCTATTGTTCCGGAATATAAAAACGGATACATTTCCATAAAATAATTTTTATTTTTTCTCATTACTCTTGTATATTTATTTTTAATTTCACGGAGGATTTATTATGATAAAAAAAACAAATGCCGTAAGAGAACTTGACCAGCACAAAATCCCTTACAAAACAAAAGAATACGAAGTTGATGAAAGTGATTTAAGTGCAATCCACGTTGCACTTGTTACTAATACAGACCTTGAAAGAATTTTTAAAACTCTTTCTCTTTTAAATGAAAAAAATGAACTTATAATTGCCTGCATTCCCGGAGGAGATAATATCGACCTTAAAAAGCTTGCAAAAACTGCAGGCTGTAAAAGAGTTGAAATGCTTCCGTTAAAAGAACTTACAAAATATACAGGTTATGTGAGAGGGGGCTGCTCTCCTGTTGGAATAAGAAAAAAACATGAAAGTTTTATCCACGAATCTGCTCTTAAATTTGATTCTATCCTTGTAAGCGGAGGAATGAGAGGGCTTCAGATTGAGATAAATCCAAAAGACCTTGTGAATTATTTAAAAATGAAAGTTGGAGATATAATAGTTTAATTTTTTATTCTCATTACTCTTGTATAAAAAATAAAAATTATACAATGGTAATGGGAATTTTTTATAAATATTTTACAGAAAAAGGAGGACTGCTTATGATAAAAAAAATACCATCGGAAAGAATGTGGAATTCAAATCTTCAATGGCTGAAAGGGAAATTTCATTTTTCTTTCGGAGAATATTACAATGAAAAAAATATTAATTTTGGAGTTTTAAAAGTTGTAAATGATGAAATTCTTATACCAAAAACTGGATTTAAAACACACCCTCACAGGGATATGGAGATAATCTCCTATGTGGTAAAAGGAAAACTCTCCCATGAAGACAGCATAGGAAAAAAAGCTGTTGTAGAAAAAGGAGAGGTGCAGTACATGAGTGCAGGAACAGGAATTTTTCACTCTGAACATAATAATCACAGTGAAAATTTAAGGTTTATACAATTATGGATACTCCCGGACAAAACTGACAGCGAACCTTTTTACAAAAATTTTAAATTTGACTGGAATAAAAGATGTGATAAATTTTTCCACATTGTATCAAATAAAGATGGAAATGCTCCTGTTAAAATAAATCAGGACATAAATATTTTTGTTACAGAATTATCACAGGAAAAAACTTTGAATTTAGAAATAAAAGAAAAAAGGCAGGGATATGTGGTGCAGATAGAGGGAAAATCAATTATAAACGGAGTTGAACTTTCTGAAAGAGATGCCCTTAAAACAATAGGTTCTTCTCTAAAAATAACTTCTGTAAAAAAATCACACATACTTATTATAGAGATGAAAGAGAGACAGGATTTAAAATAATAATTTGTATTTTTATCTGAAGGACAGGCTTTTGACAAAAATATAAAAATTTTTAATTATTTACTAAAAAAATAAATAAAATTATTTGACAAACAAAATATTTTGTGATATTATTTAGTCAAGATTAATTTCTAGTTCAAGATTGATGGTGATAAAATCTTGAATTGATTCCTACCCTAAACTTTAAAATAACAGAAAAAGCCGACTTGCAGTTAAGCAAAGGACGGCTTTTTCTGTTTATATATTATTTTAACCTATAAGTTTTTATTCCTTTATAATTTATCACATTTATTTTTTCATCATTTTCAAGTTTTTCAAAAATTTCTTTTACATTTTTTCTCTCTCTTGAATTTATAAAACTTTCAACTTCAAACTGATTCATAGGGTGGCGTCTCACAATACTTAAAACAGCTTCATAGTTATCTTCTATTTCACTGAAAAAACTTCCAGAGCTTAACATATCTATTGAAATCCCATTAAGCTCAGAAACAGCATACTCCATAGTTTCCCTGTCAACTGTTTTCACATAGCTTTCAGCAGGAGGTCTTACTGGAGTATTAAGATAAACTCTGTCGTATTTTATTTTTTTCAAAATTTCTTTAAAAGATTCTATTGATTTTTTATCGCTGTTTATTCCGTCAATAAGCATTATTTCTAAAAAAAGCTGTCCCTTATACTCGTTTGAAAAATCTATAAGCCCTTGAAGTTCCTCTTGAAATTTTATAGTGCCTAGAGGTCTGTCTATTTTTTTAGAAGTTTCTTCGTTATATCCGTCTATTGAGGGAAGAACAATATCTGCTTCACACAACTCTTGTCTCACTTTTTTATCATGTAACAAAGCCCCGTTTGTTATCACTGCAATGGGTTTATCTGTTAATTTTTTAACTTCTTTTATTAAATCTCCAAGTCTTAAATATAAAGTAGGCTCTCCCTCGCCAACTATTGTAATTACATCTACTCTGTCTAAATCTTTTTCATATTCTTTAAATTCATTTAAAATATCTTCCAGCTTAAAAAATTCTTTTCTTTCACCTGTCATCTTATCTGTTCTTCCAAGCTGGCAGTAAATACATGAATAGTTGCACACTTTTCTCGGGATAGGACTTATCCCTAAAGAACTTCCCAATCTTCTTGAAGGGACAGGTCCAAAAACATATTTCATATTTTCCATTTTATCCTCCAAAAATTTTTACAAATATATACAAGGTTAATGTGAATTATTTTTTCACAATTTTTATTGTGCTTTCTCTATCCTTAACATATTCTATTTTTATGTAATATCCTCCAACAGTAGCTTCAAAATGTTTTGAAATACCTACAATTCTTACAATCTTATCCTGTGTTTCCTGTTCGATTGTTTTAAGGCTTTCAAGAGCATCAAGAAGTTCCATCTGGAAAAGAGAAATCTCATTATAAACTTTTTTCATATCATATATAATATCTGATTTTTTTATTTTTTTATCTGAATTTTCTTCTTCAATCTCATCTACAAAAGTAATATCTTCAATCTGCATATCTTTATAGATGTCTTCTACATTTTTTTCTTCTATAACCTCTTTATTTTTGCTGAAATCATCACCAAAAATAAGAGTTCCCATATGAATTTCTTTCATATCTTTTTTATCTTTTTCTAAATTTTTAGAAGTTTCTTTTATTTTTTCCGTATCTCTCTTGTATAAATATTCTTTTATCAGAGTTTCTTTTGCTCTCTGGAATGCCATTTTCTGAACCGGATTTGCCACAACCTGCCCTGACATTTTTATATAATCGTCAAAAACTTCTTTTGTAACTTTTTCCTGCTCTTCTTCAGAAAGAGATTTATATTCATTATACAATTTATTTTTTTTCTCTCTTACTTCTTGAGAATTATCAATATTTAAAATATTATTATCACTTTTCTGCATTTCCATTGTATTTAATGTAAGCTGCTCTTTTTTCTTCTTGGATTTATCTTTTTCCACTGCCATAAATTGTTCTGCCCAGCCTTTTTCAAGTGCCTGCATAAAATAACTTCTTATTTTTGTTACCTTATTTTTACTTAAATACTCAGCTGTATATTTTACATATTCAAAACCGTACTGACGTATAGCATCTTTTATTGTTCCCGGCATAGTTTTAAGTTCTTTTGCCCTAGGAGGAAGTATTTCAAAAATTTCACTTATTTTATTTTCAGTAGGAGTGACATTTTCTCTCTCTTTCTGAATTTCTATTAAAGTTTCTTCGCTCTCTGTTATAATTTCTCCCTCTTCCCCTTTATCTGTATAAGTTATAAGAAGATTATCAAAATGGTTTTTATCATCATAAAAGAAACTCTGTTTAATTGCATTGTGTTTTTCTTCAAAGAAAAATTCTATCTCTGTCTGAACAAGTTTTCCCTGTTTTATTACGTTAAAATCTGAAATCAAATCCATCTCTTTAAGCTGCCTGCAGCTTTTTTCCAAAGATTTTATACTTCTTCCCAAAGATTTTGCATCATCACTTAGAGGTATCTTTTTTATAAGACTAAGTGCTAAAACTCTCAAATGAAATTTATTAAATCTAAGTTTATTTACAAGCATATAAAGGGCTCTTGTTATGGGGCTGTCCATATTTAAAAGAAGCTGCGAATCATAAACAAGATAACCTTTTCTTATTATGTTGTCATAAAAATAATTTGAAATGGAAATTTTAATTACCTCTTTAGTTCTCTTATCCTGAAAATATTCCATCTCATCTTTTTCTGCCTGATTAAGAGTAATTATTCTTATATTCATTATATTTGTATTTATTTTATCATCAATTATCCCTTTCATCTTATTTGAATAAAGGGAATTTTTAAAAGTGTAGCTTGTCTGTGAAAGTCTCTGCAGAGCAAGAGTTATTTTTTTGTAAAAACTTTTATAAGAAGTCTGAGGTATTCCCATATTATATAAAATTTCAGAAGGTCTTGTATAAAATTCATTATTATATTTTTTATCCCTCATAATTTTTAAAATGGCAATAAAAACCCTCTCTTCAAATTCTCCGGGAATAAAATCTCCGGAAGTAGGGTTTACTTGGATATAAGCCTCTTTATCTCTGTTAAAGAAATATCTTATAATCTGATTTTTTTTTCTTCTTGGGTTTTTGGTAAACAAAGGATATTCAATGACGTTTATATCAATTCTTACCAGACTGTGCTGTTTTTCATTTTCAACTTCAGATACATCTAAGAATTTTTCAACTATTTCACTAGGTCCTGTATCTATAATTTCATTTTTAGGAATATTTGATATTTCCTGTTTTTTATTCATTTATCCTCCCAAAAATCTTATCTGTCTTGTATAAAAAATCTTTATATTTTTTTAAATTAATATTATAATAAATTAACGAGATTTTTTTTATTACATTTTATACAATAGATGAGTTAATTTTCTAATATGATTTTATCTTATAATCACAAAAAATACAAGAGAGATTATAAATAAAAAAAACATACAAAAAACAAAAAAGATATAGTTAGTATGTTCTTTATTTGTTTTAATATGTTTTATATTGTTTAAGGGGTATAAATCTTTAAAATTTTTTAGTTTTAATATTTTTAATTTAAATATATTAAAGATAATTTTAGTGAGATTTTCTGTTCACATTTATATAGTATATCAATACTCATTTACATAGTATTTGTGTAAACATTTCTCTTGTATAAAATTCTAATTACTAGAGTATTTATAATCTCATTAGAGAAGTACATTTTTAGGCATTAGTCTTGTATAAAAATGTATACAATCTTAATGTGAATTTTTTAACATATTATACCATAGAAATGTGAAATTTTTATAAAAAGGAGTTTTTATGAAGTTCTTAATAAGAGATAATTTCTTTAAATCTGTTCCAAAAGAAAAATTTGAAACAGTAGTGAGTAATTTAAAATATTTTTATAATGAAATAGAGAGAAACAGCGAAAATATAAAAAATATTCCAAAGGGTTTCTGGATAAAAAAACTTGCCGGAAGCGAGAACAGATTTGAATTTAGAGTGAATAACGGGGACAGAATTTTTTTCTCTTTAAATAAGAGAGGAGATGAAGAGGAAAAAATCACATTTATCTTGTATTCTTCCCACGACCACGGAGTGAGAAACACAAAAAGAGCGGGAATACAGCTTGTAAAAGATTTTGAAATTCTTAAAGAAAATTTTGAGCCGTCCAGAGAGGAGGAGCTTGACAAAAGAATTTTTCTTGATTACAACAATGTTATAACCTATGAAGTGAAAGATGATTCATTTTTTAAACTTAACAGAGACAGCAGATATTTCTATTACTATTTAAATGATGAGCAGTATGAAACAATAATATCACAGCCTCCTGTTTTTGTAGTGGGAAGTGCCGGAAGTGGAAAAAGCACCATAACTCTCAGAAAAATTTTAAATATAGAGGAGCATAATTCTGTTTATAATTTTGAAAAAATCGGGTATTTTACAGGAAACAGTTATTTAAAAGATAATCTTTTAGAGCAGTATAATTTTTTCAGGGATAAATCAAAACCTGAAATTTCAGAATTTTATACTTTAAAGGAATTTTACAGAAAAGAATTTGGAATTGATACGAGAAAAATAATAGGCTTTAAAAAATTTATGGAATTTTTAAGTTTTTCATATCCAAACAGAAAAAAATTTAAAGTTGAAGATTATAACATATATTTTGAAATAATAGGGATTATAAAAGGTCTTATGATACAGAACGGGGCTGATAACTGGGAGAAAGATTTAAGTGCTTCCCTTATATCTCTGGAAGAATATAAAAAACTGAGCAGAAAATACAGTGTTCTTGATGAAAATTTAAAAACAGAAATATATAAGATAGCTTTAAAATATGAAGAGTGGAAAGAAAAAGAGGGTCTTTATGATGTAAACGACCTTGCAGTTATAGGGATAAAAAGCAGAAAAAAATTTGATTTTATTTTAGTTGACGAGGTGCAGGATTTAACAGAAACAGAGATATTTTTCTTAACGACCCTTGTAAAAAATCCTGAAAATATTGTTTTTGCCGGGGATATACACCAGATGGTAAATTTTAACTCTTTTAGTTTTGACAGGCTTAAAAATCTTTATTATAAAAATAAAATAAATTATTCTTTTTCAATTTTAACGAAAAATTACAGAAGTTCTGAAGAGATTGTAAAACTTGCAAATTATCTTACAGATCTTAGAAAAAAATATATAGGAAATCTTGGAATGGACGACTATAAGGAGGGAGCTGTATCAGAAGAGGGAAATATTGAACTGTCTTCAGTAAATTATAATGTTATGGAAAAATATCAGAGAGATGTAAACTCTGCAATAGTTGTTTCTGATGATGAAGAGAGAAATAGAATTTCTGATACTTGTGGAATAAAACACAGAATTTTTACAGTGGAAGAGATAAAAGGGCTGGAATATAAAAATATTATCTGCTGCAACCTTATTTCTAAAAATCTTTGGGCATGGAAAAAAATTCTTTCAGGAAATGTAAAACAGGACCAGAGATACAGAAAATATTTTAATCTTTTTTATGTGGGAATAACAAGAGCCAGAAAAAATCTTATAATAATGGAAGACCACATTGAAGACAATATACTTCTTAAAAATATAAAATCTTTTATAAATATTGAAAGCAGTGAAAAGAAAAATATTGAAGAAAAGACAGGGGAATTTGAAAATATATCTTTTTCTTCAAAAGAAGAGTGGCTTGCTGAGGGGATAAAACTTTATAAATTGGAAAAATTTGACGAGGCACAGTATGCTTTTGAACAGGGAGATTATCCAACATGGATAGCAGAAAGAGAAACAGAAATTGACATTGAAAACGGCGACTATAAAACAGCGATAGAGAAAATAGAGAAAGGAAATTTTAAAAAGCCTGATATTTATTTCCAAAAACTTATTATAGACAACATAATGGAGAATGAAAATTATGTAAAAGCCTTAAGATATCTTGAAATTTTTAATATTCCATACAGATATTTTGAAATAAAAAAGAAAGTTTCAGAGGGAATAGAAAAAAATATTTACAGCACAAAAGATATAAACAGGATAATAACCTTATTTTTAAACAGGAAAGAATTTCTTCTTGTGGGAGAATGTTATTTTTCAATAAAAAAATATGACCTTGCTGTAAATTTTTATAAAAAAGCCTCGAATATAGATGGAGTAATAAAGGCTAGAAGAGAAATTTTAAAAGAAAAATTTAAGGATATGGAAGAAAGAGATGAAAAGATAGGAAAAGCAGAAGAGCTTATAGGAAAAAAAGACCCGTGGGCAACAGACAGAACAGGGTTTACCCCTCTTATGAAAGCTATGAATGAGGGATATTCTTTAGATGTAGGTAAAATTCTTTTAAGTCTGGGAGTAGATATAAATGCAAAAATACATCTAGGAAATGAAACAGGAAATTATATTCATTTTTCACAGTTTATTGATGAAAAATACCAGAAAGAATGGCTTGAATTTTTTCTTGAACAGGGAGCAGATATAAATTCAGAAACAAATTTAAAAAGAACACCGATTTTTTTAGCCTCTGTTTTTGAAAATAATTCATCGATATATTTTCTTCTTGAAAAAAATTGTGATGTAAACCATGTGGATATAAACTGGGAAACTGTGGATTTTTATGAAGCGAGAAAAAGAAGAGTAAAATATTATAAAATTTTTATCCAAAAAATGACACAGCCGGATAAAAAAAATAAACATGGTGAAACTATTTTAGATATTCTTAACAGAATGGAAGAACTCTTTATTTCCAATGAAAAAGATAAAAGGAAAATAGCTCTTATGAAAAAAATATATGAAAGAGAAGTTAAAATGAAAAGAAAATAGAACTGAAAAAGAACATAAAATTATAAAACATAACAATATTTTTTAAAAAAGCTATTGATTTTTAAATAAAAAAAGAGTATCATTATGTAAGTGGATTTTAATGATTATTTTAAATTTTTTTTAGGAGGTAGTTTTTATGGCAAAATTAAAAGATTCCCTAATATTAAAATTAATATTAGGAGTAATAGTTGGTCTTGTAGTTGGATTATACAGCAACGAAACTGTAATCGGACTAGTTAACACTATTAAATTCTTATTGGGACAAGTAATTTCATTTACAATCCCATTAATCATTCTTGGATTTATTGCACCAGCAATAACTTCTATGAAATCTAATGCAAGTAAAATGCTTGGAGTTATGATTGGATTGGCATATTTTTCGTCTGTGGGGGCAGCACTTATGTCAATGGTAGCAGGATATACTTTAATTCCTATGCTTAACATCACTTCAGCAGCTGACAGTGCAAAAAAAGTTATTCCTGAACTTGTATTCAAAGTGGAAATTCCGCCTACAATGTCAGTTATGACAGCTCTTGTTCTTGCAATATTTGTTGGACTTGCAGTTGTATGGACTAATTCTAAAAACTTTGAAAACGTTTTAGTTGAATTTGGAAACATTATGCTTGCAATAGTTAGCAGAATAGTAATTCCTATATTACCATTATTCGTTGCTACTACATTTGCAACTTTATCTTACGAAGGTGTAATCTTAAAACAATTCCCTGTATTCTTAAAAGTTATCGTAATTGTTTTAATCGGTCACTATATCTGGCTTGCACTTCTTTATACAATCGGTGGTATTGTTAACAAATGTAACCCAATGGACGTTTTAAGATACTATGGACCAGCTTACTTAACAGCAGTTGGAACAATGTCATCTGCAGCAACTCTTCCAATAGCTCTTTCTTGTGCAAGAAAATCTCCTGTACTTAAAGAAGAGATTGTAAACTTTGGAGTTCCATTAGGAGCAACAGTTCACCTTTGCGGATCAGTTCTTACAGAAGTATTCTTTGTAATGACAGTTTCTAAAATATTATATGGAACAATTCCTAGCTTTGGAACAATGCTTCTATTCATAGTTCTTCTTGGAGTATTTGCTGTTGGAGCACCTGGAGTTCCTGGTGGAACAGTAATGGCATCTCTTGGAATAATAATTTCTGTACTTGGATTTGATGATGCAGGTGTAGGACTAATGCTTACAATATTTGCACTTCAAGACAGTTTCGGTACTGCATGTAACGTAACTGGTGACGGAGCTTTAACAATGATTCTAAACGGATTATTTAAAGACGAAGTTGGAACTGCAAAATAATAAAAAATAAATAAAAATTTTTCAGGGCTGCAGTAAAATGCAGCTCTTTTTTTTCACTCAAAAAACAACCATATAATCAAATAATTAATAAAAATTTTTATATTTTATAATTTTGAAAATATATTGTTTAAAAATATTGTATTTCTTTTATACAATAAAACAAGAGACTGCTGCAAATCTGTGTAAAAATAAAATTTTATTTTACAACTTAGAAAATGCAGCAGCCTCTTATTTTGAGGTGTGAAACCTATATATTTGTTATTGTGTGTATTTTACTTTTTAAATTCCTGTAATAGATTTTAAATCGTTACAGATAAATTGTGCTTTTGAACCAAATATTGCCTGTACTCCGTTTGCTCCAACTTTTAAAACTCCAGAAGCTCCAAGTTTTTTAAGTTCGTTGTCATCAACTTTTCCAGTATCTTTTACTTCAACTCTAAGTCTTGTTATGCAGGCATCAAGTGAAACAAGATTTTCTCTTCCTCCAAGAGCATTTAAAACAAAAACTGCAAGTTCATCTCCATCAATTTTGATTTCAGATTTTTTCTCTTTTGCCTCTTCTCTTCCAGGTGTCATAAGGTTAAATTTTCTTATGGCAAATCTAAATCCGAAATAATATATAACAGAGAAAACAAGACCTATTATTATTACCATATACCAATGATTTTCAAATCCGCTTGTTCCAGGAAGAACTCCGAAAACTATATAGTCAATAAGCCCGCCGGAAAAAGTCATTCCAATTCTTACAGAGAACATATTCATAAGCATGAATGAAAGTCCTGCAAAAATACAGTGAATTCCGTAAAGCACAGGTGCAACGAAAAGAAATGAAAATTCAAGAGGCTCAGTTATTCCAGTAAGGAAAGATGTAAGAGCTGCAGAAAACAAAATTCCTCCCACAACTTTTTTATTTTCTGTTTTAGCTTCGTGATACATTGCAAGAGCTGCAGCAGGAAGACCGAACATCATAAATGGATATTTTCCTGTAAGGAATTTTCCAGCTCCTTGATAAGTTGCAGATGTAAAGTTTGTTACTCCGTCTTTAAGCATAGCAAACCAGATAGCTTGGTCTCCATTTACAATCTGTCCCGCAGAATTTGTATATTCTCCAAATTGATACCAGAATGGAGAATAGAAAATGTGGTGAAGTCCAAATGGAATTAATGCTCTTTCAATTACTCCAAAAATAAAAGTTGAAATATTTGTATTTGTTTCATTTGCAAGGAAACTTAATTTTGCAAGTCCTATTTGGAAAGGAACCCACACAATAGGCATTGCAAGTCCCACAAGAAAAGCAAGAACAGCAGTTGTTATTGGAACAAGTCTTTTTCCTGCAAAAAATCCTAAGAAAGCAGGAAGTTCTGTTTTATAGAATTTTTTATAACATACAGCAGCTATAATTCCTGCAATAAGTCCTCCGAAAACTCCAGTTTGTAATGTAGGAATTCCCATAACCATTCCGTAGGCACTGTCCCCTGCTGCTATTCCCGCAGCTGCATCAGACATAATCCCCATAGTTGTATTCATAATTAAAATTGCAACGACAGCAGAAAGAGCTGCAACTCCATCTCCTCCAACAAGACCTATTGCCGCCCCAACAGCAAACAGAAGCGGAAGGTTGCTGAATATTATCTGTCCTGCCTGCTCCATTAAAGGTATACCAAGTTTGTTACCAAATGCTAGGAAAAGTCCTGCAGCCGGAAGAATAGCAACCGGAGTCATAAGAGCTTTTCCAATTTTCTGAATTTCTGCAAATGCTTTCATCTCTCCTCCTCAAAATCATTTTTTAGTTAATAGTGTTTAAAAAAATTTTTATTTGCAAGAAAATAATACTTGCTTTTTTCAAAAATGTCAAGAAATTTATCAAATAAAATGAGCCTTTTTTAAAATAAAAAATATAAAATTTGATTTTTAAAAATATTTATAGTAAACTAAAAGTATCATAAAATATAGGTTTTTAGGAGAGGATAATCTGTGGAAACGGAAAAAGAAACTCAGTTAAAAAAATTCAAAATAATTGAGCCATTTTTAAGAAAAGAAAAAAAACTTAAAGATATTGAAAAAGAGTCAGGAATATCTTATGCCACTTTAAAAAGATGGATAAAAGCATATAAAGAAGAGGGAGTTCTGGGACTTGATAAAAAAGAGAGACAGGACAAAAATTCTTTTAGGGCCGTTGATGACAGAGGAATGGATATAATAAAAAAAGTGTGCAGAGAAAGTTCTGAGGCAAATATATCTCAGCTTTATGACAAATGCAGAAAATTTTTGGAAGAAAAAGAATATAATGTAAGCTATCCTACATTTTACAGAATAGTAAATAATCTTGACGGTTTTTTTAAAAAAACCAGCAGAATACATATGAAAAAAATAAAAAAAGAGCATGAAGTGTATGCTGCAGCAGAAATTCCTCTTTATATTCTTGTGAAAACAGAAGAGGGAGAGGACAGAGTTCCTAAAATATTAATTGTTTTTGATACAGCTTCTCTTGAAATTATAAATTATATAGTTTTTTATGAAGAGTGTACTCCTTATGGAATTTTAGGATTTTTAAGAGAGACAATTTTAAAAGCCTCTTCAGTAAATCAAAACTTTATAAAACCTAAAGAAATTCTTTTGGATTGTAAAACTTTTTTTACAAGAGAGATGATAAAAAATATTTATGATGCAACAGGGATAAAAATTTTAGAATATAAAAGTGAAGAAAAAAAGATTGATGAATTTATAGAATATCTCAAAGAAGATATTTATAAGTTTTATATTTCAAAAGAAAAAAATCTTGAAAAGAGCGAGGCAGAAGAATTTATAAATTCTTATATCTATCTTGATTCTAAAAAATACAGTAAAAACAGTGATACAATTTTTTTAGAAAAAAATAAAATATTCAGAGAGCTTGATGTTTTTCTGCAGAGTGCAAAAAGAAAAATAAATTTTTCATCTTTGAGATTTAGAAATAAAATTTATAAAGATGAAATTTTAAAAAATATAAACGGCTGTGAAATTGAAATAAAATTTAATCCTTTGAACAGTGAAAAACTTTATATATTTAAAGAAGATGAGTTCTATGGAATTATTTCAAAATAAAAAAAGGGATATTGCAGAACAAAATTTTTTGCAAAAATCCCTTTTATTTTTTTATAATTTATTTTACAAGCCCGGCTTTTTTATATTTTATAAAATTATCTTCATTAACTAAAAGCTGAACATAGTCATCATCGCTTTCAACATCAATATAAAACTTGTCATCTTGAAGATCCACTCTGTCAATGTAGCCGTAAACTCCGTCCATTTCCAAAAGAACAGTGATTTCATCAACCTTTTCTTTTTCTTTAAGTTCTTTCGCTTTTTTTATAAGAGCAGGGAGGTCTCTGTCTCTCTCATAATCATTTGTTGTGTAAGTATAAACAGGGAAACCATTAAAGCCGTCTTTTCTGTCTACAAATTTCATTTTAAACTCGCCATAGGAAACAAGAGATAAAATTGAAAATAAAAACAGAATATTTTTTTTCATAGTAAGTACCTCCTTGTGAATCTCTGTTATTATTAGTATATACTAAAAAAAATTAAAGTCAATATTTTATCAAAGAAAAATTTGCTAAAAACAGAGTTTTTCTTTATAATAAAATAAAAGCAGAAAGAGGGAGACAAGAGGGGAGATATTATGTATTTGACAGATTTGGAAATAGAAAAATATTTGAAAGAAAGTCCTTATAATTATCTTGAAAACAATACACTTGATTCATGTGAAAGAAAAATAACTTCAGGGAAACTTGTTAAAACAGATCTTTACAGTGTGCAGAAGTTTATATATAAATTGGCGAAAAAACTTTTTAAAAGCGGTTTTAACCCTAATATGACATCAGAAAGAGAGTTTATTATGCTTTTAGAAACTCTTATTCAGGAAAAATTTAAAAACATAACAGATGAAGAGAAACTTGCAGAAGAGATTGAAAAAGAGCTGAAAATAAAATTTTCAATATAATTTGACACAGGGGCTTAAAAATGCTAAAATTAGTCGTAATATAAATTTAGAAAATTTTTGCTTGGTTTATTTTAAAGTATCTTTTATCTATAAAATACTTTTAAAGGTTTAACTGAAACAAATTTCTTATTTATGTAACAATTAGTATTTTATGGAGGTAACACAATGAACAAAGGTACAGTAAAATGGTTTAACGCTGAAAAAGGATTTGGATTTATCACTTCTGAAGAAGGAAAAGATTTATTCGTACACTTCTCTGAAATCCAAAAAGACGGATTCAAAACTTTAGAAGAGGGAGAAAAAGTAACTTTCGACGTTAAAGAAGGACAAAAAGGACCTCAAGCTGCTAACGTTGTAGTAGTTAAATAGTTCTTATAAAAAAGTGTGAAAGGGCTGCAATAAAATGCAGCTCTTTTTTTAGAATTTTATTTTTTTGTAAGCTCTTTAAAGCACACAGCACATACACCATTAAAATGATTTCCAATGGAAATTCCGTCTTTATCAGCTTCCATCTCTCCAATCATTACATTCATAGTTGCTTTTCTTTTTCCACAATGTCCGCATACAGTTTTAATTTCATTAAGTGTTGTTATATATGGAAGCATATATGCAACTGTTGGGAAAAGCTCTCCTCTGAAGTTGCTCATAAGCCCGTAAAGAAAAATATTTATATCAGAGTCAATCATAAGCTGAACAAGCTGGTCGCAGTGATTTTTTGATAAAAACTGAAACTCATCTACAAGGATAAGGTCAAATTTATTTTCCATGCAGTATTTATAAAAATCAAAATCATCTTTCACTACAACAGCAGGAATAGTGTACTCCATAGCTCTGCTTGACACCACATTCCCGTCTCTGTTATTTTTATAAGGCTGAAAAACTTCAACATTTTTTCCTACACTTTTATTTCTGTGGGCAGTTAAAAGAAGCTCTGAAGATTTTCTTGAACCAACCACTCCATAATAAAAATTTATTTTACCAGACATAATTCCTCCTAAAATTTTTTTATTAAAATATTATTGCAGCAGCTCTTACTGGACAGCCGTCAAATTCTCCCTTAAGAGGAAGACATGAGAAATAAAAATCTTTTCCCAGAACAGTTTCCAGAGAGCATAAATTTTCTATTATAATTTTATTGCTTTCTAAAAGTTTTTTATGTTTTTCCATATTTTCTGAATTGTAAAAGTCTGGTGAAATACAGTCTATTCCAATTCCTTTTAAATCTGAATCAGCTATTTTTGAAATAATTTCATCAGGGATGACAGGATAATTTTTGAAATAATTTTCTTCATTCCAAAATTTGTCCCACCCTGTATATACAAGGAGAAAATCAATATTTTTTATTTCATTTTTTATAAAATCAATATCTTGTAATTCATTAAATGAAATACATTTTCCCTTTCCAAAAAAAGTTTCCAGAGGGAAATCACAGATATTTTTCCCATTTTCTATCATGTGAAGAGGTACATCAATGTGTGTTCCCAAATGTGAAGAAAGACCGAGAGAGGTCACATTAAAGCCATCTTTTTTTATTGCAAAAAGATTTTTTATATCAGGTTTTTCTTCCAGAGAATATGCAGTCATATTATTTTCTGTTTTATGAGTTAAATCATATATTTTCATAATAAAACCTCTTTATAAAATTATTTTATTGTTGGAAGCCACCCTTTATAGTACCAGTGTCTCCCTTTTTTTACAAAATAACTTCTTTCATGATGAACAACTTCTTTGTTTTCAATGATATCAAAATATTTTGCTTTAAATTCCACAATTCCGTCTGTATCAGAGGCTTCTCCTTTTACAACATCAAGAATTTCAAGCCCAAGCCATTTTGAATTTTTTGACCACTCTTCAGCTTCTTTCCAGTTTATCCCTTTAGCAGTTTTAGGGTCGTGTGTTTTTTTTATAAAATCAATATCTCCCTCTACATAAGCATTGTATCTTGCTTTCATAAGTTCAAGAGCAGTTTTTGGATTTGTCATATGAATTCCTCCCAGATTAAATTTTCAGATTTAATTATATCATTTTTTTTATAAAAAATAAAAAATTTAAACAAATTCACATAAAAAAGTATCTAAATTTATATAGGAAAATAAATTTAAATTTTGTCATGAAATACAAAATGTAATTATTGCAAAAATGTATTTATTAATTGACAGCAAAAAATATGTGTGTTAAAATTTATTTACTTGATACATTATTATTCTAAAATATAGGAGGCATATTTATGGAATTAAAAGGAACAAAAACAGAAAAAAATCTTTGGACAGCATTTGCAGGAGAATCTCAAGCATTTACAAAGTATAACTATTATGCATCTAAAGCAAAAAAAGATGGATATGTACAAATAGGAGAACTTTTTGAAGCAACTGCCAACAACGAAAAAGAACATGCTAAAATATGGTTCAAACTTTTACATGACGGAATGCCTTCAACTGTTGAAAACTTAAAAGATGCAGCAGCTGGGGAAAACTACGAATGGACAGATATGTATCTAAATTTTGCAAAAGAAGCAAGAGAAGAGGGATTTGAAAAAATAGCTGTTTTAATGGAAGGTGTAGCAGCTATTGAAAAAGAACATGAAGAAAGATACAGAAAATTACTTGAAAATGTAGAAACACAAACTGCATTTAAAAAACTTGATATAGTTGTTTGGGAATGTGGAAACTGCGGACATTTACATATAGGAACAGAAGCTCCAAAAGTTTGTCCTGTGTGTGATCACCCTCAATCTTATTTCAGAGTAAGAGCTACAAACTATTAATTAAAAATATTGATTAAAAGAAATATAAAATAAAAAATATTTTTGTGGCAGGGAAAATTTTTTGTTTCCCTGCTTTTTTTAACAGAAGGGAGATTTTTATGTTTGAAGCAGCGGCACTAAGAGCTTTGGTTCTTTCATTTTTTGCAGGAATGTCAACTCTTTTGGGGGCTTTTATTATTTTTGTAACAAATAAAAAAAGTGAAAAACTTGTGACAATATCTTTGGGATTTGCAGGGGGAGTGATGATAAGTGTATCTTTTACAGATCTTCTTCCAAATGCAAATAATCTTCTCACTCAATACGGGGGATACAGGTTTGGAATTTTGGCAGAGGTATTTTTTCTTCTTGCAGGTGTAGTTATGGCAGGGCTTTTGGACAGATTTGTTCCACATGAGCCGGAAGAAAATGGAGACGGAAAAGTTCATGAAAATCTTTTTCGTGTGGGATTTGTTTCTACAATGGCAATAGGTCTTCATAATTTTCCAGAAGGAATTGCAACTTTTATGGCAGGATATGAAAATATGGCACTGGGAATAAGTATTGCTGCTGCAATAGCTATGCATAATATTCCAGAGGGAATTTCAGTTGCAATGCCCATATATTTTGCCACAGGAAATAAAATGAAAGCACTGAAATATACATTTTTATCCGGAATAGCTGAGCCTTTGGGAGCACTTCTTGCTTTTTTTGTGCTTAAACCTTTTATAAATGATTTGACTCTGGGAATAATATTTGCTCTTATTTCAGGGGTAATGCTTTATATTGCAATAGAGGAGCTTATTCCTTCAAGCAGGCAGTACGGCTATTCAAAGGAAGCTCTCTCTGCAACTTTTATGGGGATTGCCCTTATGCCTTTAAGCGGGCTGTTTGGTGCAGTCTAAAATTTTTCAAAAAAATTAATAAATTCTTTCATATCTTTTGTGATTTTTGATTTTTTATTTCTCATAAGAATGACAGGAATTTTTATTTCAGGGACAAGTTTAATAATTTTTAAATTTTCATTTTTAAAAATTTTAAAACTGCTGTATGGAAGAAGGGCTGCAGCCTTTTCAAAAGACAGACAGTTTATAATTGTCTCTGCCCTTGCTGTTTTAGTAATTTTTGGAGAAATTTTTTCCTTATCGAAAAGTTTTGTTATAAGCTGATAAACAGTTGTATACTTATTCATAAGGAAAAGATTTTCATCTTTTAAATCTCTAAGGGCAAGGGATTTTTTTTCAGCTAGAATATGATTTTCAGGAACAGCTGCTATTAAAATATCACGGGCAACAAGAGCTTCTTTCACAATAGTTTTATCAGAAAAATCCCTTGCAATTATAAAATCAAATTTTCCGTTTAAAATTCCACTTTTAAGGCTTTCTTCCTCTCCCTCTTCAAAATTAATTTTTATATGAGGATATTTTTCTTTAAAATTTTTAAAAACAGAATTAAGATTATACTGATTAAATACAGGGAGGACACCAACTTTTATCTCTTCACCCTCTTTATATTTTTCAAGATTATAAATAATTTTTTCTTTCTGTTTTAAAAGTTTTACCGCTTCTTTGTAAAAATATTTTCCTGCTTCTGTTATTACAGCTTTTCTTGAATTTCTGTCAAAGAGAGAAATACTAAGCTCTTTTTCTAATTTCTGAATATGTTTTGTAAGGGAAGACTGAGAAATGTGCAGAGTTTCCGCCGCATTTAAAAAATTATCTTCACGGACAAGAACAACAAAATAATAAAGCTCTTCAAAAGTCATAAAAAAACTCCTTTATATTCCATTATGGAATATATTATATCATAAGAAGAATTGATTTCACAAAAAAATTAATTTAAAATTAATATGAAAATAAAAAGAGGGGTGATTTTGTGTCAGAAAAAATAAAAGTAAATGATTTAAGAAGTGCAATAAAATTATTAAGAAATATTCCGGGAGAAATTATAGAAACAGATGTGGAAGTTAATCCACACGGAGAACTTTCAGGAGTGTATCGTTATATAGGGGCCGGGGGAACTGTGGCAAGACCGACAAAGGAAGGACCTGCCATGATTTTTAAAAATGTAAAAGGACACCCTGATGCAGAAGTTTTAATCGGGCTTCTTGCAAGCAGAAAAAGAGTGGGTTATCTTCTTGACTGCCCTCCGGAAGAACTTGGAAAGAAAATTTATCATTCAGTTGAAAATCCAATTCCTCCAGTTGTAACAGAAAAACCTGCACCTTGTCAGGAAATTATTCACAGAGCTACAGACAAAGATTTTGATTTATATAAACTTATTCCTGCTCCAACAAATACTTTACACGATGCAGGACCATATATAACGCTTGGAATGTGTTATGCAACTCACCCGGATACAGGAAAAAGCGACGTTACAATCCACAGATTATGTATTCAGGGAAAAGATGAACTTTCAATATTTTTTACACCGGGAGCAAGACATATTGGAGCAATGGCAGAGAGAGCTGAAGAGCTTAACGAAAAACTTCCCATTTCAATAAGTATCGGTGTAGACCCTGCAATAGAAATCGGTTCATGTTTTGAGCCGCCAACAACTCCACTTGGTTATGATGAACTTGCAGTTGCGGGAGCTTTAAGAAATGAACCTGTTGAACTTTGCAGATGTCTTACTGTAAATGAAAGAGCTATTGCAAATGCAGAATATGTAATTGAGGGAGAAGTTATTCCTCATGTGAGAGTACAGGAGGATAAAAACAGCGGAACAGGTTTTGCAATGCCTGAATTTCCAGGATATACAGGACCTGCAAGCAGTGACTGCTGGCTTATAAAAGTAAAAGCTGTGACACACAGAAAAAATCCTATTATGCAGACTTGTATAGGACCAAGTGAAGAACACGTTTCAATGGCGGGAATTCCTACAGAGGCAAGTATTTATGGAATGATTGAAAAAGCTATGCCGGGAAAATTAAAAAATGTTTACTGTTCTTCAGCAGGGGGAGGAAAATATATGGCTGTTCTTCAGTTCTGCAAAAAAGTTGCAAGTGATGAGGGAAGACAGAGACAGGCGGCACTTCTTGCATTTTCTGCTTTCAGTGAACTTAAACATATTTTTATTGTTGACGAAGATGTGGACTGTTTTGATATGAATGATGTTTTATGGGCAATGAACACAAGATTTCAAGGAGATGTGGATATAGTTACAATTCAAGGGGTAAGATGCCACCCTCTTGATCCGTCAAATGATCCTCTTTATTCACCAAGCATAAAAGATCATGGAATAGCCTGCAAAACAATTTTTGACTGTACGGTTCCTTTCCATCTGAAAGACAGATTTAAAAGAGCTGATTTTATGGAAGTGGATTATAAGAAATGGCTTAAAAAATAGACTGGCATAAAAAATAAAATTTTATACCGTGAAAAAGATTTTCTATTTATTTTGTTTGCTTCACTAAAAATGACAAACTCGGGCTTTGCCCTCAAACATGTTATTTTTTAGCGTTCAACTCACTGCATAAATTACGAAAATTTTTTCAATCTCCTAAAATTTTATTTTTTATTTAGAAAGATTTTTGCTAATAAACTATTTTTCAATGCAGGTAATTAAAAATATTATTAGAACATGGGGAAGTATTTAATGGAAAAGAAAAGGATAATAATAGGTGCAACTGGGGCAAGCGGAATGCCTCTTTTAAAAAGATGTCTTGAGATTATAAAAGCTGAGGGAAATTTTGAATCGTATCTTATTTTAAGCAAAAGTGCAGAGATTACAATAGAACATGAAATGAAAATAAAAATTGATGAAATAAAAAAACTGGCAGATTATGTTCTCAGTCAGGAAAATATCGGGGCAGGACCAGCCAGCGGTTCTTTTAAAAATGAGGGAATGTTAATCGTTCCGTGCAGTATGAAAACTGCTGCAGGAATTTGCAGCGGATATGCAGATAATCTCATTTTACGTTCGGCTGATGTAGCAATAAAAGAGCAGAGAAAATTAGTTCTTGCTGTGAGGGAATCTCCATTAAGCCAGATACATTTGAGAAATCTTTATGAGCTTTCAAAAATTCCAAATGTGAGAATAATTCCTCCAATGCTTACTTTTTATCATATGCCGGAAAATATTGATGATATGGTAAATCATATTGCAGCAAAACTTCTTGAACCTTTTGGAATAGAAATGGAGGGATACAGACGTTGGAAAGGGCTGAATACAGAATAAAACTTTCATTTGCAGAGTATATTATTTCTGTGATGAAAATAGGAAAAGATTTTAATATTGTTTTTTCAGGGGGAGAAAGAGAACATATAGGGTGTACAGTTTTATCTCTGCCAAGAACATCGCTTTCAGATGAAAAAAAATTAAGTGCCACATCGTCGGTTATAAATATTACAGGACATAAAGATGAATATATCTGCCGTTATATTGGAGAAAGTTTTGCAAAAAAATATAATTCTGTGGTTGTGTGCAGTGGAGGATTTCATATAGACAATATCTCAAAAAAACAGATAGAAGAATTAAAAAATTCTGTAAAGGAACTAATAGAAAAGATATAAAAATAAAAACTTCTGGATATTTTTATAAAATTCTTGTAAAATAGGGTTGTATATTAAAATAAAGGAGATGTTGGGTATATGGACGAAAAAATAAAAAATACATATGAATTGTGGTTAAATTCATCTTATATTGATGAAGCAGACAGAGAAGAGCTTAAATCAATAGCTTCTGATGAAAAAGAAATAGAGGAAAGATTTTATACAAATATAAGTTTCGGTACAGCTGGAATGAGAGGAATAAGAGGTGTCGGGACAAACAGAATCAACAAATATATGATAAGAAAAGCAACTCAGGGACTTGCAAATTATATAATTGAAACTACCGGTGAAGAGGGAATGAAAAAAGGAGTTGCAATAGCTTATGACTGCAGAGTTGGTTCTACTGAATATGCAATGAACACTGCTCTTGTTCTTGCAGGAAATGGAATAAAAGCATATTTATATGAATCACTTAGAAGTACGCCAGAACTTTCTTTTGCTGTAAGAGAATTAAAATGTCAGGCTGGTGTTATGGTTACAGCTTCTCACAATCCGCAGGAATACAACGGATACAAAGTTTACTGGGATATTGGTGGACAAATAGTTGAGCCTCAGGCTTCAGGAATTGTAAATGAAGTAAACAAAGTTGAAAAATTTGAAGATATAAAAATGATAACTGAAGAGGAAGCAAAAGCTCAAGGACTTCTTGTAATGATAGGTAAAGAAATTGACGACAGATTTATCGAAGAAGTTAAAAAAGAAGCTATCCTTACAGATATTCCTGGAAAAAAAGATTTTAAAATAGTTTATTCTCCATTACATGGAACAGGAAGAAGACCGGTTCAAAGAATTTTAAAAGAAATGGGATTTGAAAGTGTTTATACAGTAAAAGAACAGGAAGAACCAGATGGAATGTTCCCAACATGTCCTTATGCAAACCCAGAAGATCACAAAGTATTTGCTCTTTCAACAAAACTTGCTGATGAAATCGGGGCAAAAGTTTGTATAGCAAACGACCCTGATGCAGACAGAACAGGTCTTGCTCTTAAAAAAGAAAACGAAGAATGGTTCTATCCAAACGGAAACCAAATTGGAATGATTTTCATGGACTACGTTTTAAAAATGACAAAAGATCTTCCTAAAAACGGAGCTGTTGTATCAACAATAGTTTCTACTCCTATCTTAGATGATATTGCTAAGTCTTATGGAGTAAAAGTTTGGAGAACTTTAACAGGATTTAAATATATCGGTGAAAAAATAGAGCAGTTCAAAAATAAAGAACTTGACGGAACTTATTTATTTGGATTTGAAGAATCAATAGGATATTTAAAAGGAACTCATGTAAGAGATAAAGATGCAGTTTCTGCTTCACTTCTTCTTGCTGAAATAGCTGCTTATTATGACAGCATAGGAACATCAATGCCTGCTGAACTTGATAAAATTTATGACAGATTTGGTTGGTATGGTGAAGAAACTATTTCTATCACAAAAACAGGAATGGACGGAGCAAAACAAATTGCAAAAATAATGGAAGTTTTAAGAGAAAAAGAAATAAAAGAAATTCTTGGAAGAAAAGTTTTAACTCTTAACGATTTCAAAAAACAAATTGAAATCGATTATGAAAACTGCAACAGAAAAACTATTGAACTTCCAAAAGCAGATGTTCTTCAATTTATCCTTGAGGGAGATGTAAAAGTTACAGTAAGACCATCTGGAACTGAGCCAAAAATTAAATACTACTTATATGTAAAAGAGGATACAAAAGAAAAAGCAGAGGCTTCTTTAAAAGAATTTGGAGAAAACTTTGTAAAATTTGTTGATTCTTTAATCTAGTTATAAAAAATTTATAATATTGAAAAAGGGGCTTTCTGCCTCTTTTTCTTTTTATAAAAATAATGTTATAATAAAAAATATAAAAATAAAATTTTATACCGTGAAAATTGTTTTCTATTTATTTTGTTCGTTTCACTAAAAATGACAAACTCGCATTCGCTCAAACATGTCATTTTTTAGCGTTCAACTCACTTCATAAATTACGAAAAAATTTTCAATCTCCTAAAATTTTATTTTTAGAAAAGTCATGCACTGAGTGACCAATTAAAAAGGAAAATATTTTTCTGAAAGGAGTATAATGGCAGACGCAATATATATACACGTTCCTTTTTGTGTAAAAAAATGTGACTATTGTGATTTTCTTTCTTTTCAAAGCACAAAAGAGGAAAGAAAAAAATATGTGGAATTTTTAATAAAAGAAATTAGAATGTATCCAAAACATAAATATGATACTGTGTATTTCGGAGGGGGAACACCATCACTTCTTGAGCCTTGTGATGTAAAATTAATTCTTGATGAGCTTGATATAAAAGAAGGTGCAGAGGTAACTCTTGAAGCAAATCCAAAAACAGTTGACTATGAAAAATTAAAAGGTTTCAGAGAAGCTGGAATAAACAGATTAAGCATGGGTATTCAAAGTTTTTCTGATAAATTTTTAAAAATTCTTGGAAGACTTCATAACTCAAAGGAGGGAGAAGAAGCATATTTTACAGCAAGAAAAGCGGGCTTTGAAAATATAAGCCTTGACCTTATGTTCTCTCTTCCAAATCAGAATATTGAAGATGTAAAAAAAGATTTGGAAAAAATGATTTCATTAAATCCTGAGCATTTTTCAATTTATTCTCTTATCTGGGAGCCTGAAACAAAATTTTTTGAAAAACTTGAAAAAGGAGAATACAAAGAAACAGATAATGATTTAGAAGCTCAGATGTATGAGATGATAATAAAAAATTCTGAAGAAGCGGGATACATTCATTATGAAATTTCAAATTTTGCCAAAAAAGGAAAAGAAGCCCGTCACAATTCAAAATATTGGAGAAATGAAGAATATGTGGGAATTGGGCTTGGAGCTTCCGGGTATATTAATGGAATAAGATATAAAAACAAGATGAAATTTATAGATTATTATGATAGTATATTATTAGGGGAAAAACCTGTTTTTGAAGAAGAAAAAATTGATGAGGAAGCAAAAGAAGAATACCGTCACATATTAGGGCTTCGTCTTTTGAAAGAGGGGATATATCCCTCTTCTTCTGAAAAATATTTAAAGATTTACAAAGAATTAGAAGAAAATAATTTTATTGAAAAAAAATCTGAAAAATATGTTCTTACAAAAAAAGGAATTTTTCTTGCCAATGATGTTTTTGAAAAATTTATATAAAGTAGGTGAGCAAAGTGGGAATAGTTACAAAAAATGTAAATGAGGTTTTAGAAGATATTAAAAAATATTCAAAAAATCCTGAAAAGGTAAAACTTGTAGCTGTTACAAAATATCCTAATGTTGGAAGACCAGAGCTTGAAGAACTTATGGAAAATGGTATTTTGAATTTCGGGGAAAACAGAGTTCAAGTATTGGAAGCTAAAAGAGAGCTTATGGACGACGTAAAAGATAAAATTCATTGGAATTTTATAGGAAATTTACAAAAGAATAAGGTAAAATATATAATAGATTATGTATGCATGATACATTCTGTAAATAAACTTTCTCTGGCTCAGGAAATAGATAAAAGAGCTGCTGCCTGTGGAAGAAAAATAGATGTTCTTATAGAAATTAATTTAAGCGGTGAGGACAGTAAAGAGGGATATGATTTAGATGAATTTTATAAAGAACTTCCTGAAATCATAAAACTTGAAAATATAAATATAAAAGGTCTTATGACAATGGCTCCTCATGTTACAGATGAAGATAAAATAAGAGCAAGCTTCAGAAAATTAAGAGAGATAAAAGACGAGCTTAATGAAAAATATTTTAACGGACAGCTGACAGAACTTTCAATGGGAATGAGCCACGATTATAAAATTGCTCTTGAAGAGGGATCAACAATTATAAGAATAGGAACAAAATTATATAACTAGGAGGAAATATGAGCAATAACGAGAAATTAAAAAATAAGTTCAGAAGTTTCAAAGAAATTCTTGGAATGGGTGAAACTGAAGAAAATGCAGAAGATACAGGAATAATAGATATTGATATTCAAAAAGAGGAAGCTGGAAAAGAGAAAGAAGCAACAGCAAATCTTTTTAAGAAATCAAAACAAGAAAAAAAGGTAAAAGAAAAAGAGAAAGTTACAGATACATCAGCATACCAAAGTGTTATAATTGATCCGAAAAAATTTGAAGACTGTAAAAAAATAGCAAATTATATTAAAGATGATAAAACAGTAACACTTAACTTAGAGCATCTTGATAACGAAACAGCTCAGAGAATAATAGACTTTTTAAGCGGAGCAATGAGTATCAAAGAAGCTAAACTTATAGAGATCAGTAAAAATGTTTATGTTTCTGTTCCAAAAAATATAAATGTATTTTTTGACGGAGAAGAGGACAGAAAAGAAAAATCATTTTTAAAATTATAAATTGAAACAGAAGGGGTTTAAATTAGTGAAAAAAAATGTAAAAGCATTAGCATTGTTTTCAGGAGGACTTGACAGTGCATTGGCAATAAAATTAATAACAAATCAAGGGATTGAAGTTATAGCTCTTAACTTTGTATCTCATTTTTTCGGAGGGAAAAATGAAAAAGCTGAAGCTATGGCACGTCAGCTTGGTGTACAGCTTGAGTATGTGGATTTCAGTGAAAAACATATTGAAATGATGAAAAATCCTGTGTATGGAAGAGGGAAAAATATGAATCCATGTATTGACTGTCATGCATTGATGTTTAAATTTGCAGGAGAACTTCTTGAAAAATACGATGCAGATTTTCTTATTTCAGGAGAAGTTTTAGGACAGAGACCAATGTCACAAAACTATCAGGCTCTTGAAAAAGTAAAAGGACTTTCAAAATTGGAAGATTTAATAATAAGACCGCTTTCAGCAAAACTTCTTCCGCCAAGTAAAGCTGAACTAGAAGGACTGGTTGACAGAGAACAGCTTCTTGATATAGAGGGAAGAAGCAGAAAGAGACAAATTGAAATTGCAGAGAGAATGGGAATAGAAGATTATCCTACTCCTGCAGGAGGGTGTCTTTTAACAGACCCTGGATATTCTAAAAGATTAAAACTTATAGAAGAAGACGGACTTCTTTCTGAAGAAAATGCAGATATTTTTCATCTTCTTAAAAAAGGAAGATTTTTTAGATTTGAAAAAGGAAAATATCTTTTTGTAGGAAGAATGAAAGAAGATAATGACGAGATTGTAAAATACAAAAATGCAGGAAGATTTTTCATAAGAGGAAAAGGTGTGGGCGGACCTTACATCTTGGGGTATGGAGAACTTTCAGAAGAACAGACAGAATTTGCTAAAAATCTTTTTTCAAGATACTGCAAATTTAAAGGAGAACAGCCTATTGAAATATTTTTCAATGAAGAACCTGTGCCTGTTGATGTGATTGATAAAGAAAAAGTTGAAGAGAACATTAAAAAATATCAGATAACGATGGAATAAGGGGGAGTTTTCCTCCTTTTTTCGTATAAAATAAAAAAATTATTTATTAACAGGAAAAAATTTAGTATAATAATGTATATTATTAACTTTATTTTATCTTAAATAAAAGATAGTGATTTATAAAGATACATAAATTTTCGAAAAATAAATTTGATAATAATTTTTTTACTTATGAAAGGCGGAAAAGCAGGAAAATGTTACAGGGAATTAATATCAGATGCAGGAATTGCGGAAAGCTAGAAAAAATTTGTATAAATAACGGTCCATTGGAGATAGAAAGATTTTTTTTCAATAAGAAAACAGGAGATTACAAAAAAATTATAGAAAAATGTAAATTTGGAAATGAAATTGTAATAAAAAAAGAAAAAAAATCAGAAGAAAATGAAAAAGTATTGAAGCTCAGCAAAAATTTTGAAGAGCTTAAAACTTTAAATCAGATAGAAACAGCGGCTCATACTTTAAGGTGTAAAAACTGCAAAGAAAGAACGTCATTTGAAATAACAGGGCATATATTTAAAAAATAACCTGTTTACATTTTTTACTAGTAGGACAGTTTTCTTTGTCTGTACAAAGAAAATGAATAATTTTAGTATATGGAAAAGGGAGAGGGTAATATGAAAGCACAAAAAGAATTGTTATTCAAAAATTTACAAATAATTCATGCTGATGAAAATTTTGGAACAGCTTTAAATGAAGCAGAGAAGAAATCAATAATTGAAAGATATATACAATTTTCTTTTGATGAAGTTGAAGTTTCGCAGATATGCAGATGGCTTGGAGTATGGTTTCCAAATATAACAGACAGAAAAGTAAATCATATAAACTTTTTGGAATATATAGAAAGAGGAAAAAAATATTTAGAAGTTGTTTTAAATTATAATGACTATACATTTTTTTCAGAAACAATTACATATGATGAAAAAGTTATAGAAAAAATAAGAGAAGTTTTATAAAATAATACGGACCGCTGCAAAAATCCAGCGGTCCATACTTTTATGACTATTAAATCAGGTAAGGTTTAACAATTTCATTAAAATCATTTTCTTTTTCAGAAAGATATTTTCTAAAACTCATTTCATTTTTATTAAGTTCAAGAGCTAAATCATTAATAAATTTAGGAATATCTCTCATTATAATCGTTCCTATTTTTCTTCCAAGCTCTGTTTTTTCTCTGCTGAAAATTCCTCCAACATATAAATCAAAAACATCTTCAAGATTATCTCCGACTTTTCTTTTTCCTCCGGCAAAACCAATTTCATTAATCTGATGTCTGCTGCATGAGTTCTGGCATCCTGAAATATGGATTGAAGGAAGATATTTATCAGAAGTATTATTTTCTTTTAAATATTTAAGAATATCATATACAAGTTTCTGGCTTTGTTCTATTCCCATCTGACATGTAGGAACACCTATACAGCTTACACTCT
>OGXP01000446.1_pt1 | contig 48967 bp, 40 predicted proteins | sample 1576351 | NCBI WGS metagenome assembly OGXP01 (sample SAMEA3541517, study PRJEB24748) | human gut metagenome | biome: human gut; feature: human-associated habitat; material: faeces | place: China | collected 2012
ACGGCGTGGACTACCAGGGTATCTAATCCTGTTTGCTCCCCACGCTTTCGAGCCTCAGTGTCAGTTACAGTCCAGCAAGCCGCCTTCGCCACTGGTGTTCCTCCTAATATCTACGCATTTCACCGCTACACTAGGAATTCCACTTGCCTCTCCTGCACTCCAGCTCCACAGTTTCAAAAGCAGTCCCGGGGTTGAGCCCCGGGCTTTCACTTCTGACTTGTGATGCCACCTACACTCCCTTTACACCCAGTAAATCCGGATAACGCTTGCTCCATACGTATTACCGCGGCTGCTGGCACGTATTTAGCCGGAGCTTCTTAGTCAGGTACCGTCACTATCTTCCCTGCTGATAGAGCTTTACATAACGAATTACTTCTTCACTCACGCGGCGTCGCTGCATCAGAGTTTCCTCCATTGTGCAATATTCCCCACTGCTGCCTCCCGTAGGAGTCTGGGCCGTGTCTCAGTCCCAATGTGGCCGGTCACCCTCTCAGGTCGGCTACTGATCGTTGCCTTGGTAGGCCGTTACCCTGCCAACAAGCTAATCAGACGCGGGTCCATCTCACACCACCGGAGTTTTTCACACTGTACCATGCGGTACTGTGCGCTTATGCGGTATTATCAGCCGTTTCCAACTGCTATCCCCCTGTGTGAGGCAGGTTACCCACGCGTTACTCACCCGTCCGCCACTCAGTCATAAGCAACTTCATTCCGAAAAAATCTGTCGCAAATGCTTCGTTCGACTTGCATGTGTTAAGCACGCCGCCAGCGTTCATCCTGAGCCAGGATCAAACTCTCATAAAAAGTGTTTGTCCGCCAGTTTTGAACAAACTAGCTTCAATAGTTTAGTTTCCGTTAAAACTTACTGCTTTAAAGGACGACATCTCATAATTTCTTATTTGATGTCAGTTCGTAAATTGAAAATTTCAAAGAATTTTCAGGGTTGTTTTACTGTTCAGTTATCAATGTTCTTTTTTGTTGCCTGCGTTTATTCATCAGCGCCGACAGCTTTAATAGAATATCATGTTTGTCATTATTTGTCAACAACTTTTTGATATTTTTTATTTTTCTTTACATCATTGTGTTTGTTTAGCCAAAAACAAGAATCATCAATGATGCGAACGGAGAAGGAGGGATTTGAACCCTCGCGCCGTGTTACCGACCTGCACCCTTTCCAGGGGTGTCCCTTCAGCCTCTTGGGTACTTCTCCTAATGTATCATTAAGATACGACACCTTGGCGTCTGTTATTTTCCATATTCAGTTCTTAGGAAAACAAAAGCACTTATCTACGTAAGTGCTTTAGAAGCGGAGAGGATGGGATTCGAACCCATGCGCCCGTGAAGACAAACGGTTTTCAAGACCGCCCCGTTATGACCACTTCGGTACCTCTCCATATTCTTTTTGTTGTGTCTGCGTTGTTGCTCATCGCTGACGACTTGTTTATAATATCACCTCACCTGCTACTTGTCAACAACTTTTTTCGATTTTTTTAACTTTTTTTATTTGTCCATTGTTTTTCTGCTCTCGCACCGCCTTTTTACGCTGTTTTTACGTATATTATGCTTCCTTTTTATTTTACGCCTTTCCCCGCTTTTTGCTCTCTTTTATTTCCAATATACCGGACAATTCATTTGTAGACTGTCAAAAATGTACTGTCATTTAAAATATCCGGCCGAAACAGTTCTAATACTTTCCCTGTTCCGCCGGATAATTTATTCAAATACCGTCCGCACTGCCTGGCAGGCACGAAGTTATATATCCTGTCTTTTTCCTGCTCTCCTACCGCAGGCACTCTGTATCCGTACGAATCCGTTCTGTATACCGGATTTTTGATTACACTGATACCCCTACTCTACTACAGGAAGGGTAGACAGTGACTTTTGCAGTTCTTCGTCTGTCGGAATGTAATCTGACATTTCATGGTCGTTGTAACGCTGATATGCAAACATATCGAAGTAACCTGTACCTGTAAGTCCGAATACAATATTCTTTTCTTCACCGGTTTCTTTGCACTTAAGCGCTTCATCAATCGCCACCTTAATTGCATGGCTGCTTTCCGGTGCCGGAAGAATCCCTTCAATCCGTGCAAACTGTTCTGCTGCCTTAAATACTTCTGTCTGCTCTACGCTTCTTGCTTCAATGAGTCCCTGATCGTATAATTCGGAAACGACTGAGCTCATTCCATGATAACGCAGTCCACCTGCGTGGTTTGCGGACGGAATAAATCCACTGCCAAGTGTATACATTTTTGCTAATGGGCATACTTTACCTGTATCACAGAAATCGTATGCGTATTTTCCTCTTGTAAGACTCGGGCAGGATGCCGGTTCTACTGCAATCAGCTTGTAATCGGCTTCCCCGCGCAGCATCTGTCCTGCAAACGGAGAAATTAATCCACCGAGATTAGAACCGCCGCCTGCACAGCCAATAATCATATCTGCCTTTACACCGTATTTGTCCAGTGCCGCCTTGGTTTCAAGACCGATAATAGACTGATGTAATAATACCTGTGTCAGCACAGAACCTAATACATAACGATAACCTTCCTGACTTGTTGCTGCTTCAACTGCTTCTGAAATCGCACAGCCAAGGCTTCCTGTTGTTCCCGGAAATTCTTCATTGATTTTACGTCCGACATTGGTCTTCATAGACGGTGACGGGGTTACAGATGCACCATATGTACGCATAACTTCACGTCTGAACGGTTTCTGCTCATAAGAACACTTTACCATATAAACCTGACAATCTAAATCAAAATAAGAACATGCCATCGAAAGTGCTGTTCCCCACTGTCCTGCACCGGTCTCTGTTGTAACGCCCTTTAATCCCTGCTGTTTTGCATAGTATGCCTGTGCAATTGCAGAATTGAGTTTATGACTGCCGGATGTGTTATTTCCTTCAAATTTGTAGTAAATGTGTGCCGGTGTACCCAGCTTCTTTTCAAGGCAATATGCCCGTACCAACGGTGACGGGCGATACATTTTATAGAAATCCCGGATTTCCTGCGGGATATCAAAATACGGTGTTGTATCATCTAATTCCTGCTTTGCCAGTTCTGTACAAAAAATAGCCGATAATTCATCAACTGTAACCGGTTTTAAAGTCTGTGGATTTAAAATCGGCGCCGGTTTCTTTTTCATATCAGCACGTACATTGTACCATTGCTTTGGCATTTCCTGTTCTTCCAGATAAATCTTATACGGAATTGTCTGTTCCATTGTGTAACTCCTCCATTCTGCTGTTTTTACAGCATTCCATTATTCTATAATCATGCACCTTGTGCTAATTACCTTCTTAAACAGCCTGTTCTATTCTGCTTTTTATTTTTTAAAGATACTGCGCCGCAATTCCCATGTCTTCCGGCGTTGTGATTTTTATATTTGTGTATGCGCCCATTGCCATTTTGACCGGAACGTCTGTATAACGTTCTACAAGCATGGCATCATCTGTAATCGTACCCCTGTCTGTATCCGCATACATTTTTGTATACGCACTGCTTATAATATCACTGCGGAATACCTGCGGTGTCTGAATCTGCCACAGCGTATTTCTGTCCGGCGTATCAACCGCAAATCCTTCCGGACTAACCACCTTAATGGTATCCTTAACCGGGACTGCTGCCGTACAGGCACCATATCGTAATGCGGCTTCTTCGCAGTTTTTTATAATTTCCTGGCTGATACACGGTCTTGCACCGTCATGGATATAAATCAACACCTCTTTTGGTGCTGTATCTATTGCCAGCTCCTGCGCCGCTTTCAGTGCATTGTATACTGTATCATACCGCTGTGCGCCGCCTGCGACAATTGCCATGACTTTATTTATGCCGTATTTTTCAACAATCTGTGTGCGGCACATTTCCAAATCATTTTCACCTGCCGCCAATACAATACTATCAATATCGCTGTCCTGAAATGCCTTTAAGGCATAATAAAGTACCGGCCGGTCTTTTAACATCAGATACTGCTTTGGAATGTCACTGTTCATTCTGCTGCCGCGTCCGCCTGCCAGTACAACCGCAATTTTTTTCATATGCTCCTCTATTCCGCAGACATTCTGCACTTCATTGTCCGATTACCGCTCTCCAAGTTTTAAATTCGGAACGGCATTCAAATCGTATCCGTGCCGTGTTCCGCGCATGTATTCATAGTATGCAGCCGCACCAATCATTGCCGCATTGTCTGTGCAGAGAATCGGCGACGGTGAATAAAACTGAATACCGTGGCTGTCACATTCCCTTGTGAGCGCCGCACGTAGTGCAGAATTGGATGCCACACCGCCCGCAATGGCAAGCTTTTTAATGTGCATTTCCTCTGTCAGACGGATTGCTCTTGAAACAAGTGCTTCTACAACTGCATTTTGGAATGATGCCACTAAATCTGCCTTATTAATCTCAATCTGCTTCATTTCACAGGAATTGATATAGTTTAATACAGCGGACTTGATTCCGCTGAATGAGAAATCATACGGTGCATCGTCAACGTGTGCCCGCGGAAATTCGATTGCATGGGGATTGCCCTCTTTGGCCAGCTTGTCAACCTTCGGGCCTCCAGGATATCCCAGACCTACGGCACGCGCCACTTTATCAAATGCTTCTCCTGCCGCATCATCTCTTGTCCGCCCGATAATTTCATATGTGCCGTAATCTTTTACCATAACAAGGTGAGTATGTCCTCCCGACACCACCAGTGCCGCAAACGGCGGCTCTAAATCAGGATGTTCGATATAATTTGCTGAAATATGGCCTTCAATATGGTGTACACCAACCAGCGGCTTTTTCTTTGCAAATGCAATGGCTTTCGCCTCTGCAACACCAACAAGCAATGCACCGACAAGCCCCGGTCCATACGTAACACCAATTGCCGTAATATCATCCAGCGTGACATCTGCCTGCTTTAATGCCAGTTCGATAACCGGATTAATATTTTCAATATGCTTTCTGGAAGCAATTTCCGGCACAACACCGCCGTAAAGCGTGTGAATATCAATCTGTGAATTAATCACACTGGATAATACCGTTCTTCCGTTTTTTACAACCGCAGCTGCCGTTTCATCGCAGGAGCTTTCGATTGCCAGTATTAATACGTCTTTGTTTTCCATGACCTTTTCCTACTTTTTATTCATTAATGTCTGATTCATCTGCCAGTTCCCAGTACAGGAGCTTCCAGTGTCCCTGCGCATCTTCACGCAGTGTAAACTTTGTATAAGAATACTCCAGTCCGCTGCCTTCCCGGATATAGTACAGTCCAAGAATTGTAGCATACTTCTGACCGTTTAAGGTCTTGTACTTTACATTTGAACTGCCTTCAAGTTTGAAATCAGAAATGTATCTGTTGACCTTCTTATAATCCGCTATATCCTGCTTTAAACTTTCAAGGTATTCTGCATCGGTCTGTTTGCTTTTTAACTCATCATCAAATAGCAGACGTGCCTGACTTGCAAGAATGCCTAAATCCTCATCTGATACGCTGGATGTGTAATACATTTTACTGATGCGCATAAACAGATTGACCACTTCTTTTACGGATTCCGGGTAATTCTGTTCAATATTTTTTGTCTTTAACTGGGCAAGCTGTTCATTCACCAGCGACTGCTGTGTTGCATCCTGCCGCGGCTGTCTGTTGGACAAGTAATAGTAATATCCAACGCCCAATGCTGCCATGATTAAAATTGCGATTGTGACTCTTGCATACTTTTTCATAACGCTACCTCCTTTGCAGCTGCCCTTTCCTAATCTTCAAAGCCAAGCTCTACCGTTTTACCGTCTGTACCTGCCTGAACATTCGGAAATATCTTCTGTATTCCTGCTACATAATCTGCGGGGCGCACCAATGACGGACTAAAATGTGTCAGCCACATTTCTTTCACCTGTGCTTCCCGGGCAAGATGGGCAGCTTCCACAAAGGTCATATGTTTATATTCCCTTGCTTTATTTTCTTTACCCTTCTCGCCATACATACCCTCGCAGATAAACAAATCCGAACCCTGTGCATTTTCTGAAATAGACTTTACCGGACGACTGTCGGTGCAATAGGTCACTTTCAGACCTTTTCTCGGAGCACCCATGACCATATCCGGTGTATACACTCTGCCCTCCAGTTCTACTGTACTGCCGTGCTGCAAACGGTTCCATGCTTTCTGTGGAATCTCAAGTGCCTTTGCTTTTTCAACATCAAACTTACCGATCCGCGGAATATTTACCGCATAACCGTAACAGGTCACGGCGTGATTCACTTTAAATGCATCTATTTCATATCCATTGATAGAAATATGTTCTATGGATTCACTCAATTCAATAAAACGCAATTCATAAGGAAGCTCCGGTGCAATGACCCTCAGTGCGGAAACCACTCTTGAAAGCCCTTTTGGCCCGATGAGTGTTACCGGTTCTGTCCGGTCGGAATTGCCGATTGTCAGTAAAAGTCCCGGAAGTCCGCTGATGTGGTCTGCATGGTAATGTGTAAAGCAGATGACATCAATCGGATGAAAGCTCCAGCCCTTTTCTTTTATTGCAATCTGTGTACCCTCGCCGCAGTCGATTAACATACTGCTGCCGTTATAACGCAGCAACAGCGATGTCAGCCATCTTCCCGGCAGCGGAAGCATTCCGCTTGTACCTAGTAAACATACATCTAACATTTTTCTTAGTCTTTCCTTTTCTAATTTTAGTATACACCTTTCCTATGCCATGCGCCAGCCTTTTGACATGATTATGGCATTTTCCACCGGTTTCTCGTAAAAATTTTTACGGACACCGATTTGTTCATATCCCATTTTTTCATAGAGCCTGCGCGCTGCATCATTGCTTTCACGCACTTCAAGAAAAAATATCGTCACGTCTTTTTGTCTGCCGCGTTCTTCCATTTCTTTCATCAGCGCTTCCGCCACTCCGTTTCTGCGGTATTTTTCTGCCACTGCCATATTGGTGATATTGCCTTCGCCAAGCACACTCCACAATCCGCAGTAGCCTGCAACTTCTTCGCCTGCAAGGCACACCAGATAAATATTTTCAGGTGTTGTGCAGGCGGAAAGAAAAGATTTTTCCGACCACGGTATAGAAAATATTTCCTGCTCTATGGCTTCTACCTGTGCAAGGTCTGTTTCACGCATTTCACGAATCTGAAACTGTTCCACGCTTGAGCTCCCTTTCTGCCTGTGACGGTCTTAAATATTCCGGGCGGAACGCATCGGATGAAATGATTTCTCCTGCTTCTGCCATATCTCTTGCCGCAAGTGCCACGCTTCCTGCACGCTGGGTACAGATATGTGCCGGTGCAATTGTATAGGCACAGGTCAGTCCTTCCTCAAATGCCTGTTTTGCCGGTACAACACCATCACCGATAAAGAGTACCGGTTCATTTTTCTCATTTAAAAGCTTTACCAGTTCTTCATAAGATAACAGGCTCTGTGCCATTACTTCCTGCGGTTTTCCGTCCTTGTCCAGCCGGTACAATGCCGTATATAAATGCTGTCTTCTTGCATCCATTACTGGACAAATCAGGCAGTCTGTTCTACTGACATTATATGCCATTGCCTTTAGTGTCGGCACTGCTGCCATTTTTTTATCCAGTGCCAGTGCCATGCCTTTTCCTGTTGCCGCACCGATACGCAGTCCGGTAAATGAACCCGGTCCCTGTGATACCGCAATTAAATCAAAGCTTTCCGGCTCTGTTTCCGTCATTTTGCAGATTTCATCAATCATCGGAAGCAATGTTTGTGAATGTGTTTTTTTATAATTTACCGTATATTCCGCTGTAAGTACATCATCTGTTAAAATTGCAACAGAAGCAGTGACTGCGGAACTTTCTATTGCCAGAATTCTCATTGTTTTTCTCCATTTGAAATCGTTATTTTACGGTAGTCGAAGCCTTTCTGCAAATCTTTTTCTATCGTAATTGTTGTTGTGCTGTCCGGGAGCAGCTCTTCTATGAGTGTTCCCCATTCAATCAGGCATACACCATCTGAAAAAAAGTATTCTTCATAGCCGATTTCGTCCATTTCGCTGACATCGGCAATGCGGTATACATCAAAATGGTACAACGGCAATCTGCCTTCATGATACTCCTGTACAATCGTAAAGGTCGGGCTGTTAATCGGCTCTTCAATTCCAAGCCCTTTGGCAAAGCCCTGCGTAAAGACCGTTTTGCCGACACCCAAATCACCGTTTAAGCAGTATATCTGTCCCGGCTGTACGGACTGTGCCAGCCTGTATCCGGCATCAAAGGTTTCTTTTGCACTATTTGTTTCTATGACCATATCTGCCTCCCACTTTTATCTGAAACGGCTTCAATTTTTTCTCTGCAATTGTAAGAAACGTATCCAGTTCATCACCGATGTCACGCAGCGGAATGATATTGGCACGGACACTGGTAATATATAAAACAAGACTCTTTCCTGTGCATTTAATCTTAAAAATGTCTTCCCAGCGCATTTCTTCGGCCACTGCCCCCTGCTGTAACAAAATCTTTTCTTCTGTAACTGTATATCGGACAGGTTCTTTAAAAGCTGCAACTGTTTTCATCTGCTGTTTCACTTTTAATTTCATGCCAATCGGTGTATACACAGTAAAAAAGAGCCCGAAAAAGCCCATCATCAGTGTATAGGAAATGTTGACCTGACCTGCGGATACTACGCAGATAATCAGTGCGACAATCCCAAACAACAGTCCTGCCACACCGCCGACGCTGTGGTAATTGTGGTATAATTTAAAGTTCATCAGATCCTGTTCGGTAACCTGTGTTTCAAACTGTACCTGTAAGCCCTGTGGCTTGTTCGATTCACTCATAACTTTTCCTTTCTTAATTCAGCTCCCGGCATTATCCGGACAATCTTTGCTCTTTTTTAGTGCATAAATTTTGACAATCCGCTCAGATTCAGTCCTTCCTGTTTTTTCGGGCGATCCTTTTTTGTCCGGCGGTCTTTTGCCGGTCTGCCTATCTTTTTATTCTGTGCTTCTTTTTCATCCAAAATCATAGAAAGTGCAATTCTGCCTTTATTGGCATCCACTTCAATTACACGGACATCTACGATATCACCGACACTGACAACGTCTAACGGATGTTCGACACGTCTGTCACTTCTCATCTGTGAAATGTGTACCAGTCCGTCCTGATGTACACCAATGTCTACAAATGCACCGAAATCAATGACATTTCTTACCGTTCCCTTTAAAATCATGCCCGGCTGTAAGTCTTTCATTTCTAAGACATCTTTGCGTAAAATCGGCTTTGGCATTTCTTCTCTCGGGTCACGTCCCGGCTTTTCAAGTTCCTTGATAATATCCTCTAAGGTCATTTCACCGATTTCAAGCTTTTCGGAGAGTTCTTTTAAATTGTGAACTTTGCTTCTTAAACCAATTAATTCACCGGAAGTAATGGAATTGCTGTCATAACCCATTAACGCCAGCAGCTTCTTTGCTGCTTCGTAGCTTTCCGGGTGGACACTTGTTGCATCTAACGGATTGTCACCGCCTGTAATGCGCATAAAGCCCGCACACTGTTCAAATGCCTTTGGTCCTAACTTTGCCACCTTTAACAGCTGCTTTCTGTTCGTAAATCTACCGTTAGTTTCACGGTAGTCTACAATATTTTTTGCAACTGCCTTGGAAATACCTGAAATGTATTCCAATAATGAAGCGGATGCTGTATTTAAATCAACACCGACTTTATTTACACTGTCTTCTACGACACCGGTCAGGGTTTCGCTTAACTTTTTCTGATTCATATCATGCTGATACTGTCCCACACCAATCGACTTCGGTTCAATCTTTACAAGTTCGGCAAGCGGGTCCTGCACACGTCTTGCAATGGATACCGCACTACGCTGTGCTACGTCAAAATCAGGAAATTCCTCTGTTGCCAGCTTACTTGCCGAATATACGGAAGCACCGGCTTCATTGGTAATGATGTAATCCACATCGTTTAAATTCATTTCTTTAATCATGTCCGCAATGATTTTTTCGGATTCTCTGGAAGCCGTTCCGTTCCCGCAGGAAATAAGCGTTACATGATATTTGTCAATGAGTTTTTTTACTTCACGCTTGGATTCTTCAACCTTATTGTGCGGCTCTGTCGGATAGATGACCTTTGTATCCAGCACCTTTCCCGTTGCATCCACCACAGCAAGCTTACAGCCTGTACGGAATGCCGGGTCCCAGCCGAGTACGACTTTTCCTGCAATCGGCGGCTGTAATAAAAGCTGTTCTAAGTTTTTGCCGAATACTTTGATTGCGCCATCTTCTGCTTTTTCCGTCAGACTGCTGCGGATTTCACGCTCGATTGCCGGTGCGATCAGTCTGTCATACGCATCTGCAATCGTTGCTTTTAATACCGGCGCTGTAAATTCATTTTCCGATGTCAGCACCTGTTTGTCCAGATATCTTAAAATGCGTTCTTCCGGCGCTTCAATCTTCACTGTTAAAAACTTTTCCGCTTCACCACGGTTAATCGCAAGGATTCTGTGTCCCGGAACGGTGCTTAAGCTTTCATTGTAGTCATAGTAGGTTTCATAAACCGATTCTGCTTTTTCATCTTTGGCAATAGAAATGAGTTTCCCCTCTTTCATTGTAATATCACGGATATATGTTCTGTAGTCTGCCACATCGGAAATCTGCTCTGCAATAATATCCATTGCCCCCGCGATTGCCGCTTTGGCATCGGCTACTTCTTTTCCTTCTTCCGTACTGATGTACTTGGCGGCTTCCTCCTCTAACGGCTTGTCGGTATTTTGCTGTAAAATAAATTCTGCCAGCGGTTCTAAGCCTTTTTCTTTGGCAATTGTCGCTCTTGTTCTTCTTTTCTGCTTATACGGACGGTATAAATCCTCTACGAGTACCATTGTTTCTGCCGCCAGAATCTGCTGCTTTAACTCGTCTGTTAATTTACCCTGTTCTTCAATGCTTGCGATTACCTGTTCTTTTCTATCTTCAAGATTGCGCAGGTAACGCAGTCTTTCATCTAAATTTCTTAACTGCTCATCATTTAATGCGCCTGTTGCTTCTTTACGGTATCTTGCAATAAACGGAATCGTACAGCCCTCGTCAATCAGCTTGACAGCGGCTTCCGCCTGTGTTGCCTTTATCTGTAATTCTTCTGCTATCTTCTTGATAATGTCCATTCGTGTGACGTTCTCCTTTTTCTTCCCTTTTTTCTGAATTCTTATTATTATACCAGTTTGGGAGAGGTTTCGCAACTTTGAGCTGTGGCTGATTTGCAATCCACCATACCTTATGATAAGATTATAAATATATGCAAATTAAGGAGGATTTCATGGATAATTACGACCCGAATAACTGGAGTGACAATAACAATACAAATCAAAATCAGAATATAAACGGAAACCAGCATCCGAATCAGAATTATTTTAATAATGACTATCCGGTGCCGCCGGCTAAACCAAAGGATAAGCTTGCGACTTTTTCACTGATTTTAGCCATTGCAGGCTGTGTGACTTCCATAGTGTATTACATCAGTCTGCCATGTACGATTTCAGCAATTGTACTGGCAATCCTTTCCCGCAGCCGCATTGGACGTTTTGAAGGAAAAGCGGTTGCTGGTTTATGTCTTGGCATTTCCGGCATTGTTTTAATGTTATTTTTCTTTGTTATGATGCTTTCCATTCTGCATGACCCAAGTTTAATAAATTATATGCAGGAATATATGTCCGTCTATGCTGTCGAGCCACGTGCATAGGCAGCATCAATAACAAACGGCAGTTTCTGCAAATCTGTATTGGATTACTCCGCTACACCAGCTTTGCAAAAACTGCCGTTTTTTCTTTATTTTTTACTTCTGTGGAATAAATACATCATAGATTGCGCGGATTGCCGCTTCAAAATAGCGGTTTCTTACACCGACGATAATATTTAATTCGCTTGATCCCTGATCAATCATTTTAACATTAATCTTTGCATTAGACAGTGCAGAAATCACATTTGTGGCATTACCGACACTGTTTTTCATACCGCGTCCTACAACAGCGATTAATGCGAGGTTTGACTCTAATTCAATGCTGTCCGGATTCACGGCTCTGTGCAGTTCTGCAAGCACCTTCTGTTCTTTTTCCACAAATTCATCCTGATGTACAATGACTGTCATGGTGTCGATTCCTGACGGCATATGCTCAAATGAAATACCGTTATCTTCAAATACCTGAAGTACTTTTCTACCGAAACCGATTTCAGAGTTCATCATATCCTTATCAATGTTGATTGCTACAAAGCCTTTCTTTCCTGCGATACCTGTAATGATACATTCCGGGATACTGCAGGTCGTTTCTACAATCATTGTACCCTTATCTTCCGGTGCATTGGTGTTGCGGATATTAATCGGAATTCCTTCTTTTCTTACCGGGAAGATTGCGGATTCGTGTAATACGGAAGCACCCATGTAAGATAATTCTCTTAATTCCTTATAAGTAATAATCGCAATCGGCTTTGGATTTTCTACAATTCTTGGATCTGCTACAAGGAAACCTGAAACATCTGTCCAGTTTTCATATACATCTGCCTTTAAAGCTCTTGCCACGATAGAACCGGTTACATCGGAACCACCTCTTGAAAATGTCTTTACCTGACCGTTTGGCATTGCACCGTAGAAGCCCGGAATAACGGCATTTTCTGTATTTGCAAGACGTTCGCTCATCACTTGATTGGTTTTTTCAGATTCAAATTCACCATTTTTATCAAAGCAGATTACGGTTGCTGCATCAATAAATTCATAGCCAAGGTAATTTGCCATGATGATACCGTTTAAATATTCACCGCGGGAAGCTGCATAGTCCTTGCCGGCCTTTGCAGCAAACTGCTTCTTAATTGTTTCAAACTGTTCTTCTAAGGAAAGCTTTAAGCCGAGCCCCTTGATGATTTCGTTGTAACGTTCCTTGATTGCCTTTAAGGATTTATCAAAATTTTTGCCTTCTTCTGCTTCGGCATAGCATTTGTAGAGCATATCCGTTACTTTCGTATCCTCTGAAAAACGCTTTCCCGGTGCAGACGGCACAACATATCTTCTGCTCTCTTCGGCACGGATAATGTTGCCAACCTTCTTAAACTGCTCTGCACTTGCTAATGAACTTCCGCCAAATTTAACTACTTTTACCATTTTTATGTAACTGCCTTTCTCTATTATTTTTCAAATAAATGATTGATGATTGTATATCCTTTGTCGATATAATTGCCGCTTTCCTGCGCCTCTTTTTCATTGTAATTCCATGTGTGGCTCTGCTTGTTTGTGCTGTCATAGAGCATATACGGAACCGGGTCTGATACATGGGTTCTGATGGCTACCGGTGTCGGATGGTCCGGAAGGACTAACATTCTGAAATCTGTTCCTGCCGCTTCTAACTGCTCTGTTACGCGCTTGATAATGCGCTTATCCAGATTCTCAATTGCCTGCACCTTACGCTCAAAGCTGCCCTGATGTCCCATTTCGTCCGGTGCTTCCAGATGAATGTATGCAAAATCCAAATCATCTTTTAACAGTGCTTCTACTGCTGCATCGGCTTTTCCTTCATAATTGGTATCGAGTCCGCCATTTGCGCCTTCTACCTCAACAACCTTCATATCTGCACCGACAGCAATCCCCTTTAATAAATCTACCGCAGAAATCATCGCACCGGTATGTCCCGTCTTTTCAACAAACGGTGCCAGTGCCGGACGTGTGCCTGCACCCCAGAACCAGATGGAATTGGCAGGATTTAAGCCCTTTTTCATGCGTTCTACATTGATTGGGTGATTTGATAAAATGTCATAGCTTTTCTTCATCATTTCACGCAGCGCTTCTGTCTTTGGCAGATACTGTCCGATGACCTGTCCAAGTACATCATGCGGCGGTGTCAGTTCTACAACTTCACCCTTATCCCAGATGGTTAAATGTCTGTAGCTTGTTCCAACGTAGAATTTATAAATGTCTGTTTCTAATTCTTTACGGACTGCTTCAAGCAGCACTGCCGCATCTTCTGTTGAAATTTCGCTGGAACTATGGTCAATAATCGTTTTTTCTTCATATGGCAGGTCATCTGTAGATACCGTAACAATATTGCAGCGCAGTGCCACATCGGTCGGTTTCATATCGACACCGATACTTAACGCTTCGAGCGGTGAACGCCCGGTGTAATACTCTCTCGGATTGTATCCCAATACAGAAAGATTTGCCGTATCACTTCCCGGCGCCATGCCTTCCGGTACAGTACGCACCATGCCGATTTCGGACCACTTTGAATACTTGTCCATTGTCGGTGTATCTGCATAGTCAAGGGGTGTACGGTTGTCAAGTTCAGGAATATTCTTATCTGCCATTCCATCGCCTAAAACGATTAAATACTTCATGATTTTCTTTTCCTCATTTCCTTCTCATTTACTGTAACCGGCAGTTTTTATATGGTTGTTTTATCAAAACGGATTCTGCCGGCAACATCAAACTGTGCTGCTGCCTGTGCAAATGCCTGTTCTGTCATATTGGCTGTTACAAGACCAAATTCATCATCCAGTCCGTCTACCGTAACTGTCTGTACTGCGTGGAATGCTTCTTTTGCTTTTTCAAGCGCCGCTCTGTCTTTAATTCTTACAAAGAAAGTGCGTTCTACTTCCATTGCACTGCCAAGTTCTAACTTTTCATAGCTCCAGAGTGTCATGACATTTCTGCCCTTATGCTTCACGCAGTCTACAACATCCGCAACAACCGCACTGGCTGTCGGAAGCTTTCCTGCACCTGCTCCGAAGAACATCACGTCCCCAATGACATTTCCATGAATATAAATGCCGTTTAAGACGTCATTGACATTATAGAGCGGATGTGTAGCATCAATTAAAAATGGTGCTGTAATCGCATAAACCTTTTCATCTTTCTTAAAGCTTGTTGCAAGCAGTTTGACAACACAGCCAAGCTTTTCCGCATAAGCAAAATCGGCTGTTGAAATCTTTGTAATGCCTTCTGTCTGGATTTCTTCAAACTTTACGGTTGAACCGAATGCAAGCGATGTCAGAATCGCAATCTTACGGCAGGCATCATAGCCTTCCACATCGGCTTCCGGATTACGCTCCGCATAGCCTAAATCCTGTGCTTCCTTTAATACATCTTCATAAGAACTGCCTTCCTGGCTCATCTTTGTTAAAATGTAGTTGGTTGTTCCGTTTAAAATACCGGTAATCTGTGTAATCTCATCAGCTGTGAGTGACTGGTTTAACGGACGGATAATCGGAATACCGCCGCCGACAGATGCTTCAAACATGAAGTTTAAGCTTCTTTCCTTTGCCATTGCAAGCAACTCCGGTCCGTGTTCCGCAACCAGTGCCTTATTGGAAGTACAGACACTCTTTCCGGCTTCCAGTGCTTTTTTTACAAATGTAAATGCCGGTTCAATACCGCCCATAACTTCAACAACAACATCAATTTCTTTATCCTGAATAATGATGTCTACATCATGTACAATTTTTTCCTGAATCGGGTCCCCCGGAAAATCTCTTAAATCAAGGACATATTTAACTTCAATTCCCTCTCCTGCACGTTTTTCAATTGAATTTTTGTTGGTTTCAAGGACTTCAACAACACCTGAACCAACTGTGCCATAACCTAATACTGCAATTTTTGCCATTGTCTTTACCCTTTCCTATTCGCGACTTAATATTTTTAAATACCGCACACCCGGAAGCTGTTCAATCTCCTCAATCATCTTTGAAGAATCTCCGGTGCTTGGCAGAATATCCACACTCAATGTCAGCGATGCGACGCCGTTTACCGGTATAGTCTGATGAATTGTTAAAATATTTGCGTGAAATTCTGCAACTTTTTTCAACACCAGTGACAACAATCCCGGTTCATCGTCCATTGAAAGGACAAATGTGATTGTTTTTCCTTTCACGTTATCACGGAACGGAAAAATATCTTCTTTATATTTGTAATAAGAACTTCTGCTGATACCAACCTGTTCTGTGGCATCCGCAACAGAAATCCCCTTTGTTTCAATAAGCCGGTTTGCCTGTGCAACCTTTAACAGAACCTCCGGCAGTGCTTTCTGCTTTACAACATAATATTTAATATTTTCGTCCATAATCCACCATCTTATTGTTTGTGTCTGTGTAGGAAATACAAGTGTTTTTCAGTGTTCGTGTATAAAAGACAACTGTATTCCCTGCAAAGAATAGTAACATACTCTACTGATAAATGCAAGGAAAAAATACCGACACGATTATCATTTTTTGAACATACAAAAAGAACAGTTTCACTGCCGGGCATATTTAATATCCCCTTTTCAGCGTGAAACTGTTCTTTTTATCTTATGGCAGCTGTCAATTCGCTACTCTACGTGTCCGTTGACAACATTCCATGTAACGTACTGATTGTCAGCCATTCTCTCTGCCAAAGACACTCGCCAGATAGCGCATATCTTTGATATGACTGTCATTTAATTCGCCTTTTTTCACACGCCACTTCCAGTTCGTGCCAAGCGTGGACGGTGTATTCATGCGTGCCCAGTTGCCAAGCTTTAAAATATCCTGCACCGCAAAGATGACAAGATTGGCAACACTGCCGTAAGCGGCACGGAACACCTGATCTACCATACGTTCTTTATCCCTTGTGTCCAGATAGTCATACGCATAACCGAGTTCCCAGTCCGGATGCTCGATAAAATAGCCCATCAGTGTTTCATTGTCATGTGTTCCACCGTAAACCACACAATTCTGCGTGTAATTATGTGGAAGATGCGGATTCTTTCTGTCGCCGCCAAACGCAAATTCCAGTACTTTCATTCCCGGATAGTTATTTTCTTCTAAGAGTTCATTGACCTCCGGTACCAGTACACCTAAGTCTTCCGCAATAATCTTTTTATCGCCGATTGCACGGTTGATGACATCGGTTAATTTCTTTCCCGGTCCCATGCAGTATTCACCCTGTCTTGCATCCGGCATATCCGCAGGGATTGTATAATATTTCACAATGCCGATAAAATGGTCAATGCGGATGACGTCGTAGAGCTGTGCGGATTTGTGCATCCGGCGATACCACCACGAAAAATCATCTTTTTCCAACGTATCCCAGTCGTAGAGCGGATTACCCCATTTCTGTCCCAAATCCGAAAAGGCATCAGGCGGCACACCTGCCACTTTTTCGCACAGGCGGTCTTCATTTAACTGGAAATATTGCGACTCTGCCCATACATCGGCACTGTCATAGCCCATGTAAATCGGAATATCTCCGATAATTTCAACACCGATACTATTGACATAATTTTTAAGCTTCTGCCACTGCTTATCAAATTCATACTGGACAAATATCCAGAAATCAATATCATCCGCGAGCAGACTTCGGTATTTTTTTAATCCTTCTTCGGTCCGGAAGCGGATATCCTCATCCCATTCCGACCACACAACACCGTTAAAATGCTCTTTAACCGCCATAAACAGCGCATAATTTTCAATCCAGTCTGCATTATCCCGTATGAAATTATCATACTTTTTATACTCCGGCAGTCCTGCTGCAAGCTTTACCCTGCTTTCACTGCGTACCGCTTTATAGCTTTCAAATGCTTTTCGCAGTACCGCAAAACGGTTCTGATACATTTTTTCATAGCTGACATAACACTCATTACCTAGTCCGATATCTGTATTCTGCGTAAAGTTTCCGTTTCCGGCTTCTTCCTCTGAAATATGCACCGGAACTTTTCCGTCACCCCAGTCAACTGCCAGCATATCACTTTTTAGCAATAAACCGTCTTCTGCGAGCATATCCAGGTCTATAAAATACGGATTACCCGCGAATGCCGAATAGGACTGATACGGGCTGTCGCCATACGTGGTTGATCCGATTGGAAGTACCTGCCAGTACTTATGGTTACATGCTCTGACAAAGTCCGCAAATTCATATGCCGCTTTGCCCATTGTTCCGATTCCGTAATCGGACGGCAGACTGCTGATTGACATCAGAACCCCCGCACTTCTGTCAAATGTCTGCTTCTTTGTTTCATTTTTCATCATTGCCACCTCCATGTCCCCTTGCAGCAATTTAAGCTTTACCCGTTCTGCAGTTCTTCTGTAATTTTTTTCACATCTTCTGCTTCATCATCTGAAAGCAGTTTTTCAACATCAAGTAATAAAATTAATTTACCATCTACATTGGCAACCCGGTCCAAATACTGTGTATCTGCTTTGACTAACATGGACGGCATTGGCAGAATATGACTTTCATCAATATCATTAATTTCAAGCACTTCATCCACTTCCAGTGCAAGCTTTAATCCGCCCGAACTAATGATGATCGTACTTTCTGCTGTTGCTTCCTGCTCTTTTCCAAATTTTCTTGCAAGGCTGTATACCGGAATGACCTCATTTCTCATGTTGACAATTCCTTTAATATAACTCTGTGAATTCGGCACAGGAACAACATTTAAATCTTTTTCAATTGACTGCACCAGATTAATATCCACGCCATACATTTCTTTCCCCAAAAGGAATACAACTGGTTTTACATAATTTGCCATACTTTCCTCCATTCTGACAGCCGGCTGTGTACACATTTCTATATCTTATGCACACAATCCTGCTCTTTTGTCCGCATTTTTATTCTGCCTTTTTACCGGTACTCAGCCAGATTAAATAAGCATTGATAAAAGGATCAATGTTTCCATCCAAAACACTCTGGGCATTTCCCACATCTTTATTGGTTCTGTGGTCTTTTACCATTGTATAAGGCTGTAAAACATAACTGCGTATCTGGTTACCGAAATTGATGTCCTTGACATCTCCACGGATATCCGAGGTCTTTTCGGCATTTTCCTGCTGCTTTAACAAATACAGTTTTGCCTTTAACATCTGCATTGCTTTATCTTTGTTCTGATGCTGTGAACGTTCATTCTGGCACTGTACAACAATTCCTGTCGGAAGATGCGTGATACGGATTGCAGAAGACGTCTTGTTGATATGCTGACCGCCGGCACCACTGGAACGATACGTATCAATCCGCAGATCATCCGGATTAATCTCTATGTCTATATTTTCATCAATATCCGGCATAACATCACACGATACAAATGAGGTCTGCCTTTTTCCTGCCGCATTAAACGGTGAAATACGGACTAAACGGTGTACGCCATGCTCGGACTTTAAATGTCCGTAGGCATCCGGTCCTGAAATCTCTATCGTAACAGACTTTACACCGGCTTCTTCACCTTCAAGATAGTCTATCACTTCGGTTGTGTATCCTTTGCGTTCCGCCCATCTCGTATACATACGCATCAGCATCTGGCACCAGTCACAGCTTTCCGTGCCACCCGCCCCTGCATGCAGTGTCAGAATCGCATTGCTTCTGTCGTATTCGCCTGACAGCAGGGTTTCTATGCGCAGTTCTTCCAGATGTTCTTCAAATGTCGTAATTTCACTGTCAATTTCCGGCAGAAGGGAGGCATCATTTTCCTCCTCCGCCATCTCAATCAGCGTTTTTGTATCTTCCAGTCCCCGGACTAAAGCATCATATTTTTCAAAAGAATCCTTTAAGGCTTTTAATTCTTTCATCGCCTTCTGGGACTTTTCCGTATCGTCCCAGAAGCCCGGCGCTTCCATATCCGCCTCCAGTTCTTCAATTCTTTTCTGCTTATTATCTAAGTCCAGTGAATTTTTAATCTGTTGAAGCGGCTTATCATAATCTGATATTTTGTATCGATACTGGTCTAATTCTACCACTTTCCATACCTCACAATCAATATTTATGCCTGTCTTCCACAGCAGTTTTTATACTTTTTGCCACTGCCGCACGGACACAGGTCGTTTGGATAAACCTTTTTTTCCACACGCTTTACAGGACCTTTTACGGAAGCACCTTCATCTTTATTGGTTCCCGTTACTTTGGCTACCTGCTCACGTTCTACTTTCTGCTCTACCTGAATATGCATGAGCAGTCTTACCGTATCTTCCGTAATCGCAGTTGTCATGGCATCAAACATATCGTAGCCCATCACCTTGTACTGTACAACCGGATCACGCTGTCCGTATGCCTGAAGACCGATACCCTGCTTTAACTGGTCCATATCATCGATATGATCCATCCACTTTCTGTCGATAACCTTTAATAATACGACACGCTCGATTTCACGGATCTGTTCCGGTTCAGGGAACTGTGCTTCTTTGTCTTCATACATTTTCAAAGCCTTTTCCTTTAATGTATGCAGTAATTCATTCTTATTCTTAATCGATTCATCATATACAACCGGTTCTAACGGAATGGTCGGCAGTAATAATTCATTAATTTCTGTGTAATCCCATTCCTTCGGTGAAGCATCTTCTCCGATGCAGCGGTTGACAACACTTTCTACAAAGTCCGTAATCATCTTAATCACAGAGTTACGCATACTTTCGCCGTTTAATACGCGGTTTCTCTCCGCATAAATGATTTCACGCTGTTCATTCATAACCTGATCATACTGTAACAGATGGCTTCGGATACCGTAATTATTGGTTTCAATCTTCTTCTGTGCTTTTTCAATCGCACTGCTTAACATCTTATGCTCAATCCGCTCGTTTTCATCAACGCCGAGTGCATTAAAGACGTTCATTAAACGTTCCTGTCCGAACAGACGCATCAAGTCATCTTCAAGTGAAATGTAAAATCTTGATTCACCCGGATCACCCTGACGTCCTGCACGACCGCGCAGCTGGTTATCAATTCGTCGGGATTCGTGGCGTTCCGTACCGATAATTTTTAAACCGCCTGCTGCTCTTGCTTCTTCATCCAGCTTAATATCCGTACCACGTCCTGCCATATTGGTCGCAATCGTAACTGCACCATGCTTACCTGCCTGCGAAACGATTTCCGCTTCTTTTTCATGGTACTTGGCATTTAACACGTTATGCTGGATACCTTTTTTGCGGAGCATTTCACTTAACAGCTCGGAAGTTTCAATTGTAATCGTACCAACAAGTACCGGCTGTCCCTTTTCATGGGATTCGATAACAGACTCAACAACCGCATTGAATTTGCCTTTTTTTGTCTTGTATACGGCATCTTCTAAATCCACTCTGGCAACCGGTCTGTTCGTCGGCACTTCAACAACGTCCATGTTATAAATTTCACGAAATTCTTTTTCTTCCGTCAGCGCTGTACCGGTCATACCGGCTTTCTTTTCAAATTTGTTAAAGAAATTCTGGAATGTAATGGTTGCAAGGGTCTTACTTTCTCTTTTAACCTTTACGTGTTCCTTCGCTTCAATTGCCTGATGCAGACCGTCTGAATATCTTCGTCCCGGCATGATACGTCCTGTAAATTCATCAACGATTAAAACTTCATCATCTTTTACAACGTAGTCTTTATCCTTAAACATCAGGTTGTGTGCACGCAGTGCCAGTGTCACATTATGCTGGATTTCCAGATTTTCCGGGTCTGCGTAGTTGTCAATGTGGAAGAACTGTTCAACCTTGTGGACACCCTGCTCGGTAAGGTTGACAACCTTATCCTTTTCATTAACGATAAAGTCACCGTCTTCTTCCATTTCTTCCTGCATGATTGCCTGCATCTTAGTCATCTCGCCCTTGTATTCGCCGCGCTGTAACTGGCGTGCAAGGACATCACACAATTCATAAAGCTTCGTAGACTTACCGCTCTGTCCTGAAATGATAAGCGGTGTTCTTGCCTCATCAATTAATACAGAATCGACTTCATCGATGATACAGTACTTGAGATTTCTAAGTACCAGCTGTTCTTTATAAATTGCCATGTTATCACGCAGATAATCAAAACCAAGTTCATTGTTGGTTACATATGTAATATCACAGGCATATGCTGCTTTTCGTTCTTCTTCTTTTAAATCATGAAGGACAATGCCGACCGTCAGTCCTAAAAACTGATGAATCTGTCCCATCCACTCTGCATCTCGCTTTGCAAGATAGTCATTGACAGTAACAACAAGTACGCCTTCTTCTGTCAGGGCATTTAAATATGCCGGAAGGGTACAAACGAGTGTCTTACCTTCACCGGTACGCATCTCTGCAATACGTCCCTGATGCAGAATAATACCACCGATAATCTGTACTCTGTAATGTTCCATGCCAAGGACCCTGCGTCCGGCTTCCCGGACAACCGCATAGGCTTCCGGTAAAATATCATCAAGAGTTTCCCCTTTTTTTAATCTTTCCTTAAATTCTTTGGTCTTTCCTTTTAATTCTTCGTCACTATATGCCATCATTGTGTCACGATAGCTTTCCACTTTGTCAGCAATTGGTACAATTCTTTTCAGCTCATGCTGGCTGTGTGTTCCAAATAACTTTTGCGCTAATCCCATTTTAATCTCCATTCCGCCGCGCAACCGGCATTTCAATTTCAACGATTGGGCGTATCCCTGATACACTATGCCACATTGCTCTATTGTACCACTCATTCCATAATTAGGCAAGTAAAACGCGCCGCTCTTTCACTGGGATTCCCGCCCTTTCTTCTGTTTTACATAAATTTCACATTATGACTGACATAAAAAACCGGCAGTACGGAAAATCATCCCATCCCGTACTGCCGGCTTCTTTCGCTTATTTATTTAGTTTTATGAAGAACTAATCCAGTTCCGGTTCAATGAGTCCGTATGTGTTGCCTTTTCTCTTATACACGACATTGACTTCTTCTGTTTCTGAATTGAAGAATACATAGAAGTTATGTCCTAATAATTCCATCTGTACACATGCTTCTTCCGGATCCATTGGCTTAATGCCAAATCTCTTTGTACGAATAATCTTTACTTCATCTTCATCATTGTAGTCTTTATCTACAAATTCCTGAGCAAATGCTGCTGCATTCTGATGCTTGTCTACGATCTTATTCTTGTACTTTTTGAGCTGACGTTCGATAACTTCTTCTACCAAATCGATGGAAACATACATATCGCTGCTTACCTGCTCGCTTCTGATAATATTGCCTTTGACCGGAATCGTGACTTCTATTTTTTGTCTTTCCTTCTCAACGCTTAAAGTTACGTTCACTTCTGTTTCTGGAGCAAAGAATCTGTCAAGCTTACCAAGCTTTTCTTCTACTGCTGACTTTAACCCTTCTGTAACATCGATATTTCTTCCTGTAATAATAAAACGCATGATGTCCAACTCCTTTATTGTGTATTTTCATCGTGGTATTGCTAATGAACACCATCTATCTGATGTATTTATTATAACACAATTTTGGATTTAGACAAGCAAATTCACACAATTTATTCTTTTTTATGATATTTTTTATTCAAAAATAAGATGGGCTTTTTTACTGGCTATGCAACAGATTTGTCAAGCCTTTTCGCCCTGTTTTTTTGCGTAAAATTGCGATTTATGATTTTTTAACAAAACATGTATTCTGTTTTACAAACTTATCCCCATTGTGGAAATACACACATTCCATTGTGGATAATGTGGATAACTCTGTGCATAACTTATTTTCACGCAAAAAATGGACTTTTTGCGTGGGGATAACTTTGGAATAATTTGTCAATGAATGTCGATAATTTTTTGAGATGTGTAAAGATGCCTCTTGTTTTTAGCAGAGTTGCACAAGCGCCTTTTTGTCAATTATTTTTTGAGAAATATTTATATTCCAACAACTGTGAGCATTTGTTTGAATCTTTTTTCTTTTTACTGTAAGATATATGATAATATCCGGGTCAAAGCAGAGCGTAGACAAGAGAGTGTACAACACCCTTATCCAGGGGATTTTGATCCGGAATTTGCCGGATATGCGGCATTTACAATATTGAAATTTTTCAGAATCGAGGTTTTATAACAGATATGTGCAAAACAGTTTTAATTACGGGAGCTTCCCGCGGTATCGGCCGCGGCATTGCACTCTCTTTTGCAAAGGAAGGCTGGCAGGTTGCCTTAAACTGTCGTCAGAATGTGGAACAGTTAAATGAAACAAAGGCGCTGGTATGTAAGGGCGGTGCAAAATGTGCTATTTTTCCTGCCGATGTGAGCGACTATACACAAACGGAAAAAATGTTTGGGGATATTGAACAGACCTTTGGTGGTGTGGATATTCTCATAAATAATGCAGGAATTTCTATAATCGGACTTTTTCAGGATTTGTCACGTGCAGACTGGATGCGGCTGATGGATACAAATGTCGGCTCTGTTTATAACTGCTGCCATTTTGCCATTCCGCATATGGTACATGAAAAATGTGGAAAAATCATTAACATTTCTTCAGTCTGGGGGATTGCAGGTGCAAGCTGCGAAGCCGCATACAGCGCTTCTAAAGGAGCTGTTAATGCCTTAACCCGCGCACTGGCAAAGGAACTTGCACCGAGCAACATTCAGGTCAATGCCATTGCCTGCGGTGCAATTGATACAGATATGAATGCTTTTTTAAGCGAAGATGAACGTGCTTCTTTAATAGAAGAAATTCCAGCCGGACGTCTTGGAACACCTGCGGAAGTTGGCTCACTGGTACAGTCTTTATGCAGTGACAGCGGCTATCTTACCGGGCAGGTTATCCAGCTTGACGGCGGATGGATTTGATTTATTTGATATACGACCGCTCAACGGTTACGACTGCAAAGCACTTCGGATTTTTTTTCTGAATGGCATTATGAACCATATCCTGTACCTCTTTGTCGGTATATTTATACTGATGCGGTACAACTAAATCAAAGATGAGATTGGTAAGGTATGGGCCTTTAGTGCTTCTGAAATCGTGAATGCTTAAACGGTCATCAATTTCTGCAATAACTTCCAGCACCATTTCTTTTAATTCTTCCACTTCTTTATCATCATTGACAACCGGATCCATGTGAATGGATATGCCGCAGTGCAGCTGACCGGCTACTCTGTGTTCCGCAATATCAATAATATCATGTGCGGCAAGCAGGTTCATTGTATACGGCACTTCTGCATGAAGGGTAACAAAAACCCTTCCCGGTCCATAATTATGTACAATCAAATCATGGATTCCGATAATATGCTCATCTTCCATAACCAGTTCCTTTAACTGTCTCACAAAAGATTCTTCCGGCGGCTGTCCAAGAAGCGGATAAACCGTTTCTTTAGCTGCCTCAATTCCCGCCATAAAGACAAATACCGCCACTACGGCACCTGCCAGTCCATCGATATTTACTCCGGTAAATGTCGTAATCAGAAGCGATACCAGTACCACACCGGTTGCGATACAGTCGGAAAGACTGTCTGCCGCTGTTGCGCGCATGGCTGCAGAATCAATCCGCTTTCCCAGCGAGGTATTAAAATATGCCATCCAGAATTTTAATGCAATCGAACCCGCCAGAATCACAACCGATACAACGCTAAATTTCATCGCCTCCGGCTGAAAGATTTTTATAACCGAATCTTTAAACAGTTCAATTGCCATTACGATAATAACTGCCGATACAATCATTCCGGCGATATATTCGATTCTGCCATGTCCAAATGGATGGTCTGTATCCGCCGGCTTGCCTGCCATTTTAAAGCCTGCCAGCGTTACAATGGATGAACCGGCATCGGATAAGTTATTGAAGGCATCTGCCGAAATGGATACGGAACCGGTAATGATACCTGCAAAAAATTTACATGCAAATAAAATCAGGTTGCATATAATTCCTACAATTCCCGCAAAAATCCCGTAGTTTTCCCGCACTTTAATGTCTTTCACATTTTTGTAATCCTTTATAAATATTTTTAAAAGTCCTTCACTCATATTTTCCTCTTTTCCGCCTCCATCTTTATTCCACAAATTTTTAGCACCCTCGTATTTATTCGTTATTACTATTATATATACACTATTTTGACAGAATTTCCTAGCAAATTTATATTTTTCCATGTATAATGCTTTATATTAAGAAAAAATGCAAAATGCAGGTAAACCTGCATAGCATTTTGCTTCGCAAAACAAGGAGGTAAAATCCTCTGCTCCTGCTTAGGGCAGTCGCATTTTGCTTCGCAAAACAAGGAGGATTGTATGTTTCAACTTTTTCCTACTGCCACTCCGGAGGAGGTCGGCATTGACAGCCAATGGCTGATGAATTTTTGTAAACGGCTGGAAGAACAGCAGCTTCCACTGCACAGTGCCTTGATTATGCGGCACGGAAAGGTGTGCATGGAAACTTACTATAAACCTTATACACGTGATACCCTGCACCGTATGTTTTCCGTCACTAAAAGCTTTGTATCTTTGGGTATCGGACTGCTTGAGGCCGAAGGAAAATTATCCCTTGATGATAAAATTGTGGATTTTTTCCCTGAAAAGCTGCCAAAGCCGGGTGTACATCCCTATATAGCGATGATGACAATCCGTGATATGCTCACAATGAGAACCTGTCATGACAAGACAACGTACAAAGCACCTGGCGTTACCGACTGGGTGGCTTCGTTTTTTACCGTACCCCCGACACATGTTCCCGGCACGAATTTTTCCTACGATACTTCATCTACACATACACTTGGCGCATTAATTGAAAAATTAAGCGGTATGGACCTGCTTTCTTACCTGCGTTTTAAATTTTTGGACGAAATCGGATTCTCTGCCAATGCGTATATTTTAAAAGACCCTAACGGTGTCAGCATGGGCGGTTCGGGACTCTGTGCCACACCGTATGATTTGCTAAAGGTCATTTACCTGATTGCCAATGACGGTGTATGGCAGGGCAAGCAGCTTCTGCCTGCCGGTTATGTCCGTGCAGCAAAATCTATGCAGAGTGACCCTTACGGCAGACAGTCCTCACTTGAAGAATTACAGGGCTATGGCTATCAAATCTGGATGACACGCCATAACGGCTATGTTTTATTCGGCATGGGCGGACAACTTGCACTGTATGTGCCGGATAAAGATATTTTCATGGTAACAACTGCCGATGCACAAGGACGTCAGGGCGGTGTACAGCTCATTTACGAAGCCTTCTGGCATGAAATTTATGACAAAATCGCCACGGATTCCCTGCCTGCTGCCACACCGGAATACACTGCCGCTTTTTTAGAATATTGTAATACAAGAACATTGTTTGTTCTGCCGGGCAGTCTGACTTCACCCGTTTTGGCTGATATCAACGGTATAACTTATCAAATGGATGAAAACATCTGCCAGATGAAGACGATGAAGGTGGATATTGCCACCGATACCGGACTCGGAACACTGACCTATGAAAATGCTTCCGGTGTCCATACCCTTTCCTTCGGACTGGGTTATAACGCCTTCGGTCAGTTCCCGGACTATGATTTAAAATATGCCGCTTCTGCAGCTTTCCGCATGGAAAACACACTACTGGTTAAAGTTCAGATTATTGATTCCGCCATCGGCAATCTCTTTTTCAGTCTGAATTTTAAGGGAGATTATGTGACAGTAATGCTCCGAAAAATTGAGGAGAGTTTGTTTGGAGAGTATAATGGGGTCTTTAGTGGGAAGAAAATTTAATACAAGGTTTTAAAAGAGAAGCACAAAGAGCTGCCTCAACGTTGTCACTTGACTTCGGCAGCCCTTTGTGCTTCTCTGTATTTACTGTATTGAATTTTCCTATGAGGAATTCAGAAAGTTTTTGTACAAGTAATGGTCATTCACAATACCGTCTTTAATATCACGTCAATGCGATGTTCATATGTGTGATATTGTACAATTTTCTTTAAACCGTTTTGTGCGATGGTCTTTCTTTCATCTTCATGGTCCAGATAATATTCTGCCTTGCGCATCATATCGTCTAAGCTGTCATAGTAAACGAGGTCTTTTCCATTTTCAAAGAAATCCCCCAGTTCAATCTGATAATTGGTCAGCAGAAATCCGCCTGCCCCTAAAATATCCCATATCCGCAGCGGCAGTCCCGTTCGGATATTGCGGATTGTAAAATTCATATTAATGTCGGATTCGTGAAAAACCAGCGGCATTTCCTCACGGTAATCCACACTTTCCCTTACATGCACGCCATGCAGCCTCTCATCGGTTCTGTCTGTATACAGATTCACCTTAAACCGGGATGCCAGCGCATTTAAATTGCGGATACGCTCTTTCTGTGCCGTTTTAAAACCCAGATAAGTTGAAGAAAAGACAAGCCTGATATCGGAAAATGCCGTATCCGACTGATGAAAGTCAATAATTTCACAAAGCCGCTCTAAAATGTCTGCTGTCAACAGGCGGTCAAACACATTATCCCCGTATAAATCCAGCTGGGCTTCCATGCATGCATCAAAATAGCCCTGTAAATACTCCGGCAGTTTATCTTCAATGGCATCGTATGAATTTTTATAATACAGACCACCGACAAAGGAAATGTCCCCGCGGTATTTTTCCTTTTCTTCTTCGGACGCCGTTTCTATGCAGTTTTTTACGCGCTCTGCGTTAACTGCCAGCGGCAGATAATATACATGTTTCACACCCATCTGCAAAAACCGGTAGTAGTCAAATTTATCAAATAAAAATATGTAATTGCACTCGTTAAAAACCGAGGTGTCAAACATCGTCAGCATCGGTGAATCCACCGTCCATGCAATGTATTTTTTCTGCTGCGCCTGACAGGCATTAGACACCCGTGAAAAATAATTGGCAGAAAAAACAAGGTCGTACTCCGCAACGACTTCTTTGAGTCTTCGGATATCTGTCCCTTTCCGCTCGTCCGGCATTTCCTCGTAATATTCTACTGTATGTCCGAAGCTTTCAAATGCTTCTGCAATATCCTCCTGATGAAAAACACTCCACCGGTATATTAAAATTTTCATGTTTTCACCTCGCCTTTTATCTTCTTTATATTATAATGCCAGGGTCTGCGGTTTATTTGGTAAACTGTACGGTATCACGTTCTGTGGGTACTGCCTGCGCAAAAAACTCCTGAACGGCAGTTTCATACTCTGCCATATTCCGGGATTTGCGGATTTTTTTGAATGCCTTGTCCGCATTGTCAAAATACGGCTTCTGATAAAACCACAGCTCTTTCATTTTATGAATCGTATTCTTATCTCCCGACATAATTTTTAAATATTCGTGATAAATGCGGTCGTGAAACTGCCGCAGGCGCGCGGTGTCCTCGTGTGTTGTGGCAGTCCTGTCCTCCTCTGTGGCAATCTGCTCTATGAGTGCCGGATTTCCAATAAATCCTCTGCCTATCATCACTCTGTCCGCTGACGGGAAGCGTTCTTTAAAACGCCTGTAATCAGCAATTGTAAAGAGATCGCCGTTGTAGCATACGGGATTTGTGCTTTTTTCCAGTGCCTTTTCAAAATATTCCAGCCGCGGCTTATTTTTATAGTAGTCTTTCTGCACGCGCGGGTGGAGTATCAGTTCCTCAAACGGATAACGGTTATAGATATCTAACAGCCGGTCAAATTCTTCCGGTTCTTCCATGCCGAGCCTTGTCTTTACGGATAATTTCACCTTTTTGTCCGCAAGCAGCTCATTTTCATAAATCTGTGCAAAAAATTCGTCCAGCTCATCGGGTACGGATAAAAAGCCAGCCCCGCGCTTTTTTGCCACAACCGTTCCGGACGGACAGCCCAGATTCAGATTTAGTTCGGTATAGCCTTTTTCATATAAAAGCCGTGCCGCATTTATAAATAAATCGGCACGGTTGGTCATTATCTGTACCGCCAGCGGCATATTGACGTTATTATCCGGATTCATGTCACGCTGTTCCCGCGCCGTAAAACCGTTGGTCTGATTGGGTGAAATAAACGGCACAAAATATTTATCAATCCTGCCTTTTCCGTAAAATTCTTCATAAGCATTTCTGTAAATGTGCCCTGTAACCCCTTCAAGCGGTGCAAAATAAATCTTCATTTTAATCGAGTTCTGCCTTTCCTGTATATAATTCGTAGTAACGGCCTTGTCTTTGCAGAAGCTCTGTGTGCGTTCCGCGTTCAATAATCCTGCCGTGTTCCAGTACCATAATCATATCGGAATTTCGTATCGTTGACAAGCGGTGTGCAATGACAAATGTGGTGCGGTCTTTCATCAGTGCGTCCATGCCTTCCTGAATCTGCCGTTCCGTAATCGTATCAACCGAGCTGGTCGCTTCATCCATCACCAGTACCGGTGCTTTGGAAAGTGCGGCTCTTGCAATATTAATCAGCTGTCTCTGTCCCTGGCTTAAATTCGCGCCGTCCCCTTCTAATACTGTATCATATCCGTTTTGCAGACGTCGGATAAAGGCATCGGCATTGGCGGTTTTTGCCGCCGCAATCACTTCTTCATCAGCTGCATCCAGTCTTCCGTAGCGGATATTTTCCATGACAGTACCGGTAAATAAATGCGTATCCTGCAAAACAAGTGCGATATTTTCGCGCAGCGACTCCAGCCCGTTTTCCCGGATATCCACACCATCTATCGTAATCTTTCCTTCCCAGATTTCATAAAAGCGGTTTAACAGATTGGTAATGGTCGTCTTGCCTGCGCCCGTTGAACCGACAAACGCAATTTTTTGTCCTTTTTTTGCATGCAGGCTGATGTCTTTTAAAACCGGCTGATTTTCAAGGTATCCAAACGTCACATGCTCCATGCTGATTTCGCCCTGCACATTTTCAAGCTTTTTACCGGAAATATCTTCGACTTCCAAATCCATAATGTCAAAGACACGTTCTGCGCCCGCAAGTGCCGAAAATACGGTGTTCATCTGCATGGTGATTTCATTAACCGGGCGGGAGAACTGCCTTGCATAGGTCACAAAAATGCTCAGACCTCCGACATCAAAACCTTTAAATACACACAGGATTCCGCCAAGCATGGCTGTTAGCGCATAGTTTAACTGACCGAGATTTCCCACAACCGGACCCATAATACCGCCGAAAAACTGTGCTTTCTGCTGTTTGTCCCGCAAATCGTAGTTGTATTCCTTAAAAGCTTCAAGGGCCTTGTCTTCATGATTAAATACTTTCACTACGCGCTGGCCCGATACCGTTTCTTCAATGCACGCATTTAATCTGCCCAGAGCTTCCTGCTGTCCCACGTAATATTTTCTGCTCTTTTTAACCAGAAATTTTCCAGCGCTTAAAATGAGCGGCACAATAACCAGCGTAATCAGCGCCAGTAAAATGTTGGTATAAATCATCATGCAGAGCGTACCAATTACAGTAATGATTCCTGATATCAACTGTACAAGAGTGCTGTTTAACATTTCACCGATAACATCGACATCATTGGTATAGCGGCTCATTAAATCTCCTTTGGTATGGGTATCAAAAAACCGTAGCGGCAGCTTTTCCATATGCACAAATAAATCACTGCGCAGGCGCACCAGTGCTTTCTGAGAAAGTACCAGCATAATGCGGTTCTGTAAATACGCTGCCATCACGCCCAACAAATACACCGCCAGCATGACGATTAACGCCCCTGCCAGTTTCTTTAAATCGGCAGATGTTTTTGCCGGAATAATATAGTCATTAATAATCGGTCTTAACATATAGGAAGCGGCAAGCGTACTTACTGTGCCTGCCACAACACACAAAAGTGCTGCCGCCAGCATCCACACATCTTTTTTCATATAAGAAAAAAGCCGCATAACGGTATGCTTCATATTTTTCGGTCTGGCTGCTTTAGCGCCGATTCCGCGGCGGTTCGTACCGCGCATTGCACCTGTTACTCCTCCCATTGGCGGCATAGTTACTCCTCCCTTCCGTTCTGTACATCATAAATTTCACGGTAAACCGGACAGTCTGCAAGCAGCTGTTCATGTGTGCCAAAGCCCGCCGCTTTTCCGTTATCCAGCACCAGTATTTCATCTGCGTCCATGACGGAACGGATACGCTGTGCAATAATAATCTTTGTCATATCCTTGTATTCCGAATGCAGTGCTTCGCGGATCGCGCGTTCTGTCGCCGTATCCACCGCACTGGTGGAATCGTCTAAAATCAGGATTTTTGGCTTTTTTAACAAGGCTCTTGCAATGCACAGCCGCTGCTTTTGTCCGCCGGATACATTATTTCCGCTCTGTTCAAGCTTTGTCTGATACCCCTCTTTAAAGCTTTGAATAAAACTGTCTGCCTGTGCATTTTCTGCCGCCGTGCGGACTGCATTTTCATCGGCATCTTCATCGCCCCATTTTAAATTTTCAGTGATGCTGCCGGAAAAGAGCGTGTTATTTTGCAGCACCATACCGATGCCGTCCCGCAGCGGTTTTAATCCATAATCCCGCACATTGATTCCATCAACCAGCACCGCCCCATCATCGGTGTCATACAGGCGGGGTATCATGGACACGAGCGTACTTTTTCCGCTTCCGGTCGGCCCGATAATGCCAAGGGTCTTTCCGGCTTCCAGTTTAAAGCTGATATTTTCAATGACCCATCCGGGACTGTTTTTGTAATACCGGAAGGATACATTTTGAAATTCAACACTGCCCTCACAGACTGCTCTGTCCTTATGCTTCGCATTTTCATCCGTCAGGTCAATCTTTTCATCGAGAACTTCACCGACACGGCGGAAAGATGCTATGGCACGCGCCCAGTTTAAAAATGCAATCGAAAGCATAGTAAGACTGGACATAATCTGCACGATGTAATTGGTAAATGCCGTCAAATCGCCAACCTGCATATTTCCGGCAACAATCATATTACCACCCGACCAGACAACAACCACGGTTGTAATATTCAGTGCCAGTGTCATCAGCGGTGTATACAAAAGCATAGTTTTCATTGCCGTCAGATTGGCTTCTTTTAATTGCTGATTTCTTTTTTCAAAACGCATTTCTTCATAGTCGCCCCGCACAAAGGACTTTATCAGCCGGATACCCACCAGTCCTTCCTGAATACAGGAATTGAGTGCATCCAGTTTTTCCTGCAAGGTTCTAAACTGCGGAAATGCACGCCGCATGATGACTACAATAAGGACTGCCAGCACCGGCAGGACGATAATGAATATCGCCGCCAGCTTCGGGCTGATGACAAATGCCATCACCATCGCCCCGATTAAAATGCCTGGCGAGCGCAGACACATTCTGAGTGTCATCATAATCATATTCTGAATCTGTGTGATGTCGTTGGTTAATCTTGTTATTAATGAACCGGTACTGAAATTGTCGATATTCTGAAAGGAAAACTGCTGGATTTTTTCAAATAAATCCATACGCAGATCCGCGCCGAAGTTCATCGCCGCTTTAGAAGCAAACCACGCTCCCAAAACACCTCCAACCGCCATTATTACTGAGATAAGTCCCATAATGGCGCCTATTTTTATAATATACGCGACATTCTTTTCTGCAATACCCTGATTAATTATCTTTGCAAGCATGTACGGCAGTAACACATCACCGACAACTTCCATCATCATAAAGCAGGGTCCTAAAATATAGTATTGTATATAGGGTCTGATATATTTCCAATATCTTTTCACTTGCTGCACCTCATTTCTTTTATATTTATTGTGATTTTGCAATGAAAAGTTTTATAATTTTACTGCACCGGCAGGTCTGCGGGCTATGCTAAGGCCGTCCGGTGCTTTCATTGACAAGTTTATTTTATATGAATTATCGTTGACATTCAATTCATAATTGGGGTATATTTATTCCACTGTGGAATAAAAAGTCAATCATCTAATTACAGGCAATTTAAAAGTCTGCCACTCACCGCAGGGGGATTCCTTATATATAATACAATTGGAGGTTTTGTCTAATGAATTTGAATGTTCGGTATTTGGAGGAGTTTGTGACTTTGACGGAGAAGAATAATTTTTTGGAGGCGGCGGAGTGTCTTTTTATTTCTCAGTCGTGTCTGTCAAAGCACATTAAGAAGCTTGAAACTGAAATTGGTGTGGAACTTTTTGAGCGTACAACGCGGACGGTTGTTCTTACGGAGTTTGGACAGATGCTGCTGCCATATGCAAAAAAGATGGTCAGTCTGGAATATGAATTTGAAAAAAATGTGCACCGCAAGATTCATCAGGACAGCGGCAATATTGTGCTTGGGTCGATTCCTTCAATGAAACAGCACGCGATTACGGCACTGATTGCAGGATTTTTAAATGAGAATCCCGATATGACATTGCAGACGATTGAGGGCGATTCTACATTTGTAAAAGAACTGCTCACGGACGGCAAATGCGATATTGCATTTTTAAGAAGTGAATCGTCTTCTGTGAAGGAATTTAACAGTATCCCTTATATGATTGATTACCTGACCGCCGTGCTTCCTGCTACGCACCCGCTCGCTAAGGCGGATAATCTGCCGTTTGAACAGCTGCGCGGAGAAACGTTTCTGTTATTTCCGGAACATTCTTTTATAAATGATTTGTGTATCCGTGAATGCCGCAATGCCGGATTTGAACCGCACATCGCCTATACCGGAAACCGCGGTGCAACGCTGATTGACCTTGTACGCAACGGCGCCGGGATTACGCTGATGATGCACCACTCTGCCCGGCAGGAAAACGATTCTTCACTTGCATTTATTCCGGTAACGCCCGGTATTTACAGCTATATCAGCTTAAATTATGCCAAGGAAAAACCGCTCTCCCCGCAGGCGGAAAGCTTTGTACGCTATGTCAAGGCGCATAAGCGGGATTTTTAAAAGTAACACTTTTACTTTCTTAAAATATCCACCGTATGCGCCGCCGCACCGATTAAGTCCTGCCGCTCACACGTTGATAAATGGTATTGGATAAATAATCCAAATTCTTCCTCAGTCAGACTGTTTAGCACCTGACGCATATAGTTGGCAGGACCGTCCGGTGTGATAATTTTGATGCGCTCCAGGCCGGCTTCTTTATTCAATGCGTCAATCTGCTCAATCCGGACGTAGTCGTATAAGTCGCTCGGCGCTGACATACACTGAAATTCTTCTGAAATGCGTCCGTCCCTCACACACTCGGCAATATGCTTCTGCTTAAAACCGTATGTTAAAATGCTGTATTCGTTCATGACATATGCCACAAAGATTATGCCGCCTGGCTTTGTCACGCGCTTTGCTTCGCACAGCGCCCGGACTTTGTCTTCCTTGGTAAATAAATGATACATCGGTCCGAATAACAATGTCACATCAAACGTATCATTTTCAAATCGTCTGAGTTTTAACGCATTGCCCTGATAAGCTTTTACACTGCTGTTTTTGGCTTTTAACAGTCCCAAATTGTGCTTTACCAGTTCAACAGCACTGACATCATAACCTTCTTCTGCCAGTGCCACCGAATATTTTCCGGTTCCTGCACCGATGTCTAAGATTTTCTTTGTCGTGTCCCCGCCCAGATATTCGTGAATATATTTCATGGACGTGATAAATTCGACTTTTCCATGACGGCTGTCTAACCGCTTTTCTTCGTTAAATTTATTGTAATACTGCTCTAATTCTGTCATCATAATTGCAGCTTCCTCTTTTCTTTTTTCACTATGCACTCTGGCTTTCGGCGCGGATTTCCAGCCTTACCGTATCCACGCGCTTTTCTTTCATGCTCTCTACAGTGAGGTGCATGTTCCGGTAATCTACGGTGTCACCCGCTTCCGGTATACGCTCTAAAAGCTCCATAATCCAGCCACTGACAGTCTGCACATCAAATTCCTGCTCATATCCGAGGGATTCAAACAGGCGCTCGACATTGGTTTTACCTGAAACACGGTACACATTTTCCGATAACGGCTCAACCTCCCGCACGACTTCATCGTGTTCGTCCCAGATTTCTCCGACCAGTTCTTCCAAAATATCTTCTAATGTAAGGATACCGACCGTACAGCCAAATTCATCCACTATCACCGCAATGTGCATATGTTTTACCTGTAATTCTTTTAACAGTTCACTGATGTTTTTATGCTTTGTCGTAAACAGCACCGGCTTTACGGCTTCACGGATTGTCATATCCGAATTATTGACGTAATTGTAAAAATCCTTGTGATATAAAATGCCGACAACATTATCCATGTCTTTTTCATATACCGGCAGGCGGGAATATCCTGTTTTTGCAAATACCTTTGCAATTTCCGGTTTGGATAATTCTACGGACACACCGATGACATCGACACGCGGGGTTAAAATATCTATCGCTTCCAGTTCATTAAACTCAATTGCACTGCGGATTAAGCTTCCTTCCTCTTTATCAATGCCGCCGTCCGCTTCAGCTTCCTGTACAATTGTAAGCAGTTCTTCTTCTGTAATCCCCTTATTATCCTGACTTTTAAAAATGCAGGACAACAGCTTTTTCCACTGGCGGAATAAGAAATTCGCCGGTGACAGTATGTAGATAAATATTCTTAACAGCGGAGCTGACAACATTGCAACCGTTTCTGCTGATTCCTTTGCAATACTTTTCGGCGAAACTTCACCAAATACCAGAATCACCACGGTTGTAATCACGGTTGACAGGGTTGCCCCCACATCTTCACCAAATCCCTTGACACAAAGAATTGTAACAAGTGATGTACAGGTAATATTGACAATATTATTCCCTATCAGAATCGTTGAAAGCAGGCTGTCATAATTTTCTGAAAGCTTTAACACCAGCTTTGCCCGCTTACTCCCTTTTTCCGCCATATTTTTGATACGAATCCTGTTAAGCGAAGAAAACGCTGTTTCTGTCGCTGAAAAGTATGCTGACATCATAATGCAGCAAATAATAATTACCCACGATACAATATCTGTACCCATCTTTAAATAAAACTCCTTTCGCTTATCACACCGGTATTTCCCTAAAACAGCACAAAAAGGCATAGCTGCAAGATTGTATCCGTGCAGCCATGCCTGTATTCATTCATTCTGATTTAAATTTTTGATTGTTCTGTGGTTAGGTGCCGTATCACCGTCAGCATCGTCCGACATGATAATCCTCCTGAAAATATTATTAGTAACATTTACATTTTATCATAAACCAGCGTGCTGTGCAAGAGTTTTTTATCTTACTGCGGCAAATGCCTCTTCCAGATCATCAATGATATCATCGATATGCTCTGTACCGATTGAAAGACGGATTGTGTTTGGCTTAATGCCCTGATCAAGCAGTTCTTCTTCTGACAGCTGTGAATGTGTTGTAGAAGCCGGATGGATAACAAGGGATTTTACATCTGCTACATTAGCAAGCAGAGAGAATACCTGAAGGTTATCAATGAACTTCTTTGCTTCTTCAGCGCCGCCCTTAATTTCAAATGTGAAGATTGAACCGCCGCCGTTCGGGAAGTATTTTTCATATAAATCATGTGTCGGTGCATCCGGTAATGATGGGTGGTTGACCTTTTCTACCTGTGGGTGCTTTGATAAATAATCTACAACCTTTAACGCATTTTCCACATGACGTTCTACACGCAGTGAAAGTGTTTCAAGTCCCTGAAGAAAGATAAATGCGTGGATTGGCGAAAGGGTAGCACCTGTATCTCTGAGGAGAATTGCACGGATTTTTGTAACAAATGCTGCCGGACCTGCTGCCTTTGTAAAGCTGATGCCGTGGTAGCTTGGGTTTGGTTCAACCAGTGACGGGAATTTGCCGGATGCTTCCCAGTCAAACTTACCGCTGTCTACGATAACACCACCGATGGTTGTTCCGTGTCCGCCGATGAACTTTGTTGCTGAATGAACAACGATATCTGCGCCATATTCGATTGGACGGATAAGGTATGGTGTACCGAATGTATTATCAATTACAAGCGGAATCTTGTTTTCGTGTGCAATCTTTGCAATTTCTTCGATATCAACGACATTGGAGTTTGGATTGCCGAGTGTTTCGATGAATACTGCCTTTGTGTTGTCCTGAATGGCATTTCTGATTTCATCTAAGTTATTGGCATCTACGAATGTTGTTGTAATGCCGTATGCCGGTAATGTATGCTCTAACAGGTTGTATGTACCGCCGTAGATTGTCTTTGAAGCTACGATATGGTCGCCTGCCTGTGCAAGATTCTGGAATGTATAAGCGATTGCTGCCGCACCGGAAGCTACTGCAAGCGCTGCTACACCGCCTTCAAGTGCTGCAATTCTCTGTTCAAAAATGTCTTCTGTCGGATTGGTTAATCTTCCGTAAATGTTACCGGCATCTGTCAGTCCGAATCTTGCAGCTGCATGTTCGCTGTTGTGGAACACATAAGAAGAGGTCTGGTAAATCGGCACAGCTCTTGAATCTGTAACTGGATCTGCGCTTTCCTGTCCTACGTGAAGCTGCTTTGTTTCAAATTTTAAATTTCTTTCTTTTAATGTACTCATATTGTCCTCCATTCTGCCGCCTGCTTACACGGCTTTCAAAATCATTTTTTATTTTTATGTTGTCTGTATGCCTTTCCTGTTTTGTTATTCATACTTAACAAGTAGGTCATGTATGTTTTCTATGTCTAAGATATTAGCACGGAAATCCGGCTTTGACAAATATACAAAAATAATAGTGCGTTATAGGTATTACCTATAACGCACGTTGTATCTGTAAATACTGTTCCAACTGCGCATCCGACAGTGTGGATAACTGATTGATTAATTCAATATGGTACGTTCCCATGCCGCGGCTTTTGTCTGCGAGCTCTCCGCAGATACCGAGCGTTCCTGCCGAAAGCAGACATGCTGTAAGCGGGTCTGTTACGGAAAGGTATGTTGCCGTAATGACATTGAGCATGCAGCCTGTTCCCGTGACTTTGGATAGCTCTGCCACGCCATTTTTTACAAACCACACCTGACTGCCGTCCGAGATGATATCGACCGCCCCGCTTGCCATGGCAACGGCATGTGCCTTTTTTGCATAGCTACAAACCAGTTGTCCGGTCTTTTGTAACTTCTGTGTATCCTTTCCGTTTACACTGTCTTTTTGACCGACATCAATTCCCTGTGCCGCATTGTCCACTCCCGCAAGCGCTTTGATTTCAGACAAATTTCCTTTAATGACACACGGTGCGCACTCACAGATAAACCTTTGTGCCAGCTCCATGCGCAAGGCAGAGCATGCCACGCCGACCACATCTATCACACAGGGTATCTGCGCATTTTTAGCCACTCCACCGGATATAAATATGGATTCCGCCCTTGCATCGGTAATGTTACCGAGGTTGACTGCCAATGCCTTTGCAAGTGCCGTGATTTCATGGACTTCCTTCAGGTGTTCTGCCATAATCGGCTTTGCCCCCAGCGCCAACACTACATTGGCACAGTCATTGATTGAAATAGGATTGGTAATGCAGTGTATGAGCGGTGCCTGACTGATGACCGCTTCTTTTGCTTTTTTCATCTTTTCAAGCATTTTTTTGTATTTCCTTCCTTTTTGTTTTACTGTTTAAGGCTGCTTTCTGCCTGTTTTACTTTGTCATAAACCTGTGTTCCCAGTGCCTGCTGGAACTTTATCAGCAGTTTCATGCGCTGTAACTGCTTTAAGAATAAAAAGGCGATACTGCCGCCGATTAATGTTCCCGCTATAAAGGACGGCACGTAAAACAGCCATGTAAGCCCGGTTCTGCCCCATAACAGCGCCATAACCGGATATGATACAATTGCACCGATAATGCCTGTACCGATGACTTCACCTAAAAATGCAAAAATAATCTTTCCCTTCGACGCCCGGTATAAAATGCCTGACAGCGCCGCGCCGAATACCGCCCCCGTTAGTGCAAGCGGCGGAATGCCCATAAATGCCATGCGGATAAGTCCAATTGCCAATGCGCATAGAAACGCATACCACGGACCTAATAAGACGGCACAGGTGACATTGATAAAATGTGCCATCGGACACATTCCCTCAATCCGCAGTAACGGTGAAATCACCACTCCGACTGCCACCATCATTGCCCAGAATATCATTTTTGTTAATTTCGTGTTTTGTACCATTTTCTGCTCCATTTCTGTAAACCTTCTTCAATTTCTTTTGCGGCTAAAACCTTTGTTTTCTATTATAGCATACTTTTGGGCCCTGCCTTGCTTTTTTTCGGGCTTTATGCTAAAATAATCACACTAAAACAACGTGTGGATTTTTATAGTTTATCTTTTTTCGCCACACAATTATCCTTTTACGGGATAATTGTGTGGCGTTTTTTTATGCCGCACGCCTGCTTTGCGTTACAGACGGCGCAGCGCAGTTTATTACAGGTTTGAGTAAAATAATTAAACCTTTTTAAGAATCGTCTGCAGAATGGAGTATTTTATGAATCAGTCTTTTATGAAAGAAAAACCGGTATTTCCACTGCTGACAAGCATGGCACTTCCTATGGTAATTTCCATGCTTGTAAATTCCTTATACAACATTATTGACAGCTTTTTCGTGGCGCAAATCAGTGAGCAGGCGATGACGGCACTGTCGCTGGTGTATCCGGTTCAGAATTTAATCAATGCTATTGCAATCGGTTTCGGAGTCGGCATGAATGCCCTGATTGCACTATGCCTTGGAGCAGGCGATGTCAAAAATGCCGACCGCGCCGCAACACACGGTATGCTGTTTTCTGTTATGCATGGCATTGTAATTACCGTTGTTAGCATCAGTATCATGCCGTTTTTCTTATCCCTTTTTACAAAGGATACCGAAGTTTTACAGCTTGGCACACGGTATGCTTCGATTGCATTTTCATTTTCCCTGATTATTATGCTCGGACTTGCATTTGAAAAGATTTTTCAGGCAGTCGGCAACATGAAAATCACTATGGCGGCTCTGCTGTGCGGCTGTATTACCAATATTATATTAGACCCTCTGCTGATTTTCGGCATCGGTTTCCTGCCGCGACTTGGCATTGCCGGTGCAGCACTTGCAACCGGTATCGGTCAGATTGTAACATTAAGCATTTACCTTGTCGTATATTTTTCACGTCCGCTTCCGGTGCATATCCGCCGCTGTTATTTAAAACCGCACGGTGCAACCGACAAAAAACTATATGCAATCGGCGTGCCTGCCATTTTAAATCTGGCTCTGCCGTCCCTGCTGGTTTCTTTCTTAAATGCACTGCTGGCGGGATTTTCACAGAGTTATGTCGTTGTTTTAGGAATTTACTATAAATTACAAACCTTTTTATATCTGCCTGCCAACGGCATTATTCAGGGTATGCGCCCGATTATCGGCTACAATTACGGTGCGCGTGAAATGAAGCGCGTAAAAAAGATTTATGATACCACGCTTGCCATGACTGCCGCCATGATGCTTGCAGGCACTTTGGGCTGTCTGTTTGCCGCAAAGCCGCTGATTGCGCTTTTTACCGCAAATCCCGAAACGATTGCGCTCGGCACACGCGCCCTGCACATTATCTGTCTGGGCTTTATCGTATCCGCGGTTTCTGTTACGGCTTCCGGCGCTTTGGAGGGACTTGGTAAAGGATTTTCTTCTTTTATCATTTCGCTTCTGCGCTATGTAGCGGTGATTATTCCTGCCGCCTTTATTTTGTGCCACACCGCCGGACCTGCTTTTGTATGGCACGCTTTCTGGATTACGGAAGCACTGACTGCCGTTGTTGCCGTATTTGTCTATAGACAGGCTTCTAAATAAGTAAAAGCCGCATCTGTGTCAGACTTTTAAAGTCCACTCATGGATGCGGCTTCTTTTTTATTCTTGTACCTGATAGGTATTTAATTTTTCTGAAACAGAAAGAACGCCAGTTAAAAGCTGCTGCGCATTTTCTGCATTTTCAAGATTCTGATTGCTCAGATTTTCTGCCTGTGTGGATGCGGCAGTCACTTCTTCTGCCGTTGCCGAAATCTGCATAATATTTTCTACAATCCTGTCATTCGCCTGCTTTAAGCTGTTTAACATGCTGTCCATATGCTCGATATTTTCAATCATCTTGGACATATTGCCGCTCATTCCGCTAAAGCTCTCCGATGCATTCTGAATCATATCATTCTGCACCTGTGCGGCTTCTACTGACTGCGTTACGGCATCGGATGCCGCATTGGTTCCGTCAGAAAGTTCTTCAAGAATCTTTGCAATATTTTCTGTTTCTTTTCTGCTTTCTTCTGCAAGATTACGAATCTGGTCCGCTACAACTGCAAACCCTTTTCCGGCTTCGCCCGCTCTTGCACTTTCAATGGATGCATTTAACGCCAGCAGATTGGTCTGTGATGAAATCGAAAAGATTGTATCGACAATGCCTTTTACGGCTTCTGTACGCTCTTTTAACGTATTCATCAGCGTTGCTACATCTTCGTTTGTCGCAGCAATTACTTCTGCCTGTGTCTTTAAATGATTCATCGCATTGATACTGCTTTCATTGAGTGTACCGGATTCTTTTGCCACCTGTACCATTTCTTCTGCATACTGCAGTGTTGTTCCGATAGATTCCTGAATATTCCGGCTCATCTCGGTCTGCGTCTGGATATTTTCTGCGGTATTCTGGTTACTGCCAGCAATATCCTGCATGGTCTGTCCAACCACCTTTGTCGAATCATTTAAATCATTGACAATATTCATGGCATTCTGTGTGCCTTCCGAAACCTCGTGTGCCACCTCTAAAATGTCACGGACCATCACCTTCTGCTTTTCATGCTGTTCCTTTAAACTGCCTTCTGTATCCCTTTTAAACTGCTCGGCAACACTCGTGGTTGCATAAATTAACACAATGAGCAGTCCGATTGCAAATGTCGCATAAATATGGTCAATTGCCACTTCTTTCGGATATGCATGCTGTACGCCGATTCTGATAATATTGACAAATACATTTAATGCAAAATAAATACCGCCCGTAACAGCAACATTTTTCTTGTCGTACAGCAGTACATAGCCGCAAAACGGAATTGCCGCAATAAATCTTACATAATAACTGTCGTAAGCGTATCCCATTAAAAATGCAATGACTGTAAAACATATAAACCCTATCTTTCTTGACCAGGACTGTGATTTACCCTTTCTTGTTGAAAGGAAATTAATCGCCATCGCTATCAGTGTCAGAACGCTGAGCATCCCTGTATAACCAAGTGTACGTACACCTCTGAAATACGATACCCAGTTCACACTTAAAATTACAATATAAAATACGGTATATCCTGTTGCTAAAAAGGAATTGACCCTCTTTAGCTGTTCTTTTTCATCGGCGAACCGATACTCTTTTTTTTCTTCCATGTTCATCCTCCATTTTGCAGTTTTAAACACCCCTGTTCTGTCCCTGCATGATTACGTGTATTATATCTACAACTTTCTGATATTCTTTGGTAACTTCCTGATATAGCGGAGAAATATCAACTGATGGTTCACCGTAACGCACTGCATCACACAAATTTTGTGCTGCTTTCTGCAATGCCGTCAGACCCAGATTCAGCGCCATACCTTTTAAATCATGGACACATTTAAAAATTTCCTGATCATTTTTTGCATTTACCGCTTCGGATAATTTCTGATAAGTGGTATCACTTAAGAACAGTTCAAGAAATTTTACAATTCTCTCATCTGTCTTTAAACGATTCAACACATTCTCATAATTGCCCTGTATCTGCTGATAACACTCCTGTACTGTCATTGTGCTGCTCCCCTTTGTCACATTTTTCACTTGTTTTAGTATACAAATTTTTCCGGTTGTTTGCAACTGATATCTTGTGTTTTTCCTTTTATTTTACATGGATTTTAATCTTAATTCTGCGGCTGCTGCTTATATATTTCCAGCGCTTGTCTGCTCTTACGCCGCGCCAAACAGGCGGATTGCAAGCACGGACAGCACCGGAATCGATATTGCTGATAATACAGTCGTCACAACAAAGATTTCAGAAGCGTATTTTGCGTCTTTTCCGTAACGCTCCGCAAACATAATCGCCGATGCGCCTGCCGGACATGCCATGCCGATAAATACGGTAAATGCAATATGAAATTCCAGATGTAACAGCCACAATGCCGCAAGTCCCACGAGCGGATATAAAATGAGCTTGACGGCGCAGAGCAGATACAGCCGCTTATTCTGCAGGCTTTTTAAAAGATTTCCCTGTGCCAGATTGGCTCCTGCGATAATCATGGCAAGCGGTGTATTCATATTCCCAATCATCTGTATGGGATTTGCAAGCACCTCCGGCAGGCGCAGCTGTGTGACAAAGCAGACAACGCCTGCAAATATCGCAATAATGGTCGGTGTCAGCAGATTTTTACACATTTCCTTAAAACTGCCCGCACTGCCCATAACCAGTACACCGTGTGTCCACAGCAGTAAATTAAAGACAGTCAGATATGCCGTCATGTAAAAAATGCCTTCCGAACCGATAATACCGTTAATTAACGGCAGTCCGATAAAGCCGCTGTTGGAATAGATGACGGCTATTTTTTCTACGGGTGTACGCTCTCCTTTTTTGCGGAATAACAGCTCTGATAATACGATTGTGACCGCAAATGTGACTGCGGACGCCGCCAGTGTCCAAAGCAGTCCGTAAAACAGCCGCATTTCAAATTCCATTTGGTAGGACTGGAATATGAGCAGCGGCGATATAAACATTAATAACAGGTTGGATAACTTCGGGACGGTTTTATCGTCTATCAGTCCTGCTTTATAGACGATTACCCCGCCAAGAAGTATTAGAAACATTTCTATGATTTTTTCAGTTACAACTGCTGCCATGATGATGTGCCTTTCTTTACAAATAGTCCGAATTATTATAACACGCTTTGGCATTGATTCACAATTTTTATGTTCTAATTGTAATATTGAAATTTGCATGATACAAGGGGATTGCAACTAGATTATCGAACCTTTATTAATATAAATGAAGAAGATACTTCACAATCGAAGTATCTATTTCATCACTATCTTAGTTTTTGATATTCTTCAAGCGCATATCCATCCGTCATTCCTGCAATATAATCCGTTATAGCTCTTACCAATATCCTCCTCTTCTCAAATATAACAACATCCTTCTGTGTATATAAACTATCACTTTTTTTTATATATTCCAGAATGATTTTTTCATCAAGTGATTTTGAAGTAATTTCTTCAATTTCTTTATTTACCAGCACTATACTTCCATCGCTTAAATTAATCGCACTATTAGAAACTTCCCGGTTTTCATGTTTAAGTGTTTCAAGAAAAATTTTATGCACTGTTCCTGAATGTAACAATCTTGGATTTTTATAATATTTTGCAAATAAATTTTGAACAATCATACTTGCATTATAATCAGCTCTTGCAACTTCATTATTGCAAATCACCTTTTTTTGTACTACTTTCTCCAAATATCCATTGACACGTTCTGCATCATTCGGAAAACAAACTAACACTTTGGTATTGTCGAAAGATATTCCTCCAAGTTTTTCATTCTCCTTGACCAGCCTCAACGAATTCTGAATCGTTTTCTGAATAAAATAGTTAATAATAACTGTTACAATTCTAGAAATAACTAATTCCTTTTTATCAATAATAAGGCGTTGAGAATTTTCAATATCTTTAATCTCAGTATCAATTTTATTATATAGTTCCCTGCATTTATCTATTTTCAATCTATCTATAAATTCATCTATTGTCATCACGCCTGAAGTCAGCGCATCATCCACATCATGTCCCCTTTGTGCAATCTCATCAGCAATAGCAACAACCTGTCCCTCTAAATTTGAGCAAACCTGTACTTTTTCATTACTTATATGTATTTTATCTATATATTCCTTCGGTAAAAAATCAGCCAAATCAATTTGTTCCGGCTTTAATTTAGTATGTTTTAAAACTCCTTCAATCACCTGAACACTAACATTCAAACCCGAAAATTCTTTATACTTTTCTTCTATCTCCGTCAAAACTTTAGCACTTTGATAATTATGTTTAAATCCACCAAAACATCTGCCTTCAAACATTTTAGGTGTTGCATTTATGCCAATATCTATTTTACCACACAAAATATCATCAAGAGTTCGTTCCCCCTGATGTCCAAATGGTGTGTGTCCTAAATCATGCCCTAATGCAATCGCTTCAGTTAAGTCTAAATTTAATTTCAAAGCGTAAGCAATAGCCTTTGCAATTTGATTTACTTCCAATGTATGAGTCATTCTGGTTCTATAATAGTCCCCTTTTTCTGAACCAAAAATCTGTGCTTTATCTACAAGTCGTCTAAATGCCTTGCAATTAACCACTCTTTCCCTATCCCTTTGGAATTCCGTTCTATTCTCTCCAATACTGTCATTATGATATATACGCATAGATTGTTCATCTTTCTGTGCTAATACACATAATTCGTACATTTTCTCACATTTGTTTTTATTTTCTATTAACGAATAATCTGTTTCCTTTTTATTTGCAATAATTCTTTCTTTTAATTCATCATACAGACTATCCATGTCATTCATTAAAACATATTGACCATATCTAAAATCAGCATCAACATCTAAATCAATCTTATCTATAATACTTGCTATAACTCTTTCATGATTCTTTTTTGTCAAATGCACCCTCATTATATATTCAATACTGTTTCTATCATTTATAACTGACTCGTCCCCAATAAAAACATCTTTAATTTCATTTAATTCCAAATCTTCGTAAGTAATCATTAATACTATTCCATTATATTGGAAATGACTCTTAAATTCCGCTAAAACATGTTTATTTATTGTTCCTTCTGCCGAATTATAAAAGCATTTTATACCTTCATTATAGCTTTGCATAGCATAACGATGTATTCTTTCATCCCTATTATTATTTTTAATAATCAATACTTTTCCCATAAAAACCTCCTACAGTACCATCAGTATATTGTGTTTATTCATATACTCTTAATATATTCCACTAAATTCTCTACTACAAATTTTCTTATATGCTATTTACTAAATCCTTTTGTAACAATTTTATTCCATCAATCCTAATATATCCTGCTCAGTCCAATATTCATTTGGATATATTGACAGTTCATCTTTATGTTTACGAATAATTCTTTCTGGTGTTTTAGTATTATCATAGACATGCATAATATCACATATATTAAGCAACTCTTTTATGTTATTAATTGATTTATAATATCTTTCAACAACTTTTCTACTATCAACATCGTGTCCGCCTGCTGCTACTCGCGATTCTATTCTGGCAATATTAATTTGTGGATCAACAGTTAATACAAATACGCATTTTATAAAATATCCTTCTTCTTTTGCTTTTCTTAAAATATTTAATTTATATTCAGATGACAAAACGGTTTCAAATGTAAAATCTTCTTTCTTTGATATTGATTCATATCTCATCTTATCAACCAAAACAGCCGCTTCCATATTATCCATTCCTGTAGCCGCAACAACATCATCCGCATTCGTATATTTACCAACTTTATCAAAAAAAGTTGTTATTGTACTTTTCCCTGAGCCATTTGGTCCTGCTAAAACAAGAATCATCGGTTTTCTATTCTGCATACTTTCTTTCTCCATTTGCATACTCAACATAAGCCCGCTTCTTTTCTTTATCATAACCTGCTATAGGTTTTTTACAAATCTTTGCTTTATTTATCGCCGCCTTAACAGCTTCAACTGCCCTTTCGTCCATTTCATAATCTGATAGTGTCAATGTGCTTTTTTCTTCTTCTCTGGATACAACTTTTATAATTCTACCGCTTTTTGTGCTTACAGTTGTCATATAAACACTCCTTCCGTTTTGATTAATATTTAAATATTTTATCACTTATACTTGATAACCTATTATCATAATATTTATTTTATCACAGTTCACATAAAAAAACACCCCAGAACCGAAATTCTGAGGTGTAATAAATCGTATTGAATTGTATTCCAAAATACAATAAAATCCTATCTCTTTGAGTACTAATCACTACATTTATTAAGTTATCACAACTTATCACAAACTCCCATAACATCAGCATTTTAGCGGTATTATTTAATATATCCTACTATAAGTTTTTCTATCTTGTTGTAACTTTAAACACCAAATAAACACCATTATAGGTAAAAAAATTATATACATTCAGAGAGCCACTTAGTTAATGGTTCTTGAAATCAATCTTTAGTTATGAACCCCACCGTCCTATATATGAGGTTCTTTTTTTATACCCTAATATTGTCCTGAGCATGACAAAAAACTGCTTATCTACATACATGAAAGGAGTTGTTACATTATGACAAAGTATTTTACAGGAGTAAAAACAGTCGAGGAGCTAAGAAAAAGGTATCGTGAATTGTTAAGAAAGTATCACCCGGACAATAAAAACGGCAGTACAGAAATAACACAACAGATAAATGCAGAATATGACCGCTTATTTGCCATTTTAAGCGATAAAGCACAGTCAGACAGTCAATCACATACTTATAACAAAGATGATGAAAATAAGGCATTTAAAGAGGTCTTGAACAGTATTATTCATATCAATGCAGATATAGAAATCATAGGCTCTTGGTTATGGGTTCATGGTGGTTATGAATATCGTGAGTTATTGAAATCAACAGGTTTTAAGTATGCACCTAAAAAGAAAAGCTGGTGTTGGCATTATGGAGATTATAACCGCTATCACAAGAAAGAAATCTCTCTTGATGAAATCCGTATGAAGTACGGAAGCCAGTCTGTAAGCCATAAATCTAAGCAATATGTATTGAATTAAGGAAAGGAAGTGTTTTATATGTGTATGATGAATTATCAGTCTGTAAGTGAATATAACAGTCCTTGTGGCAGTTGTCCCGAATATCTAAATAGCTGTATGCCGATTGTTACAAATGGTTTTCTAATCGAATGTGACCTCTGCTATTGTGAATGGTGCAGTTGCTATGATGATTGTATGAATGGGGGGTGTTGCTGATGAAGTTAGTAAATTATGATGAACGAGCCTTGATTTTACAAAATCTAAGACCAAGTACAAGACAAGTGAATAAAACATACACAAAGGCTCAATATCGTATTCTGTGCAATCTGATTAGGCAGAAACGAATTACAGAGCCTTTTTTCATGCTTGTATTATCGTCCCTTTATGGATTAAATGACTGGAAACAGCTAAATTATGAGGAAATGTACGAACTAATTCATATTTTAACATATTACGATTATACGAAAGTGAGGATATAACCATGAATGAATTATTAGAAAAAATATATGAAAATGTTATAAGGCAGGAAGATGATACTCTTGATATGGAAAAACGTATCAATGACTGTATGGAAGAATACATATCACATTATGATGATATTTCCGAAGAGAATAAGGAACGCATAGAGACCGTTTCAAGTTTTGTGTAAACGTTAAAACTGATATAAGATTTGTGAATAGTTACAAATGGGCAGAGCCGATTTTCCGGATTCTGCCCATATCTGCATT